>Ga0272445_1000004_pt1 | contig 369456 bp, 358 predicted proteins | sample YNPCB0031_FD_194404 | JGI IMG/M metagenome (GOLD analysis project Ga0272445, IMG submission 194404) | Hot spring sediment microbial communities from Yellowstone National Park, WY, United States - YNP-CB-003-1 | ecosystem: Environmental > Aquatic > Thermal springs > Hot (42-90C) > Sediment...
CAACTGTTTGCTGAAGGAGGGATTTTTTGCCATTAAGTTTCAAAAATTGCTTAGGGTAAGTTTCTCTTGATGCAGGCCAAAGCCTTGTTCCTGAACCACCAGCAAGAATTAAAACTTTCATCTACCCCTTTAAAAACCCAACTTTCATCTCTTCTCTCAGAGCCTTAAGCTCCTCTTCCACCCTAATAATTCTCTCAAGCAAAGAAATAGCCTTTAATTCTTTTTCCTTCTCCTGAAAATATTGAGATAAAACCTCAGGAAGAAGAGAAAGTATAATCTGTTTTAATTGTTCCTCAGAAAATTCCTGCATAAGGAAAGGATAAAATACCTGTTAGATTTGTCAAGAGAAAAAGAAAATACGTTTGAAAAATTAAAATAGCTAAGAGATTTTACCTTAAAGGATTTTACCAGTCAAAAGGACTTCCTCAATGAAACTATTCCCTTTATCCCGCATCTTTTGAAACTCTTCAGGAGTATAACCTGACAATCTTTAGCTGTTTTTCATCTCAGCAACAGCTTGATCAAGCCATCTCAAACCTTCCTTTAAGTTCTTCACAGTTTTAACTATAATCTTACTTAATTTATTTTTCAAAAAATTTTTAATATGCCATTTAATTAACTAAACCCAATTTGATAAATAAATTTGTAAAATTGAGCTATTAAAAATTTTTAATGTTATATTAATATATAATCTCAAATATAAGGGGTATGTGGTAAAAAGGTTGGAGAGTTTTAGTAAGGGAGCTTGGTTATTTTGGTGCTATCAAATTTTTCAGCAATGAGCAACGAAAAATTAAGAAAAGAGTTTGGGATAATAGAAGAGGCGATAAAAAGTAGAACTTAAATTAAATAAGAAGTAATTAGAAATGTCTAAAATACTTTTAGTTGATGATGATAAAATAGTTTTAAGAGTTCTTTCTAAGATAATCGGAGAAAAAATTAAGGTACCCACAGATCAGGTAATGAATTTTAAAGAATTAGAAAGGGTAGTATTTGAAAATTCCTATTTACTTTGTGTTTGTGATTATCATCTTCCAGATGCTGAGCATGGAGAAGCTATCGATTTTCTTATAAAAAATAAAATTCCCACTATTGTTTTAACCGCATCCTATGATGAAAAGATAAGGGAAGAAATTCTTGAAAAAGGTGTGGTAGATTATTTAGTTAAAGGAACCCCTAATATACTTGAACATGTTATTTATGCTATTACAAGAGCCTTAAAAAATAGAAATACTAAAATTCTTATTGTTGATGATTCCCAGACCGACAGGGCTTTAATGAAAAAAATTTTAAAAAATATGCTTTTTCAAGTATTTGAAGCTAAAAGTGGTTTAGAAACTTTAGAAATATTATCAGCTAATCCAGATATAAGACTAATAGTTTTGGACTACTATTTGCCAGAAGAAGATACTGTAGAATTAATATATTCTATTAGAGAAAAATTTAAGAAAAATGAAGTGGGAATTATTGTAGTTTCAGGAATTATCAAAAGTAATATGATACCTATTCTTTTAAAAGCTGGAGCAAATGATTTTCTCAGTAAACCTTTTAGTAAAGAAGAATTTATGGTAAGAATAAACAATACCATTGAAATGTTAGATATGATAAAGGAGTTAGAATTTTATGCCTATAGAGATCCACTCACAGGACTTCATAATAGAAGATATTTCTTTGAGGAGGCTCCAAAATTGTGGACTCTTGCAAAAAGACAGAATTCTAAATTAGCTTGCATAGTTATAGATATAGACGATTTTAAAAAGATTAATGATATTTATGGACACAGCGTAGGAGATGAAGTTTTAAAGGATTTTTCCAAACATTTAAAGAATTTTTTTAGAAGAAAAAGTGATCTAATTGCCCGTACAGGAGGAGAAGAATTTACTTTACTTGTAGGTTATGAAGAAAAAGAAAAACTTTTGGAATATTTGGAAAAATTTAGAAAACATATAGAAGAAAATATTCTGAAACTCAAAGAAAATTCAAAAGAGTTGGAAATAAGATATACTATCTCTATGGGGGTTGAGTTAGAACTCAATAACTCTTTAAAAGAAATGATAATTTTGGCAGACCGTAAACTTTATAAATCAAAAGAAAAAGGAAAAAATTGTATAACCGTTTAAATTTACCATAAGATATTTTTAAAACCCGTTTGTGGATCTTTTTAAAATTTTAGCTCTCATAATTTGGTTTATTTATCTAATTTTTCTTTTTATTCTTATTCCCTTTTTATGTAAAAAGCTTGATAATTTTTGGAATTTTTATCTTTATTTTTAATCATAGCAGGTCTAATTTTAGGAACAAAAAACTAAATTACCAAGGAACAAGCATCTCTTTTAATGAGCCTACTCCTTCTTTTAGAATACGCTGTAGATGTTTTTAAATTAGCCAAATCTTACGGATATTATAATACTTATGTAACAAATGGATATATGAGCGAAAATGCCTTAGAACTTCTTATTGAAGCTGGACTTGACGGAATGAATATTGATATAAAAGGTGATAAAAAAGCAGTAAAACTTTATTGTAATGCTGATGTGGAAAAAGTTTGGAGAAATGCAAAAATAGCAAAGGAAAAGGGTATAAAAACTCTTGAAGCAGGTATAGAAATTGGTAAAGATATAGGACTTAAATATGTTTATTGTGGAAATGTTCCTGGGCATAAATTTGAAAATACCTATTGCCCTGATTGTGGAACCATTTTAATTAAAAGATAAAAGATGCCTAAACTGTAAAAAGAAAATTCCAATTGTAGGAGAATATTTAGGAAATATTAGCTCTTAGGTAAGACAATTACCTCAATTTTTCCTTCTAAAGCCTTAGCAAATTTTTCTGCATCCTTTTCTGAACCAACAATACTTCCATAGTGCATAGGAATAGCTATTTGAGGTTTAATAGTAAGGGCAGCTTTTACTGCTTCGTCAGCAGTCATAACATATGTTCCTGAAACAGGCAAAAGTGCTATATCTGTTTTTATATCTTTCATTTCTGGAATAAAATCTGTATCTCCTGCATGATAAATTTTTACTCCCTCTATTTCTACTACAAAACCAAGCCATCCTTTATCTTTAGTATGAAATGTTTTTCCTATATTATAAGCTGGGACAGCCTTTACTTTTATTCCTTTAACTGTCTTTTCTTCTCCTACTTTCATTATTTCTATCTTACCAGTAAGCATTTTGGCTGAATCTTTTTCTGTCACAATAATTGTATCTTCTTTAGCAATTTTTTTTATATCTTCTGGAGAACAATGATCATAATGAGGATGAGTAACAAAGATAATATCTGCTTTAGGGCCTGTTTTTATTTGAAAGGGATCAAAATAAATAATTAAATCACTTTTAATAAGAAAACAATCATGCCCTAACCACTGAATTTTTTTAATCAAATCTTTAACCATTTTTTATCCCCCCTTATTTTTATTTCATTGGTTCTGCAGGTAGATTAGGTATTTGCTCAGTTTCATATACTGCTATAAGTCTTGTATGTTGATATCTTTCATGCTCTTTTATAGATACATTCTTTGGACTATAAAAATCACCAACTCCATAAACACTAAAAATTTCATGAGGAACGTTAATTAAGTATTTTTTAATAATTTCAATAGGTGCAGATGCTCTTTCCTTAGCAAGTTTTTCATTAATCTTTTTATTTCCTAAGGCTGAAGCACTACCTATAGAAATAAATAAAATTTTTCTACCCTTACTTTCTCTGGCAAGATAATCAAGAAAATTAACTAATCTTTGATATTCAAAAGAATTTTCTTTAATTTTACTTGAACCTACAGGGAAAAATATGGTAATTTCACCAGTTCCTTGTTTTTTTGACAATTCTTCAATTGATTCTAAAGTTTTTTTAGCTAACTCTAAATTAGACTGACTTGCCCTTAGTATGTTTTGAGTATTAGCATCAAGTTTTTGTATTTCTTCTTCTAATTTTTTATTAAGTTCTTCCAAATTTTTAGTAGCAGATTCAATATTTGAAGTTTTTTGTTTAAGTTCAGAAAATTCACTCATAGCCATATTATGTGAGTCTACAAAGATTTGAGCAAGTACCTTTGCTTGATCTTTGGATGCTGCACCTGTTATAGTCCCAGGAGGAAAATCAATAGTTTTTGTAGTATTAGATACATCTTTCATATAAAGTTTTGTACTTTCCCCTGCACATCCTGCTAAAAAAATACCTATTACTATAAAAAGTAACCCTATTAAAATGCTTTTTCTCATTATCTCCTCCCAATTTAAAATTTTTGATTCTCCTTATTTTTGAATTTTTACTAAATTTTAAATAAATTTTAAATAAAAGGCAAGAGAAAAATTGTAATGGTCTTTGTTTTTTATTGACATTTTAAAAAAGTTAAGTATTTTAAATTAAAAAATTTGGTTAAAGGTATGTCTCAAGAAAAAATAGTAAATTTAGATCAAAAAATTAAAGCTACTCCTAAAACTTCCATATCTCCTATTAATGAACTTGCCCTTAAAACCACCAAAGAAATTGTTATTAAATTTATAGAAATGGGTAGATGTTCTCCTGCTACTTTTGAAGAAGTTTTTACTCAAGTCTTCTCTGTAGTTAAAAAAACTATAGATGAAGATTAATGTATCTTCTTGCTATCCATGGTAGTCCCAGAAAAAACGGAAATTCTGAAATTCTCTTAGATTATTTTTTAAAAGGTATTAACCGAGAACTCATTTCTTTTGAAAAAATAAGACTTTTTGAATTAAATTATCAACCCTGTATAGAATGTGGTGAGTGTGAAACTACTGGAGAATGCATTTTAGATGATGATTTTAAAGAACTTTATAAAAAAATCTGGAATGCTGATTTTTTAGTAATTTCAACTCCTATATTTTTCTATAGTCATACATCTTATGTACAAGCTTTTTTTGAAAGATTTCAAGCCTTTTGGGCAAGAAAATATATCTTAAACCTCCCTCACCCTTTTAACAAAAAACCAAAGGGTATACTTCTTAGTCTCGGAGGGACAAAAGGAAAAAAACTTTTTGAAGGAGTGGTAAGAAGTTTCAAATATGTTCTTGATACTATTTATGGAATCTATCTTGGTGGTCTGTTTTTTAGAGAAATAGATAAAAAGGGAGAGATTTTAAATCATAAAGATTATTTAGAACTTGCTAAAAATGTAGGCTTTAAACTTTCTACTCTTTCAGAGAAAGAAATAATAGAATCTCCTGAAAAACTAAACCTTAATACAAGCCCAGCTCCTTAATCTTTGCCATATTTTTTAAAGATTTCTCTATATTTTTTTGCCCTCTCTTCAATATCCTCGGCTTTCCATATATCACTTACAATTGCAACCATATCTGCAGAAAGCTTAATTAATTCTTCAGCTTTATCTAAGGTTATACCACCAATAGCACAAATAGGAATTTTTAAAACTTTTTTTGCTGATAAAAGAATTTCTTTATCAATTATTTCAGATTCTGGTTTAGTAGGAGATGGGAAAAAACTCCCAAAGGCTACATAACTTGCTCCAAGAAATTCCATCTCTTTTGCCCTTCTAATGTCTCCATAGCAGGAAACTCCTATTATTTTATCTTTTAAAATTTTTCTAACTTCTCCAATAAAAGGATCTTCTTTCCCAAGATGGACTCCGTCTGCATTAGCGGATAAAGTAAGAGAAACTCTATCATTAACTATAAAAATTGCTCCATATTTCTCACAAAGCTTTTTTAAAGCCTTAGCATAGGGAAGCAAAAATTCATCAGAATGGCTTTTATCTCTTAATTGAACAATTTTAGCTCCTCCTTTTAAAGCCTTTTCAACTTTTTCTAAAATTTCATCATTTTCGTAGGGTGTAAGCTTTTCATCAGTTATTACATAAAGACCTGAAAGTTTCATTTTAGAATCTTTCAATAATTTCTACTTCTGGCAAAAACTCTCTAAATAGGTTTTTTGCTTTTTCATAAAAATCTTGGGAATAAGGAGGAATTTCATTTTTCTCTAAGGTCTTACCAGGCACATATTTTTGAAAGGCAATGTATTTAAAATTCTTTAAATAAGGTATCATCTCCTTTAAATCTTTTTCCGAAACTAAAGGGGGATAAAAGGTAATTCTTATCTCTACTTTTTCAGGCTTAGCTTTTGCTATATTTAATGTTTTTTCTACTTTTTTAAAATCTCCTCCTATTTCATGATACCTTTTAGGCGAGGTTTTAAAATCAATAGCTAAAAAATCAAGAATTCCTCTGTTAAAAAGTGTTTTTATAAGTTCAGGATTAGACCCATTGGTATCAAGTTTTATTGGAAGTCCAATTTCATAATAAATTCTTTCTATAAGATGGATAAGCCTTTCTCCCCAAAGAGTGGGTTCTCCTCCTGTAATAACAACTCCTTTTATAAATCCCTTTCTTCTTGAAAGTTCTTGTAAAATAAAATCTTCAGAAAGATCTTCTAATTTATTATATTCTTCAGGAACAACAAGTTCTATATTATAACAATAAGGGCAACGAAAATTGCAAAGATAAGTATAAATTACTGAAGCTATTTTCCCTGGATAATCTATTAAGCTTGTTCCACGAAATCCTTTTATCATCTTTCAAAACCTAAAACTTTTAAATTTTAGTTAAACCTCTACTTTAAATATGGTGCGTGCAAGAATCCCTATAAAAAAGGAAAGAATTGCAACTCCAGAGCTTACCAAAAACATCTCTAAGAAAAATTTAATAAAAGATCTTTCTTGAACAATACTTACAAAAAAGGTAAAAATAAGAATAATCATTAAGGCACCAAAAAAGGCAATCCCTAAAGCAAGAAGAAAATGAGAAAATATAAAATAAGGAAAAACAAGAACAATTACTGTTAAAATATAAGCTATCCCTGTATAAATTGAAGCTTTTAAAGGTGATCTTTCTCCCTCTTCTGATCTGGTAGAGAGATACTCAGAAGCAGACATAGAGAGAGCTGCAGATATCCCAATAATAAAAGCTGTAATCCCTATAAGTGTAGTATTTTGTAAAGCAAAGGTAAGACCTGCAAGAGCTCCTGTAAGCTCAACTAAAGCATCATTAAGCCCAAGAACCATAGAGCCTATATAATTTAATCTTTCTTCATCAAGCATTAAAGCTAATTCTTTTTCATGATTTTCTTCTTCATATAAAATACTTTGAGCTTCTGGAATTTTCTCAATTAAGTTCGCATAAGCTTTTTCTGCACGCTTTTCATTTCTTTCCATAAGCTTTATTGCAAAGGTGAAACTAAAAATCCAGGCAATAAAAAGATAAAAGAAAGCTTTTATAAAATTAGGCTTGAATTTTTTCCCAGTATATTTACCCCAGATGCTTGCATGTTTCCCTTCTTCCTCAGCAATCCTTAAAAGGGTTTCTCTATTTTTATCTTTCACAAATTTGGCAAGTTTTCTATATACATATTCCTCTGTAATTTCATTTTTTTGAAAATTTTCAATAAGTGCTAAAATTTCTTTTTCCATTAATTTTGATATTATTGACGAATTTTTTGAAAAAACAAGTAAATTTTAGCCCCCTCTAAAATAAACTTAGAGGGGGCTAAAGAATTAGATTTTAGAAATTATAAAAAGCTGATAAAGTAAATCTATTAGCAGTATCTACCCATTTATCGCGTTCTGTTTCAATACGCATAACTTCTACACCTATGCTCATATTATCACTTAATTTATACCAGAGATTGGCAAAATATTGGGTATTTTTGGTAAACTGACGATCATTTAAAGCTTGTGGTATGATTCCTTTAAGTATTTCTTTATCATTGGGGTCATCAAAACCTGCTCCAATAGTAAAGCTTAAGCGAGGATTTATATTCCATACAAGATCTGCCCACATTCCATAAGCTTTGATCGGTTCTCCATAAACGTTATAACCAAGATCATACCTTAACCACTCCTTATCAATTCCCTGTCCAGTCCAAGCTTCACCCTTAAACTGAAACTTTTGCTCAAAAAGTTTAAAGTTAAACAACCACTCTCCACATAACAACCATCTATCAATATCCTTATCATTTTTAAATTTAAGCAAACGTATGATAGAATCGGAAAAATAATCTTTAGTAGGCTTTATCGCTTCGTGCTTGTAACCCCCACCTATAGCAATCATACTTCCCTTATCAAAAATTTTATTTAAAACTCCATCTTTATATTGAACTCTTGCAAGAGCCCAAGGCATACGCTCTTCAGATGAAGTAGAAATTCTTCTATGCATCATAAGTGAACCAAGGAGTTCCCAATTTTCAAATACCTTTTGTCTAATAGTTAATTGAGGAACTCTCCACCAGAGGTTACCTGCAGCTGTTAAAATTCCGAATTCTATGGTTGATGGATTTAACTGAGATACAGGAATCCAGTCCTGTCCAAAAAGTAAGCTTGTTTTTGTTTTGCTATTATAAATATCTACATAAGCAAGCCTCATTCTGGGAATAATGTTGTTCCCAGAATTGTATCCATAAAAATCTATTTCAGTTTGTCCTTTTACAATCCAGTCCCCTCTTTTTTGATAAACAAGTGTTCCAAGTCTTGTATCCCTTGGGTTAAAATTAGTAGAATCATTTTGATAATCATGATTAAAAGAGAGGTTCCAAGTACCATTATAGCTGGCACTCCATCTATTTTTTACTGTTCCTACAAAGTCGTTATAATATTCAATCCGAGCAGTATCGTAATGATAATCCATTTTTACTCTTCCATAAAGTTGCCATTCAAGACCAGGTTTACCAAAAACTGGTTTTGAATCCTTAGCCACAAATTGGGGAGTTAACTTTTCAGTTTTTGTTTCCACTTGATTAACTTTTCCTTGTAAATTTTCTATTAAAGCCTGCATAGAAGCCATTTGCTGTTGCATAACCGCTATTTGTTGCTTTAAGGCTTCTATCTGAGCTTTAAGCTCCTCTGGAGTTTCTCCAGCTAAAGAGGTTTTCACAAAAACACCACCCATTATTAAACTTGACAATAAAACCTTTGAAATTAATTTTCCTTTCATCCTATCACCTCCTTTTAAAGGATTTTAAAATTATGCATTTTAGCTTTACATTAAATTGAAGCTCTCCAAATAATTAAGGAATTTTTTCACAATTAATTTTATTTTCCTTTCAAAGATTTTTTAAAATTTTTGTATTGCAATGTAAATTAAATTTAAAGATCAAAAATTATTTATGTAATGGTTTAAGAGATTTTTTTCACAAAATCTAAAAATTTATCCTGTTAAATTCCTTTTCCCGGATTTTAGAAAATTTAAAGTATATTGAATTATAAAAATCAAAATCTAAATTTTAAAATATGCATTACATAAAAACTGAAGCAAATTTTAAATTAAAAGCTGATATTGAACCAAAGGGAGATCAGCCAAAGGCTATAGAAGAATTAGTAAAGGGTGTTAAAGCAGGAATAAAACATCAAGTCTTACTTGGAGTCACTGGATCTGGAAAAACCTTTACTATGGCAAATGTGATTGCTAAGGTTGGGAAGCCTACTCTGGTTATTGCTCCCAATAAAACTTTAGCTGCACAGCTCTATAATGAATTTAAAAAACTTTTTCCAGAAAATGCAGTAGAATATTTTGTCTCCTATTATGATTATTATCAACCAGAAGCTTATGTTCCTATAACTGATACTTATATAGAAAAGGATGCATCTATTAATGACTTTATAGATAGACTTAGACATTCTGCAACTGCAGCAGTTCTTTCAAGAAGGGATGTAATTGTTGTAGCAAGTGTTTCTTGTATCTATGGTCTTGGTTCCCCTGATGAGTATTTCCAAAAACATCTTTATTTGAGAGTAGGAGCAAAAATAAGAAGAGATGAACTTTTAAGAGCTCTTGTAACTATGCATTATGAAAGAACTGAGATGGATTTTACACGTGCCACTTTCAGAGTAAGAGGAGATGTAATTGAAATCTTTCCATCCAACGAAGAAAAAAGAGCTGTAAGAGTAAGTCTTTGGGGAAATGAAATAGAAGAGATTAAAATTATTGATCCCTTTAGAGGAAAGGTTTTAGGAAAAGTTGAAAGTGTAGTAATCTTTCCTGCAAGTCATTATGTTACCTCAGAAGATAGACTCAGATGGGCAATAGAAGAAATTAAAAAAGAACTAAAAGAAAGAGTAGAATATTTTAAGAGCAAAGGGCTTTATCTTTTTGCCGAAAGACTTGAAAAAAGAACTCTTTATGATTTAGAACTTTTAAGTGAAATAGGTTATTGTAAGGGAATTGAAAACTATAGTAGATATTTAGATGGAAGAAAACCCGGAGAGCCCCCTTATACACTTTTAGATTACTTTCCAGATGATTTTCTCCTTTTTATAGATGAAAGTCATATAACTATTCCTCAATTAAGAGGAATGTATAGAGGTGATAGAAGTAGGAAAGAAACTTTGGTAGAATATGGTTTTAGACTCCCCTCTGCTTTAGATAATAGACCACTTACTTTCGAAGAATTTGAAGAAAGGGTAAACCAAGTAATTTATGTTTCAGCAACTCCAGGAGAATATGAAATAGAAAAAGCAGAAGGAAGAGTTATAGAACAGATTATAAGACCAACAGGTCTTCTTGATCCTGAAGTAGAAGTAAGACCCTCTGAAAATCAAGTTGAAGATCTATTTTTTGAAATTAAAAAAAGAATATCTGCCAAAGAAAGAGTTTTAGTTTGTACCCTTACTAAAAGACTTGCAGAAGAATTAACAGATTATTATAAAGAACTCGGGATAAAGACATGCTATATGCACTCAGATTTAAAAACCTTAGAGAGAGCAAGAATTATAAGGGATTTGAGAAAGGGGGTTTATGACGTCCTTATAGGAATAAATCTTTTGAGAGAAGGACTTGATCTTCCTGAAGTTTCATTGATTGCCATACTTGATGCTGATAAAGAAGGTTTTTTAAGATCTGAAAGAAGTCTTATACAGATGATAGGAAGAGCCTCAAGAAATGTTAATGGAAAGGCTATTTTATATGCTCAAACTATTACCCCAGCCATTAAAAAGGCTATCGAAGAAACACAAAGGAGGAGAAGAATTCAAGAGGAATATAATAAAAAACATGGAATAATTCCTAAAAGTGTAGTAAAATCTTTAGATGATCCTCTCATGAGAATGGTTGAAGCTGATTTTGTAGATCTGGAAAAAATTGTAGAACCTATTGAAACTTTCGAAAGTTTAGAAGCCTTAAGAGCTGAGATTGAAAGGGTTGAAAAAGAAATGAAAGAAGCAGCTAAAAATTATGAATTCGAAAAAGCTGCTATTTTAAGAGACAGACTCTTTTCCTTAAAACAACTTGCTTTACAATGGAGTTAATTTTTAATCTATGCCAAAACTTCCTAAAACCAATCCAAGAGCTGTAGCTCTAAAAATTCTTATTCGCTGGGAAAAAGGGAAACCTCTTTTAGATGAAATACTTTCTCAAGTTTTAACTAAAAGTGTACTTCCTGATGAAAGAGATAGAGCGCTTGTGGGTGAACTTGTAAATGGAGTAGTAAGGCATCTTTATTATATAGATTTTGTTATTTCTCGTGTATCTTTACATCCCTTAGAAAAAATGGATGCAGAAGTAAGAAACATTTTACGTCTTTCTACTTATCAAATAATTTATACCAGAATACCAGAAAGGGTTGCTATTGCTGAGGCTTTAAAGATTCTTTCTCATAGAAAAAGGGGGGATTGGATAAAAGGACTTGTTAATGCAATTTTACATAAAATTGCAGAAAATAAAGATAATCTCCCTCAGCCCCCGGATTTTAACCCTGTTTTTTATTTATCTATAAAATATTCCTTTCCTGAATGGATGGTAAAAAGATGGCTTGATAGATTTGGTTTTGAAGAAACAGAAAAACTACTTTTAGCAAGCAATGAACGTCCCCCTTTAGTTATAAGAGTTAATATTTTAAAAGTAAGTAGAGATAATTTTTTAACTTTTCTTCAAAAAGAGGAAGTACCTTCTGCTAAAGCTTGCCCTTATAGTCCGGCAGGAATTATCTTAGACGGTTTCAGAGGTAAAGTCACAGAATTAAAAGCCTATCATTTTGGTTGGATAAGCGTTCAAGATTCAGCAAGTCAATTAGTTACTTTTCTCTTAAACCCTAAACCTGGAGAAAAAATTCTTGATGCCTGTGCAGGAGTTGGAGGAAAAACAACCCATATAGCTGAACTCATGCAAAATAGAGGAATTATATGGGCTTTTGACCTTTATCCTTGGAGACTTGAAAAACTTAAAGAAAATTTTCAAAGACTTGGACTTAAAGAACCTAAAGTTTTCCAAGGAGATGTAGTTGAAGAACTTCCTAAATTAAATGCTCCTCTTTTTGATCGTATTCTTATTGATGCTCCTTGTACAGGAACAGGTGTTATCAGAAAACACCCTGATATAAAATGGGCAAGAAAAGAAGAAGATTTTATAAATATTCCAGAAAAACAGTTAAGACTTCTTGAAGGACTTTCCCCCTTTCTCAAACCTAAAGGTATTATGGTTTATGCAACTTGTAGCCTTGAACCAGAAGAAAATGAAAAAGTTATAGAAAAATTTTTAAAGAAGCATCCAGAATTTGAAATAGAAAATCCTTTAAATGTACTTGAAAAAACTTGTGGACCTTCAGTAAGAGATCTTATAGAAAATAATCTCTATTTAAAAACCTATCCCCATAAACACAATATGGATGGCTTTTTCGCTGTAAGATTGAGAAAAGTTTCCTAACTAAATTTTATTTCTAAGTAATTATTTTTTATGCAGGCACTTTTTATTTCTTTATTTAATAGAACTCTGGGAAGGAAAAAATGTTTTTTAAAATTCCCAATTTTAATAATTAAATCTTCTTCTTTTTGATAAACTTCTAATTTCTCTTCTGAAGGCTCTTTTAATATTATTTTTAAAATATAATTTCCGTTTTTCTCAAAAATTTCAAAGGGTTTGTCTTTAAAAAAGACCTCTGCTGGATTTTTATCTTGATAAATTTTCTTTCCAAATTTTTTTAATTTTTCATATCCTAAAACTTCTTCATAAACTTGAGGAATCATAAAAATTGGAGTTGGCTCAAAGCTTTTTACTATCCTCTCAATATACTTTTTTTGAATCTCATAAAAGGGACTTTCTTTCTCAACCACTCGATTAATAAAAATTGCATCAACTGGAAAACCAAAAAGATGAAGATAAGTATAAGCTTTTTCTGTTTCTTTTATTACCATTTTCTCAGGATTAACTACCAATCTTACTGAAGAAATTTCCTGATTTTGTAAAAGGTAGTAAAGATTATAAACTTGCCTAAAAAGTTCTTCCAATGCATCGTAAGTTTCTTCCTCAGGAAGAGGCATATCAGTTACTATTTTAGCTGCTGGTCTTATAAATCTCATAAGTTTTCTTTGTAAAGGTAAAATTTTAGTTACCCACCAGCTTGCTGCATCAGGAAGACTTAAAAATCTTAAAGTTTCTCCAGTAGGTGCTGAATCAACAATTATTACTTCATATTTCCCTTCTTCTACATGTTTATTTATCCATAAAAAGGAGGAAACTTCTTCCATTCCAGGTAAAACTGACATTTCTTCTGCTAAAACCTCTTCAATTCCTTGCCATTTAAGAAGATTTTTTAAATACTCCTTTAAAACTCCCCAGAACTTTTCAATGGAGTAATAGACATCTATTTCTTGAGCATAAAAATTTTTAAATATTTCTTTAGGCTCAGGACCTACATCTACTTCTAAAACATCTGAAAGTGAATGAGCAGGATCAACTGAAACTACAAGAACTTTTTTACCAAGTTCTGAAAGATAAGCTCCTGTTGATGCTGAAAGAGTAGTTTTGCCTACCCCTCCTTTTCCTGTAAAAAGGATAATCCTCATTCAATTATTAAGCCTCAGCTTTTTCAACTTTTACTTTTTTAATTTCCTTTTTCGGTTTTTCCAATTCTTCAATTCTTTTTTCTATAATACTTTTTAAAGCAAGTAACATCTCTTTTTTTGCATTTCTAATATGGTTTTTTGTCTCTTCAGGAACAAAAGAAAACACCTCTTCTATAAAAGCATCCCAAGCTTGAGCTAAATGTTCCATCCATTTATATTTCATTTTATTTTTCACCTCCTTTTAAATTGTAGCCGGCGATAGGATTCGAACCCATGGCCTGCTGATTATACGAAGCAGAACAGACCAACAAAAACAAAGTAAAAGTGAAGAAAAAAAGAAAAAATAACTGACAAAAGTGACGACATAAGTAGATTAGACAAAACCATATTTGTAAAGGTAAAGTTTTGTAAACACAACAACAATTTTGCATTTTTACTAACTTTTCTAATAAGTTCATTAAATCATCACATTCATTTTTGTCAAGGTAATACTTAAAACTTCCCTACATCCTCTCTTTACGGAATTAGCGACTTCAGAATTAAAAATTTCGATGAGAAGCTTTTAAAAATTCTTTATAAATGCAATAGATATTATTCAGAAGATTTTTAGAGCTTAGATGTGAGCTGTTATAAGAGTTAAAGAGACGTTTAGAATGAAAATAAAGCGTTCTTTAAGGAAGGTAGCAAAGGGGAACCGGGGAGAGGTAGGGAGGAAATAGATTTAGAATAGAAGGTTTATTTGGCTCAATAAAGTTAAAGATCGGGGAAGCCTTTAGGTAGTGAAAATATTTATCTAAAGATCATTTGTAGAGAAACAAAAAATAAATGTTTTTTGAAACAGCCTTACTAAAATTTTTGACAAACCTATTATCATTTGGTAAAATTTAAAAATTGATACTAAATGTCTTAAAACCTGAAGTAAGGAAGGGCAAGGTTTTGTTAAAAATTGAAAAGAAATAGTGGTTTTTCGTTGAAACCTACCCTATCTTAAAAAAATGTTACAGAAGGTTTTGCAGTTAGAGTAAACTTGAGAATAATTTTACTGGACATTAATTTAAGCGATAGCAGTTTTGATTTCTTTTTAATTTTTTGCCTTAATCTTCCTTCTCTTTCTGCTTTTACATTAGCCTGATGACATAAACAATGACAAGCCCTCAGCTTAATCAAAAAAACTGTTAAAAATCTTTATACTCTTACAATTAATTTTGAGATTATATGCTTTGAGCATATCAAAGTAGGTGAGAAAAAATATATAAAAACGAAATGACAAATACTAAAAAACAAAAAAGGACAGAAGGAGAGAAAGTGTTTCTCCCTCTGTCCCCACTTTTGCTAAAACAATTTCACAGACTTACTGAGAGGTTGAGTTTTCTGATCCAGCCTTTTTACGAATTTGTTTCTGCTCCCTTTTTTGTTCTTTTTGCTGTTGTTTTAGTTCTTTATGTTTTATAATTCTCGTTTTATTTTGAGCTTCTTCTTTAACGACCTGTCCAAATTTCTGTTTTTCATCCTTAGCTTCAGTTTTTGCTTCTTCGCTAACTTCTTTACCTATCCCAGCACCTTGATAAGGTTTAGGACCAGCAGGCCCTCCTTGAGGACCCTTTGCATAAACTGCAGAAAATCCTAATAAAGAAATACCTGCTAAAAGAGCTACCAATCTTCTCATACCTACACCCCCCCTGTTTGGTTTTTTATTTGTTAATTTTTTTCAAAAAATATGCCCAATTTTTGAAGCATTAACCACATCAAAAAGCTTAATTTTTCAATAAATTTTTAAGAATAAAAAAGAAAATTTTGCAAAAAAAAAATTTGCATTTTTTGCACAACTATATGAAACTATAAGTTTAAAATTCATAGTGACCTTTTATTATGCATAAATTTCTTTAAAAAGGCTTCTCCATTTGAGAAAAAATTTCCCAATTAGGAAATAGAAAAGTAGGTTTTTTAATTTGTAAAAATTACTTTAGAAAGGACATGGTAGTTTAAAGTTATCAAGCATTGGGAAAGCTATCATACTCATTTTATTTTTTAAGTCTTTACACAATTAATGGACGCACCTCAGTTTAAGGTATATTTTATCATCTTTAAAATTTTTACACCTTGAAAAATTTTATTTGTGTGCTAAAAAATTTTGAATGTTTAAGTTTACCCACTCTACGGAAGCGCATTTATATTTTTCAACCTCCTGCTCATTCATTATAAGTCTTCCATCCTTCTGACAATTTTTATTTTAAAAACTTTTAATCACTCCGAATATATTTACTTTTAATTTGAAAAAGGAGATTACCCATGTTAAAAAGGTTTAATTTAATTTTATTTTTAATTTTTTTTATGGTTTGTATCTTCTATTCTAACTCAACAGGCTCTCGTAACCTTAGGTCTGAAGGGTTAAACAACAAAGGAGTGTATGTAGTTAACGTAATAGAAGGTTCTCCTGCGGCTAAGGCAGGAGTCTTTCCTGGAGACATCATTCTGTTGATTAACGGTCTTCCCGTGTCATCTGAAAATATAGAAAGTCTTTTGTTAGATGCAGTTAACACAGGGAAGAACCTTGTAGTTTTGGTGATTTTAAGGCAGGGTAAAACTTTATCTCTTTCGGCTAATATACCTAAAGAAACTCCTACCTTAGGGGTTACGATTAAACCGATTCAAGAAATGTTATCTGTAGCCTTTGGAGGTTCTTCAGGAGAAAGGTTGATAGACAAAGCAAATAGGAAGGTAGACATTCCTGATAAAACAAGCCTTTTGGCTAAAGTTTCTTCATTTAACGTTTTAGATGGGGTTTTCATAGATAAAAATACAGGAGAAATTACCTTTGTAGGACATTATGACGATAGGTATAAAACCGGTCCTCTCCCTTATATACAAATATTGGATGAGGCCCTTACTTATCCATACCCTTATTTTTCTTTAGACCCTACGGAAAACACATACAAAGCATTGAACGAGATAAAGTCTATTTTTGACCGAGAGATGGAAAGGATAGCTAGAGATCATGCTTACGGAGCTAATTGGGTATCAAGTATACTAAAGGAAGTTTTGTATGCCTCTTCTCCCTTACCAGAAAAACAAATTCTTTTAGCCAGACTTAAAGCTTACTCTATAACTCCAGAGGAATTTAAGGCTTATCTGGATTGGGATCCTAAGTCTAAAAATTGGAGGTTTGATAATAGGTCCCAAATTGAGCAGTATGTAGCCCTGCAAAACTTTTTTTATAAGCTTTTTGTAGCCGCTGGCTTTGAAGGAAAGTATGGGGCAGCTGTGGTGCAGATGTGGGGTTTTAGCAGGTTTGCTGAGGTTTATGGTACAGATCATGCAGGACATTGGTTTAGAGAAATTTACGAGACGCTAGGAGTTATCGATGAGTTTGAAAAGATAAGAAGTGATTATAATTCTGGTAAGTTAAACGATAGGGAAGCTATTCGTCAACTTTTGTTTCTTTTTTACAAAAACTTTCTTAAAGGTATTGGGGTAAAAGAAAGCACCATAGATGAGTTGATAAAAAGGGCTCCTGCAGAAAAAGTCTTTGACCAAGAGTTAAGCGAATTTACCAACCGAAAATTGGAAGAAATTCAAACAAAAGTGATACTTAATATTATCCTAAATAATCTTGTTTTAAGCGATCCCTTTCTCAAAAAACGTTTTAAGCTTCCTCTTATCGAAACTAAACCAACATATGTTAATCTATCTTCAGAGACTTATATAGCTAAAACCTTTTTTTATGCAGACTATACGCTGAAGTATCTAACTACTCTAAATCTTGAAACAGCAAATCTTAAAGATTTCTATCCCTTCATTGCTTACCTTAATAAAAGAGTTGAAGAAAAAGGGAAGAGCGGAGAGTTCCATGGGATGAAAAGCGGTTTTGACCGTTATTGGCTTTTCCCAGGAAAAGTAGAATTAAAAGTGAGTCCTGATAACTCAGCTTTTTATTTTATTAAGTCAGAGGTTAAAATCGGCAGTGAACCTTTAACTTCTGGTATGCCTTCTTGGTATAACGATATTTTAAGGGAATACGTAGAGATTTTAACCGGTAGATATGAAGAGTTTGCCCAAATTTTTCCCTCATTACATACGATGAGAGAAATCCAAAAAGTATTAGCCTTAGCCAGATAGATAAAAGCTAATAACCTTAAGGTAGTCCTTCCTGCTTACCAAAAAGTAGATTTAGAGGGTCTTTCTGGAGTTTCAGGTGCTACTGTTGCCACTTTTAGTTATTCAAAAATACGGGATAGTTTTTCCTTTTTTGTCGAGAACCACGGAGGAGGGGTTGATTATAGAGAAAAAAGTAATGCGTGGATACAGGGAAATTATATAGAAACCAAGGATGCCCTTCATCAATTGGCAGCGAGCTCAGCCTTAGCAGAAAAGGCCCTAAATTCAGCTCTTGCAGGTGACCTGGAATCTGCCAGAGAATTTGCTGAAAAAAGCGCCCAAGCCATGGTAGGACAGATTGACCTTTCAGCCCTGGGAGCAAAGATAGGTCCCTATGTTCATCCAAAATTAAGTAATCTCCCTATAGGTTCCCAAGGGGTTTTAAATAAAAAGGTTTTAGAGGTAGTTTCAGCTAATTTAGATGTCTACACCCGTTTAAAAAGAGAAGTTTATTCAGCAGAAAGTATTAAAAATACTGAGCCAGAAAAGTATAAACTAATCTTAGCTAAAGCCAAGGAAGAAGAGGCTAAGGTCAAAGCTTCTCTCCAGAAGCTTAACGAACTTTTAAGCTATTACCGACAGAACCCTTTAGACTATCTAACAGTAGGACAAAAAATAGCCGAGTTAACACCCAATCAAACCTTAGGGATAGACCCGACGGTTTTAAAACAAAAACCAAAACCTGCGACGTTAGATAAGAGGGCTGAAAGCCAAGGAAGAAGCGAAAAAGAAAGTCTTTTGCCTGACGAAAAAAAGCTTAGAGAGGAATTGTCTGACCTTAGAAACAAACTTTACTTAGCAAAAACCAACTTAGACAAACTAACTAAAGGGATGTTAGAAAATACAAAAGAGTTTGAAAGCTGGAGGGAGGAGACCGAAAAAGCTATTTCAAGAAGTGAGGAACGGTTTAAAGAGATAATGTTAGACATATTCCAGGATAGTTTGTTTAAGCAGTTAAAGAAATACTTTTCAAAATCTTCAGACAGAGTAAAAGAACTTGAACGGTTTAAACAGCTTTTAAACACCAAGGATTATACTGACTGGGCTTCTGTGGAACAACATACTTGGGAAGATATAGCCGAAGGTGTGGTTAAGGCGATAAACGCTATGCCAGGTATTAGTGATACGGCCCAAGACTTGGTGAAAGTTACTTCTCATTTAATTAACACTGGCTATGACGTAACAGTTGTGTTTATTCACTGGAGGAAGATGAAGGAGTTTGAGAAGAATTTAGATCTTTACTATAAGGCGGTGTCAGCCCAAAAAGAATACATAGAAAAGACGATGAAGCGTATAAAAGAGATAGAAGAGGAGTTACAAAAACTTAACCAAAAATCACAAGGGGGTCTGCTATGAAAAAATTATTAAAAAACTATGTAGTTAGTATGATGTTTTTGCTGAGTGTTTCAGGGATAGCTTATAGTGTAGATTCTGCCTACGATCAAGCTAATGGAATTTCGGGAGATAGTTGGAGGGCAGAACAAAGGTCTACATCTCCTGGGAACTATGAAGATTTGGATAGCTCTTGGGAAAGAGCAAGAAAAGAAACAGGCCAAGGGTTTGATACAGGCCGGTCAGGAAATTTGAGAGGAGGAGGCGAACAATATATACCTACTCCTCAACCTAAAATTGATAAAAATCTATCAAAATAACGTGAAAAATTAAATTAACTAAAAATAAAACAAAATATGAAGATTCAATTATGAAAAAAATAGCTAATTTATTAATTCTTTTTATTTTTTTGTTTATAGTATCATTAGCTATAGCTTCGGAAAATTCTAATTCTTTAAATGAAGAAGCCGTTAAGAACTTTACATATCATTTAAAGTATTCAAAACAAACAGTCACTTTGAAGAATGGAGAATACAAAACTCCATTAAGACTTGGTAATGAAGAGAATATGAAAAATTACCTCAGTGTAAAAATAGAAAAATACGGTATATTTGAACCCACATTATTACCACCATTTGCTATTGTTATACTTTCCGAAAATTTTGGTGGAAGTGGCATATTCTTTGAAATAACAGCTCTTGTGAATGAAAAATGGCAAAATCATACAAACTAATTCAATCGAACTTGGAGATAGAGTTATAATAAAAGATTTAAGATTTCAGCCAGGATTTGTTACTTTTCGAGATAGGGAGAGAGACTCTATATATTTAACACTTCTTACCCACAAAGAAAATGACCCCTCTTGTTGCCCAACTAAGCAAGAAACACTTTGCTTTACCTTAGTAAGAGATGAAAATAAAGAAATGAAATTATTAACTTGCGAAGAAGCCAAAAAAAATATCCTTTACCAGTTGTAAAAAAACCTGCTCTTTATCTTTATCCTACAAAACCTAGACAAATTGAAATTTATCTAAAGCCTAAGGGATGGCTCACAAAAACAATTCCTTATTATAATGGTATTTGGTTGGTTAGAGCCAGTCCGAAAGGAATTATAGATAATAAGTATGAGTATTTATTTTACGAGGTAGCTTTAAATAGTTCTTTAGATTTACCAAACGAAGGTTGGGTAGTTAAAACAGAAGAACTAAACCAATGGTTTGATAAAACACTATCTAAATTAGGTTTAAAAGAAAAGGAAATCAAAGATTTTAAAGATTACTGGTTAAAAGAATTAAAGGGTTATCCATATTTTAAGATAAAAGTATTAAGCGAAAAATTTTTGAATGATAACTTAGCTATTAGGATTAAGCCAAATCCAGACAAAATGATTAGAGTTATTTTGGTTTTTGAGGGTATTAAGCAAGAAGAAAAGATAACAGAGCCTATCATTAAAACTCCCAAAAGAAAAGGCTTTACTGTGGTTGAGTGGGGAGGCATCTTAATAAATGAAGAAGGGAAGAATTCAGACATTAAGCCATTTATTGAAGTAAAAGCGGATTCCACTTATCCACGTTTCTTGGGTCATCAAAAGGTTTATTGTGCTGAAACTGGACCACTGGCGAGCCTTCTTGTTGATGGTCGTGTTTCAATGCTTTTAGAGACTGGTTCTTGTTTTATGGTTGAAAAGGATACGATGTTTGAGGCTAAGAACAGAGAATTTGTTATTAATTTACTCAAAGGCAAAGCCTGGGTCACTGTTCTTTCAGAAAAAATTTATGTTGAAGATAGAATTCAAGATTTGAAGGAAGAGACTTCTGTTATTGAAGTTGATGAGAAACGCTTTCCTGGATTAGGTGTTCGTATTTTCTTTCGTATACAAGATGGACCTACAATTGAAGTGGAACAAGGGACAATTAATTTGAGCACTTCAGATCAAAAACATAACTAAAAAAGTTGAGTCATGAAAAAGCTATTATTAGTTAGTTTAACTTCTTTTTTCGTGATAGTTGTATCTTGTAATTTGAGTTTTGCTAATAGTTCATCATCCAATTCTTCATCTTCTAGTTCCAGTTCTTCTTATAGCACTACAGCATCTGAGAAGAATAAATATAAAAATGTCATTCAGAAAATTGAAGATAGAATAAAAGAATTAGAAAATCCAAAATTTGATATCCGAAAAAATGGAGCGATAGGTATTAGAGGATAATAGTAGAGAATAATTAACATTTTGAAAATTCTAATAATTCTATAATTAGGAGGTAAATTATGAAAAAAATAGTCCTTATTAGTCTTGGTATTGGTTTATTATCTTTGTTCAATGTCAGTAAAACTCTAAGCGAAACAAATGTTGATTCTAAAAAAGTTACTAGAGTTAGTATAGTTCTTGAGCATAAAAGAGAAGTTCAGCCTGATATTCTAAGCCTTAGGGTTAATATGAAGATTAAGTCTGATAAAGAAATAGATGCGATTAATATTCTTGGAGATGTGGATAAAAGGATTAGAAAACTGGGATTTAATTATAAAGGTGGTAATTACAGGATAGAACAAAATTGTTGGTGGACAAGGAAAGGACAAGTATGTGAGGGGGTTAACGGTTATATCTCCTATAACTTTGAGCTAAAAGATTATAAAGAACAGAACGAGCTTTATGAGACTTTAAATAAAATAACAGAAAGCTATCCTAGCTTAACTTTTGAAGTTTCGGAACCTATATGGATTGCTTCTCAGAAATTAACAGATAAGGTGCAGAATGAAATCAAATTAGAATTAATCGAAAAGGCTCAAGACTTTAGAGGAGCCTTAACTGAGAAGTTAGGTAAAACTTGTCGTATTACTTCTATTAGTTTCTCTACAGAGCGTTATATTCCTATTGTTTTTCGGACTACGATGTTAAAAAGCACTCAAGCTTCTGATATTGAAGCTCCTGAACCTAAAAGGGATGAAAAAACGATAGAAGTATCAGCAAACGTAGATTATTTATGTGAATAGCTTTAAAAGGTTTTTGTTAGGATGGGGAATTTCCCATGTTTATAGAGGAAGGAATTTAAATTAGTCAAAGGTTGTTGCAATCGCTCAACCAAAATAAGTAAGTTTATGTTTAGTTTACAAAAGGGAGTATTTTGGTTTTATACCTGATTATTATGTATATTATTTATTATTTATTTAGCAAATATAGAAGAATAGAAAGCTTTTGAACATAGTGTCCCTTTTATTGTGTAAAAATTTCTCCGGGAATGAGATTGAAATTAGAAATGTGCCTTAACCAATTCTACTAAGGATGCTTTAAGTTATGCCTAAACTTTTTGTTTATGGAACCTTAAGGAAAGGAGAATGTAGACATGGTACTTTAGCTGATTGTAAATTTCTGGGCTATGCTAAAGCCAAAGGCTTTCTTCTCTACAATATTAGCTCATTTCCAGGTATGGTACAAGGTGAGGGTGAAGTTATAGGTGAAGTCTACGAGATACCAGAAAGCTTGCTTGAAAGGCTTGACTTAATTGAAGGAGTACCTGAATTATTCAGAAGAGAGCTCATAGAGGTTGTGCTTGAAGATGGAACCATTATTTCAGCTTATGCCTATCTTTATAATAAAAGGGTAGATAACAAACTTCTTATTCCTTCAGGAAATTGGAAAGACGTAAATAAAATCTAAATAAAATTAATTAAATTAAAGGAGGCACTATGGTTACTATTTTGTCTATGGTTCAAACATGAGTTTAGAGCAAATGAAGGAACGTTGTGGCAACCTTGGGAAAAGGATTGGTATTGGGTATGTTGAAGGCTATGAACTTGTATTTGATGGATATTCAAGTACGAGAGGTGGTCCCACCGCTAATATGGTTGAAAATCCAAACGAAAAGGTTTGGGGAGTAGTATTTGAGTTTAACTCCTTTGATGATCTAACTAACTGTTTAGATAAGTATGAAGGCTATCCTTTTAGTTACACAAGAAAGGAATTTGGAGTTTTTTTTGCCAGAGATGGGTAAAAAAATAAAAGCTATAGCTTATGTGAGACCAGAACCAAAGGAAAGAGGGAAACCACCGAGATCCTATATAGAAACCATTCTCAAAGGAGCCATTGAAAACAGTCTCCCCAATGAATGGATTGAATATTTAAAGAAATTTCTATAACCAATTTTTAAAAATTTTTAAATCAGAACCAAAGAAGGTTGTTTGGCCTTACTTTGCAAGTAGACGGTCGCAATCTTTTTTAATTCAGGGCAAGTTTCAACAAAAAGGAAAGAAGAAAAAGCTAAAAACTTAATATGTATGGTGTTGAAGGATGGATAAGAAGTAATTTAACAGTCGCAATCCCTTTTTAAGCAGGGCAGGTTTCAACAAAAAACCACTATTTCTTTTCAATTTTTAACAGACCCTTGTTCTGCTTTATTCAGGTTTTAAGACATTTAGTATCAATATTACCAGATGTTGCTTGAAACCTTACCTGAGAAAACTAAAAAGCTTGTTTGTTAAGTAAAGCTTTACTAAAAATTTTAACAGGTTATAACAAATCAAACTTAATCAAACTTAATCAAACTTATCAAACGGCATTTTCGGGAGTGTCTCATTAATTGTGTAAAGACTTGAGGGAAAGGAAAGGACATGGTAGCTTCCCCAATGCTTAATAACCAAAACTACCAGAAAGGAGGGGGAGCTACCATGAAAGAAAAAACTAAAACTTTAACAAAACAACCTATGGAAGAAATTTTAAACTTTTTTCAGCAGGAAGTCAACAATCTTATTAAAAACCTTTTGGAAAAGCTTATGCTTGAAGAAAGAAGAATTTATTTAGACCAGCAAGAAGACTACGCAAACGATTTTTACACCAGAGATTTACTTACAAGGTATGAGAAGGTTCAAGATTTAAAAGTGCTTCGGGTCAGGAATGGGAGTTTTCGTCCTGCTATATATCCTAAGGTAATAAAAAAATGGGAGGATAAACCCATCACCTAAGACAGGAAAACCTTTGACCCCCCTACCCCTATCAGGAGCTTGAAAATAAGCCGGCGATGGGATTCGAACCCATGGCCTGCTGATTACGAATCAGCTGCTCTACCCCTGAGCTACGCCGGCTTAAATAAATTATAAATTCTTATTTCAAAAATTTCAAATGTATGGGCTTTAATTTAGATTTATGCTGAAAGATATTTTTCTTTTATTCTTTTGATTACTATATGAGATGAATTGAAGGCTTTCATTATGCTTCCCTGTTTAAAGGCTATATCTCCAACTAAAAAAACCTTGGGCAAATTGGTCTCAAAAAATTCATCTATTATAGGATTCCCTTTTTCATCAAATTTAATTCCTATTCTTCTTAAAAAACTCTCCGGGGTTGTTCCTCCTAAACAATAATAAATTAAATCATAAAAATCTTCCCTTCCATCTTTAAAATAAACTTTTACTTTTTCATTATAGGGTTCTATTTTTTCTATATCTGTTGCCATGAGAAGCTTTAATTTACCTTGTTTTTCTTTTTCTTCTAAACTTTTTAAATTAATCTCATTTATTCTAAAAAATTGAGGTCTCCTATAAGAAAGATAAACATCGTTTGCTTCACAGAGACAACAAGCAACCTCTGCTGCGGTGTTTCCTCCACCAACCACTAAAATTTTTTTATTTTCTGGTATCTCAAGAGGGGGCTCTAAAATTACTTTATCTTTTAATTCCTCAGGAATAGAATATGATGGTTTATTAGGTTTCCCAAAAATACCAATAGCTATAATTACAAACTCAGCTAAATATTCTGGCTTATCTTTTACAAAAATTTCGTATCCTTCATCTGTTTTTCTTATTTCTGTAACCTCTGAATTTAACCTTATATCTAATTTCCATTTATTAATCCAGTCTTCTATCCTTTTAAGAAACTCTTCTTTAGTTTCGGTTTCAAAGGAGCATATTCCAATAGGTTTTATATCTTTCTCTCTATAATTGGCATCTACTCTTTTACCAGGCTTATAAAATTTTACTATGGTACTACACACAGTTTCTCCTTTTTCTAAAACTACAACAGGTTCTATATTATTTGCTTTTGCTTCTATAGCTGAAGCAATTCCAGCTGGTCCTGCTCCTATAACAGCAATTTTAACTTTTTCCATCTTTAAAATTCCTTCAATTTAGATTGTAAAAAAATTAAGCACCTATTTCTATAAGGGCAAAAACCTTGAAAATGTTTACACCCTTCTTCTATATTTACATATTCTTTGAACTTTTCACACCAAATTTTTTTATTCTCCCCTTTTTCTTTTTTATTTTTATATTCTCTCAATTTTTATTATTTCAAATCTCAAGCCAAGATTCAGAAAATATAACTTCTCCTGTTAAAACTTTTACAGTTTTATATATTTCAAGTTCTTTAGAAGATAGTGACTGGATATCTATTTTTTCTCCATCCATTATTTTATGAACTAAAGAGACCCATTCAGAATGTTTACCTTTTGCAATTTCTACTAATTCTTTATCATATATATCAAGTATTGCACTGTAAAGATTATATTTCATAAGCATCATAAGCATTACTCTATTTAAATAAGGTCTTAAATGGGAGGCTACACCATTTGAAACATTTGAAAGACCTACAATTGTTTTAACTCCTGGTGTAATTTCTTGAAGTATAGAAAGAAAATTAAGTACTTCTCTAATTTGTTGTGGATCAAGGGTTATAGGGGTAAGAACTGGATCTACCCAAATTTTTTCATTAGGTATACCGTATTCATTAAGCTTATTTACAAGATCTACTGCAAGATCAGCTCTTTCATTAGCATCTCTAGGAAGCCCTTTTTCTCCCCAAAGAAGTGCTACCACATCACAACCAATTTCAGCAGCAAAAGGAGCAAGTTTATCCAATTTATCTTTATGAATGGTAACTGAATTTATAAGTGCCTTTGAAGGTTGTTTAGAAGCTTTTATTCCTACAATCATTGCTTCTGGATTTGTAGTATCAAGAGAAATAGGAATATCTACTACCTCTTCTACAATTTTAACTATCCAAGGAGCAAGTTCTAAAGCATCCTTTTTTGCAGGTCCAATATTAAGATCTAAATAATCTGCTCCTAACTTAACTCCATCATTAGCCATTTGTTGAATAGGTTGAGGATTGCGTTCTTTTATAGCTTTACCTATCCTTTTTGACATTATGTTTATATTTTCAGCAATACAAATTACTTTATAACCGCTTTCTTCTTTTTCCTTTTCAAGTTTTTTCTTTTCTTCTTTTATAGTTTTTTCTTCTTTTAAAATTTCTAATTTTTCGAATGTCTTTTTCTCTTCTTTTATTTCCCTCTTCTCAGAAACTTTTTCCCCTTTTTTTAATTCTTCTTTTAATTCTTCATAAAATTTTTTAAAAAAAGAGGGAATCCCGCTTGCCTCTCTTGGCCCAACAATGATTTTCCAGTCAGGAAGTTCATCCTCAAGTTCTCCCTTTATTCCTGCTAAATAACCAGGAATTATAAGATTTCTATGTTTAACTTTTTCTTCAATCCCACACTTTTTAACAAAAGGAGCAATGGTATCAGCACCAAATTTACCTGCTGCCCAAGCTGTAAGAACTGATAAACCATCAGTATCTTTTATGAGAAGCCAAGTAGGAACTCTACTTGCCTCTATTTCCCCACTTACGATAAAATAAGTAAGGGCAAAATTGCAGGTTATAGCTACTAGCGAATTTTCATCAGGACCATTAATAGGATAAATCCCCTCTTCAACAATCATAGGTTTTTGAGGATCTGTATAAATATTCATTCTTTCTATTAAAAGATTAAATAAAGCTTCTGGCTTAAGATCTGAAAGAATAATAATACTTCCATATTTGCAGATAATCATACTTGCAATAAGAACTTCTAATAAGTAGGAATCTGTATATCGATAAGGAAAAGTTATAACAGGAAATCCTAAAGGTTTAAATCTACTTTTAATAGCTGATTTTCTTATAATTACTAAATCTTCAAACAACTCTCTTAATACTTGAGAACCTGGATCAAGAACTAATTCTTTTAAACCTTTTTTAAAAGCCTTTTCAGAAAGACTACAAACTTCATCTAAGGATTCTCCAATTATAGTAAGAGGAACCTTTGTTGAAAGAGAGAGATTGGCAAAATCTTCAAAATTTTGAGAATTTGCACCATAAATTAAAGGTTTAAAATTATTACATATTTCTATTGCTTTTTTTAGGGTTCCCACATCTGAAGAAGCTAAAACTAAGGCTACCCAAGGAAGTTCATTTCTTACTTTTTTCACAATCTTTATAAATCTTTCCTCAGAGCCTCCATCTTGCAAAAACAGAGTATCTAATCTTAAAATAGTTCCTACCCTTTCCCATTGAAGTTTTTTATACAATCCTATTCTTCTTGAAATTTCCTCATCCTTCATATTAGTGGAAATGAGAGTTCCTATAAGAGGAGGATTTTCAAAACGTTTGTCATGCCTAAATAGAACACTTTCCCCACCCAAAAAATAGACGTAATTGCCTCCTCCCAATTCTACTTTTCTAATAGGAGGTGCTAAAGCTTCAGCTATTTCTTCTTTAATCTTTGGATCAATATAGGGACAAGCATCTATCTCTGCCTGACCAGAAGCTACTTTCATAGCAAAGGCCATACAGGTAGAAAACCCACATTCTTTACAATTTGTTTTGGGTAAATATTTTAGTATTTGGATTCCTGTGAGTGCCACTTTAATTCTCCTTTTTTATGAAATTTAGGTAAGGGGAGGTAGCCTTAAAACCGGGTGATTCACTTTTTTTACCCAATTAAAAAGTTCTTCTTCTGTATTGACTACACTTTCATCGGCTATTTTTTCAAGAAAATCAGGAACTCCTAACTCTTCTGCCCTTTTTTGAAATTTTTCCTTTAACTCTTCTTTAAGCATTTTAGGCATCCAAACAATTCTCAAAAATCCATCTTCTGCAGAGATAAATTTTTTAGAAGTAATATACTGCTTAGAAATGCCTAAAAAACCAGGAGTAACCTGTCCTCCTCCTATCATTCCCGCAAGGGTAGAAAATTTAAGTCCTATTGGAGTTTCCTTATTAAACTCTCTATTTACTATAATAATTCCATTTACTAATGCAGAAATTGCTGCAATAGCCTCCATACAACCGCATACAGTCATTGGATCATTCATAATACTATATAAACTTACCCTTTCTACTTTGCCCTTTGAGGCTTTTTTAACAAATTCATTTACTCCCTTAAATTTCCCCAATTTTAAATCTATAACTTCTCCTTTTAAAATGGGCTGATTTGGACCAGCTGGATTAATCTGATAATAAGCTTTTCCATCAAGCCAGCTATAAGCACCACAAGGACCTCCTCTTTCAGGAGTAATTACACAAACATGAGTAGGGGCAAAACTTTGACAAAGGGTACAAGAATAAAATTCTTCTACATTTTCATCTACCATCCCAGCAAGTCTTGCATCTCTTTTCTCATATATACTTTTTGCTTTTTCTATTAATTTTTTTACCATTTCTTCATCTGTAAAAATCTCTACTTCACATTTATCTACAATGCTACTAAATTCTTGTTTTATTCTGTTATATAAAATCTCTCCTATATGTTTCAAAAGGAATCCCTTTTCTACTGCCTGTTTACTAATTCTTATCCATACTATATTTCTTTGTCCTATATGCATAATACCTTGAGCATAATTGATAAAATAATGAATTTGTCTTTCCATAATAGGTTCAAAATCTTCTTGCATATTAGTACCAGCTACTTTTATTACTATAGCAAGCGGAAGTTTATAGGGTGGACCTTTTTTATCTATTTTGGGAAGATCGGAAATTTCTGGTCCTGTAACCCTTATTTCTCCATCTTTAACTTCCTCAAAAGATGAAGATATTAATAATTCTAAGGCTGGGGTTCTCCCTCCTCCACATTCTAAATAAAGATCTTCCTTTCTTACCCTTTCTCCTTCAAAAGCAGGTGCATAAGAAACTGGAATGTTAAGTTTTATTTGGGTAACTTTCAATCCTCTTACTTCTAAAGCTTTTTCTATTAATTCTTGAGAGGTAACCTCCGGAATAGAGGCTTTATAAAGTTCTTGATTTTCCTTTATTACCTGGAAATAACAATGAGTGGGTTTAGAAACTAAAGCTTCATAAATACAAATCCCAGGAATTTTGATTTCAGGTACAGCCCAATCACAAATTATAGGAATCCCCCAATTTAAAGCCCCTAAACCATTAGCTACCCATTCTTCTGTAGGTGGACCAAAGGCTATTACAAAGGCAAAAGTTTTATACTTATTAAAAAGCAAATTATTTATATAATCTCCTGGTTTTACTCCACCAAAAGACATAGCAACTCTACAGGCAAAACCAATAGCAAAAACTACACTGGTATAATCAGGACCAAAAGGCACCAATCTTACTGGCCAGCCAAGTTGTAATCCTGCCTCTTTTAAAAGATAGGGCATATAAATACCATTCGTTTGTCCATGCATGAATACATAAATTCCTTTTTCAAGAAGGTCTTGAACTATATTTTTAGCTGTTTCTTTATCTGGAGGTGAACCAAGTAAAACTGCAAATCCAGGAGAGCTCCCATCAACAAATTCTACACCTCTTTTTCTGAAAATAACATCATCTGCTGCACCAAGCCAAACATTATCTTCTGTAGGCTCTTCTGTTTTTGTATATAAATTAGGCTCTTCTAAATATTTTATAGCCTCAATCACTTCTTCTGCAAAAAGGGTTGCCATTCCTGCATCAAGTGCTGAACCTAAATAAAGAAGATTATTTTCATATAAAGATAAATCAGGTAAAAGCTTTTTTGCCTCCTGTAAAACTTCTTCACAATCCCCAAGTCTTTTAACAGGATATCCTAATATGGCATAAATAATAGGTAAATAATAGGCTGTGTTAGGGAATCCTATTTCAACTTCTTTCCCAAATTTTTTAACCGTGCTTTCATATCTTTCCCAAGCTTTTTCTAAAATTTTATATGCTCCTTTAATAGCTAAATCAAAAATTATTTTTGACATATAATTATCACCTCTTTAGCTCATACTTAAAATATTAAAAAAGGATTTACAAATTTCTATAGCCTTTGGATGTCTCATTATTAATAAATCCCCTCCTGCTAAAGCTAATACTACAGCTGTAATTGCCTCCATTAATATACCTCTTTCTTCTTGATCTCCAAAAATTTCATCTGTAGGAAGTTGAGCTTCTTTTGTACCCCAAACTTCTCTTCCAATAGCACAAACAAAAGGAGACTGTAAGGCTATATCTTTATAATAGAGCGCAGCAATTCTTATCCTTTCCATAACAGAATAGGCATATTCAATCCCATATCCCAAGGCACCTATTGAGGGATCTATAATTATCTTATCTAACGGAACCCCCATATTTTCAAGAAGTATATTAAGTTGTTTTGCTAAATTTACATCTATAGGAGTTGAAGCAATAACCGGCAAATTATAACCCATAGCAATAGCTCCTAAGGTTCTGTAATTAGTATCTAAAACAGGACCTATAACTGCACCCCTTTCTCCTATCAATTCTGCAACTTCTTTTAAAATTTCCACATCCTTTTCTGAATTTCCAGAACCCCAAATAATAAGTGGCACATCTATGGCATCTCTTACTTTTTTCACTACCTCTTTTGCATGATTTACATTAAGATCTAAATAATTGGGATCTGTTCCCTGTAAATAAAGGCAGATTGCTTCTGCTTTATAAACTTCAACACACTTTTTTGCCCACAAAGCTGGATCATGAAAAACATCAGAAAAATATTTAGCTAAACTTTGGGGCCAGTCTTCTGGTTTTACATCTAAAATTTCCATAGCAATCTTTATTTCATTTTCCATAGAACCCTCAAAAAAATAAAAGGGCAAAATATTTTCTCCACCTATCTTTATAGCTTTTTCTCCTTTTCCAATAACTACTTCTCTTATTTTTTCTGTAGAAATATCTTTATATAAATCTTCAGGAATATTTTTTGCTCTCTCCGATAAAGGTCTATATTTAGTTTTAATTTCAATCTTAGGAACTTCAATTTCTTTTTCAGGTTTTACAATTACTGGTCCTTCCTCTTCTTCTTTTTTCTCTATTATTAAGGTTTTTTTACCAAAAATTTCAGTTTCAAGCTTTTCTATCCCTTCCTCTAAATTCTTAATTCCTTCACTAATACTTTTTAAACTGGATTTCAAATCTGACAAAATATCTATTAAGATTTTCAAAAGTTCTTTTTCATCTTGCATTCTTTCCCCCAATATTTATAATCCCGGTCTGGGATAAAGTTTTGCCCTTTTAATTATTTCAGGAATAATATATTCCCAACCCACTGCCATTATATGAACTCCTTTAACACCTGAGATTTCTCTAACCCTTTCTATAATTTCTACTGCAATATTTATCCCTTCTTCTTTTTCGTCTCTTACAGATTCCATCCTTTTTATTAATTCATCTGGAACTTCAATCCCAGGCAATTTATTTTCCTTTATAAACTTAAGCATTTTTGAAGATTTAGGTGGCATTACACCAGCAAGGATATAAACCTTTTCTAAAATACCCAATTCTTCACATAAATTTAAAAATTTTTTAAATCTTTCTAAATTATAAACTATTTGAGTTTGAATAAATTTTGCTCCTGCTTTTATTTTTTTTGCCAATCTTATGGGTCTAAATTCTAAAGGATCTGCAAAAGGATTTTCTACTGCCCCAATAAAAAAGCAGGGGGTTTTCCCTTTAATTTCATCTCCATTAAAAAATTTTCCTTCATTTAGTGTTTTTACTAAACTTAAGAGATGAATTGAATCTAAATCAAAAACAGGCTTTGCTTGTGGATGATTGCCTAAACTTATATGATCTCCGGTTAAACATAAAACATTCCTTATTCCCAGGGCATAAGCTCCTAAAAGATCAGATTGAATAGCTATTCTATTTCTATCTCTACAGGTAATATGCATAATAGGTTCTATACCTTCTTTTATCAAAATAACTGCTCCTGCAAGGCTTGACATTTTTACAGTTGCTCTTGGGTTATCCGTAATATTTACTGCATCTACATAACCTTTTAACCATTTTGCCTTTTCCTTTATGATTTCAGGATCTGCATTTTTAGGAGGTTCAATTTCAGCTGTAACTGCAAATTCCCCTGATTCAAGAACTTTTTGAAGATTGGTCTTATTTTCCAATCTTTACTCCTCTCTTAGCTCTCTTACACCCTCACCACCAGCTGGTCTCCAATCTTTTGCTTCCCAAATTTCCATTAAATTTTCTAATTTACCTCTGTTTTTAAGCCTCATTACTATTTTATACCATACACAGGGTAAAGTTTTTTTCACTTCACATATACCATTTTTAACACCTCCACAAGGACCATTAAGCAAATTTTTAGGGCATCTGGTAATTGGACAAAGACCTGCTGTATATCCGATTATACAATCCCCACAGGCTCTACATTTTTCAATCCAGTATCCTTCTTTTATCTTTGCTCCCAAAAATAAGGTGTTAACTCCTGGATATACTTCCATTTTAGGGTATAAATCTGCTATTAAGTTTACTCCTATCCCACAACCTAAACTTATTATTGCTGAAACTTTTTCCTTAAAATCCTCAAGAGGCTTAAGTGCGGATGGATCACATTGCTTAGTTAGGATTTTTTTTAATATTTTTACTGGTTTTCCAAGTTTTTCTCTTTCCTCTTTTATTTTTTTCGCAAACCTTTTTACTTCTTTCCCAACACCAGTTGAACATCCATAATTACATTCACTACATCCAAGCACAAGAATTTTATCATAGCTTTCTATATATTGCAAAATTTCATCTAAGGGCTTAATTTTTGTTATTATCATTTCTCTTCAAAACCTCCTAATTTATGTATAGAGGGAATGTATATTTTTTCATCAAGAACTCTTCTCATAGCCATATCATAGAGTAATCTTGGTTTAGGTTTATCAATACCGAGCTCCTTTCTTTTTTGCCAAATTCTATCTATTACCATATTTACAAAATCACTTGCTTTAGATGCTATTTTAAAAGCTCCTCCGAAATAATTTTCCATCTCATTAAATAGAAAATAGGCAGTTTTTTTACTTCCTATAAATGGGAATTTTGATCCAAAAATAACCTGTATTCCGCTTGCGGAAAAATACATTCCTACAGATAGTGCTTTTTTATTTATCCACTGAGGAATACATACTACAACAGGTAAATCTCTTATATCTTTTCCTAACCCCCCAGTATTAATTATTTCTATTAAGGTTTGAAGAATTCTTGAGTTATCTACCAAAGAACCCATATGTAAAACAGGCGGACAGCCTATCCCTTCTATAACTTCTCTCAATCCTTTTCCTGCTAATTTTGTAGCTTCTTCTGTTAATAGACCTGCCATCCCTAATTTTATGGCTGAACAACCTGTAGTTAAGACTAATATATTATTAGCTATAAGTTCCTTAGTAAGTTCTACTTCAATATTTTCTTTTGTTCCAGAATAATCATCTCCTGTTATAACCGCTATTCCTAAAATTTTGCCATTAATTAGGTTTTCATTTAAAACCTCTAAACTTGCTCTAAATCTACCACCCATAATATACATGAGTGCTTCCAAACTAAAACCTGATATCACTTCTACACTATCATCGGGAATATATATTTCTGAATTTTTTCTTTCTTTATATTTTAAAAGGGCAATTTTTAAAATTTCTTTTGCACTTTCTAAGGGATAATTTTTATTAAACTCAACATAAATAGCCCCTTCTATAAGAGCTTGAGGATTAGTAGTAATAATTGCTGTATGAAATTGATTAGCTATTTGAACTATATTTGGTGCTACACAGTCTCCATCTAATACTATTGCTTCTATAGCCCCAGTTGCTATAACTGCTTCTTGATGAATAAATGTCCCTAAAGCAGGAATCCCTTTCCTCATAAGAAGTTCATTACCTGTGTCACAAAGACCCACAAGATTAATACCTCTTGCTCCTACTTTCTTAGAAAGTTCAATTATTTCTAAATCAAAAGAAGCCTCTCTTAATAAATCCGCCATTATGGGGTCTTGTCCATGAACTACGACATTTACCATATCCTTAAAAATTACTTTTTCTCCAATATTAACAAAAGATTTAATAGGTTTGGGAGTACCAAAAAGAATATCCTGTAATTCAGTTGCTATTAATGAACTCCCCCAACCATCAGAAAGAGAACACCTTACTGCAGAAAGTAGTATATTTTTATAATAATGATCAACCCCCATGGAGGTTCTATAAATTAGCTCTAAAATTTCTCTCTCCATACCCCTTGGTATAACCTTATATTTCCTCCATTTTTCAATTAAATTTTGTGGAGCCCTGTGGATTGACATTAATTCTTCTTGTTGGGAAAACATTTGAAATATTTTTTTTACAGTTTCTTCAAGAATTTTTTCTTCTGGAAGATTTAAATCTATTCCTAAGCTATAGGCAAATAATTTAAGTTTTTTTTTATCTTTTATTTGAAAGGGTATCTCTTTTGTAACAGCTCCTTTAAAAATTTCTGCTATTCTTCTTGCCCGTTCTAAATTTATAGCTGCACCTTCTCCAACTAATCTTGCGAAATTTTTTGCAGAAATCATACTTGCATCTGCTCCACAAATTCCTTTTGATTCTTCTTTATCTTCAACTATTTCACAGGGACCAAAATTACAAAGTGTACAATGGATTACCTCTTTTTTAATCTTGGTAGGTTTTCTTTCTTTTATTCTCTTAGGAATGGTGTAAAGGGCTGGCTTTTCTTTGTGGATTTTTTCGTAAATTTTTTCTAAGGTTTTATTTGAAAGTTCAAAAGTTATTTCCTCCAGAGGTCTTTCATAAATTTTTTTTAAAATTTCTATTTTTTCAGGTTCCTTTTCCCTTTCAATCTTTTCTACTTTTATCTCTACTTTTTTAACCTCTTTAGTAAGTCCTAAAATCTTTTCTTCCAATTTTTTGACCCCACTTTCTAAAAGCTCCATTCCTAATTTTAAAGCCTTTATACCTGTTTTAAGATTTAAAAATGTTTCCCTAAGTTTTTCTTCTGAAGATTTTTCTGACATTTTAAACCTCTGCTTTTTAAAATTAAAACTTTATTCTATTTCATTTGGGAGACCATTCCACATTTTAGCAGATTCTAAAGTATTTTTCATTAGCATAGTAACTGTCATTGGACCAACTCCACCTGGAACAGGAGTAATTGCCCCTGCTTTTTGTTTTACATTTTCAAAATCAACATCTCCACAAAGAATTGCTTTTCCTTCAGGTGTTATCCCAATTCTATTTATTCCTACATCAATTACTACAGCACCTTCTTTTATCATATCTGCAGTAATAAATTTTGGTTTCCCTATAGCAACAATTAAAATATCTGCTCTTTTGGTATGAAAAACTATATCCCGGGTTCCTGTATGACATACTGTAACAGTTGCATTTCCTATAGGTTTTCTTTTTTGCATAAGAAGATTAGCAATAGGCTTCCCAACAATATTACTTCTCCCTAAAACAACTACTTCTGCCCCTTCAACTGGACAACCAATTTTTTCTAAAAGTACAAGTATTCCGTAGGGAGTACAAGGTAAAAAACAGGGTTCTCCCATAACCATTTTACCTACATTAATTGGATGAAAACCATCTACATCTTTTTTAGGGTCTATAGCGTTTATAATCTTTCTCTCATTTATATGTTTTGGTAAAGGAAGTTGAACTAATATACCATGAATTTTGGGATCCTTATTATATTTTTCAATTAGTTTTAATAATTCATTTTCTGAAACATTTTCTGGAAGTTTTTCTTCAATAGAATAAAACCCAAGACTTTGAGAGACTTTTTGTTTCCCCTTAACATAAGAAATGGAAGCAGGATCTTCTCCTACTAAGATAGTAACTAATCCAGGAACAATATTATATTTTTCTTTTAGTTCCTGAACTTCCCTTTTTATACTTTCTCTTATTTCTTGGGCTATAGCTTTGCCATCTATTATTTTGGCTGACATTTTAACTCCTAAAATTAAAATAAGCCCTTTACCTTCCCTGTATTTATATCCACATCAATTCTTCTATAAGCTGGATCTGAACCGGTTCCAGGCATAAGTTTTATCTCCCCTGCAATAGGTACTATAAAACCTGAGCCTCTATATATAAGAATATCTCTAATTCTAAGATTCCATCCCTTAGGAACTCCTCTTTTGCCTGGATCATCAGAAAGGGAAAGATGTGTTTTTACCATACATATAGGAAATTTTTTAATTTCTTCATTAGCTTCTATTAATTTAATTTTTTCCTCTGCGGTAGTGGAATAAATAACTCCATCTGCTTTATAAACTTCTTTTGCTATCTTTTCAATTCTTTCTTTAACTGGTTCGTTTAAATCATAAAGATACCTAAAATCGTTTTTTTCTTCACAGGCTTCAATAACTGCATCTACAAGTTCTAAAGCCCCTTCCCCTCCTTTTAGCCAATGATCAGATATAGCAACCCTTACTTTTGCATTTTCACATATTTTTTTTACAAGGTTTAGTTCATTTTTAGTATCTGTATAAAATCTATTAATGCATACTACCGGAATAGCACCACTTTTCTTTACAATCTCTATACAATGCAAAAGATTTTCGCACCCCCTTTCTACCCAAGAAAGGTTTTCCTCATAATATTCTTTTGGGATAGGAGCACCAGGTTTAAGCTCAGGTGCTCCTCCATGATATTTAAGTGCTTTTATGGTTGCTACTATTACTACTACATTAGGATAAAGTCCAGAGATTCTACATTTAACATTCCAAAATTTTTCAAAACCTATATCTACACCAAATCCAGACTCAGTAATTACATAGTCTGCAAGTTTTAAAGCTGTATAGTCAGCTATAATAGAAGATTGTCCTAAAGCGATATTACCAAAAGGGGAGGTATGAACCAAAATAGGATTCCCTTCTATAGTTTGTACAAGATTGGGATTAAGGGCATCAACCAGTAAAGCTGTCATAGCTCCTGCAACTTCTAAATCCTCTGTAGTAATTGGGTTGCCGCGTCTATCAAAGGCAACTACAATTTTTCCTATTCTTTCTCTTAAATCTTTCAAATCTTTAGCAACTGCTAATATAGCCATTACTTCTGAAGCTCCAGAAATATAAAATTTGCTTTCCATTGGATATCCATCCATTTTACCACCAAGTCCAATAACAATATTTCTTAATGCTTGGGCACAAAAATCCATTACCCATCCCATTTCCACTCTTTTAGGATCTATATTAAGCCTCTTTAATCCTTTTTTGATCAAAATTTCATCATCATAATTTGTTTCGTGTTGCATCCTTGCTGTAAGAGCAACCATAGCAAGATTGTGAGCATTCATCACTGCATTTATATCTCCTGTAAGCCCTAAGGAAATTTTATCTAAGGGAATAATTTGAGAAAGTCCTCCACCTCCTGCACTTCCTTTAATATTAAAAACAGGTCCGCTTGAAGGTTGTCTTATAGTACCTATAACTTTTTTACCTCTTTTTCCAAAACCCTGAACTAAACCAATTAAGGTAGTAGTTTTCCCTTCCCCTAAGGGAGTTGGAGTTATAGCGGTAACATTTATATATTTACCATTAGATTTATCTTTAAATCTTTCCAAAACCTTTTTATAATCAATTTTACCTATATAATGCCCATAAGGTATAAGTTCTTCTTTTATTAAACCTAATTCCTCAGCTAATTTATATAGAGTTTTCATATTTTTTTCTGCTTCATAAGCTATTTCCCAGTCTTTCATTTTTGTAGGATCAAGTCTTATTTTTGTTTTAGCTCCCATTTCCAAGAATCCTTTATAATAGTTTCAAGGGAATTATATTTAGGTTCCCATTTTAATATTTTTTTAATCTTTGTATTATCAGCAATTAAAATAGGTGGGTCTCCTGCTCTTCTTTTGGTTTCTATCACTTTAAAATCAATTCCCGTTACTTTCTTAACTACAGAAATTACTTCTCTTACTGAAAATCCCCTTCCATAACCACAATTTAAAACTATACTTTCACCTTTAGAAAGAAGATACTCTAAAGCTAAAAGGTGAGCAGTTGCTAAATCCATTACATGAATATAATCTCTTATGCAAGTTCCATCGGGTGTAGGATAATCGGTCCCATAGATTTCTAAATAGGGAATTTCCCCTTTGGCTACTTTTAAAGCCCTTATTATTAAATGTGTAGGTTGTTTGTAATTAGGACCTAATTCTCCTTCTGGATCAGCTCCAGCTACATTAAAATATCTTAAAGAGATATAATTTATCTCTCCAACTTTCGCCATATCCCTTAAAATTCTTTCTATCATAGCTTTAGTTTCTCCGTAGGGATTAATAGGTTTAAGCTCAGCTGTTTCTGGAACAGGAATAATCTCAGGAACACCATATACAGCTGCTGAAGAAGAAAAAAGAAAATTTTTAATTCCAGCCTTTTTCATAGCTGAAAGTAGCTTAATTGTATTTCCTACATTATTTTCATAATACGTAAAAGGCTTTTCTATACTTTCAGGGACACTTATAAAACTTGCAAAATGTAAAACTATATCTGGTTTTTCTTTTTTAATTATTTCTAAAAGCTTTTCTTCTTCTCTTAAATCTAATTTATAAAATTTCCCGTAAATTTTTTGTGGTTGAGAAGAAAATAGGTTATCTATTACAATTACCTCATATCCATATTTAGTTAAAAGTTTTGCCACATGAGAACCTATGTAGCCTGCCCCACCAGTAAGTAATACCTTTACTTTTGAGCTTATCATTTTTGTTTAATTTAATTTACTTTTGAGCTTGATATGATACAATAAAATCTATATGACGTCAACCAAGCTTTGGATTAATAAGGTCCCTAATCAAGAACTCTTCCAAGAATTTGTTACTCAAGGCTTCTTTACTCCTCTTTTAGCAAAGGTTCTTATAAATAAAGGATTTTCAGATATAAAATCAGCCTATTCTTTTCTTTATCCTCAACTTTCTGACTTTTCCAATCCTTTTATAATTCCTGATATGAAGCTTGCAGTTGAAAGGATCTTTAAAGCTATTAAAGCTAAAGAAAAAATATGTATTTACGGAGATTCTGATGCAGATGGAATTATAGGAACTTTCATCCTTTATGATTTTCTTAAAAATTTTACTCCCTATGTAGAATGGTTAATTCCAAGTAAAACTGAAGAGGGATACGGATTTCATGCTAAATTCTTACCCTATTTTAAAGCTAAAGGTATAAGTTTAATTATAACTGTTGATGTGGGAATATCTGCTTATCACACAGTAAATTCAGCTAAAGCTTTAAACATAGATGTAATTGTAACTGATCATCATGAAATAATCTCTAAACCAGAAACTATTACCATAAGTGGTAAACTTACAGAACCTTCTTCTCCCCTTTATTATTTATGTGGTGCTGGGGTTGTTTTTGCTCTAATAAGAGCTTTAAGATCTTATCTTTTATCTCAAGGATTTTTTGTAGATAAAGACCCACCTTTTTTAAGAAAATATTTGGAACTTGTTTCCCTTGCAACTTTAGCAGATATGGTACCTTTAATTGGAGAAAATCGTCTTATTACTTTTTTTGGATTTAGAGACCTTTTAAATCCTTATTTCCCCTGTACAAAAATTTTACTTGAAAGAGAAAATCTAAATTATGGTTTATCTGAAGAGGATCTCTATTATAAAATCATTCCTAAATTCAATTCTGCTGGAAGGCTTGGTAAACCTGAGATAGTTTTTGAATTTCTTTCTTCAGTAGATAAAGTTTCTGCAGAAAAAACCCTTTCTCAAATTGAAAACTTAAATCAAGAAAGACAAATTCTGGAAGAAGAAATTCTAAAAACTCTTAATTTCCAACTTAATAATGTTTGTGAAGATTCTAAATTTTTATTTTTAACTTTTGAAAACATTCCCAAAGGTTTACTTGGGCTCATTGCTAATAGATTTAAAAATTTATATAATTTGCCTACCATAGTTATTTCTCAAGAAGATGAAATAGCTCATGGTTCAATACGCTCCCCCTCTGAAATAAATTTTCTAAAAATTTTATCTCAATGTGAAGATCTTTTAATCCAATTTGGTGGACATAAATATGCTTTAGGTTTCAAAATACACAAAAATCTTATTCCTGAATTTAAAATACGCCTTGAAAAAATTTTAAAATCTAATCATATCCCCTTTTCTTCAAATTTAATTTATATTGATGCTGAAACAAATTTATCAGAGCTTTTATATAGGGAAAATCTTTTTGCCTTTGAAGCATTTCATCCTTATGGAGAAGGACATTCACCTCCTGCTCTTCTTCTTAAGAATTTTGAGATAAAAGAAATAAAAATTTTAAAGGAAAAACATTCAAAACTTATTTTGCAAAAAGAAGATAAAGAACTTTCTGCCATATTTTTCAATAAGCTTTTAGAAAAGAAAGAAATAAATTTAATTGTGGGAACTCCTTTTATAAATAGTTTTACAGGAAATTTGGAGTTAAAAATAGAAGATGTTAGATGATTTTATAAGAAAGGAAAAGGAAAATTTAGAGGAAAAGCTTCTTTCTCCCTTTGCTGCAAAGGCTAAATACTCAAAAGGAAGGCTTCGTCCTGAAGAGGAATGTGAAATTAGAACTTGTTTTGAAAGGGATAGAGATCGAATTATCCATTCCAAAGCATTTAGAAGACTTAAACACAAAACCCAAGTTTTTTTAGCTCCCAAAGGAGATCATTATAGAACAAGGCTTACTCATACTTTAGAGGTTTCTCAAATAGCAAGAACTATTGCAAAAGCTTTAAAATTAAATGAGGATTTAACTGAAGCTATAGCTCTTGGACATGACCTTGGGCACACACCTTTTGGGCATGCAGGAGAAGAAGTATTAAATGAACTTTTGCCAGAAGGATTTAGACACAATGAACAAAGTTTAAGAGTAGTTGATCTTTTAGAAAAAGATGGGAAAGGACTTAATTTAACTTTAGAAGTTAGAGACGGAATTTTAAATCATTCAAAGGGTAAAGGACCAATTTTTTTTGAAAAAGAAAGACCTCTTACCTTAGAAGCTGAAGTAGTTAGAATCTCTGACATCATTGCTTATGTTAATCATGATGTAGATGATGCTATAAGAGCTGGTTTAATAACTATCGATGACCTTCCTTCCTTAGTTAAAAAAAGATTAGGGTTTTCTCATTCTGAAAGAATAAATAATTTAGTAAAAAATGTAATTTTAACTACTAAATCTGCTAATAAAAATGCTATTTTAATGGATGAAAAATGTTTAGAAGCCCTTAATCTTTTAAGAGATTTTCTTTTTGAGAAGATATATTTTTCTCCTGTAGTAAGGAAAGAATTTGAAAAGGCAAAGAAAATTTTGTTTTCACTTTTTGAATTTTATTATAAAAATTTTGAAAAAATAGAGTATTTTCAAAAGGCAAGTCAGATTTTTACTAATGCTTCAAAAGAAAGAATTATTGCAGATTACATTTCAGGAATGACTGATAGATTTGCACTTTATCAGTATTTTGAATTTTTTATTCCTAAACCTGTTGGGATAAACTTTGAAATTGGGGGTTTTCTCTATGAAATTTAAAAAAATAGGCTGGTTTACTACAGGAAGAGATTCTGCAGCTATAGATCTTTTAAAAATTGTATATTCAGAAATAAAATCTGGTTTTTTACCCTTAAAAATAGCTTATGTTTTTATAAGTAAGGAGCCTGGAGAAGGTTTTTTTTCAGATAAGTTAATACAAATTGCAAAAGAAGAGATGGGACTTAACGTTATTTCCTTTTCTGCTTTAAAATTTGAACCTGAATTAAGAAAAAAAGATAAGGAAACCTGGAGAGAATTTTATCATGAAGAAATTTTAAAAAGGCTTGATGAAGATATCGATTTTGGTGTTCTTGCAGGTTATATGTGGATTACATCTTCAAAATTTTGTAATTCTCTAAAACTTATTAATCTTCATCCTGCTCTTCCAGGAGGTCCAAAAGGTTCTTGGCAAGAGGTTATGTGGCAACTTATTAGCGCAAGAGCTGCAGAAACTGGAGCAATGATGCATCTTGTTACTCCTGAGCTTGATGAAGGTCCACCTATTAGTTATTTTAGATTTTCCTTAAGAACTCCTGAATTTATACCACTCTGGGAAGAAACAGAAAAGAAACTTCTAAAATATCACCTAACTGGTCTTAAAAAACTTGAAGGAGAAGAAAATAAACTTTTTAAAAAAATAAGAGAAGAAGAAGTAAAAAGGGAATTGCCTTTAATTGTTTACACCTTAAAATATTTGGGAGAAGATAAAATAGTTTTCGGAAGCGATGATCTACCCTTAGATTTAACAAGGGAAATAGAAAATTATATAAAGACAGGAGGCTATCATGAATAGATTTTTTCTTTTATTTTTATTACCCTTTATATTATTTGGTTGTATAGCAAGCCAAGATGAAATTCAAACCCTTAAAATAAAAGTTATCAATCTTGAAACTACCCTAAATAAACAAAGTCAAAAATCTGAAGAATTAGAAAAAAAATTGGATGAATTAAATAAAAAGATAATTTCTTTAGAAAACAAATTGTCTAAGGATTTGATGGTAGAAATGAAAACCCAAGTTCTTTCTGAATTAGATGAAATTAAAAAGGAACAAGCTCAATTGTCCTCTCAAATAGAAGAAATTAAATTTTCACAAGAGGAGAATGAAAAAAACTTTAAAACTCAATTAGAAAATTTAGCTACTCAAACCCAAGCTTTAGAATTAAAAATAAAAGAGTTAGAAAAAAAATTAGAGGTAGCTCCAAAGGAACTTCCTAAGGAAACACCTCCCTCTTCCAATGCTACTTTAACCTATACTGAGAATGCTACAAAAACTTCAGCTATAAAACCTGAGGAGAAACGTGAGGAGAAACCTGAGGAAAAACCTTTAAATGAAGCTCAACTTTATGAAAAGGCTTATTCTTATTATCAAAAAGGTGATCTTAAAAATGCTAAAAAGTTCTTTGAAGAATATATTAAAAATTTCCCCAAAGGAAAGTGGATAGGGCAAGCTTACTTCTGGATTGGAGAGATTTATTTTAAAGAAAAAAACTATGAAGAAGCTATTTTAAACTATCAAAAATTAATTGAACTTCCAGGATTGCATCCTTTAAAACAAAGTGCTATGCTTAAACAAGCCCAAGCTTTTAAAGCACTTGGTGATATAGAGGCTTATAAAATCCTTTTGAAAAAATTAATTAATCAATATCCTCAGAGTAAAGAAGCTGAGGTAGCTAAAAAATTGTTAAAATAACTTTATTTTTCTTTTATTCTGTAAGGATTTATAGTTAATACTGGAATAGGTGAATATTTTACTATTCCTTCCGCTACGCTTCCAAAAATGATTTTATCCAAACCTTTTTTCCCGTGGGTCCCCATTACAATAAGGTCTGCTTTATTTTCTTTAGCAACTTCTATTATTTTTTCTACTATCTTTCCTTTTACAATAATTGGTTTTACATTTGGGAAATCAGAAAAATGTTTATTTAAAAGGCTTTGCATGTATTCTCTTGCTCCTTCAAAAAGTGTCTTTTCTAACTCCTGTAAGGTTTTAGCATCTATAGACATATCTCCAAATGTGAATATTTCTTCTATCACGTTAATAAGGATTATCTGGGCACCTAATTTTTTTGCTAATGCTTTCCCCCATTCTACAATAATCGGGGTTGCTTCAGAAAAATCAACAGGAATAGCTATGGTTTTAATATCTATCATTTTTATCTCCTATAATTTTTAATTTTACTTGCACATTAATCTTATTCAAGCTCTGATGTTGAGTTCTTCTTTTAAATATTCTATTTTTAATAAACTTTTATTTTCAAGTCAAGCTAAATTTTATTAAAATTTACTTTTATATTGATTTTTTTAAATTTTCGTCTAATTTTAATAGGTAAATGAAAGCACTTATTATTATAGATATGTTAAACGATTTTATTAAACCTGATGGAGCCTTATATTGTGGTAAAAGAGCTGAAGAAATCATTCCAGAAATAGAAAGACTTAAAAAGGAATTTAAAGAAAAAGGTTATCCAATAATTTATTTGTGTGATGCCCACGATCCAAATGATGAAGAATTTTCTGCTTTTACACCACACTGTATAAAAGGCACCAAAGGCGCTCAAGTAATTGATGAACTTTCTCCAGCAGGAGATGATCTTGTAATTTATAAAACTCGTTTTTCAGGATTTTATAAGACTAATCTTGAAGCTGTTTTAAGAAGCCTTGGTGTAAAAGAATTATACTTAACCGGGGTTTGCACAAGTATTTGTATAATGGATACAGCTGCTGATGCCTTTTATAGGGGTTTTAAAATTAAAATCCCAGTTAAGGCTGTTGCTGATTTTGATGAAGAATTTCACAAATTTTCTCTCAAACGTTTAGAAAAAGTTTATAAAGCTGAATTAATTTATTAGTCTCATGCTCTTTAATACATCAATAGGGCTTTTCTTAGATCTCTATGAACTAACTATGGCTCAGGTTTATTTTGAAAAAAATCTTTTTGGGAAAGCAACTTTTTCCCTTTTTATAAGAACTCGCCCCAAAAATAGACCTTTTTTTCTTTTTGCAGGTTTAGAGCCCTTTTTAAAACTTCTTAAAAATTTTAAATTTAATGAATCCGATCTTGAATATTTAGAGAGCCTAAAAATTTTTAAATCTTCTTTTCTTGATTATCTTAAGAATTTTTCTTTTAAAGGTTCTATAAGATGTTTACCTGAGGGGACTATCTTTTTTGAAAATGAACCTATATGCGAAGTTGAAAGTGATCTTATCTCTGCTCAAATTATAGAAACTCTTATAATAAATACTTTGCATATAGAAACTCTTATAGCAACTAAGGCTCTTCTTTGTGTAAAATCAGCTAAAGGCATTCCTATATTTGATTTTTCTGCCAGAAGAACTCATGGAATTGATAGTAGTCTTCATGTGGCAAGAGCTTCTTATATAGCTGGTTTTTCCGGAACAAGTAATGTTCTTGCAGGAAAATTGTGGAATATACCAGTTGTAGGAACTATGGCTCATTCTTTTGTTGAAGTTTTTCCTTCAGAAGAAGAAGCTTTTAAGGCTTTTTCTGAAACATACGCTGATAGAGCTATCCTTCTTATTGATACTTATGATACTATTGGTGCTGCCCAAAAGATTGTAAAATTAAAAAACTTCTTTGAAGAAAACAAAATATCCTTAAAAGGGGTAAGAATCGATAGCGGAGACCTTGCAGAACTTTCTAAAAAAGTAAGAAAAATATTAGATAAAGGTAGCTTAAAAGAAGTTCAAATTTTTTTAAGCGGAAGTTTGGATGAAAAAGAAATCAAAAAACTTTTAAAAGCAAAGGTCCCAGTTTCTGGATTTGGGGTAGGAACAAGAATGGGGGTTTCTGAGGATGCTCCCTACTTTGAAATGGGCTATAAATTAGTAGAGTATGAAGGTAAACCTTGTTTTAAACTTTCTCCAAAAAAAGAACTTTTGCCAGGATCTAAAAACCTTTATAGAATTTGGGATGAAAAAGATCAATTTCTTTTTGATTTAATCACACTCAAAAATGAACCTGTAGATCTTTCTTCTTATCCAAAAAGTACAAATCTCTTAAAGCTGGTATATAAAGAGAATAAAATACTTTATCAAGAATCTTTAGAAGATATAAGAGCAAGAGTAAAAGAGGAATTAAAAAGAAAATATAAAAAGCATATTAAAATTTCTAAAACCATAAAGGAGCTTTACAAAGATTTAAAAAGAAAATTTTTATATTCTAAATAACATCATATGTTTTTTTCCTCTTGACAATCCTTAAAATATTAAATATTATTTATTATAGCTTTTGGGGGATCGTCTAATTGGCAGGACAGTGGACTCTGGATCCACGAGTGGAGGTTCGAGTCCTCCTCCCCCAGCCATTTAAATTTAAAAATATCTATTCTACAGGTCATATTATTTCTATATGTCTAAATTTTTAACTTCTTTTATTTTTACTTTTATATTTCTTTTTACATATTTTATTTTTTTCTCCTTAGGAGGCTTTTCTATGGAAAATCGGAACCAAACTTTAGAGCTTTTAGTCTCTAAAGTTAAAGAAAAGAAACTTCAAAATGGGCTTACAGTTCTTTTTTACCCTTATAAAAGAGAAGATGTAGTTACTGTAAAACTTTGTGTCAAAGTAGGAAGTGCCTATGAAAAGGAATCTGAAGCTGGAATAACCCATCTAATTGAACATATGATTTTTAAAGGAACCGAAACCAAAAAACCAGAAGATATTGTAGGAGTTATTGAAGCTTTAGGTGGTTATATGAATGCCTTTACTTCTTATGATTATACCTGTTATTATGTAGCTGGTCCTTCTACAGTTGCTGAAAAAGCATTGGATATTCTTTCAGATGTAGTTTTTCATCCCTATTTTGATCCATTAGAATTGGAAAGAGAAAAAGAAGTTGTTATAGAAGAAATGAAAATGCGTCTTGATAATCCCTTTGTCGTTCTTTTTGAGAATTTAATGAAAGCTTCTTATAAAAAATATCCCTACAGAAGACCGATAATTGGTTATGAAAATACAGTAAAATCTTTTAAAAGGGAAGATCTTTTAAATTTTCTCAATCATTTTTATACTCCTAAAAACATGATCCTTATTGTGGTAGGAAATTTAGAAGAAAATAAACTTTTTTCTCTTATTAACAAGTATTTTTCTTCTTTACCAAAAAGAAAACTTAAAAAAGTTATTTTTCCGAAAGAGACTTATACTGAAGAACCTTCTCTTATATGGATAGAAAGACCTGTCAAGGAAGGCTATTTTGCTTTTTCTTTGCCTGGAGCCTCTTTTAAGGATGAAGATGCACCTTATTTAGACTTACTTTCAGAAATTCTTGGCGGTGGAGAATCTTCAAGATTATATAAAAGGCTAAAAAGGGATTTAAATTTAGTAAAAACTATTTATACTTCTTCTTACACTCCTTACGGACCTGGGCTTTTTGAAATATATGGAACTGCTGATCCCCAAAATTTTAAAGAAATTATTAAAGAAACTCTTTTAGAACTTGAAAAAATTAAACTTTCAGGTGTTAGTAGTGAAGAATTAAATAAAGCAAAAACTCAAATTCTTTCTGAATTTGTCTTTTCATCGGAAACTTCGGAAGGACTTTCAAGCACCTTAGGTAGTTTTCAACTTGTCCGTGGTTCTTATAAAGATATTCTTTGGTATCAGAAAAAAATAGAAACCGCCACAGTCGAAGATTTGATAAGGGTTTCAAAAAAATATTTTAATCCTCAAAAATTGGTTGTTTCTTTTCTTTCAGAAAAAAAGCTTTTTGATAATATTGAACTTAAAAAAATAATTTCAACCTTTGGACATAACATTCAATTACCTGAAATATTTACTTTAAACAATAATTTAAAAGTAATTTTGTATCCTCAAAATGATATCCCTTCAGTAGGAGTGACCCTTGCTTTCCCAGGTGGTTTAAGATTTGAAACAAAAGAGACCAATGGAGTTTTTCAAGCACTTTCTCTTTTATGGACGAGAGGAACTAAAAATTATACAGCTGAAGAGCTTGCAGAAAAACTTGAATCTATTGGAACAACTATTAAGGGTTTTACAGGAAGAAATACATTTGGATTAAAAATGCTTTCTTTATCTTCAAAATTAGATGAATCTTTAGAATATTTTAAAGAGATACTTCTTTATCCTTCCTTTGAAGAAAAAGAATGTGAGAAAGCTAAACCTGAATTATATTCCCTATTATTAAGACAGCAAGATCAACCTATATCCTTAGCAGTGAATGAATTTTTGAAAGTCCTTTTCCCAGATCATCCTTATGGGTTGAATTCTGCGGGAAGTTTAGAATTTTATCAAAAATTTACTTGTGAAGATTTAAAAACTATTTATAAAAAGTTTGTAAGACCTGAAAAGGGTGTTTTAGTAATTACAGGAAATTTTGAACTAACCTCTGTTAAAGAAAAAATTAAAAATCTTTTTAACGATTGGGAATCTGAAACCCAAGAAACTATTCTGGAAGAACCAGAACCAATCTTCCCTAAAAATCTTTTTACTCGTATAGAAAAAGAAACTTTCCAAACTCAAATTTTGCTTGGATTTCAAACTCCTGGATTAAATGCTAAAGAAAAGGTCGCTTTAGAAATATTAAATAGTGCCCTTTCAGGGCAAAACGGAAGACTTTTTAGAATACTTAGAGATGAAAAATCTTTAGCCTATGTGGTAACCTCCTTTTTAATCTTCTACCCTAAAAAATCTGCTTTTGTTTTATATATAGGTTGTTCTCCTGAAAAGGAAAAATCTGCTATTACAAGTTTTTGGGAAATTTTAGAAGAAATTAAAACCAAAGGTCTTTTACCTGAAGAAATAGAAAGGGCAAAAAATAGATTAATAGGTAGTTTGAAATTGGAATTACAAAGCAATCTATCTATATCTGAAGAAATGGCAATAAATGAAGTTTTAGGGTTGGGATGGAATTATAGTCTTCTCTATGAAAATTTAGTAAAATCTGTTACCGATGAAGATATTAAAAACTTAATTGAAACTTTTTTTAAAAGGGAAAATGCTGTATTATTTATCTTAGGAAAAAATGAAAATAGAAACCATAAGTAACTCTGAAGAAGACACCATTAATTTTGGAAAAAAATTAGGAACTCTTCTTAAACCTGGAGACTTAATTCTCCTTTATGGAGATTTAGGTTCTGGAAAAACTACTTTTGTAAAAGGCTTAGCTGAAAGCTTAGAAGTTAATCAAGATTTTTATATAACCAGCCCCTCATTTTCCCTTATAAATGTTTATGAAGGAAAATATACTATTTATCATGTAGATCTTTATAGACTTGATACTTTAGAAGTTGAGGATTTAGGTCTTTGGGAATACTTAAATGAGGGCATAGTAATTATTGAATGGGCTGATAAATTAAAAACACCTCTTAAAGACGATTATATAGAGATTTTTTTTGAATTTTTAGATTATTCAAAAAGAAAAATCACTTTTGTTGGTTATGGAGAATGGCAAGAGCTCCTAAAAGGCTTGGATTGGGATGAAGAATCACATTAAGAGAAAATTTATCCAAAAGTCCTTTTAATTTTTCATTTTTAAAATAACCCCTTAAAAGTACCTCTTTAAATTCTTGCTCTTCTAAAAACTCTTTTAAGGCTTGAATGACTCCTCCTGCTATATAAATTCCTCCTTCTGGTAAGCTGTAAAGTGCAAGTTGGGAAATCTTTCTTCCTAAAAGCTCAAAAAATTTTTTAATTACTTTTAATGCCTTTGGATCTTTTTTTCTTGCAAGTTCTGTAACTTTTTCAGGAGGAAGAACTTCATTAAAATAGTATTCATACCAATAACTAATAGCTTTTCCTGAAAGTGCCTTCTCCCAACTTAATTCTTCTTCTTTATTTTCTAAAAATTTTAAATATTTAAACTCTTCTTCATTTAAAGGAGAAAAAAATATATGCCCTCCTTCTGTAGGAAGTATCGTTAAAGGTTTTTCTTTTACCAGAATAGCTTCTCCTAATCCTGTTCCAGGAGCAATAAATGCCTTTGGCTCCTTTTTTAAAGTTTTTTTACCTTTTATATTTAAAATTTCACTTTTTTTTAAAAGCAATATACTTGCAGATAAAGCTTGTAAATCATTTAACAGAATAACTTCTTTAAACCCAAAAATTTTTTTTAATTTATACTTTGAAACCTCCCAATTTAGATTTGTTAAATAGGCTCGATCCTTAATAACAGGACCTGCTAAACCAAATACTGCTACATTTGGAATTTTTTTTAAATCTAAATCTGAAAAATAACTTCTAACTACTTCATAAATATTTCTAAAATTTTTACTTTTATAAATCTTTAAATTTATAAAATTTTTACTTTTTCTTTTAACTAAAGCTAATCTTGAGTTTGTTCCCCCTATATCTGCAATTAAAATCATTAAGTTATTTTTTTGGTTGTTTTATCGTAGCATAATGCTCATCAAAAAGTTTAATTATCTTTTGAGTAATATCTATTTCAGGAGAAGCATAATAGATACCTGGTTGATTTTTTTCTAAGATAAGATCGTATTTTTCTGTACTAACAAACTTGTCTATAACCTTTTCTAATTCTTTAAAAACCGGATCTAACATCTTTTTTTCATATTCTTTCATTTCATATTGTGCATCTTCTTGCATACTTTTAAGTTCTCTAAGTAATTTTTGATATTCTGATTGTTTCTTTTCTTTTACTTCTTGAGACCAAAGGGAGCTTTTTTTCTCTATTTCATCTTTTAAAGCTTGTAATTCTTCTGCCTTTTTTTGTATCTTAGCTGATAATTCATCATATTTTTGCTGTAACTGAGCCATTACTTCTTGACCATATTTTGAAGTATTAATTACTTTTTTAATATCTATAACCCCTATTTTAAAAGTATTAACACTTTGAGCATATCCATATTTTATCAACCCCAAAAAAATAATCATAATCAAAAGTGCTCTTATATGAATTTTATCCATTTTTTATAACCCCCTCACGATTTTATTTTATAATTACAAAATCAACCCTTCTATTTATTGCCCAACATTCTTCATTGCTTTCTTTACAAAGTGGTTTTTCTTCACCAAAACTTACAGTACTAATTCTATTTTCTTCTATCCCAAGTTTTACAAGAACTTTTTTAACTTCTAAAGCTCTTTTTGCTCCTAATGCCATATTATATTCGTTTGTCCCTCTTTCATCACAATTTCCTTGAAGTTCAATTTTTACTTCAGGATGATTTAAAAGATATTTAACATTTTCTTTTAATCTATCCCACATATCCTCTCTAATAGAGTATTCATCAAAATCAAAAAATATAGCTAAAAGCGGTGCAGAACCTCTTCCATAAAGTTTCCAATATTCTTTATCTTCTTTTTGAGAAGAAATTTCTTCAGGTTTAAAAACTTCTTCAGGTGCCTTAGAAATCTCTTCTTTTTCTTTAACAACTTCTTCTACTTTTTCAGGTTTTTTAACTTCCTCTTTTGGCTTTTCTACAATAGGTGGTGGAATTTCAACCACAGGTGGAACTTCTTTTTTTGCACAGCTAAATAAAAAAAAACAAATTATACTTAAATATAAAATTTTTTTCATAAAGCCTCCTAACTATATCCTGCTATATCTAACTCTAAAAGAAAATCTCCTAATAAATATTCAAGTTCCTTTCTAATATATACACAAATCTTATAAAGTAAAGTTAATTCATATGAAATAGTTTGAGTTAGTAAAGCATATTCTTCTGGAGAAAAAAGTCTTAAAAGTCTATTACAAAAAAATTCTCTACATAAATAGGGTCTTGCAAAAATTTTACAACCCCTCGGACCAACAAAAAAACATCTTCCAGGAACTTCTCTCTCTTGAGGAATAGGTGTTTTAAAAAACATATTAATTAGTAATATATTGATAGTTACTTCATTTTCTAATCCTATCTTACAACAACCTTTATTTTCTTCTACAGAACAGATATAGCATTCTTCAAAGGACCCTAAATTTTCCATCAATTCATTTGACTTAAGTATAGCCATTTTATATTTTTCTAAAAGGTTTATAAGTTTTTCATCTCCTAAAAAATATTCTTCCCAGTCTTTAAAAAGATTTTCTGCAATTCTTATTTTTTCTAAAATAAGTGCTGTAGGATCAGGATCTATAACTCTTAAATACTTTAAATTTTTTAACATAAATTTTTAAATAAATTAGTTGTGTATAGTAAATAAAGTAAAATTAAACAAAATACTCATAAACAAAAAAATCTCTTTATTTTAGGGTTTAAAAGTTTTATTAAAAATTCTGAAATAATATATTAAAAATCAGATTTAAAATTTTAAAAGTTTTCTACATAAAATTCTACATAGTTTTTAATATTTTAAAATTTTTAAGAATCCATAGAGCATGATAGGTACTTTCTAAAAAGGAGACTCCTTGTGAATTCCTCCCAAATCCTCCATCAGAATTCCAACAAGACAAAATAAAATCTTTTAATTTAGTTAAATTTTTTGGTTTTAAATTAGAATGATAAAGAATGTAGCAGGCATAATAAGTAGAATCCATATAAGAGGTAGTATCTTTAAGGATCCCAAATCCTCCATCAGGATTTTGAGCTTCTGAGATAATATTTATAAATTCTGAAGGGAAATTATTTCTAAGAATTTTGTAAAGATAATAATAAGCTTCAAGGGATTTTAAATTAAAAGATGAGATATTGTTCGAAACATGTTTTTTAATTAGTAGAGTAGGATCATTTTCATTTAGTATTTCAAATATTTCCATAATAAAACATAATTTTTCAAGATTATTTAAACTTTTAGTTAAATTTTTTTTTAAATTGTTTTTACAAATATTTATAATTTTCGGAGAAAGATAATTAAGAAGGTTTAAATACTTTAATAATTTAAAAAATTTAGGTAGAGGTTTAAGGGAAAGTTCTAAAGGATTTTGATGGAGAAGAAAATCTTTAAGCTTATCTTTGTTTTTGTTTAAAGAGAACTCACATAAATAAAGGATTTTTACAGCATAATAGGTATCTTCTATAGTTGGAGGAAGTAAGTGTGTCGCTCCAAAGCCTCCTTCATCTTTTTCTTTTTTTAAAACAAAATCTATTACTTTATTTAGATCAATTTCAGAGCGCATTATTTAATCAGGTAATATAGCTGAAACAAAGGAATTTTTATCAAAAGGAACAAGATCTTCTGGTTTTTCTCCCAAACCTATAAATCTTATTGGTAAATTATATTTATGGGATACAGCTATAGCTATTCCTCCTTTTGCAGTTCCATCCATTTTAGTAATAATTACACTATGAATAGGTATTGCAGAAGAAAAGTGTTGAGCTTGACTTAAAGCATTTTGTCCTGTAGTTGCGTCAAGAACCAAAATATTTTCTTGAGATTCTTGAGGAACAAGTTTATTTATAACTTTTACCATTTTCTTTAGTTCCTCAATAAGATTATATTTAGTGTGGAGTCTTCCTGCAGTATCAATAAGGACTACATCTATTTTATTTTTTTGTGCATAGCTAATTCCTTGATAAATTACAGCTCCGGGGTCAGCTCCTTCTTGAAGAGCACAAACAGGTGCCTCTATTTTTTCTCCCCAAGTTTTTAATTGATCTATAGCAGCAGCTCTAAAGGTATCTGCAGCAACTAATAAAACTGAATAACCATTATTTTTCAATATTTTCCCCAATTTAGCAATAGTAGTAGTTTTACCAACACCATTAACCCCTAAAAAAAAGAGAACAGAAGGGTTTCCAGGTGGAGGGAAGGGATTATCTGCATCTTTGAGAAAAGAAATTAATTGCTCTTTTAAGAAGGATTTTAACTCTTTAACAGTAAGTGTTTCTCCTTGAAGAATTTTTGTTTTAATAGGATCAAGTAAGGCTAAGGTTGTTTCAACACCTATATCTGCTAAAATGAGGGTTTCTTCTAATTCTTCTATAGTTTTAAGATCAACGATTTTGTCAATTTCAAAGATTTCTGAAAATTTTTCAGATAAAAATTTTTTAGTCTTAGAAAGTCCTGATTTAAACTTATCTAAAAGGTTTTCTTTTTTAAAGAAATTAAACACTTTTTAAGAACCTGATAAAAATACGGAGGAGGAGGGATTCGAACCCCCGGAGGGAGAGCAAGCTCCCTCAACGGCTTTCAAGGCCGCCCCCTTCGTCCACTCGGGCACTCCTCCAAATATAAAATATACTACAAAACTTAACAAATGTAAAGATTAAAGCTATTGTGGAAAAAAACTTGACTTTATAAAAGTGGTTCGATAAAATTCTTAAAAAATTAAAAATTAAAATTGGGAGATTGAAATGAAAAAAATAAAAAATTTAAAATCCTTAGGAATGTTAATTTTATTAGGGTTTTTATTTGGGATAATAGGCTTTTTAAATAAAGGTATTACTCAGGAAACTAAAACCGAAAGGCCATTTTATGAATCAAGTTTACACTATTATGCTCACGGGATGGCCTATTGGTATAGTAAAGAAAATGGAGGTTTAGAAACCCTTACAGGGATACCCTATGATAACCTTGCCTGTAATCAATGTCATGCAAAAACCTGTGATAGATGTCATAAAGTAGAGATGGACGGGAAATTAGCTTATTCAGTTAAAAAAGCAAAATCTACAGAAAATTGCCTTAGTTGCCATGGAAGACATAAAACAATGTTAAGTATGTTAAAAAGTGAAGAAGTTAAAGATGTACATTTTTCAAAAGGAATGGAATGTATGGATTGTCATACTCAAAAAGACATTCATGGAGATGGCAAAAAATATATATCTATGAGAGAGAAAGGAGCAATGGATATGAAATGCGAAAATTGTCATCCAGAAAGACCTGAAACAATCTCTCATAAAATTCATAAAGATAAACTTGACTGTACAGCCTGCCATGTTCGTCAGGTTGTAACCTGTGCAAGTTGTCATATGGATACATTTATAAAAACAGGCAAAAGAGTTTCTGTACCTCTTAAGAATTGGATTTTCCTTATAAATTATAATGGAAAGGTTGTCTCTGGGAATATTCAAACCTTTGTAGTTAACAAAAATAAAACCTTTATAATCTTTGCCCCCTATTATAGTCATGATGTAGTTAAACAAGGAAGGAAATGTGAAGAATGCCATGCAATAGATATAGTAAAAAAAGTTAATACTGGAGAAATAGAAATTACTTGGATTGAAAATGGAAATCTAACTAATTTAAAAGGTGTTATTCCTATAGTAGAGGGTGTTGAATATAAAAATGCCTATATGGAATATGTAGATGGAAAATGGATTCCTTTAAAGGATCCAGAAAGGCCTTTATCTCAATTTGTAGCTTTTGGGAAGCCACTAACAAAAGATCAATTAAAAAAATTAATGCTTCCCTTTAAAAGTGAAAAGTAGAACTTACTTTTAAATTGATTTTCTTTCAACTTTATAAACCCTAAATCCAGTATTATTATAAAAAATATGAAGAGGCATTTTAATATAAGAGTTAATGGTATTGTCCAAGGAGTAGGTTTTCGTCCATTTATTTATCGTCTTGCTCTTGAAAATAATATAAAGGGTTATGTTTTAAATGATACAGAAGGGGTTACCATAGAGGCAGAAGGAGAAGAAAAAGAATTAGAAAAATTTATAAAAGCAATTAGAGAAAACTTTCCTCCACTTGCTATTGTTCAAGAAATAAAAATAGAAGAAAAAGAAGTAAATAATTTTAAAAGTTTTTGGATAGAAAAAAGCAGAAAAACAGAAAAAAAGATAACCTTTATCCCTCCAGATACAAATATATGTAAAGATTGTTTGAAGGAGTTTTTTGATCCCAAAGATAGACGCTATCATTATCCATTTATAGTTTGCACTCATTGTGGACCAAGATTTAGTATAGTTAAAGATATTCCCTATGATAGGCACAATACTTCTATGGCCGAATTTCCTATGTGTGAAGATTGTAAGAAAGAATATGAAGATCCCCTTGATAGAAGATTTCATACACAACCTACAGCTTGTCCAGTCTGTGGTCCAAAGCTCTTTTTATATAAAAATGATAAAACTCTTATTTCTGAAAATATAAATGAGATAGTAGAAAAAGTTTATCAATATTTAAAAGAGGGGCATATTGTTGCTATAAAAGGAGTTGGTGGATATCATTTAGCGTGTGATGCAACAAAAGATGAACCTGTTTTAAAGTTAAGAGAAAGAAAAAGAAGACCCTTTAAACCTTTTGCTTTAATGGCAGGCTCTATAGAAAAAGTAGAAGAATTTTTATATTTATCTCCGAAAGAAAAAGAAATCCTTCTTTCAAAAGAAAGACCTATATTAATTTTAAAAGAAAAAAAATCTATAATTAGTAAATATGTAGCTCCTTATCTTTCTTATATTGGCATAATGCTTCCTTATACACCCTTTCAATATCTCCTTTTTTCTTTGGATAGGGATTTAATTCTTGTAATGACAAGTGGGAATTTATCCGAAGAACCTATTAGTTTTAAAGATGATGAAGCCTTTGAACGTCTTTCTCATATTGCAGATTATTTTGTAACTTATAACCGAGAAATAATTGCTCACAGTGATGATAGTGTAATGTTTGTTATTAAGGAAAAACCTTTTTTTATAAGAAGATCCAAGGGGTTTGTTCCAGCTCCAGTTCTTCTTAAAAAAACTTTTCCGGTTCATCTTTTTGCTTCAGGGGGAGACTTAAAAAATTCTTTTGCCATTGCTAAAGATAAAGTGGTTATCTTAAGCCAGTATTTAGGAGATTTAGAATCACCTATTACCCAGAGGGTTTATCAATCTACTGTGGAACACTTTTTAAAAGTTTTTGATGTTCATCCAGAAGTATATATATCTGACATGCACCCTCATTATTTTACTACAGCAATAACAGATAAACTTGCAGGAGGAAAACCAAGAATTAAGGTTCAACATCACCATGCTCATATTGTAGCTGTTATGGCTGAGTATGAAATTGAAGAGCCAGTAATTGGAGTTTCCTTTGATGGAACAGGATTTGGGACAGATCATAAAATTTGGGGAAGTGAGTTTTTAATTGCAGATAGAAAAGAATTTAAAAGAATGGGGCATTTTTCTTATTTTATGCTTCCTGGAGGAGAAAAAGCTATAAAAGAAGTTTGGCGTATAGGGCTTTCCCTTCTTTATCAAGCAGAACTTTCTATAGATTATTTACCCTTTAAAGAAGGCAAACCTTTAAATATTATTTTGCAAATGTTAGAAAAAAAGCTCAATTGTCCTTTTGCTTGTAGCATAGGAAGAATTTTTGACGGTGTTTCAGCTCTTTTAGGTATTTGTGAAACTATTAGTACAGAAGCAGAGGCAGCTCAAAAACTTGAAGAGATAGCATTAAAAACAGAAAAATTTTATAAAATAGAATTAGAAATTGAAGAAAGAGAAAACCAAATTATTGTTTCAACAGAAGATCTTATAAGAAAAATTATAGAATTAAAAGATAAAAAAATACCTATTCCAGAAATAGCTCTTTCTTTTCATTGGGCAATCATAGAGGCAAGCTTTAAAGTTGTAGAAAGAATAAAAGAAAAAAGTGGTATTAAAAAAGTAATTTTAAATGGCGGAGCTTTTCAAAATAGAATCCTTTTAAAAGGTCTCTGGGAAAAACTTGAAAAAGCAGGTTTTGAAGTTTTTTTACCTCAAAAAACCCCTTTAAATGATGGCGGAATAGCTTTAGGACAAATAATCATAGGTAGAGAAAATCTATCCTTTTGATATGCTCTGGTTCATTTTAACTTTTTTCCTTATCTATTCTCTTATGCATTTTTATATATTTTATACAAAAATTAGTCCCCTTATTTCAGAAAAAAAATTAAAAAAAATTCTCTTTATAGTAATGCTAATTTTAATTTCCTCTCCAATCTTTTTAAGATATGCTGATAAATATGCCTCTTCACAAGTTTCTTATTTAGTTGCGCTATTTGTTTTATTTTGGATGGGGATTTTAATTTATTTAGCCTTTTTTAGTTTAATTTGGGATGCTTTTAAGTGGTTTTTTAAAAAAAATTTTAATTGTCATTTTTACAAAAATAAAGAAACTTTCTTTTTATTTTTTCTTTCTTTAGGTTTTTCAATTTATAGCTATTTGGAAACTAAAAATTTAGAACTAATTCATATTAAAATTAGGAGCTGTAAATTACCAAAAAGTGTTAAGAAAATTAAAATTCTTCAAATATCAGATTTACATTTAGGACCCTTGATGGGCATGGATAAAATAAATTTAGTAAAAGAAGTATGGGAAAAAGAAAAGCCGGACTTAGTGGTTTCTACAGGAGATCTTGTGGATGGAAATATGAGGAAAAGGGATGAATTTGCTGAAAAGCTTAAAGAATTAAAAGCGCCCTTAGGTAAATATGCAATTTTAGGAAACCATGAATATTATAGAGGATGGAAACAGGCTATAGATTTTACCCAAAAAGCAGGCTTTAAATTATTGAGAAATGAATTTATAAATGTGGAAAATATTTTATATATAGTGGGAATAGATGATAAAACTTGTAAATATTTTAATGCCTGTGATCCTAATTTTGATGAAGCAAGCTTTTTAAGAGAAATTCCCAAAGACAAATTTATTTTACTTTTAAAGCATCAGCCAGAGATTAAAAAAGAAGCTATTGGACTTTTTGATATTATGCTTTCTGGACATACTCACGGTGGACTTTATAAACCCTTAGGTGCCTTTATTATGAAAAAAATATATGAGACAGATAGAGGATTAAAATATCTTGGGAAGGATTCTTATCTTTTTGTTTCAAAAGGAGTAGGAACAGGGGGACCACCAATGAGATTTTTAACTCCTCCAGATGTAGCTATAATAGAACTTATAAATTGTAAAAATTACGAAAATAAGGTAGAATAGAAACTTATGAAAATTGGAAGATTTCTTTGTAAGAAAAAAATCTTTTTTGGAATTCTTAAAGAGGATAAAATTTTAGAAATAAAAAATCCCTTTAACTTAGAAAGACTCACTGGAAAGGAATATAAATTAGATGAAATAAAAATTCTTTCCCCTTGTCTACCTTCAAAAATTATAGCTGTTGGGCTTAATTATAGAGACCATGCAAAAGAACTTAACATGAAAATACCAGAGGAGCCTATTATATTTTTAAAGCCTCCTACTGCGGTTATAGGACCTGAAGAAAATATAATATTACCTCCTGAAAGTAAAGAAGTACACTACGAAGGAGAATTAGCAGTAGTTATAGGAAAAACAATTTATCGACCTAAAAATTTTAAAGACGTAGAATCTGCTATATTAGGATATACATGTTTTAATGATGTTACAGCAAGAGATTTGCAAAGAAAAGATGGACAGTGGACGAGAAGTAAAAGCTTTAATACTTTTGCACCTTTAGGTCCATTTATTGAAACTGAAATTGATCCAAGTGATTTAAAAATAGAAACTAAGGTTAATGGAGAAATAAGACAAAGTAGTTCAACTAAAGAATTGATTTTTAATGTTTTTGAACTTGTAAAATTTGTTTCCAATGTAATGACTCTTTTTCCAGGAGATGTTATAGCAACAGGAACCCCACCAGGAGTAGGAATATTAAAAGAAGGAGACATAGTTGAAATTTTTATTGAGAAGATAGGAATTTTAAGAAACGGGGTTAAAAGAAATGAATATTAAAGAAGCCAAATTTTTGCCAAGATTAATAGCTTTTGAAGTCACAAGAACTTGTAATCTCGATTGTATTCATTGTAGAGCTGCAGCATCGAAAGGACCTTATGAAGGGGAACTTACAACTGATGAAATATTTAGAATACTTGAAGAAATAAGAGAAGTTTCCCAACCTATAATAATATTAACAGGAGGAGAACCCCTTTTAAGAGAAGATATTTTTGATATAGCAAAAAAATGTATAGAATTGAAATTAAAGCCAGTTTTAGCAACAAATGGGACCCTTATTACTGAAGAAATAGCTCAAAAAATTAAAGACTCTAAGATAGCAAGGGTGAGTATAAGTCTTGATGGGGCAACCAAAGAAACTCATGATAATTTTAGAAAAATGCCAGGTGCTTTTGAAGGGGCTATAAGAGGTATAGAAATATTAAAAAAACAGGGTATTCCCTTTCAAATTAATACCACTGTCACAGGAATAAATGTTGAAGAACTTCCTAAAATTCATGAACTGGTGATTAATTTAGGTGCGATTGCCCATCATATTTTTGTTCTTGTTCCTGTAGGAAGAGGAAAAGAGATAAGTAAAGAAAGCATAACCCCAGAAAAATATGAAGAAATTCTTACCTGGTTTTATGAAAGAAGAGAAAAATCCCATCTTCAGCTAAAAGCTACCTGTGCTCCTACTTATTATAGAATTTTAAGAGAAAAAGCAAAGGCAGAAGGGAAAAAAGTTACCTTTGAAACCTTTGGGCTTGATGCTATAACAAGAGGGTGTCTTGCTGGTACAGGATTTTGTTTTATTTCCCATATTGGTATAGTTCAACCTTGCGGGTATTTAGAAATATCTTGCGGAGATTTAAGGAAACAAACTTTTAAAGAAGTTTGGGAAAATTCAGAAGTATTTAATAATTTAAGGGATTTTACAAAATATAAAGGAAAATGCGGAAAATGTGAATATATAAGAATTTGTGGTGGTTGTAGAGCAAGGGCTTATGAAGTAACTGGAGACTATTTGGAAGAAGAGCCACTTTGTCTTTATGAACCAATAAGATCAAAAATAATCTTTGCCAATTGAGCTTTTGGTAGATTTTCAAATTCAAGTACTTCCTTAGGAGTAAAAATTATATAATCACTTTGATCTTTACCTGCAGAACTTAAAGGGTTAGCAATTAAAATATCAAAAAATTTTTCCTTTTTCTTTGCTTTTCCATAATTTAAAAGTTTTTCTTTTTCTTCTAAAGCAAAACCTATGGTAAATTGCCATTCAGATTTGTAAGAATTCAATGTTTTAGCAATATCCTCTGTAAGTTCTAACTCTATAGTTAATTCTCCCTTTTTCTTAAGTTTTCCTTTAAAAGGTGCTTTTGGTCTAAAATCACATGGAGCTCCTGCAAAAATAGAAATTTCACATTGAGGGAAAAGGGATTTAGCAGTTTCAAACATCTCTCTTGTGGTTTTTACAAAATAAATGTTAGGAAAGGGAATATTGGAAAAATAATTTAACTTAGGGAGTACATAAGGAAAAGCATCTAATCCCCATATAAGATGAACTTCAGCCCCTCTATAATAAGCCTCTTTAGCAAGAAAGAAGGCTGTTTTTCCAGAAGAGGCATTAGTAATAAATCTAACCTCATCTATGTATTCTCTTGTTGGTCCCCCTGTTATTAAAACTCTTTTTCCTAAAAGATTTTTTTCTGTAAAATGAGCCTTAATTACTTCTAAAATTTCTTCAACTTCAGGAAGTCTTCCTTTACCAAATTCTCCGCAGGCAAGAGTTCCTTCAGCTGGCTCATAAATAAGGTATCCGTATTTCCTTAATTTCTCAACATTTTCTTTAGTTGCAGGATGTTCCCACATAGAAGCATTCATAGAAGGAAAAATATAAACAGGGGCTTTGGTTGAGAGTAAAATAGCAAGTAATAGTTCACTTGCTGATCCAACTGCTAATTTAGAAATAAAAGAAGCAGTTGCTGGGATAATTAAAATTAAATCAGGATATTTACTAAGTTCAATATGAAGAATGCTTCCTTCAGATTTAAAAAAATCTTCATTAGTATAAGTTTTATTTTCACTTAAAGAAGAGAAAAGTAAGGGATTTATAAACTTTTCTGCTCCAGTGGTTAAAACAACTTTTACCTCTGCTTCTTCTTTTTTAAGACCCCTTATCAATTCACAAACTTTATAAAGCGCTATACCTCCACAAACACCTATGAGTATTTTTTTATTTTTTAAAGCCCCTGTAACAGACATAAGGCACTTTTAAATCTTTATTTGAGATAACATTACCACAATTCTTAATTCAGTATAATACCATCCTTCAGAAATACTTATAAAAGCTGTTCCTTCAGGTCTTTTGTAAGCTAAAAAGGTAATTTTTGAGGAAAAAGACCCTATTTCTTCCCATCCTTGATTCATCATTTGGACCTTATAAAATTCTACCAGGGATTTAGGACTATAATTTCCTCTAAAAACAAGCATTCCCGTAAGAACATTACCTGTGCGTAAAAGAGCACTTTTTTCTGATTGATAATCTAAATCTTTTAATACAGGAATAAAAGGAACTGGGAAATAGGTTAAATCTTTTTTTTCTTGCGATTTAACTTCTTCTGCCTGAGGAGTTACTACTTCAACTTTTGGTTTTTCTTGAGCAAAAGCAAATGAAATAATCAAAAAATTAATAAATAAAATAATTAAAAAATTTTTCATATCTTTACCCCCTCATAAAAAGTTTGAATCCATTATTCAATGTAAAGAAAACCTACTAAAAGTCAAGATATTAAGTCTTATTAAAAGAAATTATTCTCGCTGAGATCTAAGTCTTTGTCTATTAAAACAGGCAAAATTCTTTTTTGTCTTCGCAATTTTAAAAGTTCAAGCCCATTTTTAAGGATAGTTAAAATACTTTCTATTTTTGGTTCTATTTTGGGGTCTATTTTTGATGGATCGTAAGACACAATACTTACATAAGAAGAAGGTGTTTTTTTATATTGTTTATAAAGGATATTTTCTATAATTTTTAAAATTCTTCTTGCAACAACTATAGCTCCAGATAAGGATGTTTCAGGCAATATAATAGCAAAATGTTCTGGTTTAGAAAGTTTAGCCAGTATATCAACCCTTCTTAAGTTTTTACGAAGTTCTTGAGCTAAAAGATAGAGAAGCTTTTCTTCCTCTTCTAAACCATAAAGCTCTACTATTTGTGAAAAGTTATTTATTTCCATTAAAAGAATACTTAAATTTCTTTTGTATCTTTTAGCTCTTAAAAGTTCTTCCTTTAATCTTTTTAAAAAATAATCTTCATTATAAAGTCCGGTTAAGGGATCTAAAATAGAACTTTCTTTAAGCTTTTTCTTTAAAACTTCTATCTCTTCAATAAGAGCTTCTTTTTCTCTGATAACTTTTATCAACTCATTTTTATATAACTCTATAAGAGTTTCTTCTTTTTCTTTTTTTTCTTTAAGGGTTTTTAAGGTTTCTTTTAGTTTCTCTTCATGAGTTTTAACACTTTGGCTATAGGGAGTAAGAGAATAGTTTTGGTAGTTTAAAAATTCATAAAGAGGATTTGTATACTGGGGAAGAGTATCTAACATAGATTCTACTTGGGGCTCTTCTAAATTAAAATAAAGTTTTGCTATAGTTTTAAATTCTTTAAATTTTATCTCTTTTTCTGTACTAAAGTAGCATCCCACTCCAAGATCTATAAGATTTAAAATTTTAATATCTTCAAAAACTTGAGGAGGAATATCTTCAGGTAAATCTGAAAATTGGTGGTGATGTTGAATATTAAGAATAAATCTACGAGGGAAATTGTAGGTTTCAAAATATTCTCCACCTATAACTGCATGATCAACTCCAAAAACTTCTCTTTCAGCCTGATAGGTAGACAAACCTAATTTTTTAAGTTTTAAAACTTTTAAATACCCTTCAGGAAAAAGAGAATATAGAATAATGATACCAAAATCCATAAGATAAGAAGATATAGGTAAATGAGGAGGAAAGGTTTCTAAATAGGAAGCAAAAATAAAGGAAAAGCATAAGTTAGCAATGGCTCTTGCCCAAAAATAATGAAAATTAAACTCATTAAAAGTAACTTTACAAAGTTTTGTAGAAAGAAAACTTAAGACCAAAATTTTTACTAAGTCTTCTCCAAGAATTAGCAAAGCTAATCTTACATCTTGGACAGGGGGATTATCTTTTCTATATCTTGGGTGATTAGCTACAGAAATAATAAGTGAGGAGATCTCCTTATTATTAGTGATAAGTTCTGTAAATTCTCTATCACTTTTTAACAAAAGAGTTTCTAAAATATCTTTACCTACTTTTGGTAAAGGAACTAAATTTCTTGAAGAAAGTTTTAAGAGTCTATCTAACTCTCCCATTTTTTCTTGTTTAAGTTAAAATATTGAGTTAATATTAGCAGAAGTTTTTTATTTTGGAAAGGCGTTAATTTTCGAATATTTTTAATTAGGAGGGTAGAATGGAAGAGGAAAGGTTTAAGGAGATGATCTTAGAAATAGCAAAAAAGGCTAAAATAGCCTCAAAAAAATTAGTAACTCTTTCTTCTAATACCAAAAATGAAATTTTAAAAAGAGTTGCCCAAAAATTGAGAGAAAGAAAAGAAGAATTAAAAAGGATAAATGAAAAGGATGTGAATCAAGCCCTAATTCAAGGACATACCAAAGCTTTCATTGATCGCTTAACCTTAACAGATAAAATAATAGAAGGAATGGCTAAAGGATTAGAAGAAGTTGCAGCTTTACCTGATCCAGTTGGAGAAGTAGTTAAAATGTGGAAAAGACCTAATGGACTTTGGGTAGGAAGGATGAGAATACCCTTAGGAGTAATAGCTATAATTTATGAAAGTAGACCTAATGTGACTATTGATGCAGCAGGACTTTGTTTTAAAAGCGGAAATGCAGTGATTTTAAGAGGAGGAAAAGAAGCCCTAAATTCAAATATAGCTCTCGGTGAAATCTTTAGAGAAACTTTAAAAGAATTTAATGTTCCAGAAGATGCAGTACAAGTTATTCCTACTCCAGAAAGAAAATTAATGGAATACATGTTAGAACTTGAAGAATATATAGATCTTGTAATTCCAAGAGGTGGAGAAGGTCTTATAAGATTTGTTACTGAAAAAGCAAGAATGCCAGTTATAAAGCACTATAAGGGTGTATGTCATGTATATGTGGATAATGAAGCTGATTTGGAGATGGCTAAAATTATAGCTATAAATGCTAAGTGTCAAAGGCCAGGAGTTTGTAATGCCATGGAAACCTTGCTTGTTCATAAAGATATTGCAGAAAAGTTTTTACTAGATTTGGCAGAGGAATATAAAAAATATGGAGTAGAGTTAAGAGGATGTCCAGAAACTTTAAAATATATACCTTGGGCAAAGGAAGCAACTGAGGAAGACTGGTATGCAGAATATTTAGATTTAATCTTAGCTATAAAAGTGGTTAATTCTTTAGAAGAAGCAATAGAGCATATTTCTAAATATGGAAGCAATCATACAGAAGCAATAGTTACAGAAAACTATTCAAAGGCTATGAAATTTTTAAAAGAGGTTGATGCAAGTGTAGTTTTAGTGAATGCCTCAACAAGGTTTAATGATGGTGGAGAATTAGGGCTTGGAGCTGAAATTGGTATTTCTACAACTAAAATTCATGCTTACGGTCCTATGGGGCTTGAGGAATTAACTACAACTAAATTTATTGTATTTGGTAATGGACAAATCCGAACTTAAAAAATTTGGAATATTAGGAGGAACTTTTGATCCACCTCATTTAGCCCATTTAAGAATAGCTGAAGAAGTAAGAGAAAATTGGGAACTTGATAAAGTTTTTTTCATCCCTGCAGGGATTCCTCCTCATAAAAAAGAGGGGTCTTTATCTTCTTTTGAAGATAGATTACAAATGGTTAAACTTGCGATTGAGGGGAATCCCTATTTTGAAGTTCTTGACATAGAGAGGGTTATTATTCCTTCTTATACCTTAAAAACTCTTCAAAGATTAAAAGAAATCTATCCAGAAAGTGAAAAATATCTAATTATTGGGTGGGATAGTTTTTGTGAATTTGAAACTTGGTGGAATTATGAGGAATTTTTAGATTATACAAATATTATAGTTGTACCAAGAGGGATAAAAGACTGGGACTCAGCTTTAGGATATTTCCATAATAAAATTAGAGAACTTTGGAAAGATAACGACAAAGCGCTTAAGAAAGTATTTTTTGGTAAAACCACATTATTTGATATTTCAAGTACTTTAATAAGAAAATTGGTAAGTCAAAAAAGATCGATTAGATATTTAGTTCCTGAAAAAGTATATTGGTATATCAAAGAAAAGGGGCTTTATAGGTAATGAGAGGAAGTATAAAAGTAGAAATAACTCCTATGTTTAAGCAGTATTTTGAAATTAAAAGTAAATATCCTGATACCATTCTCTTTTTTAGATTAGGTGATTTTTATGAGATGTTTTTTGAAGATGCAGAAACAGTTGCTCCACTCTTAGGGCTTGTTCTTACAAAAAGGGAAGCAGGCAAAGATTTGATAGCACCTATGTGTGGTGTCCCTGCAGATAAAAGTTCAATTTACATACAGAAATTGGTTGATATGGGATTTAAAGTAGCTATTTGTGAACAAATAGAAGAGACAACCACAAAAGGATTATTTAAAAGAGAAGTAGTAAAAATATATACTCCAGGACTTCTTACAGATCTTTCCGCTTTATCAGAAAAAGAGAAAAATTATTTGGCAAGTTTATTTATAGAAAAAAAAGCAGGGTTGAGTTTTTTAGAACTTTCTTGTGGAGAATACATTTTTACAGAACTTAAAAAAGATGAAATACTTTCTGAAATTTTAAAAAGAGAACCTAAGGAAATAATATTAAGTAAAAAATTAGAAAATTCAGAATTAGTAAAAATAATTACACAGAATATTCCTAAAACCCATTTAAATTTTGTAGAAGAAAATTTTTTCAAAAAAGAGGGGTTAAAAAATTTTAATTTAGAAATTTTTGAATTTAAAAAATATGAAGAAGGTTTAAAAGCAGCTAATGCAATTTTAGAATACTTAAAAATCTACCAACCTTATTTGGTAGATAAAATTTCTGCGCCTCAGTTTTATTATCCAGAAGAATTCCTATTTTTGGATGAATCTACTAAAAGGAACTTAGAGCTTATAAGAAATCTTTGGGATGGAAGCGAAAAATACTCCTTATTCTGGGTGCTTGACAAAACTCAAACTCCAATGGGGGCAAGACTTCTAAAAGAGTGGATACTATATCCTTTAAAGGATATTAAAAAAATCCAAGAAAGGCAAGAAGTAGTAAAGTTTTTTGTGGAAAATAAGACTTTAAGAGAGGAATTAAAAAAAATTTTAAGAAAGATTTCTGATCTTGAAAGATTAAGTACAAGATGCGCACTAAAATTAGCTAATCCCAAAGAAATGGGATTGCTAAGAGAAAGTTTAAAATATCTTCCTGAAATTAAAGATATTTTAGAAAAGGAAAACCTCTTATTTTTTCCTAAAAAACTTGAGGAACTTTTAAAAGCTATAGAAGATTTTTCAGAACTTTATGAGCTTTTAAATGCTTGGCTTGTTGAAGATCCACCTATAACTTTAAAGGAGGGAGGAATAATAAAAAAAGGGGTTAGCAAAGAGCTTGATGAACTTTTAGATTTGAAAGAAAATGCAGTTTATTATCTTTCTGAGTTAGAGAAAAGGGAAAAAGAAAAAACAGGGATTCCTAATTTAAGAATAGGTTATAATAAAGTTTTTGGATATTATTTTGAAATTTCTAAAAGTTATCTAAAAAGAGTTCCTGCATATTTTGAAAGAAAACAAACTTTAACTAATGTAGAAAGATTTGTTACTCCCGAATTAAAGGAACTTGAAAATAAAATTCTTTCTTCAGAAGAAAAAATAAGAAATTTGGAATATGAGTTATTTTTGGAATTAAGAGAAAAGGTGGCTTTATATAAAGAAAAACTTAAAACCACAGCTAAAGCATTAGCAAACCTTGATGTTTTTCTTTCTTTAGCATCCGTTGCTATAGAAAATGATTACACTATGCCAGAAATAACAGAAGAACCAATATTTATAGTAGAAGAGGGAAGACATCCTGTTTTAGAAAAAATCCAAGGTAAGGAAAAATTTGTTCCTAATTCTTTAGAAATGAATAAAGAGGATGCTACAGTGTTAATTGTTACCGGGCCAAATATGGGTGGGAAATCTACATTTTTAAGACAAAATGCTTTAATAGCTATAATGGCACAAATAGGAAGTTTTGTTCCTGCAAAATCAGCAAAAGTAGGTATTTTTGACAAGATTTTTAGTCGTATAGGAGCAGGAGATGAACTCATAAAAGGAAGAAGTACATTTATGGTTGAAATGAGCGAATGTGCATACATTTTAAAAAATGCAACCTCTAAAAGTTTAGTTATTCTTGATGAAGTTGGGAGAGGAACAAGCACCTTTGACGGTATGTCTCTTGCTTGGGCTATAGCTGAAAATTTATATAAAAAAAGAGTTTTTACTCTTCTTGCTACTCACTACCTTGAACTTACAGAACTTGCTAAGCTATATTCAGGGATTAAAAATTATCATGTAACTGTTAAGGAATGGAATGGAGAAGTAATATTTTTATATAAGGTTTTACCAGGGGTTGCTAATCAATCTTATGGAATAGAAGTTGCCAAATTAGCAGGGATTCCCCAAGAAGTTGTTGACAGAGCAAAAGAAATACTTTATAAATTAGAGAGTAAAAGTTTAAAAGAAACTAAAGAATTAACCTTAGCTCCTAAAAAGGTTTTACAATTGTCTATATTTGAAATGACAAATCCTATAATTGAAAAGATTAAAAATCTAAATATAGAAGAAATGACACCTATTTCAGCTCTAAATTTTCTCTGGGAATTAAAAAAAGAAATTTTAGAAAAAGAAAAAAGAGAAAAATAATGAAAAATATCTTAAAAATTCTATTTTTGATATTATTTTTGGGTTATTTTTTTGTTTTTAATGCTTCAATTTTATTAGCTAAAACCAAATCTTCAAATCTATCAAAAAATCCTTCTCAAGAATACATTTATCATACTGTTAGAAGAGGAGAGACTTTAGAGGGCATAGCAAGGAGGTATGGTGTTAGTGTAAGTGAGATAAGGAAGTGGAACAAATTAGGGAGGGGAAAAGTTAAGGTAGGGCAGAGATTGATAGTAGGGGTTAAGGAGGTAAAGGAGGAAGAAAAAGTAAAAAAAGAGGCAATAAAAAAAGAAGAAGCTAAAGAAGAGGCTATTTATCACATAGTAAAAAGAGGTGAAACCTTAGATAAGATTGCTAAAAAATATGGAATTTCTGTAAAGGAATTAAAAGAATTAAATAATCTAAAATCAAATAAGGTCTATGTAGGACAAAGACTAATTATTAAAAAAGAAGAAAAAATAGAGGCAAAAAAAACAAAAGCTGAAAAAATTTCAGAAAAAGAATACATTTATCATACTGTTAGAAGAGGAGAGACTTTAGAGGGCATAGCAAGGAGGTATGGTGTTAGTGTAAGTGAGATAAGGAAGTGGAACAAATTAGGGAGGGGAAAAGTTAAGGTAGGGCAGAGATTGATAGTAGGGGTTAAGGAGGTAAAGGAGGAAGAAAAAGTAAAAAAAGAGGCAATTGCTGTTTCAGATATAGAAAAAGCTTTTTCAGAGCTTGAAAGAAAATATGAATCATTCCTTTCAAATTCGCAGACTACAAGAACAGATTGGTTAAAGCTTTTAAGTGAATATAGAAGACTTTATTTATTATATCCAAGTAGTTATGTTGCACCGAAAGCTATATTAAAAACCGCAAATATTTATTTTCATCTTTATAAAAATTTTTCAGATTCAGAGTCACTTAATAAAGCAATAGAAAGATATAACTTTTTAATAAGAAATCATCCCAGATCTTCAGAAGCAGAAGAAGCTTATTATAGACTAATCCAAATTTATAGAGAAGAAATAAAAGATAAAGAGAAGGAAAAAAGTCTTACAGAAGAATTCAAAGCAAAATATCCAAAAAGTGTATATATTTCTAAACTTGAAGAAAAGGTAGAAGCAAAAGAGAAAGAATCCAAAAATATAGAAAAAAAGTTAAAGACTAAAAAACCTCAAAAAGAGCTAGTAAAAGAGATAGCAAAAGAACCCCCAAAAGAAATACCTAAAGAAACAGCAAAAGAAAAAATAGCTTTATCAACTGTTACTCCTAAAAAGGTATTAGAAGTTCATCCAGTTACAGGGGAGGATTATAGCAGAGTTATTATAAATGTTTCTGATAATTTTGAATACCAGGCTAATATATTAAAAGGAGATAAAGAGAGACCACCAAGGATATATGTAGATATCTATCCTGCTATTCTTGATAGCAAGGTCTCTAAGGAGATAGAAATAAAGGATGCCCTTTTAACAGGTATAAGGGTAGCTCAATTTGATGAAAAAACAGTAAGAATAGTGTTAGATTTAAATAGTTTAACTTCCTATAAAATTTTTAAGTTAAGAGAGCCTTATCAATTAGTTTTAGATCTTATAGGAAAAGAAAAGATTCAAAAAAGTTATGCCAAAGAAGTTCCTAAAAAAGGAGAACCTAAAAAAGAGGAATATATTAATTTAGCCCGTCAATTTGGGTTAGGTATAAAAAGAATAGTTATAGATCCAGGACATGGCGGAGAAGACCCAGGAGCAGTGGGTCCTTCAGGATTAAAAGAAAAAGAGGTAACCCTTACTTTAGCTAAAATGTTAGCGCAAAAACTAAGAAATCAATTAGGAATTGAAGTGATTTTAACCAGAGAAGAAGATAAATTTATTCCACTTATTCAAAGACCAGCTATAGCTAACAGCAAAAAAGCAGATCTTTTTATTTCTATCCATACCAATGCATCTCCAGATTCTAAGGGTTGTGGAATTGAAACTTATTATCTTAATTTTACCACAGACCCTGAGGCAATGAGAGTTGCAGCTTTAGAAAATGCTGCCTCAGATAAATCCTTAAGTGATCTGCAAGATCTAATAAAAGCAATATTAGTAAATACTAAACTTTCAGAATCAAGAATGCTTGCAGAAAAAGTACAAAAAGAACTGGTAAAAACTTTAAGTAGATACTATCCAGATACTATGGATAGAGGAGTAAAATATGCACCTTTTCTTGTTCTTGTAGGAACGAGAATGCCTGCTATATTAGTAGAAGTAGGATTTATAAGCAATCCTGTAGAAGAAAAAAGATTGAAAGATCAGCAGTATTTAGAAATGGTTGTAGAGGGAATAGCAAAGGGAATAGAAATATATATGCAAAGTCTTAAATTTTCCCAAACTTATTATGAGAAAAAATCCTAAGGTAATATATGGTGTAGAAAGATAACATACCTACTTGGGAAACAGCCTTAGTTTATCCAGGGCAAGTGTTATTAGAAGGAACCAATCTTTCTGAAGGAAGAGGAACTACTAATCCCTTTTTAATTTTTTAAATTTAAACCAGTTAAAACAGCACTTTTAATAATTAAAACAATTAAAGAAAATTTTGAGAGCTTTAAATTTATTGAGAGTCCCTATGAGTTCGAAGAAAGAAAAAAGCCTATAGAGATTCTTATTGGGAATTCAAAAATTCTTAAATGGTTAGAAGGAAAGGACGAAATTGACCTTGATTTTTACTTGTATTATAATTTAAAAAGTTATGAGGAGGAAATAGAGGGGTGTAAATTTTACTAACTTAATGTATAAAACCAATAATTATAAAAAATTAAAATTTAGGTCTAATAAAGAAAGAATTAATTATTTTTTAAAACTTTTTAATAAAGAAGACAAAGTTTTAGTCCTTATTTGGGCAGATCCTGATGCATTAGCCTGTGCTTTTGCTTTAAAGAGAATTTTACAAAACAGGGTAGAAAGAATAGACATTTCTAATGTAAATGAAATTGTAAGGTTAAATAATCAATTAATGGTTGAGGTTTTGAAAATACCATTGGTTAAATTTTCTTCAGAGCTTCTCGGAATGTATAATAAATTTATTCTTGTTGATTCTCAACCTTCTCATAGAGAAGAATTTAAAAACATAAGATTTACTGCAGTTATAGATCATCATCCTTTTACAGAAGGATGGGAAGCAGAATATGTTGATATTCGTCCAGATTATGGAGCTGTTTCAACTATACTTTTTGAATATTTAAAAACTTTAAAAATAAAACCTTCTGTTTATTTAGCTACAGCTTTAATTTATGGGATAAAAGTAGATACTGATAATTTCTTGAGAAGCGCAAATCTTCACGATGTAATAGCATTTCAAAAATTATATAAATATATGAATAAGTATTTATTAAACAAAATAGAAGGACATCATATAAAAAGGTCTGAGCTTAAATATTTTAAGATAGCATTAGATCAAATGAAATTTCAAAAAGGGAAAATTTTTGTATATATAGGTAAGGTATTAAATACAGATATTCTTGTAATAATAGCAGACTTTTTAAGTAGAGTTTATGAAACTTCTTGGGTTTTTGTAGGAGGAGAATTTAAGAAAAACTTAATAATTATAATTAGATGTGATGGATATAAAAAAGATGCAGGTAAATTAGCTAAAAAACTTTTTAAGAGTATAGGATTTGCTGGTGGGCATAGAGAAAAGGCAAGGGCAGAGATCCCATTTTCTAATCTAAATATAGAAAGTGAAAAATTTGATACCAAAAGTTTAATTAAATTATTTGAAAAATATTTTAAATATAAAGATGAAAGAAAAAAAAGCTAAATATGGCAAGATTTGTAGATCAAGTCAAAATTCATGTAAAAGCTGGAGATGGGGGTCCAGGGTGTATAAGTTTTAGAAGGGAAAAATACGTCCCTAAGGGCGGTCCTGATGGGGGAGATGGGGGAGACGGTGGAGATGTTATTTTAGTTGCAGATCCACAAGTTCATACTCTTTACGATTTTCATCATCAAGTTCATTTTCGTGCAGAAAATGGAAAACCCGGAATGAGTAAAAAAATGAAAGGAAAGGATGGAGAAGATTTAATATTAAGAGTTCCTGTAGGAACAGTAGTTAAAGATTTAGAAACAGGAGAAATACTTGGAGATTTAACAGAACCTGGTCAAACTTTGGTGGTTGCTCGAGGTGGTAAAGGAGGTAGAGGTAATGCTCATTTTGCAACACCAACAAGGCAGGCACCAAGAATTGCAGAACCAGGAACAAAAGGAGAGGAAAGATGGCTTGTTTTAGAATTAAAGCTTATCGCTGATGTAGGCTTAGTTGGATTTCCTAATGTAGGGAAATCAACTTTACTTAGTAGAATTTCAGCTGCTAAACCTAAAATAGCTGATTATCCTTTTACAACCCTTGAACCTAATTTAGGAGTCGTAAGACTTTATGATGGAAATACCTTTATTGTAGCAGATATACCAGGATTAATAGAAGGAGCTCATAAAGGAATAGGATTGGGACATGAATTTTTAAGACATATAGAAAGAACAAGAATAATTTTATATATGCTTGATATTTCCAAAGAAAAAAAAGTAATAAGAGATTACAAAATCTTAAAAGAGGAACTGAAACATTTTAATCCAGAACTTTTAAGAAAGGAATATTTAATAGCTTTAAACAAAATAGATCTAATGCCTGATCCTGAAAAAATCAGAAGTATTGTTGAACTTTTTGAAAAAGAAGATCAAAATAAAATATATCCAATTTCAGCTGTTACAGGACAAGGTGTTGTTGAGCTGATTTATGCATTGTGGAGAAAACTTGAAAAAATAAAAAAAGAACAAATATAGTGAAATATGGAAAGAAAAGAAAAAATTCAAAAATTGCTGAATAAAGTAAAAAAGATAGTTTTAAAAGTGGGGAGTGCTGTTATTACAAAAGAAGATGAAGGACTTGATTATCAAGTTCTTCATAATTTGTCTTATGAAATTAATAGACTTTGTAAATCAGGCTATAAGGTGGTTTTAGTTTCCTCTGGAGCTATTGCTTGTGGGAGAGCTAAATTAAAATATTATAAGAAACCTATTTCATTAACAGAAAAGCAAGCATTAGCTGCAGTAGGTCAGGCAGCTTTAATTCAAGCTTATGAAAACATGTTTCAGCAATATGGAATCCAAGTTGCTCAGGTTTTATTGACTAATGAAGATTTGTCTCAAAGAGAAAGATATTTAAATGCTAAAAAAACTTTAGAAACACTTCTAAATTGGAAGATTATCCCCATTGTAAATGAAAATGATACAGTTACTACAGAAGGGATAAGATTTAGTGACAATGATATTTTATCAGCATTAGTAGCAGGGACTATAGAAGCTGATATTTTAATAGTTTTATCTGATGTAGATTCACTTTATAAAGAGGATCCAAGAATTAATCCTCAAGCTGAAAGAATTAGCGAGGTTGAAGAAATAACCCCAGAAATAATGAATATGGCGGGGAAAAATCCAGGAAGATTAGGAAGAGGAGGTATGTATTCTAAGCTTCTTTCTGCTCAAATGGTAAATTCAATGGGAATACCGATGGTTATTCTTCCAGGAAGGATGCCTCTTGTTATAGAAAAATTTTGGAGCGGAGAAGATATTGGGACCATATTTTGGGCAAAAGAAAGAAAACTTAATATGAGAAAACTTTGGATAAAATATTATATAAAACCAGAAGGTAAAATTTATATTGATCAAGGAGCAGAAAAAGCTATCTTAGAAAATGGGAAAAGTTTATTAATCGGAGGAATTATAAGTGTGGAAGGTAATTTTTCCAAAGGTGCCTGTGTAGAATGTGTTAATCTTAAAGGAAAACCCTTAGCTAAGGGTTTAACCAATTTTTCAGCTCAAGAGCTTATCAATTTGAGAATAAATGAAGCTAAAGTAAATAGAGAAGTTATTCATAGAGATAATCTAGTTATCTTAGATTAATAATAGAATAATAATTCTAAAGGGGGTGTTTCTTTTATGTCTGATTTTGTTCATCTCCATCTTCATACAGAATGGAGTCTCCTTGATGGAGCTATAAGAATAGAAGATCTTACCAAAAGACTTATAGAATATGGAATGCCAGGATGTGCTATAACTGATCATGGAACTTTATATGGAATTATTCATTTTTATACCAAGTTGAAAGAAGCAGGTCTTAAGCCTATTATAGGTTGCGAATTTTATGTAGCTGAGGGGTCTCGTTTCGAAAAAAAGGCAGGGAAAAGAGGAGAAGCCGGGACACATTTAGTTTTGCTTGCTAAAAATAAAGAGGGTTATCAAAACCTTTTAAAATTAGCCTCAATTGCATATTTAGAAGGATTTTACTATAGACCTCGCATAGATAAGGAAGTTCTTAAGCAATATCATCAAGGGCTTATAGCAATGAGTGCCTGTTTGGAAGGGGAAATTCCAAGACTTCTTTTAGCAGGAAATTTAAATAAGGCTATAGAAGTAGCCAAATGGTACAAAGAGTTATTTAAAGATGATTTTTATTTAGAACTTCAAAAAAATGATTTACCCGAACAAGACAAAGTTAACGAGGGGCTTTTAGAAATAGCTGAAAAATTGAGAATTAAATGTGTTGCTACTGCAGATTGTCATTACTTAGATAAAGAGGATGCTCTTGCTCATGAAGTCCTTCTATGTATTCAAACAGGACATAAACTTTCTGATCCCGATAGATTTAGGTTTAATACAGATAAACTTTATTTTGCAAGTGCTGAGGAAATGAGAGAAAGATTCAAAAATTATCCTTTAGAGGCTATTACTAATTCTATGGAAATTTTTGAAAAAATAGATTTAGAAATCCAAACTGATGAAATTTTATTTCCTAAGGCGAAAATTCCAGAAGGTGAAACTGTAGAAAGTTATTTTATTAAGAAAGCAAAAGAGGGTTTAGAAAGGAGACTTAAAGAACTTAAAGCCAAAGGTCAACTTGCAGAAGATGAAGAAAAATATTGGCAAAGATTAGAATATGAGATAGATACTATAATTGAAAAAGGGTATGCAAGTTATTTTTTAATTGTGGCAGACTTTGTAAATTGGGCAAAATCTCGTGGAATTCCAGTTGGTCCAGGAAGAGGTTCTGCTGCAGGTGCACTTACATCATATGCTCTTGGAATTACAAATTTAGATCCTTTGAGATGGGGACTTCTTTTTGAAAGATTCTTAAATAAAGAAAGGCCAAGTCTTCCTGATATAGATGTAGATTTTTGCATGGAAAGAAGAGATGAGGTTATAGAATATGTAGCTAATACTTACGGAAAGGAATATATTGCTAAAATTGCAACCTTCGGGCAACTGAAAGCAAGACAAGTAGTAAGAGATGTAGGAAGGGTACTTGGATTTAAACCTAAGGAAATAGATCCTATAGCAAAGATGATAAGTCCTGGAATAAATGTAACCTTAGAAAAGGAATTACAAAGAGAGGAGTTTAAAGAATTAATTAAAAGATCTGAAAAAATAAAAAAACTTTTTGAACTTGCCAAAAAACTTGAAAGATTACCAAGGCATGTAAGTCAACATGCAGCAGGAGTTATTATAGCAGGAAAACCAATTACAGAAGTTGCGCCTTTAATGAAAGGAGATGAAGGAGAAATTCTTGTTCAATTTGATATGAAAGCTTGTGAAGCTGTAGGACTAATAAAATTTGACTTTTTAGGTTTAAAAACCCTCACCATCATTGATCATACCTTAAAGCTTATAGAAAGATATGAAGGAATAAAAATAAATATTGATGATATCCCCTTAAATGATGAAAAAACTTATGAACTTTTAAGGAAAGGAGAAACTGATGGAGTATTTCAATTAGAATCAGACGGAATGAAAGAGTTATTAAGGAGGCTTAAACCTTCAGATTTTAACGATCTTATTGCAGTATTAGCTTTATATAGACCAGGCCCCTTAGAAGGAGGATTAGTTGATCAGTATATAGAAACAAAACATGGAAAAAGAAAACCAGAATATTTGCATCCACTTTTAGAGCCTATTTTAAAAGAAACCTATGGAGTAATAGTATATCAAGAACAGGTAATGGAAATAGCAAGAGCATTTGCAGGTTATACTTTGGGAGAGGCAGATTTATTAAGAAGGGCTATAGGTAAAAAAGAAAAAGAACTTATGGAAAATCTAAAAAAAGAATTTATTTCTCGTTCTGTTGAAAGAAATATACCTCTTGAAATAGCTGAAAAGGTATATGATTTAATTGAAAAATTTGCAGATTATGGATTCAATAAAAGTCATTCAGCAGCCTATGCTCTTCTATCCTATCAAACTGCTTATTTAAAAGCACATTACCCCGTATACTTCATTGCAGGAATTCTTACTTATTCTGCTAACAAAAGCGAAGAAGTTAGTAAATATATAGCTTTAGCAAATGAGATGGGAATAAAAATTTTACCACCAGACATAAATAAAAGTGAAGCAGGATTTACAGTAGAAGGTTCAGCCATTAGAATAGGACTTTATGCCATTAAAAATGTAGGAGAAGAGGCTGTAAATGAAATTTTAAAGAAAAGACCTTATGAGTCTTTTATAGATTTTTGTAGTAAAGTGGATACTAAAAAGGTAAATAGAAAAACTATAGAAGCCCTTATTAAAGCAGGTGCTTTTGACAGTTTAGAACCTAATAGAGCTAAACTTATGCATAATCTTCCTTCAGTTCTTTCTATTTCTAACCAAGCTAAATTTTCTATTCTTTTTAAACAAGGTTCTTTACTAAGCTTAGATAAAACCTTTAATTTGGAAGAGGTTCCTCCTTGGGATTTAGATGAAACATTAAATTTTGAAAAATCCGCTTTAGGATTTTATCTTACTGATCATCCAATGAGAAGATTTAGAAAATGGATCAATATTTTTTCTTCTTATTATGTGGAAAAAATAAAAGAAATTGAGGAAGGAACAAAAATTATTGTAGCTGGAGTTATTTCAGAAATAAAAGTAAAAAGCACCAGAAACGGAGAAAAAATGGCTATTATAAAAATAGAAGATGAAAAGTCATCTTTAAAAGCTCTTGTTTTCCCCGATTTGTATAATCAGTATATACACCTTTTAAAAGAAGGAGCAATGCTTTGGTTTAAAGGGGAAGTAGATAAAGAGGAAGAAAACAAGGTTCTTTTAATAGAAGATTTGGCAGAGTTAAAAGATTTAAAATTTTTTAAAGATGGGAAATTAAATATTTTATTTTCTTCTGAAAATTTTAAAGAAGAAAAATTAGAATATTTTAAGAATTTTTTGATAAAAGAAGAAGATTTAGAATCAGGATTACCTATCCAACTTTATTTAAAATATCCAGACTATTTAGTATGTTTTGAAATAAACGGATATAAAATAGACCCCTCTTATGAACATTTATCTTTATTATTGGACACCTTTGAAGAAATTCATTTAAAAGTGATTTTTTCATAAAAATTTTAAAGTTTTTACTTGAAAATTAAATTTCTATAGGCTACAATAAAATTTTAAAAACTCTAAAGGAGGAAGATATGCTTTCCAAAATTCCCTTTGATCTTTCAAAAATTGAAGATGAAGATCTTGACAAACAAATCCTTAGAGTAGCAATTATTGCAGAACTTGATGCCATTAATCTTTATGAACAATTGGCAGCTATGACTGAGGATGAAAATTTAAAAGCTGTTTTTCTTGACATAGCAAGAGAAGAAAAAACCCATGTAGGAGAATTTTTGACTATGCTTCTTATGAAAGATGAAGAACAAGAAGAGGAATTGTCAGTTGGAGAAGAAGAAGTAGAAGAAATTTTAGAAGGTGAAGAAGAGGAAGAATAAATTTTTAAAATAAGTGAATGCTTTATTTATGTAATTTTATTATAATTATTCTTTTCTTCTTTTCTTTTATCATATCTTCTTGTTTTTCAGCTTATAAAAAAACTTTTGAAATTACAGCACAAAAGATAGAGGTTTTTCATAAACCAGAAATTGTCATTGCAAAAGGAGATGTAGTTATAAATAGCAAAGAATTTCTAATTTGGGCTCAAACTGCTAAATATGAAGTTGAAACAGAATATTTAATTTTGGAAAATTTTAAAATTTTTGATTTTCAAAAAAATGCAACTACTGAAGGAAATAAAGGGTTTTTAGATTTAAGAAATGAGGAAATTTGGGCAGATAAAGCCTTTATTTTTTTAAAAAAGGAACAAATAAGAATAAAAGCTATAGATTTTCATAAAAATGCTTTAAATGAATATTTTGCTAAAAAAGCACTTATCACTACTTGTGAACTTGATTGTGAAAATGAAAAAGAGTTTCCCCCTTGGAGTTTAGAAGTTGATAATTTTTTATTAACACCAGAAGGTATAAGTAGTGGAGAAGCAACCAAATTTAAAATTAAAAATGTTCCTATAGGATATTTCCCTAAAGCTGCCTATATTCCTAAAGTTAATTTGCCTATAACTATTCCCAGAAAAACTGGATTTTTAACTCCAAAATTTTTTCAAGGAAGTAGATTGGGATTTGGGATACAGATACCCCTTTTTTGGGCTTTTACAGATCAAATAGATTTTACTATATCTCCCTTTTATCTTACTAAAAGAGGAATGTTAATGGATATAGAAAACCAATTTAAATTTGAAAAAGAATTTCAAGGGTTAATAAAAATTAGATACTTAAAAGATATAGCGAAAGAAGGATATGCTATTGAAGAAAAACCAGAAAAAAATAAATGGTGGGTTGTTGGAAAAATAGATTACGGAATGAAACCTAATTTAGATGCCCATTTAGATTTTGATGTGGTATCAGAGAGAGGATTTTTAGAAGAATTTGATGTAGGAGAAGGAGGTTATTCAAACACAAGGACACAAATTTTAGGAAGATTTAATAGAGATATAGAAGATAAGGCACAGGAATATAGAACTTCAAAATTTTGGATTCAATATTATAAAAATAGTTTATATACAAGACTTGAAAATACCTATTTAAATTATCATGGAGCAATTGATAGTGATACCATTTTACAGCCCCTTTTTAATTTTAATTTTAACTTTTTACCTACAAGTATTTTAAATATCTTATTTCCTGAAGCATCTTTAAAATATCTTTATACTTACAGAAAAGAAGGATATTATGGAGACAAAATTGATACCAAAGTGGGTATTACTTATCCTTTTAAAATTGGTATGTTTTTTAATTCTGCAAGCTTTAATTATAATTTTAGTTTTTATAACCTAAGAGAAAAAGAGAGTTTTAAAGAAAGTAGTATAAACCGAAATTATTATGAATTTTTGATAAATTCTTATGTTTTGCTTTATAAATATTATGATTTTTTAACTATTTTTGATAAAAATTTAAGATTTTTACATACTCTAAAGCCTTATGCTACTTATTTTTATCGTTCTAAACCAAGTGAAACTAACATTCCCCAATTTGATTATGAAGACTTAATTAGTAATAAAACTCACACCTTAGAATATGGACTTTGGCAATATTTTAGTTTCCCCTCTCGTAAAAATTTTTTAATAATCAGAGCCTATCAGCAATATGATTTTGTAAAGGGAGAGCGCTCAGCTACGGCTACCAAACCTGAAGAAAAACCCTTTTCTGACATATTCTTACAAGTCCTACTTAATTATAGTCCCTTTATTTATGCAAGATATGATACAGCTTATAATTTTTATGGACTTGGATTAAAAAAACATTCTCTTAGTTTAAGCTTAAGAGATATATATCTTGATTATGTAGATTTAATTTATCAAGAAGATTCTGCATGGAATACAAAACAACTTACTCTTGATTTAAAATCTAAAATTTTAAATCACTTCTTAGCAGAATTTTATATAAGCAGAAATCTTATAAGAGATGAAACTACAGAAATGAAACTTATAGGAACTTATTTACAGGACTGTTATACACTCAGTTTGGGATTTTCTGTTACTCCGAAAGATACAAAATTTTATTTTCATTTTCAATTAAAAGGATTAGGAGGTTATGGAATAGAAAAGTAGTATTAAGAATGCTTCAGAAAATAAAAATTTTAATGCCAGGTCCAATAAAATTTAACTTTGTTAAAGAAGGATTAGGGTATTATCTAAATAAATTAGAAAAATTTGTTAATATTTCCGCTCTATTTCCAAAAGTAAAAATTAAAGAATCTGAAGAAAATATGAGAATAAAAAAAGAAGGAGAAGTATTAAAAAGACACATTTCAGATAAAGAATATTTGATAGTTCTTGATGAGAGAGGAAAGGTATTTAAAAGTTTTGAGTTAGCTAAAAAATTAGAAAATTTAATGCAAAATCAAACTTTTATTACCTTTGTTATAGGTGGACCAGAGGGATTATCTGAAGAATTAAAAAAGGATGCTAAAGAGATTTGGAGTATTTCCTCTCTAACCTTAAATCACGAAATAACTCTTTTAGTTTTAGTTGAAGCGCTTTATAGAAGTTTTACAATTATAAAAGGTATTCCCTATCATAAGGAGTGAAAAGATGAAAAAGTTTGCAATAATCTATGATGAGATATTTTTAAAACACAATCCAGGAGCTTTTCATCCTGAATCTCCTCAAAGACTCCAGGCTATATTGGAAAGGCTACAAAAAGAAGATATAGCGCCTTATATTGAAGTTTTCCCTCCTGATATAGCAACAAAAGAAGAAATTTTATGGAATCATAGTGAATATCTTTATAATTTAATTGAACACACTAAAGGAAAACCTTATACTCAACTTGATCCAGATACAGCTACCAATGAATATTCCTTTTTTTCAGCCTTAAAAGCAGTAGGAGCACAAAAAACTGCTTTAAAACTACTTTTTGAAAAAGGTTATAGAGGAACCTTTGCTCTTGTTAGACCCCCTGGTCATCATGCTGAAAGAGATCGTGCTATGGGATTTTGTTTATTTAACAATGTTGCTATAGCAGCCTATTATGCCAAAAATTACTATGGACTAAAAAAAATTTTAATAGTGGATTGGGATTTACATCATGGAAATGGAACACAAAAGAGTTTTTATTCTGATCCTGAAGTTCTTTATTTTTCAGTTCATCAATATCCCTATTATCCTGGAACAGGACATTATTCTGAAATCGGTGAAGGTAAAGGAATAGGCTTTACTTTAAATGTTCCTCTTCCTGCTTATTGTGGAGATGAGGAATACATTTATATCTTTAAAGAATTTTTGGAACCTATAGCTTTGCAATTTAAACCAGAAATTATTATGGTTTCAGCAGGATTTGATCTCTGTGAGGGAGACCCTTTGGGAAATATGGAAGTTACTCCATACTCTGGAATTCCCATATTAACCTTAATTTTAAAAAACATTGCAGAAAAAACTTGTCAAGGAAGAATCCTTTTTACTTTAGAAGGTGGTTATAATGCAGTTAATCTTCAAGAGAGTGTAGCTAACTTAATTTTAACTTTTCTAGGATTAAAAGATCTTCCAGAAAAAATAAATTTTTCAGAAAGAGCTGAAAGAATAGAAGCAAAAATTCTTAAACCACTTAAGGAGCTTTTAAGATATGCAACCAGCTGGCTTATTTAGAATAAATGTAAAGAAAATTTTTATTGTAGCTTTATTATTATTAATTCTTTTTGGAGCTGGATATTTTTATTTTCTAAAATATAAAAAGCTTCCCAAAGGGGTTCTTATTTTACATGGGAGAATTGAAGGGAAAGAAATAAGCATATCCTCTAAGGTTCAGGGCAGGATTATAAAACTTTATAAAAGAGAAAGTGACAGAGTTAAAGCAGGAGAAATACTTGCTGAACTTCGTCCAGATGAATTTTTGGCTCAATTCAAAAGTGCTAAAGAAGAGGTCGAAGCAATTTATCAAAACAAACTTCTTGCAGAAAGTTATCTTTTAAAATCAAGAGTTAAATTAGAACAAGCTAAAAGAGATTTAGAAAGATTTGAAAAATTGTATAAAGAGGGGGTAATTTCTAAAAGAGATTTAGAATTAGCAGAACTTAATTATGAATCAGCTCTTGCTGAATTTAGAGTTAATGAGAGATTTATTGCCCAAACCGAAGAAAACACAAATCAGCTTTACAAAAATTAAAAGAGGTAGAGGTTATTTATAAAGAGACAAAAATTTATGCACCCTTTCATGGGGTTATTTTATCAAGACCTGCAGAAGAAGGAGAAATAGTAAATCCAGGGCAAACGATTTATACCATGGTTGATCTTCAAAAACTTTATGTAAAAGTTTACATACCTGAACCTGATCTTGGTAAAATTAAATTAGGTCAAATAGCAAGGGTATATGTAGATGCTTATAAAGATCGCTATTTTAATGGCACAATTACCAGAATTTATGAACAAGCTGAATTTACACCTAAAAATGTAGAAACTAAAGAAGAAAGAGTAAAGCTTGTTTTTGGTGCTGAGGTCTTTGTAGATAATAAAGAAGAACTTCTTAAACCAGGTATGCCTGCGGATGTGGTAATAAAAATTGATCCTAAAGCAGAATGGATAAGACCTTAGGTTCTCCTGTTATCACGGTTAAAAATTTATCAAAAGTCTACGGAAAATTAAAAGCTGTAGAAGAGGTTTCTTTTGAAGTAGAAAAAGGTGAAGTTTTTGGGCTTATCGGTCCTGATGGAGCAGGTAAAACAACCCTTATACATATTTTGGCAGGAGTTTTAGAGCCTTCTTCAGGGGAGGCTTATATAAATGGAATTAATGTGGTTAAAGAACCTGAAAAAATAAAAAAACTTATTGGATATATGCCTCAAGGGCTTGGGCTTAATCTTTATGACAACCTTACAGTAGAAGAAAATATAAAATTTTTTAAAGATTTAAGACTTATCTCTGAAGATACCTTTCAAAAAAATAAAGAAATACTTCTTGAGATAACAAGACTAAAACCTTTTCTTTCAAGACCTGCAAAAGCCCTTTCAGGAGGTATGAGACAAAAGCTTGTCCTTATATGTACCCTTCTTCATCTTCCTGAGGTGATACTTCTTGATGAACCTACTACAGGTGTTGACCCATTATCAAGGCAGGATTTTTGGGAGATTATCCATACCTTGGTTCAAGAAAGAGAAATAACTGTTCTTTTGACTACCGCTTATATGGATGAAGCAGAAAGATGTAATAGAATTGCGCTTATTCATAAGGGGAAGCTTCTTCTTCAAGATAAACCTGAAAACATACCCGATTTAGAAGGTGCATTTATATCCGCTATTTCTGGAGAAAGACCTAAGCCCTTTCTGAAAAAAAGTTCATCCTTTTCTGAAAAAGAAATTAATATCCTTATTTGTAATAGAGTAAGCAAACTTTTTGGAAAATTTAGGGCAGTTGACAGAGTAAGTTTAGAAGTAAAAAAAGGGGAAATTTTGAGGCTCCTTGGTCCAAATGGAGCAGGTAAAACAACCCTTATAAAAATGATGTGCGGACTTCTTCCTCCCTCAGAAGGTGAGATTTTTATTTCAGGAAATAATGTAGAAAAAGAAAAGGTGAAGGTCTGGAGATTAATAGGATATATGTCTCAAAAGTTTTCCCTTTACAAAGATTTAACTGTTTTAGAAAATATTAAACTTTATGCAGGACTGTATGGAGTAAAAAATGAAAATTTTGGAGAACTTTTAGAAAAGCTTGGTTTATTAGGCTAGGAAGGAAGATTAGTTAAAGATATTCCCTTTGGGATAAAACAAAGGTTAGCCCTTTCTTGTGCAGTTTTACACAAACCCTTAATAGTATTTTTAGATGAACCTACCTCAGGAGTTGATCCAGTTGCAAGAAGGTCTTTTTGGGAGATGATATATTTTCTCTCAAGAGAAGAAGGAATAACAGTAATTCTTTCAACTCACTATATGGATGAAGCAGAAAATTGTGACAGGATTGGACTTATGAATAAAGGAAGACTTATCGCCCTTGGAACACCTGAAGAACTTAAAATAACTTCAGAAAAGATTTTAGGAAAACTTTTACAAATAAGAACCTCAGAATTTAGAGAAGTTTTTAAAAAGCTTAAGAGTGATTTTCCCAATTTATCTCTTTATGGGAATAAAATTTTATTAAGAACCTTTTCTCCAGAAAAAGATAAAGAAAAGATAGAAGAGGTTTTAACTGAAGAAGGGAAATTTAAAATAGAAATTTCTCAAACTTTGCCATCTTTACAAGAAACTTTTATAGATTTTATAAAGAAAGATTTAGAAGAAAATCCAGAAAACTATGTTTAAAAGACTTTTAGGAATTGTTAAGAAAGAATTTAAAGAGCTTATAAAAGATAAACTTTATCTTACATTTGTATTTGTAATACCTATGGTGGTAATGTTTCTTTTAGGATATGGATTAAATCTTGATGTAAAACATTTACCTGTAGCCTTTCTTGATTACGATAAAAGCAAATTAAGCAGAGAATATGTAGATAGATTTATTAACAACGAATATTTTGAAATTTATGCTTTTGTAGAAGATTATAAAATTGCAGAACATCTTATAAATTTGGGAGAAATAAGAGCTCTAATTGTTATACCTCAGGATTTTTCAAGAAAACTCTATAAAGGAGAAAGAGCAGAGGTTCAGATTTTAATAGATGGAACCTATCCAAGTAGAGCAGAAGTTGTTAAAGGATATGTTACTGTCATTAATACTATGTTTAATCAAAAATTGCTTGAAAAGTATAAGACTTTAAAATTTCCTGTAGAGGTTGAGGTAAGAGCTTGGTATAATCCAGCATTGGAAAGTAAAAATTTTATTATGCCAGGTATGTTAGTTACTACACTTTGTTTTTATCCTGTTTTTCTTACCTCACTTGTTGTAGTTAGAGAAAGAGAATTTGGAAGTATTTTTAATTATTATACTTCACCTGCAAGACCATGGGAAATTATTTTTGGTAAAGCTCTTCCTTATGTATTTGTTTCTTTTATAACTTATCTTATGCTTTTTTTTATAACAGTTTTTATTTTTAAGGCTAAATTTATAGGAAGTTTTTTAGTTTTATCCTTGGCAAGTTTACTCTATCTTTTTTGTACTGTAGGAGTGGGGCTTTTAATTTCAACCTTTACTAAAACCCAGATTACTGCTATGTTAATTGCCTTTATCACTACAGTTATTCCTACCTACCTTTATTCAGGATTTCTTTATCCTGTTAGTAGTATGGAACTTAGCGGAAGAATTATAAGTAGATTTATTCCTACTACCTACTTTTTAGGAGTAGTAAGAGGAATTTATTTAAAAGGTCTTCCAGGAACCTACTTTTTAGAGAATTTATTTAATCTTTTCCTTTATGCCTTTATAGTTTACTCTACCACTATACTTAAATTTAAAAAGAAACTTTAAAAATTTATGAGATTATTTTCTCTTCTCAAAAAGGAGTTTTTACAGTTTTTTAGAGATAGGGTTTTGATTTTCATTTTAATTTATGCCTTTACTGTAGTTGTTTATACAGGAGGAAGAGGAATAAGCTTAGAGGTTAAAAGGTTTCCAGTTATTATCCAAGACCAAAGTAACAGCAGAGCAAGCAGAGAATTTATAGCCAAAATAAGGCTTCCCTATTTTAAAATTCTTGGATTTGTTAATTCTGACAAAGAGCTAATTGAATGGCTTGACAGAGGTAAAGCCTCTATGGCAATAATTATTCCTCCTGATTTTGAAAGAAAACTTAAAAAAGGAAAGGCAAAAATTCAGGTTATAATTGATGGAACCATGTCTATGACCTCAACTATGGCAATTTCTTATATTTCAGACATTACTTACAATTATTCTTTAGAAATTTTGGAATATGATCTTTATAAAAAAAATTACTCAATTCCTATGACTGAAGAAAAACTTAGGGTTCTTTTTAATCCCAATGTTCTTAGTACTTGGTTTATGAGTCTTTTAGAGCTTTTTAATATGATAACCATGACCTCTCTTCTTATTACTGCTGCAGCCCTTATAAGAGAAAAGGAATATGGGACAATTGAACAACTTCTTATAACACCAGTTAAAAGCTGGGAAGTTTTTCTTGCTAAAATTATTCCTACTATAATAGTGATTAGTATTTTATCCCTTATTAGTCTTTCTATAATGGTTAAAGGTGTTTTTGGAGTCCCTGTGAGAGGTAATATATTTTTATTTTTTGCAGTAACCTGTATTTATGTTTTCAGTATGGCCTCTATTGGTATTGCTATTGCAACAATGGTTAATAATCTTCCTCAAGCTATGATGGTAATATTGGCAATTCTTGTTCCTATGCTTATGATTTCAGGTGCATGGAGCCCTCCTGAAGCAATGCATCCAGTTATTAAATATATTAGTCTTCTATTAAATATATTAGTCTTCTTTCTCCTATGAGATATTTCTTAGACTTTGGATATGGAGTTTTATTAAAAGGAAATAACTTAGAATATGTATGGAAAGATATTTTAGGAATTATATTAATTGGAATTCTTCTTTTAATCTTTTCAGCATTAAGATTTAGACAAAGTTTTGCTAAATAGGAGGAATAAAAATGAGAATAAAGCTTATTTTTGATGAAAAAGAGGAGGTTTTGGCAGAACTTTTTGATACAGATTGTGCAAAAGCTATTTATAATATTTTGCCTATTGAAGCAAATCTAAATACTTGGGGAGATGAATTTTATTTTTCTATCCCTTTAGAATATCCTCTTGATGAAACAGCCACTCTTAAAGTTAAAGCAGGAGATATTGGATATTGGCCTCCTGGGAAAGCAATGGCTATCTTTTTTGGTCCTACCCCAGCTTCAGTAGATGAAAATCCAGTTCCTGCAAGTGAAGTTAATATAATAGGTAGACTTTTAGAGGACCCATCTAAGCTTAAGAAATTTAAGAAATTTAAGAAAATAAAAATAGTTTTTAAAAGTATTTTTGGAAATGGCTAAAAACTTTGGAGGATAAAATGAAAGGTCAGGAGAAGGAAAAGGTTTGGAAGATTGCTAAATTTATGAGGGAGAAAGATAAAGTTGCTGTTTGGCTAAATGTAGATTTAATAGAAGTAGACTTAGGCTATGCCTTAATAGGTATGAAGGTAAGAGAAGATATGCTTAATGCAGCTAAAGTGTGTCAAGGAGGTGCTATTTTTTCTTTTGCAGATTTTGCTTTTGCCATTGCTTCAAACTCTCATGGAAAATTGGCTTTAGCTATTTCATCAACTATCTATTTTTCTTCTTCTGCAAAAGAAGGAGAATATCTTTATGCTGAGGCTAAAGAATTAAGTCTTACTAAAAGAATAGGACTTTATGAAGTAAAGGTTTTTGAAAAGGAAAGCAAAAGATTAATTGCTCATTTTACTGGGCAAGTTTATCGAAAAGAGGAAACTTTAATTGGTGATTTTTCATGAATTTAATAAGCAGTTTTTGTCAAAACTTAATTTTTATAAGACATGGTTTTATTGATGAAGAATATAGAAAGGTATTTTATGGACAGCTTGATGTCCCCCTCTCTGAGGAAGGTAAGATAAAATCTCTAAGGGTAGTTGATGAGCTTTCCAATTATTCTATAAAAGCAATTTTTTCAAGCCCTCTTCAAAGGGCTTTTTTTCCTGCAAAGATTTTATCAGAAAGAAAAAAGATTCCTTTAATTATAAAGAAAGAATTAAAAGAGATAAATTATGGAATTTGGACAGGTAGACCAAGAGAGGAAATTTATAAAGAGCCTCTTTTTTGGGAAAGATTTAAAAATGATACTATTTCTCCTCCAGAAGGGGAATCTATTAGAGATTTAAGAAAAAGAGCAAAAAGTTTTTGGGAAGGTTTGAAAGATTTAGAAGAAGGATTATATGTAATTTTTACTCATGGAGGATTTATAAGGGCACTTCTCTGTGAACTTTTAAATTTAGAAAGTCGTTTTCTTTTTACTTTTGAGATATATCATTTAAGAGGAGTTCTTATAACCCATTTTAAAGATAATCAAATTCTTATTCGTGGAATTAATATAGATGTAAAGGATCTTGGGGTATTGCTTGAGAGTGCTTATTGGTAAATTTTTGAAAAAAGTTAAAAAGGTATTATAATTTTAAATAAGGCTATTGGGACCTGTGCGACGGATCCTGGTGAACCCCGCCAGGCCCGAAAGGGAGCAACGGTAGCCAGGCTCTCCGGGTGCCACAGGTATCCCAATAGCCCCATTTTATAATTGGAAGCGTAAGGGGGCTGGTGTCCCTCCCGGGCTTCAAACCCGGTGCACCCCAAAATAAAAGGGGTGGGTGGGTTCAATTCCCACACGCTTCCGCCAAAAAAACAAAAAATTAAAAAATTTACTATTTTATAATATAAATTGAAAAAAATATTATTAAAAATTTTTCTTTATTTTCTTGCTTTTCTTCTTTTAACTAATCAATTAAGCTATGCCTTAATTACTCTCTCTGAAGAAGAAAAAATAGGTAAACAGGTTCTTCAAGAACTATCCTCAAAGGTTGAGTTTATTCAGGATATGGAATTAGTAGCCTATATAAATAGTGTAGGAAATTTATTAACTAAAAGGGGATTAGATTTTTCTCCCTTTAATTTTAGATTTTACCTTATAAAAGAAGATTCTTTTAATGCCTTTTCTGTTCCCGGAGGATATATTTTTCTTAACTCTGGTATTTTTGAAAGTATAGAATCAGAGGATGAACTTGCTGGGATAATGGCTCATGAAATGGCACACAATATGTGCAGACACATAGCAAGAAGATTGGAAGATATAAAAAAAATGCAAATAGCAATTACAGCTGCGACTTTAGCTGCGATTTTATTAGGTGGAGGTAAAGCTGGAGAAGCTGTAAATATAACTTCTTCAGCTCTTGCAGAAACTAAACTTTTGTCTTATAGCAGAGCTGATGAAGAAGAAGCTGATAGAACAGGATTTCAAATTTTAACTAAAACTGGATATAATCCCTGGGGAATGGTTAAAATAATGGAAAAACTTTCTCAAAAAAGTAATTTGGCTATAGAACTTAGTTATAGATACTTACTTACCCATCCTTTACCTCAAGAAAGAATGAGTTATTTAATTGATTTAGCTAATAAATATGGATCTTCTAATTATTCTTCAGCCATTATAAGTTCAGACCCCTATTATTTTAAAAGAATAGCTATCAAAGCTAATGTAATGTCTAAGGATCCTGCAGATTTAGTATTAAGATATAGAGAAGAATTAAAAACTAAAGAAGATCCTTGGCTTAAATATTCTTTAGCCCTTGCTTTAACACAACAAAGATTTTTTAAAGAGGGAATTTCTGAAATGGAAGAAGCTTTAAAGGAACTTCCATGTAAGCCATATTTTTTATTAGATCTTGCTGAAATGTATTTTAATTCAGGAGATTATCAGAATGCGTTGGTTATTCTTGAAAAGGTTGAAAACTTAGTAGGAACTGATAAACCCTTTGAAAAAATAGTTTATTTAAAACAGCAATATCTAAAAGCAAGAGCATTAGCAGAAACTCTTCAAACTTTTCAGGCTTATGAAATCTTTAATAAATTAAAAGAAGAAAAAATATTAGAAAATGACCCTTATTTTTATTTTTATTTTGGAAGAGTTTGTTCTAAAATTAATAAAGATGGAGAAGCCCATTTTTATTTTGGTAAATATTTTGAATTAAAAGGTGATTATAAGACAGCTTATTTTCATTATAAAAAAGCCCTTTCTTTTTTATCTGAAAAAGATAAAATGTATAATGAGGCAAAAAAAATTATAGAAACTATAGAGAAAAAGGAATAATTTTGAGGGAGGAAGTTTTAATATGGCAGAAAAGAATGTTTCTTCAATAAGAACCCATAAAATAAAAATTAGAAAACCCTTTAGTATAGAATATAAAGAAAAAATAGTTTGCCCCTATTGTAATAATAGTGAGGATTTTTATGAAGTAATAGAAAATGCAACTATCTTTATTACTTATATTCAAAATCCAGATGGCACCTTAGAACCTATAGAAGAAGAATTGGAAGTTTTAGGTCCTATAAAGTTTTTTTGCGGAATATGTAATGCAGACCTTACAAGACTAAAAAAATAACAAATTGGTAAATAGATTTGCGTCCCTATTATATAGTTCTTAGTTATCAAGCTTTTAAAAAATATTTTCAAGAACTTAAAGAAGGGGATCTTATAGGGATAAGATTACCTTTAAAAAAAGAAGAAATAGGATTAATAATAGATTTATTAAATAGAAAGGTAGAAGCCTTTCCATCATTTTTATCTCAAGTTTTAAGTACCTCTAAAACTTTGCAAGCAGAAATCTTAAAAGATTTTATTCTTCCTTATACTTTTGCCATCCGTGATAAAACTACATTACTTTCAGCTATTTCAGAATTGTCTAAATTAGAAAGTGCCTTTAAAAAATTTGTTACTAAGGATGATAGAGCAAATTGTGGATTAGGAGTAAGACTCTGGAATTCTTTGGAAGAGATTTTTAATATTGCAGGGAGTCCAGTTTTACCTTATCCCTTTGTATTGCAACCCTTTTTTGAAAATGTAAGAGATATAAGAGTTGTGGTCTTAGGAGAATATTATATAGAAGCTTATGAAAGAGTGAATCCCTATAATTTTAGAAAAAACTTATTTATGGGAGGAAAAGCAAATTCTTATGAATTAAATAAAAAGGAAATAGAATTCTGTAAAAAAGTTATGGAAAGAGGCAAATTTCCTTATGCCCATTTAGATTTAATTTATATTGGAGATAAAGGACCTTATATCTCAGAAATAAGTCTTAAAGGAGGAATAAAAGGAGCTAAAATAAATCATAAGGAATATGAAGAAATTATTAAAAAGATACATCAAGAATTTTACAAAAAATGGGAAGAAAAATATAGTCCTGTTGAATATCTTACTCCCTAAAGATTATTTTTAAGACAGATTTTTAATTTGTGGGATAAGATAGTTTTCAATTACATAGTCCCAATTAAGTTTATGACCTACTTTTGCAATTTCTTCTAAAAATTTCTCTTTATCTTTTAAGGTTTTTGGTATCTTTTCAAAGATTTTAGAAATATTGTTAGCTATATAGTATTCTTCCAAAGCATATCTTTTTTCTTCAGTTAAGTTTTTAAGGGAATCGATTGAGAAATTTTTTCCTGCAGAAATAAAATCTAAACTAAAGTAGGGTTTAAAAGTATTTTCAAAGGTTTTTTCTAAGAAAAAGGAAACCCCACAAGAGGTAGAATGGATAGAAAAACCTCCAAAAGGTAAAGTTTCTATGTGAGCAATACCAAAGGGTTCATAAATAGACATCCCCAGCTCTATATCAGAGCCAACTCTTAAATCAAGAGTATCAATATCTTCAGTAAATAGAGTAGGACATTTTCTTTTGGAAAGTCCAAATTGATTAATAAAAAGGGCTTTTATATTTTTTGATCTTAGATTAAAGGTTTTTACATTTTTATATATTTCTATTTCATAACCTATCAAATCAGGCCAGCCAACTCTATGTTCAAAGGGCCAACAATATTCTTTAACCATTTTTTCTACCTCTTGAGGAGATCTACCAGTTGCAACTAAAGAAGAAAGAAGGATATAAATTCCATATAAATTGTTTTTTTCAAAAAGATTATCTAAATAAGGTAAAAGAATAAAATCACGCCATATTCCTTTACTTTTAACTAATCTACAAACATGGGTAATAATAAGGTCTATTTCAGGAAAGCCGAATCTACTTTTTAAATTCCTTTTAATTTTTTCTTGGGATTTTAATTTCGCTTCTAAGCTATAATGATCTGAAGAGGTAGCATTATAAACAATAGCAATTTTATCTTGAGAAATATCGGGGCATAAAAATTTGTATTCTTCAACTATCCAATCTCCAACTGCAAATATTTTATCAAATCTTTTAGCAAGTTTTACCAAGGGAGTACGATACCAATCATCTTGAGGACCAAAAATATCCTCTAAAGAAAGACCTTTTTCTTTTCCAAACTTAAGAATATTATAAAAACTTATATCTGAACCTCCCAAATTTTCTACAATTCTTCTAACAGGAGCAACTTCATGGGCATAAAAGATTCTTTTGTGATTTTGTGCTTTAAAAGAGGGGTTTAATTCAAGGCTTAACAAAGAAGGTATTCCCATGTATTCATGAGCAAAATGATAGAATTCTTTTGCAGAAGGATATAAAAGAGAAATTAATTCAAAATAGGGAATTCCAATTCTAAAGTATTGTTCATAATCCCAATCTTGTTCATATCTATCTGAAGGAAGTCCAAAATTTTCCCAGAATAGATATTTAAAAAAGTTTATCACCTCTTTATTCATATGGGTTATATCAATTAATAAAACCTCTACTGTAGAAGTTTTGTTAGGATTTAGCTCATTAACAATTTTTCTTTCTCCATAAACTATATCAATGTTATATTTTTCAAGAAGAAACTTAAAAAGTTGGTTAAAATTTTTAGTATCATACTGATCTTTACTTGAAAAAAAGACTGTTCCGTCTTTTCCAAGCCTTGTACTTGGAGAACCTATATATTCAAAAAGAGGTCCATATAAAAGGGTCTTATCAAAAAAGGAAAGATAAGAAGGAGAGGTACACAATTGATTTATCACCTCTCCTATTCCACCAATTTTATATAAAGCTTCATGAGTTATGTGTATAGCAACTTTCATGTTTTTACTCTATCATAAAGAATTAAATTTAAAAGCAATTATTTTAATTTTTCGGCAAATTATTATTAAATCTTAATATAAGAACTTGCTTAAATTGGAAATGGTTTTATATTGGAAAATATTATGAAACTTCCTAATAAAAGGGGCTATTTTGGAAAATTTGGTGGGCGTTTTGTTCCGGAAACACTTATCCCAGCTTTGTATGAGTTAGAAAGGGCTTATTTTCAAATTAAAAAAGATAAATCCTTTTGGAAAGAGTGGAAAACTTTACTTCAAGAATACGCAGGTAGACCAACTCCTCTTTATTATGCTGAAAATTTTTCCAAATACTTAGGGGGACATATAAAAGTTTATCTTAAAAGAGAAGATCTTTTACACACAGGGGCTCACAAGCTCAATAATACAATTGGTCAAGTTCTTCTTGCAAAAAGAATGGGTAAGGAACGTATTATTGCTGAAACTGGAGCAGGTCAACATGGAGTAGCTACTGCTACAGCTTGCGCTCTTCTCAATATGAAATGTGTTGTTTATATGGGTGCCAAAGATACTGAAAGACAAGCTTTAAATGTTTTTAGAATGAAACTTTTAGGAGCAGAAGTTATACCTGTTTATTCTGGAACACAGACCTTAAAAGATGCTATAAATGAAGCATTAAGAGATTGGGTTACAAATGTTAGAAATACTTTATATGTAATAGGTTCTGTAGTGGGTCCTCATCCTTATCCTACAATAGTTAGAGATTTTCAAAGCATTATAGGTATAGAAACAAAAAGACAAATACTAAAAAAAGAAGGAAAACTTCCTGATATAATTATAGCATGTGTAGGTGGTGGTTCTAATGCTATGGGCATTTTTTATCCCTTTTTTAAAAATAAAAAAGTAAAATTTATAGGAGTTGAGGCAGCAGGACACGGATTAAATACAGATTATCATTCAGCAACACTCTCTGTTGGAGAGCCAGGAGTGCTTCATGGTATGTTAAGCTATCTTTTACAGAATAAGGTAGGACAAATAAAGGGAGCTCATTCTATTGCTCCGGGTCTTGATTATCCAGGTGTAGGGCCTGAACATTCCTATTTTAAAGAAATTAAAAGGGCAGAATATGTTGCAGTAACAGATGAAGAGGCTTTATCTGCTTTCCAAATTCTTTCCGAAACAGAGGGTATAATCCCTGCACTTGAACCAGCTCATGCTATAGCTTATCTAATAAAAATTGCTAAAGAAATTCCTAAGGGAAGTATAGTAGTTGTAAATCTTTCAGGAAGAGGAGATAAAGATGTAATGGCTGTAAAAGAATATTTTGAAAAAAATAAAAAAATCCCATGAAAAAGGGAGCTAAATTAATAGAAAAACGTATAAGAGATTTAAAAGAAAAGGGAGATATTCCTTTTATCCCTTATATAACTTGCTGGGATCCAGATTTAGAAACTACATCTGCTATTCTCTGGGAACTTGCAGAAATAGAACCTGCTTGTATAGAACTTGGATTCCCTTTTTCTGATCCAGTTGCAGATGGTCCAACTATTCAAAAAGCTGTAGTTAGAGCTTTAAAAAATAAGCCTAATTTTTCCGCATTTTTTGAATTTATAGAAAAACTAAATCAAAATAAATATCCCATCCCTATAGTTTGTATGACCTATTATAATATTATTTATCGTTTTGGCTTAGAAAAAACAGTTGAAAGTGCTTTAGCTTCTGGTCTTTCAGGTTTTATAATAGCTGATCTTCCTATTGAAGAAGCTGGTCCCTGGCTTAAAGCAAATAAAGGAAAAGGTCTTGCTACTATCTTTTTGGCTGCACCTACTTCCCCAGAAGAAAGGATTAAAAAAATTGCTAAAAAATCTTCTGGTTTTTTATATTATGTTTCTTTAACAGGAATTACTGGAGCAAGAGATAAACTTCCTGAGGATGTAGTAGAAAGATTAAAAATGGTTAAAAAACAATCTTTGATTCCTGTAGCTGTAGGATTTGGCATTTCAAAGCCAGAACATGTAAAAATGCTTTCTCCTTATACAGATGCCATTATTATAGGAAGTGCTATTGTAAAAATTGTAGAAGATAAAGGAAAAAAGGCACCTAAGGAAATCAAGAACTTTCTTAAATCTCTAAAATGAAAATTCTTAAGGTAAAAACTAAACCTTCTTATGAAATTATAATTAAAGAAAATGTTTTTGAAGATATTCCTTATGATTTAAAGAGAAATTTTAATTTTGGTAAAATCGCCATAGTTACAGATCATATAGTTGAAGACCTTTATGCTAAAAGGTTATATGAAAACCTAAAAAAAAATCAAATAAAAGCAGAAATTTTTTCTTTCCCTGCAGGAGAGGCTTCAAAAAATATAGATACAGTTATTTCTCTTGCAAGAGCACTTATTCAAAAGAATTTTGATAGAAAAGATATAATTATAGCCTTGGGAGGGGGTGTAGTTGGTGATGTAGCTGGCTTTCTTGCAAGTATTTATTTAAGAGGAATCCCCTATATTCAGATTCCTACTACCCTTCTTGCTCAAGTTGATTCTTCTGTTGGTGGGAAAACCGGGGTTGATCTTCCTGAAGGCAAAAATTTAATAGGCACTTTTTATCAACCAGCAAAAGTTTATATAGATCCTTTAGTTTTAAAAAGTCTCCCTATAGAAGAAATAAAAAATGGTCTTGCAGAAGTTATTAAGTATGGATGTATTTTAAAAAGGAGACTATTTGGTTTTATTTCAAAAAAAGGTAAAGAGCTCTATAATTTAAATTCTCAGGATCTTGAATACATAATTTTTGAAAGTATTTCAGCTAAAGCTTATGTAGTTTCTAAGGATGAGAAAGAAAAAGACTTAAGAAGAATTCTTAATTTTGGGCATACCATAGGACATGCTATAGAGACTGAACTTAATTATAATATACCTCATGGGCTTGCTGTAGCTGTAGGAATGGTTATAGAAGCAAAAATTTCAGAAATTTTAAGAATTGCTGAAGAAAGTGTTTCAGAACCATTGATCAAACTTCTTAAAGGTCTTGATATGCCCTATGAAATTTCTCATCTATCTTCTAATTTAGATCCTTCAAAGCTAATTTCTCATTTTTCTAAAGATAAAAAGGTATGGAAAGGGAAATTAACCATGGTTCTTTTAAAAAAAATTGGTAAAGCTCAATTTTACGAATTTTCTTCTTTTGAAGAGGCAAAGGAAGTTTTTTTAAAGTGTTTTTAAAAATATAATTTTGAAAAAATTAAAAGGTTTGCTAAATTTAAATTTTGATGGATGAAAATTTAGACCGTTTATTTCAAAAGATAAAAGATCAGACTTTTTATAAACTTTCTGCTTCAGGAAATGACTTTATAATCTTTTTAAATTTCGAAGAAAAAATAACCTCAGAAGAAGGAAAGATCCTTGCTCAAAAACTTTGTAGACCAAAATTTTCAATTTCAGCAGATGGTCTTATTTTATTAGAAAAGCCGAGTACTTCTTCTGCAAGCTTTTCTTGGAAATTTTTTAATTCAGATGGAAGTGAAGCTGAAATGTGTGGGAATGGAGCAAGATGTGTTGCAAGATTGGTTGAAGAACTTGGGCTTTTTAAAAGTCCCTTTTATTTTGAAACCAAAGCTGGACTTATTTATGCTGAAGTGAAAGGGGAAAGGGTAAAAGTAGCTTTAACTTCACCTATAGATTTAAAGCTTAATTTGGTTATAAGAACTGATTATGATTGGTTTATGGCACATTTTGTCAATACAGGGGTTCCTCATGTGGTTATTTTTTGGGATGATATAGAGTCAGCACCAGTAGAAAAAATAGGTCCTAAGATAAGATATCATGAAATTTTTAAGCCTGCAGGAACAAATGTAAACTTTGTAGAATTAGTAGAAGGTGATAAAAAATATTTAAAAATTAGAACTTATGAAAGAGGAGTTGAAGCAGAGACTTTAGCCTGTGGAACAGGTGCAAGCGCATCAGCTTATATCTCCTATAAACTTGGTTTGGTTGATAAAAAAGTTGATCTTTTAACTAAAAGCGGAGAAATTCTTACAGTTTATATTGAAGATGAGGAAAACAAAATATATCTTGAGGGAGATACAAGATTTGTCTTTGAAGGAAAAATAAAAAAAGAGGCTATATTATAATGAAAGGAGGTAAGAGAATATGAAACTACAAGGGTCTATAGTAGCATTAGTAACACCATTTAAAGATGGAAAAGTAGATGAAGCCTCATTAAGAAATCTTATAAAATGGCATCTTCAAGAGGGAACTCACGGAATTTTAGTTCTTGGAACAACTGGTGAGGCAGTGACCATAGATTTAGAGGAAAGAAAAAGGGTAATGGAGATAGCTTTAGAAGAGGCAAAGGGGAAAGTTCCTTTAATTGTTGGGACAGGAACAAATGATACTCAGAAAGTTCTCAAATATACTAAACTTGCAGAAGAAATGGGGTTTGATGCAGCTTTGATAGTAACTCCCTATTATAATAAGCCAACTCAAAATGGTCTTTATGAGCATTATAGTTATATTGCTAAAAATACTAATATTCCCATTATTCTTTACAATGTGCCTGGAAGAACCTCTGTTAATTTATTACCTGAAACTACTGCTAAACTTTCTCAAATTGAAAATATTGTGGCTATAAAAGAGGCTTGCGGTGATATTAAACAGGTAACTGAGCTTTTACTTAAATGTCCTAAGGATTTTACTATTCTTTCTGGAGATGATTTTACTGCTTATGCAACAGTTATGCTTGGTGGGAAAGGAGTTATTTCTGTTGCAGCAAATGTTATGCCAAGAGAAATGTCTCAACTTATGGAAAGTGCTTTAAATGGAGAGGTAGCTAAAGCTCAAGAATTAAACTTAAAACTTTATCCTCTTTATAAAGCTATGTTTGTTGAAACCAATCCAGTTCCAGCTAAGGCTGCACTTTGGCTTATGGGTAAAATTGAAACTCCAGAGGTAAGGCTTCCTTTGTCTCAACTTTCAGAAAAGTCCTTAGAAACTCTAAAAACTATTTTAAAAGAAAATTATGGCTTAATTTAATGTTCCACGTGGAACATTAATTTTTTAAAATAAAAATTAGGAGGGGGATTATGGAAAACTTTGAATTTTATGTACCTACCAAAATAATTTTTGGTAAAAAAACTGAAGAAAAAATTGGAGAGGTTTTAAAGAAAGATGGGATTAAGAAAGTGTTATTTGTTTATGGTAGAGAATCAATTAAAAAGATTGGTCTATATGATAGAGTAGTAAAAGCTTTAAAAGAATCTGGTATTGATTTTATAGAACATTCAGGGGTTAAACCTAATCCAGTTTTATCTCATACAAGAGAGGGGATTAAAAAAGCTAAAGAAAATAAAGTGAAAGCTATACTTGCTGTAGGTGGAGGTTCAGTAATTGATGAAGGAAAAGCTATAGCAGTAGGAGCAAAAACTAAAAAAGATATATGGAAATACTTTAAAGGTGAGGAAGTTATTGAAACTGCTTTACCTATTTATACTATCCTTACTTTAGCTGCAACAGGTTCTGAAATGAATGGATTTGCTGTAATTACTAATGAGGAAACTAAAGAAAAATTAAATATTGCCTCAGAACATATTTTTCCAAGAGTCTCTATTCTAAATCCAGAACTAACTTATACAGTAACTTCTCAGTATCAAGCCTATGCTGCAGTTGATGTAATAGCACACATAATTGAATACTATTTTACTTGTAAAGTTTGCCCTAATTTGTCAAATAGAATTTCAGAAGGGCTCATAAAGACAGTTATGGAAACTACAGAAATCATATTAAAGGATCCAAAAAACTATAAAGCCCGTGCTGAATTTATGTGGTCTTCAACACTTGCTTTAAATGGATTAACAAGAACTGGAGTTGGTGGAGGTCTATTTCCTAATCATTTAATAGCACATGCCTTGGGAGGTATCTATGACCTTCCTCATGGAGCCTGTTTATCAATTGTAATACCTGCATGGATGAGCTGGTATAAAGAGGAAAATAAATCTCAATTTGAAAGATTTGCTAAAGAGATCTTCGGTGTTTCTTCTGCTGAAGATGGTATATCTGCACTTAAAAACTGGTTTAAAAAAATAGGTGCTCCTGTAAGTTTAAAAGAAGTAAATATCTCAGAAAAAGAAATTCCAGAGATTGCAGAAAAGGGATATAATATTGCCAAAATTTGGGGAATAGAAAACCTTTATTCTAAAGAAGTAATTGAAGAGATATTAAAAAAAGCAATAAAATAGAGCTTTTATTTTTTTAAATAAGTTTTAAAATAAAAATATGTATATTGCAAGAAGACCTGTAGCTGGACATTTTGAATACTCTTTAAAAGAATCCTACTATGAAGCCCCCTATTGGAAAAGTAAAACTATCTTAAATCTTGGGGAATTCCCAGAAAATTATATAACCTATTATAGTGAAGTTGCCTTTTCTATAGATTTAGAAGAAAAATTAGAAGAACTTGGATATAAAGTAGATCAATGGGAATTAGAAAGGCTATTTTTTAGATTTTTAAATCCTGAAGCACAAAGAATAATTCTTCAATTTACTCGACCTAAAAGTATTAAAAAAGTACACAAAGCCTTTTCTATAAAAGATATCCATCCTTTTGATATTAAAAGAAGATTGGTTTTAAAATTTGGGATCTCAAATCCAGAAAAATATATGGATATTCCTTATCCCTTTTTAAGTGAACTTTGTGAGAAATCAAGAGATGAATTGGAAAACTATTTTTGGGATTTAGAAGATAGACTAAAACATAGAGAAAAAATAAGATATCTTATAGCAATTTTTGGTCTTTCTTATATATCTTCAAGAGCAACTCAAGAAGATATAGATAGGCTTTTTTTAAATAATTTTTGCCAAATTTTGGAAGATGAAACCTTTAGAATGGGTATAAGCTCAGAGGAACTTCATAGAAATTATTTTTGTAGATATATATGGATATATTTTGATATGGTTCCCTTTTTCCCAAGACCAAGGGAGTTTTATTTTAAAGAAAAAGAGATCTATTTTAAAGCTTTTGAGCTTCTTGGTATTCCTGTAGAAGAATTAAAAAGATTATCAAGAAAGGAGTTGTTGAAAATTTTTAGAAAAAAGGCAAAAGAGCTTCATCCAGACAAAGGAGGTTCTCACGAAAGATTTATAGAATTAAGAAAAATTTTTGAAGAACTCCTTAAAATAAAAAAGGGGGATTAAAATCCCCCAAAAATAATAGGTGTAGTATGAAGGTAAGGATTAAAATGCTACTTGCAAGGTTAATTGTAATCTTTTGTCATCTTTAAGCAATTTATCTTTATAATTTACATAATCATAATCAAGAACAAGCATATTTTTGTGGGGTTTATCAAGATGATAAACAATTCCCAAAATGTATCTTTTACTTTCATCTACTTTTTTATCAGCTAAATCCTTTTGATCATCATTTTGGTCAAAATAATCATATCTTGCAATTAAGCTTATAGGAAGGCTTGAGAAGGCATAAGGTTTAAGTTCTAAGAAAAAGGAATAACCATCCTTATCATAATCATCAGAACCCTTTTGATTTGAATGTCCCCAGTAATATTGAGCAGTAGCAGTAAAATATTCATGTTCATAACTTGCAAAAAGAAGATTTACTCGCCAGTTAGGAGGATTTTTCTCTTGATTTCCCTTTCCTCTAATTCCAAAATAGGAAATCTGAAAACCAGGTAAAAGATCTGGTAGGGGTCTCAAAGTAAATCTTGCTTCAATAGGTTTATCATTATTTTTTTCTCTATCATGATATCCTGCACCATTATAAATTCCTAAAGCAATGCTTCCATATCTTCCTGCATAATAGGGATTAACCCTTTTCTTGTACCATTCAGGCATTTCTTCACCAAGAAGTGCTACAAAAGTAATTCCAAAATCTGCAGAATTATATAGACCATTTCTTTCTGTAAACATTGTATCTTGACATCTATACCAATTTAAATTTTCTTCATAATCAAGCCAAGGAAAATGAACCTGTCCAAATTCTAAAAAAGGCTTTTTTAAAAATCCCATATCCGGGAATTTAAACTTTCCATAAATGTATTTAGTTCTTACCATTATAGAACCATCTATATTAGTTTTATTTGGTTCTTGAAGCTCTTCTTTTACTTGAGTTACATCAAAAGTTACATGGGCATCAAACCAGGGAGTTATATTTTTGGTAAATCTTACATAGCCTCTTTTAATAGCAACTTGACTTCTCTGTTTATCATCTCCAGCATTACCTCCCACATCTTTTCCCTTTCCATTCATATAAGAGATATACCACAAAGCATTTACATTTAATCCTTTTAGAGCCTTAGTAATTTCATCAAGCTCTTTATTTTTTTTCTCTACTTCATCTTTAGCCTTTTCTACCTTTTCAACCATAGAAGTTAAGGTGCCTTCTTTTTGCTTAAGCTCTTTTTCTTTTTGCTCTAATTCTGAAAGAAGTTTTTTAATTTCTTCCTTTTTCTTTTCATAATCTTCAAGAAGAGTTTTTAGTTCAGCAATTTTTGCATCTAAAGACTTTTCTTCTGTTAAAGCCTTAGCATAAGAGGGAGAAAGACTTAAAATTCCTAAGGAAAGTGCTAAAGCTAATCCCTTTTTAAAGCGTTTTTTTGTTTTTCCCATAGCAACCCCCTTTAATTTATTTTTTAAGGATTAATTTTATATTTCCCCCAGTATTCATAGATAAGATGAACTAAATTCTTGGGTAAAGGAATATAGTATAAGTCTTCTGCGATTTTACTACCCCTTTCAAAAGCCCATTTAAAAAATTTAGTTACCTCTTTTGTATTAGGTTTATCAAGAGGTATAAGAATAAAAGATGCTCCTGTAATAGGATAAGAATTTTTACCAGGCTGATAGGTAAGATCTGCAAAGAAATCCTTCTCCATTTCCCATTTTACATTATTTGAAGCAGATTGCATTGATTTTACTGAGGGAGTAATAAAGGCATTTCCTTCAGCATTTAAAAGATTAGCCATAGGAAGCTTATTTTGTTTAGCATAAATAAATTCTACATATCCAATAGCTCCTAAATTTTGTTTTACATAATTAGTAACCCCAGGATTTCCTTTAGCTCCTATTCCTACAGGCCAATTTACTGAGGTTCCAGCTCCTACTTTTTCTTTCCACTCATGACAAGCTTTACTTAAATAGGTAGTAAAAAGCCATGTTGTTCCAGAGCCATCAGACCTTCTAACCACTATAATAGGACGTTCAGGAAGATTAACTTTTGGATTTAATTTTTTCAAATATGGGTCGTTCCAGTTTTTAATTTTACCCAAGTAAATATCACAGATAGCTTTATGATCTAAATTTAAAGAAATATTTTTTAATTCTGGCAAATTATAAGTGATTACTACAGCACCAATTATAAAAGGGAATTGAACTAAGTTATATTTTCTTAATTCTTCAGAAGCCAAAGGTTTATCACTTGCTCCAAAATCAACTGTCTTTTCTTGAGCCTGTTTTATTCCTCCTCCAGAACCTATTCCTTGATAATTGATTTTTACTTTAGTGAGTTTATAATATTCATAAGCCCAAGCTTCTATTACAGGTTGAGGGAAAGTAGCTCCTGCACCAGTTAATTCAATAGCTTGAGATAAAGAAGGACTCAAAATGCAAAAGATTATGATTAAAAGACACCAAAATTTTAAAATTAAAGACTTCATCATATCCACCTCCTTTTTAAAATTTTTGTGAAAAGTATAAAAAAATAATTTTAAAAAAGAGTTAAAAAAATGTTAAAAATAGGTTAAAAATCAGATATTAAATGAAAAAAATTTTAATAGTGGAAGATGATAAAGAGATAGGAAAAATTCTTTCAGAGGGCTTTTCTTCTCAAGGTTATAAATGTCATATAGTTAGTTCTTTGTCTGAGGCTTATACTTATCTTTTATCCTCTTCAGATCTATCTCTTGTTATACTTGATCTTATTCTTCCAGATGGTGATGGATTAGAACTTTTAAAGTATCTTCGTTCAACCCTTAAATTTAAAAATTTACCAGTAATTATAATTTCAGCCAGAGGAGCAGAGCTTGACAGAATTTTAGGTTTAGAATTGGGGGCAGATGATTATGTGGTTAAGCCATTTAGTCTAAGAGAAGTTATGATAAGGGCTAATAAAATTTTAAAAAGAAATTCAGAACCAGAAAAGATTTTAAATTATGGTCCCCTTAAAGTGGATAAGAAAAAAAAGATTATCTTACTTGAAGAAAAACCCCTTACTCTTACACCTACAGAATATAAGATTTTAGAAACCCTAATAGAAAATTCAGAAAGAATTATTACCAGAGAAGAGCTTATTAGAATAATTTGGCCTGTAGAAAAGGAATATTACTCAAGGGTTTTAGATGCTTATATTTGTAGATTAAGAACCAAGCTTGGTAAATATGGAAAAATCATAGAAACTGTTAGAGGCTTTGGATACCGTTTAGCTCAGGTATAAAATGAAAATCCCCCTTTCTTTATTAATTTTCTTAATAATAGCCCTTTTAATAGCCATATTTTTTCTTCTCAAAGAATTTTTAAAAATTAAAAGGGAAAATAGCCTTTTAAAAAGAGAGCTTAATTTTTGGATAGATTTTTTCTCTAATTATCCTTTCCCCCTTTTTATAATTGAAAAGGATGAAATAAAATGGCAAAACAAAAAGGCTCTTGAGATTTTAGGAGATCTTAGGGGTAAGAAAAAAGACCAAATAGAGTTATTTTTAAAAGATTCCTATTGGGATCGAAAAGTCCTTTTTCTTTCACCAGAATTAACAGCTTATCTTTTGATTGATAAAAAGGAGGAAAAAATTTTAAAAAGAAGTTATGAAATAGCTTTAGCCTATCTTTCTCATGAATTAAAAACTCCTTTTACTATGGTAAAAAACTATGCAGAAAAATTGGAAGAAAAACTAAAAGAAATTAAATCTTTTGAAACGCTTTTAAAAGATTTTGAAGCTTTAAAAAATTCTTTAGAAAAGGTTGAAAGACTAATTTATAAACTATTTTCATCCTTAGAGTATTTAGTTAAGGATTTAAAAATAAAAAAGGAAAAATTTTCTTTAAAACCTGCAATAGAGGAGGTAATTTTTTGGGTAACCCCACTTTGTGAGGATAAAAATATAAAGTTAGAGGTGGATATACCAGAAGATATAGAAATAGAGGGAGATAAAGAATGGTTAATGCAAGCTATTTTAAATCCTTTAGAAAATGCTATTAAATTTTCCCCACCTGGAGAAAAAGTGATTTTAAAGGTTTACCGAAGAGAAAATGATTGGATTAATATTTTGATAAGAGATATGGGTCCAGGGGTTGCTTATGAAGAGCTTCCCTTTTTAGGAATGCCCTTTTTTAAATCAAGTGCTGAAAAGGGATTAGGTTTTGGACTTTTTCTTACTAAAAAAATAGTATCTGCTCATGGAGGAAAACTTAGATTTAATCTTCCTTCCCAAGGTGGCTTAGAAGTATTAATAGAAATACCTTATAATTTGAAAAGAGTTTCTATTTCTTCTTCTGACATGGGTTTTGCTAAAAGATATCCCTGAACATAATCACACTTTAGTTTTTTAAGAAGCTTAAGTTGTTCCTCAGTTTCTACTCCTTCAGCTACAGTTTTTATGTTTAAAGAATGGGAAAGATTAATGATACTTTCTACAATATAATAGGTTTTAGGGTCTTTAGCCAAATCCCTTGTAAAGGAAATATCAATTTTAAGAAGATCAATAGGAAAATCTTTCAAATAGTTTAAAGAGGAAAAACCTGTCCCAAAGTCATCTAAGATAACTTTTATCTTTAAAGATTTAATAGTTTCTATTATCTCTTTTGCCATCTCTATGTTTTCTGCTAAGGTGTGTTCTGTGATTTCTATTTCTAAAAAATAGGGATATTGAGAAAAAAATTCTTTGAAATGGGTTAAAAGATTTAAAAATTGGGCAGATTTAAAGCTTTGAGAGGATACATTTATAGAAATAGGTATTTTCCACTTTTTAATTTTCTCTATATTTTTCTTTAAGCATAAAGACTCAAATTCTGATAAATAGGGGCTATTTTCAAGAAAGTTTATAAACTCGGATGGTAAAATGAGTTTTTTATTTTTCTTAATTCTTACAAGGGCTTCTAATCCAGCTAATTTTAAAGTTTCTGTTTCAAAATAGGGCTGATAATAGAAAACAAAAAGATCCTTTTCAAAGGCAGTTTTAATAAGTAAATCAGTTTTAAAATCTTTTTCTACTTTTCTTTCTATTTCAGTGTTATAGATTTCTATATGAGAAGGACCTCTCCCTTTGGCTTCAACTAAAGCTAAATTGACTTTTTTCCAAAGTTCATCAACTGTATTTCCATCTTGTGGAAATATAACTATTCCCATATTCCAATCTAAGGAGATCTTTTTATCTCCATAAGGAATGGGTTCATTTAAAATATTTTCTAATATTTTTATCCATTCATATATTCCTTCTTTTGTGACATCTATAATAAAGAGGCAAAATTCATCTCCTCCAGTTCTTCCTAAAATCCCCTTATCTTCTATAGCATCTTGAAGTTTTCTTGCCAATTCCTTTAAGCAGTAATCTCCTACCTCATATCCATAGAAATGATTTATATAAGAAAATCTATAAAAATCTATTAGAAAAAGTGCGGAAGTTTCCTTTAAGATATTAAAAAGCTCGGCTAATTTTCTTTGAAATCCTTGTCTATTTGGAAGACCAGTTAAAGGATCTTGGTATTGAAGAGATTCTCTTTCCTTTTCAAATTCTAATTCCTTAGTTAAATCTCTTCCTACAATTATTACCTTAGTTTTGGTAGGTAACTTAATAAAAGAAATTTTTAATTCTAAGATCAATCTTATCCTATCTGGTTTATGGTAGATAATAAATCTTGTGGTATCCTTTTTGAGCTTAATTATTTCTTCAGGTATAAAAAGAAGTTTAAAGCAATTTTTTTCAAGTAAATCTTTTCTTTCAAAGCCAAGAATTTTTTCTCCGAAAGGATTAATATATTCAATTCTTCCTTCTTCATCAGCAATTATAGTTAATTCTTCTGCTTTTTCTACAAGCTTACCTAAGATTAAATCTTTCTCAATTAATTCTACTTTTTTTAAGACAAAATTTAAATCTTCTTGAAGCTCATTTAATAAGGATAAAATATCTTTTGAAAAGAAACCTTTTTCAGAGGAAAGGAGATTTAAAAAAGCTATAATATTTTCCTCTTTTATAAGGGGAATGATACCAAGGGAATAGGAGTTAATATCTTGAAAAAAAGGTGTTTTTTTGGTTGTAGTAATTATTAAATTTTTAGAGGGTTTAAAATCTTCTGGATAAGAATAAAGGACTTTTCCATTTTTATCACTTATCCATACACCTTCTAATTCTAAAGATTCATGCACAGTAGGTAATATATTTTTATAAATTTCTTCTTCAAAATTGCAGTGTATAAGTATTTGATTAACTTTTCTTAAAAGATTAAAAAATCTTTGTAATTTTTTAAGCTCAGTTATATCAACTCCAACAACAAATCCACAGTATTTATTTTGATAAAAAATGGTTGAGGTAAATAAAAGAACTTCTATTTTTCTTCCATCTTTTGATTTAAATGTTATGGGCTCATAAAGGGAAAAGAAGTATTCACCTTTTAATCTTCTTTCTACAACCTTTTTAACCCCTTCTCTATCTTTTTCATAATAAATAATTTCCCAAACATCTAATTTTTTAATTTCCTCAAGGGTATATCCCAATAATTTAAGAAAATAAGGATTTGCATAAAGAAAGGTATCATGATATATAGCAATACCAAAAAAAGGGGCATTTAAAAAGGTTTCTAAGATAGTGCATTTTTCAATTAATTGAGGAAAGATTTTACTTATATGAGAAAAGAATTTAATTAAATTTTCTTCCCATATATTTACTTCTTCTATTTCTTCAAAACCAAGAGTTTTTATTATCTTTTTATCTATGGAAAATAGGGAAGTTTTTATTTCGTTAAAGAAGGGACTTTCAGAGGAAAGCATAAAATAATGAGTAATTGGAAAGGGAAACTTTTCTATGTAAGGAAATTTATCTAGATAAGGTTTTGCTCTTAATTCTGAAAGTATATAAAGATCGCCTTTATCATTAAAAATTTCAGCCTCAACTTCTTCATAAGAATTTTTAAAGATTGCTTGAATTTTGGAAAAGTTAAAATCAAATTTTAAAGCTAAATAGAATAAAAGAGCATAAAAAATAGCACGATTAACAGTAACAATTCTAATTTTTTCTTCTTTTTTAATTTCTGAAAAAGGTTTTTTAGAGATGGCTAAATAGTGATCAATTTTATCTTTAAATTTAGCAATAGGTCTATAGTTTTTCTCAATTAAGTGTAAAGAAAGGGAAAAGGAGGCATAAAATAAATCAACTTCTTCTAAATCCTGAGGAAATTTTTCAAAGACACTAAGTTTTACCTCTTTATTTAATAAATCTTTTAAATTCTCAGAAAATTTTTCCCAAAGATTTAATTTTTCCCTTTGACAACTGCAGATTCTTAATTTAATATCCATATAAGTTTGAAATCTTACAGTTTAAATTTTATATTCGGATATTTTAAAAAAGAGTTAAATTAAAAATTAATTATGAAGCTTGAAGATATACAAAGTTTAGCTCCAGAAAATAAGATTCCTTTAGACAAGGTAGGGATAAAAGGTTTTAAATATCCTGTAAAAGTTCTTGATAGAGAAAAGGGTATTCAGCATACAATTGCAGAAATTAACCTTTATGTAGATCTTCCTGCAAGATTTAAAGGAACCCATATGAGTAGATTTATTGAGGTTTTAAATGAATTTGGAAGAGAAATTCATATGAAAAATGTAATAAAGCTTTTAAAAAGGCTAAAGAAAAAACTTTCTTCAAGGTCTGCTCATATAGAAATGTATTTTTCCTATTTTTTAGAAAAAAAAGCACCTGTAAGTGGAATAGTAAGTCTTATGGAATATCAGGCATTTATCTTAGCCTCCTATTCTCAGAGAAAAAAGGATTTAGTAGTAGGGGTAGAGGTTCCTGTTATGACCCTTTGTCCCTGTTCTAAAAGTATAAGTAAATATTCTGCTCATAATCAAAGGGGAAAAGTAACTATTAAAGTAAGGTTTAAGAATTTTATTTGGTTAGAGGAACTAATTGAAATTGCTGAGACTTCTGCCTCAAGTCCAGTTTATTCCCTTTTAAAAAGACCAGATGAAAAGTTTGTTACAGAACATGCCTATGAGAATCCCAAATTTGTAGAAGATGTAGTAAGGGAGGTTGCAAGAAAGCTTTTAGAACATCCAGAAATTACCTGGTTTTCAGTTGAGGCAGAAAATTTTGAATCAATTCATGCTCATAATGCCTATGCCTTTATAGAAAGGACTAAATCTTAAAAATTAGCATAAATTCCTAAATACCAAGTAAAATTTGTAGGATCCCAACCTTTATTTGTTTTAGCTTTATCTTTTATATAAGCTTCTAAGGCATCTTCAGCCTTTACATAATCAAAACCAATTCCAATTCTATTAGTAACATCAATACCTCTTTTACCTCTTATAGGATAAAGGCTTAAGCATGCTCCATATCTTTCATAAACAAGGTCTTTATGAATTTTACCTGTGGTATCCCTATAATTTCCATCTACATCTACATATTCATATCTAAATCCAATTCCTGGATAACCAATTCCAATTTTTTCATCATATATTAGATGGACCTCTCCATACCATGTCCAAACATCTCCTTTTTTATACTGGTTACTCACTTCTTCATAAAAATGGGTATCTTTAAAATACATATATCCAAGCTCAGCGCCTATAAGATATTTTTGGTAAAACTTCTTTTCAAAGGCAAAATCAGCAGCATAAGCCTTTCTTGTAAGAGAAGATGAACCATATTTATTGGCATTAGCATTTTCTAAATGGGTTTCATGATGATATCCTATTCCAAAGGTCATAAAATCAAGGCTTCCTCCATAGGTTTGATATTCTCTTGAGGAGGGGTCAAAAACATTGGGCTCTTGTTTAAATCCCCAAAAAGTGGGAGTAAATTCAAGTCTTACATCATACTCAAAATTTTTAAATGATTCTTGAGGTCCTGTTGTTACTGCATCTGTAAATTTTCCTTTAAGAGGCCAAACTTTTGTGCTATTAGATCTATCCTCACTAAAAATTCCAGCAAAGTATTTTATTAAACCATCCTTTATAGAGCCTTTCACCATCATTCCCATATCTGTTCTTTTATAAGCTTGATTTCCCCTATATCCACCTTCATAAGGATTAACAGGTTTTAAAGCTTCTTTAAATTGATTGGCTAAAAAATAATCTCCATCACTTGACATAACAGGACTATTATGACGACCTATAAAATTGTGTCTACTAAAAGGAGTTCTTATTTTCCCAGCACCTATTATAAATTCAGGACGAAAATTAAAATAAATAGCTCCCTCCCAAAGCATAGTCTGATAACTTTCATTATCATTACTATCTAAATTTCCATAAAAACTTATTAATTTACCTATTTGCCCTTTAGCACCAAGCCTATATTTGTAAACCTGAAATTGTTGTTGTCTATAATCTTTATATTGGGTCATAATATCTGTAGGTGAAAAACTATAAGCTCCCTTATCTAAATTTAAATAAAAGGTTCTTATTTGTGCTTGCAAATCTGCGAAGGTATCTTCACTTACTTTAATTTGAACAGCATTAGCCTTTAAGGAAAAGCAAAAAATTCCCATTCCAATTAATCCTAATAATCTTTTTTTCATTTTTACATACCTCCTCCTTCAATTTTTAAATTTAAATAACTTATAAGGGTAGTTTTTTGATAAGTCAAATTTTTTTAGAAAGAATTAAAATTGAAAAATTTTAATTAATTAGAGAAATAAAGGAATAAAATAAGTTTTTTTAATTTTTTAAAAATTTTTTAAATAATTTTTAGAAATTTTTAAATATTTTTTAAGCACTTATAAAAATTACCAAAATTGCTTTAAAAAATTTTAAAAATATATTATATTTGTAGTAAATATTTAAAAACTAAAAGGAGAGGAATATGTGTAAAGAATGTGGGTGTGGAGTAACTGAAAGTTCTGATAAAAAGGCATTAGAGGTTTTTGAAGACATTTTGAAATATAACAAATTTCAAGCTATGCATAATAGAGAACATTTTGAGGAACATAAAATTTATGCTATTAATCTTATGAGTGCTCCTGGAGCAGGTAAAACTACACTTTTAGAAAAAACAATTGATTTTCTAAAAGAAAAGTATCGTTTAGGAGTAATAGAAGGAGATTTAGAAACTGAGAGAGATGCAGAAAGAATAAGAAAAAAGGGAATTCCTGTTTATCAAATAACTACAGGAAGTGCTTGTCATCTTGATGCCTCTTTAATTCACAAAGCTATGCATCGTTTACCTCTTGATGAAATAGACCTTCTTTTTGTAGAAAACATAGGAAATCTTGTTTGTCCTGCCAATTATGATTTAGGCACCCATTTAAATGTAACCCTTCTTTCTGTTCCTGAAGGGGATGACAAACCAGAAAAATATCCTCTTATTTTTAAAGTTTCAGATTTAGTATTGATTACTAAAGTTGATTTATTACCCTATTTTGATTTTGATTTAGATAAGGTAAAGGAAGATATAAAAAAGACAAATCCCAAGGCTCATATAATAGCTCTTTCTGCAAAAGATGGAATAGGTTTTGAAGAGTGGATTAAATTTTTAGAAGATAAATTTAATGAATATCGCAAAAACCTCAATTTTAGGTAAAACCTATGAAAATTGATAAACTTCTTCTTTCTCATGGTGGAGGAGGAGAAGAAACTTATTTTCTTATAAAAGAATATATTCTTAAATACTTTTCTAATCCTATTCTTAATCAACTTGAAGATTCTGCCATATTAACTGATAGTTTTTCAGAATTAGCTTTTACTATAGATGGTTTTACAGTAAAACCTATATTTTTTAAAGGTGGAAATATTGGTAAACTTGCAGTAACAGGCACTATAAATGATCTTGTAGTAGTTGGAGCAAGACCACTTTATTTGACAGTGGGCTTTATAATTGAAGAAGGTTTTTTGATGGAAGATTTTGAAAAAATTCTTAAAAGTATAAAAGAAGAGGCTGAAAAAAATAAAATTTTTATAGTAGCAGGAGATACAAAAATAGTTCCTAAAAAAGAAATTGACGGAATATTTATTACTACTTCAGGCATAGGAAAAATTATTTATAAAGGGATTTCTTGTTCCAATTTAAAGCCAGGAGATGTTATTATAGTTTCAGGTTCAATTGGAGATCATGGAGCATGCATCTTAGCAGAAAGAGAGGGAATTAAATTTGATATAGAGTTAAAAAGTGATTGCGAAAGTCTTTTGCCTTTAGCAGAAGAACTTTTTAATTCAAAAATAGAGATTCATGCTATGAGAGATCCTACAAGGGGAGGGCTTGCAGCAACCCTTTATGAATGGGCTTATAGCTCTCAAGTAAATATTATAATTGAAGAGGCTCTTATTCCTGTAAAACCTCAAGTAAAGGCTTTTTGTTCCGCCCTTGGATTTGAACCCTATCATCTTCCCTGTGAAGGAAGAATGGTTCTTTCAGTTCCAGAAAAATCTGCTCAAAAAGTTTTAGAAATTTTAAAAAATCATCCCTCAGGAAATTCTGCTCAAATTATAGGAAAGGTTTTAGAAAAAAGTTCCTTCCCTCAAGTGATTTTAAAAACCCTTTATGGGACAGAACGTGTTCTTGAAAATACCTCAGGAGAACTTTTCCCCAGAATTTGCTAAAATGCACGAATATTTTATTGTTCAAAATATACTTAAAACTGTAGAAGATGTTTTAAAAGATTATCCAGGAAAAAAAGTTACTAAAGCAGTTTTACTTATAGGTAAATTTTCAGGAGTTGAACCAGATTTACTAAAGACAGCTTTAGATTTTTTTAAAAAAGGTAGTCCCCTTGAAGAAGCTGAAATAATTATAGAATTGGAAGATTTAAAAATAAAATGCTTAGATTGTGGTAAAGAGACAGTGAAAGAAAGATGGGATATTATTTGTCCTTTTTGTAAATCGTTTAATACTCAGATAATCTCAGGTGAAGAAATGTTTCTTAAGACTTTGGAATTGGTTTAATTCCCCATTCTTTAAGTTGAGCTAAAACTTCCTCTAAGAGTTTATCATAATTTTTTTCTACCACTTCTGAAAGCCCAATTTTTAGCTCTAAAGAATAGGGTTCAATTCCAATAATAACTAATTCTTCTGGATATTTATCTCTTAATTTAACAAGACTTAAAAGATCAGAAAAACTTAATTCATGCATAGAGATCTTTTCTATTACTTGATAAGGAATATCTTCACCTTTAAATTTGTAAATCGTTCCTGGTGGTTTTCCTCCTGAGATAGCATCTATAACAAGAAGTTTTTTGGCAGATTCTATATAAGGTAAAAGAGAAAAGCCCCCCACTCCTCCATCAACCAATTCTACATTTTCTGGGAATTTATAATGAGTAGATAGGTCTTGTACTACCTTAACTCCTACCCCTTCATCAGAAAGAAGTAGATTTCCAATACCTAAAATTACAATTTTGGTTTCACACACCTTAATTTTCCCTAATTTTAATTTTTTTAATTTTAATTCCACCAAGGATTTTATATTAATTTTTATATATTTTCAAGTTTATTTTAATAAGGATGTTTTAATATAAAAAATAAAGAAAAATAAAAAAATTTAACAAAAATATGCTTTAAAATTTTTAAATTTTTTTATAAAAGTCAATTTTATTCAAAATTAAGTTAATTAAGTCAAAATTAACTTTGACTTTTTAGAAAAAGAAATGTAATTTTGAAATTATCAAATTAATAGAATGCAGGAGGAATAAAATGAAAATTTTTCAACTTTATGAAAAAATGTTAGTTGCTTGTGGATCAGAACCTTCGGGTTTACACGCTTTAAAAGAGATAATTAAATATGTTAAAGAGGATAGTAAACCGGTTATCGTTTTATCTGTGGTTCCCTTTTATGAAGAATTCTATGAAGGAGATTTATATCTATTCGCTTCTAAAGAAGATATTTTAGAGAAATTTTATAAACCCTTTAAAGAGGTTTTAGAAAAGGCTAAAGAAATAGGGGATCAGGAAAAAGTTGTTATAAAGACAGTTTTAGAAGAGGGTGATCCATTTATTAAAATTGTAGATACTGCTTTAAGCGAAAATTGTGATTTAATAGTTCTTGGAAGAAAAAAAGAATTAGGTTTAATGGGGAAATTATTAGGAGTAAATATAGCAAGAACTATAGGGCAATCTCCTATTGATATTCTTGTAATTCCTGAAGGTTCAAATTTATCTTTTAATAAAATATTGGTTCCTATAGATGGCTCTATTTACAGTGAGATTGCTTTGAAAAAAGCCTGTAAAATAGCACAAACTTTTTCTTCAGAACTTTTTATTTTGTCAGTAGTTGATATTCCTGTAGAGATTTCTGCAGAATATCCTGATTTAAGAGAAAGGGTTTATAGTAAAGTTAAAAACATCTTAGAGGGAGCGCAAAAATTGGCTGAAAATTTATGTAAAAAGGTAGAGACTGATATAAGAGAAGGTGATCCTGCAGAGGAAATTTTATCTTTTATTAAAGAGAAAGGTATAGAGACTGTGGTAATGGGTTCTCATGGAAGAACAGGAATAAAGAGATTACTTATGGGAAGTGTTGCTGAAAAGGTTCTTACATTTGCCTCTATTCCGATATTGGTTTCTAAAAGTTTAGAATTTAGAGCAATTTAATTTTAAAAAATTATGAAAAAATGCTTTAAATTTTTTAAATTTTTTTATAAAAGGAAATTTTTCTTAAAATTAAATTTATAAAAGGAAATTTTTCTTAAAATTAAAAAAATTTAAATAAATTTGGTTTTGACTTTTTAGAGGGGAAATTATAATTTTTAATTATTTAAAATTTTTATAGAGGAGGGAGGGAGATGTGCAAATTTAAAAAATGGATTTGGTGGATCTGTGGATTATTTTTGATTTTTCTAATTCTTTATTCTTTATCTTTCGCAGAGGTAAAAGAAGCAACTCAACAAGTTAGCACAAGTTCTTCACTTCCTTGGTGGTTTTGGCCTTTAGCTTTATTCATTTTTTCTTTTATTTTAGGAATTTTAGCTGTTTTAGCTGGTGTAGGAGGAGGTGTTCTTTTTGTTCCTTTAGTAAGTAGTTTTTTCCCTTTTCATATTGATTTTGTAAGAGGAGCAGGTCTTTTTGTAGCTTTAACTGGTTCATTAGCTGCAGGTCCTGGTCTTTTAAGGCAAGGCTTTGCAGATTTGAGACTTTCTATTCCTATGGCTCTTATTGCTTCAACTTGTTCTATAATAGGGGCTTTAATAGGATTAAAACTTCCTTCTAATATAGTTCAAATTCTTTTAGGAGCTACTATAATTTTTATTGTTATTATAATGGCTATGGCAAAAAAATCAGAATTTCCAGAAGTTAAAGAACCAGATGCCCTTTCCCAAGCTTTACAAATTAGTGGTATTTTTTATGATCCTTCTATAGGAAAAGAGGTTGAATGGAAAATTCATAGAACACCCTTAGGACTTGGGCTATTTATTTTAATTGGAATCATTGCAGGACTTTTTGGACTTGGAGCTGGATGGGCTAATGTTCCTGTTTTAAATCTTATTCTTGGTGCACCAATTAAAGTAGCTGTTGCTACAAGTAAGTTTTTGCTTTCTATTACTGATACCTCAGCTGCATGGGTATATTTAAATAGCGGAGCAGTGCTTCCTATGATAGTTGTTCCTGGTGTTGTAGGAATAATGCTTGGTTCAGTAGTAGGAGTTAAAGTACTTGCTATTACAAAGCCTAAAATTGTAAGATGGATTGTAATTTTAGTTCTTGGTTTTGCAGGGGTAAGAGCTTTACTTAAAGGTTTAGGTATTTGGACATAAAACCTAAGAAGGAGGTAGAAAATGACCCAAAATAAATATGTAAAAGAAGAACAAATAGCTTATGCTAATCTTCTTGATATAGGAATGAAATTAGGATTACTTGCTCTTATAATAACCTTTATAATCTATCTTTTAGGACTTCTTCCTCATCAAATTCCTATAAATGAATTGCCTAAACTTTGGAAATTAAGAGCACACGAATTCATAGAAAAAACCGGTCTTCCTACAGGATGGGGATGGCTTAAAAATATAAATAAAGGCGATTATTTAAATTATATCCCTATTGCCTTTTTAGGAGGTTTAACCATTTTGTGCTATATTAGGATTTTACCTATTTTTATAAAGAAAAAGGATACTGCTTATACAATACTTACTTTATTAGAAATTTTAATTTTAATTCTTGCTGCTATTGGTATTTTTAAAATGGGGCATTAAGGTTAATAAATATTAAAGGAAGTCGGGATCTTTTCCCGGCTTCTTTTTTATTAATTCTTTAAATGGATACAGTCTCCAGAATAGATTTTTGAAATTTTTGTGTCCTCAGTTTTTAAAAGGAGTGCTCCATCATCAGAAATATCTAAAGCTAAACCTATTTTTTCTCCCTCAGGATGAATAATTTTTACTTTTCTTCCTAAGGTTAAGCTTTTATCTTTCCATAGATTTAAAATTTTGATGCTTTCCATTTTTAATAAATCTTTAAACTCCTTTATTAGCTCTTTAATTATATCCTTTCTTTTAAGTTCTTTTTTTAGAATTTCTTTTAAAGATATAGCTTCTGGGACAAGGGAGCTAATTTCATTATTTACATTTATTCCTATTCCTATAATAGCGTAATCTATTTTATCAATTTCTGCTTTCACTTCCAATAATATTCCTGCAAGTTTTTTTTCTTTATCGTTTTCTTTATAAATAATGTCATTAGGCCATTTAAAAAAAACTTTTATTCCTGCTATTTTTTCAATAGCTAAAGCTGTAGCTAAGGATGCCATATAGGTAAGAAGATGGGCTTCTTTTAAAGAAAAAGATGGTTTAATAACAAGGCTCATCCATATTCCACCCTTTGGAGAATACCAAAATCTTCCCATTCTTCCCTTTCCCTTAGTTTGGGTTTCAGCAATTATAAGAGCTTCTTCTCCTTTTTCAGCTATTTCTTTTGCCATATCCATGGTTGAGGTAACTTCTTTATAATAATAGACTTTATAGGGAAGGGAAGCTAATTCCTCTTCATTTAGTAAATCACCATTATCTATTAAGAAATAGCCCTTAGGTGTGGTCTCAATTAGATATCCCTTTCTTTTTAGGTCTTTTATATGTTTCCAGACAGCAGTTCTTGATATACTAAGAATTTTAGCTATTTTTTCACCAGAGATAATTTTATTTTTTTTTAAAAGTTTAAGAATAACCTGTTTAGTATTTTTTTGTTTTTTCAAAGGGTTTTTTAAAAAATTTTTATACGGAGGAGGAGGGATTCGAACCCCCGAAGGGAGGATTATCTCCCTTAGCCGATTTCGAGTCGGCCCCCTTCGTCCACTCGGGCACTCCTCCTTTTAAAAACTTTAAAATTTCTTTTTATTCTGTCAAGAAGTTGAAAATTTCAAAATTTGAAATGAGATATTGCAAAATTTTAAAAAAGTGATTAATAAAAAAATTATTTTAAAAAGTAATTTTTAGAAGACCTTAAGATTTAGGTAAATGAAAGTCAAAGATATAATGAAACCAAATCCAATTACTCTTACCTTGCAAAATAGTTTAAAAGATCTAATTAAGATATTTAGAGAAAATGAAATAGGAAGTATTATAATTGTTGATCAAAAGAAAGAACCCTATCAAATTATTACTTTAAGAGACTTAAGTAGAATATGTTTTTTAAATTTATTTACTGATTCTATTTTAGAGGCATTAAAAGAGTTAAATAAAGACAAAAATTCCTTAATAACTGTTTCCCCTAATGATTCATATATAGAAGCCCTTTCTTTAATGAAAAAATTTAATATAAGTCATTTGCCTGTGGTAAATCAAAAGAAAAAACTTGTAGGTATTTTAAGTATAAGAGATATTGCTAAAAATTTCCCAGAACTAATTTTTATAGACCCTTTAACAGAAGTAAATAATAGAGCCTATTTAAATATAATAAAAACCAAGATAAAAAAAATAAGCGGACCTGCAACTATTTTAATGATAGATATAGATAATTTTAAAGAGATAAATGATACCTTTGGTCATGTAGTAGGAGATAAAGTTTTAAAAAAACTTGCTCAAACTTTGAGGAAAAATGTTAAAATTACAGATGAAGTCATAAGATATGGAGGAGAAGAATTTTTAATTATAGCTTATAGATGTGATTTAGAAGAAGGTAAGATTTTAGCTGAACGCTTAAGGAGAAAAATAGAAGATATTAAATTTAATAAAATATGCCCTAAATTTAAAATTACTGTTAGTATAGGATTATCAATTTATGAACCTCAAGAAGATCTTTTAACTGCTATTGAAAAAGCAGACAAAGCTATGTATAAAGCAAAACAAAGAGGGAAAAATAGAGTAGAAGTTTTTGAAAATAGTTTATCTTCTTAATTTAAAAAATTCTTTTAATAAATTTTGAGCTTCCTCTTTTAATAAACCCTCTCTTATTTTTATTCTATGATTAAATCTTAAGTCTTGAACAAGGTTATATATGCTTCCACAGGCTCCAGTTTTTTCATCTCTTGTTGCAAAGATTAATTCTTCAATTCTTGCAAGGACTAAAGCATAGGCACACATAGGGCAGGGTTCAAGGGTTACATAAATTTTACAACCTAAAAGTCTAAAGTTTTCTAAGTTTTTGCATGCCTCTCTTATAGCTAAAATTTCTGCATGAGCTGTAGGATCATTAAGTTTTATTATCTGATTTCTTCCTTTCCCAATTATTTTACCTTCAGGGCTTACAATTACTGCTCCTACAGGGACTTCCTCTTCCTTAAAGGCAAGTTCAGCTTCAACTAAGGCTTCCTTCATAAAAATTAGATCTTTTTCATCAAACATAACTTAGAAGTATACTTAATAAATTAAAAGTAAAAGGTAAAAGAAAAGACAAATTTTCTAAATAAACTATCTGCCCAAGTGGTCTATTTTTAGAAAAAATATAAAGTTTATAAGCAAAAATCCACAATAATAAAAGAATAATATAAGTTTTTTTAACGTAGATAAAAGGTAAAGTTAAAAGAGCACCTAAAAAGATAAGAAATAGCATTAATTTATAGAGCCTTTCCTCTTTATAGCCAAAAAGGGAAAATAAAAAATTAGAAGGTAAAAAGCCATCTGTTTGGGAATAAATAAATTCAAAATAGAGACGTAAAAAAATTAAAATAAATAAAGTTTGTAAAAAAATTAGGAAAGATAAAAGGTTAAAAAGAGGATAAAAAAATAAAATAAGTCCAATAAAAATAAGAGGCTCTATAATGAAATATAAAATACTTCTAAATAAAATTTGATTTAAGATTAATAAAACTATAAATAAAGCTAAAACTCTTGGATGATATAAAATGCTACTTATAATGCAGGAAAGAGAAAAAAGAGGTAGTATAAATTTAATTAATTTTTCATGCTTTTTTATAAAGATAGCTTTGATAGAGTAATAGAATTCAAAGGATTTCAGGTTTTGTAAATTTTCAAGGTTATATTTTAACATTAAAAAAGAAAAAAGAGAGCATAGTAAAAGAAAGCTTTTGGGATTAAAAAGGTGTGTAAAATTTAAAAAGCCCCAAAAAAGAAGGACTAAATTGAAGGAATAAAGAAAGGAAAGAAAGGAAAAGGTTTTTAAAAAGAGATAAAATTTAGAGGTATGAGATTTTAAAAAATCTACTACTTCATTAATTAGCCAATTAGGAGTTGAGGCACCAGCTGTTATACCAACTATTTCATTTTTTTTGATTTCCTCTAAAGGGATTTCTTCAGTTTTTTCTATCAAATATACTTTCTTTCCTTCTTTTTTAGCAATCTCAGCAAGTCTATTGGTGTTGGCACTGAATTTTCCTCCAATAACTATAATAGAAGAAGATATTTTACTTAAGTTTCTTACTTCATTTTGTCTTACTTCAGTTGCTTTACAAATAGTATTTATAATTTCTCCTTGGGGATATTTTTCAAGAATAGCTTGAGAAAGAGTTTTAAAAAGTTTTTCATCCTGAGTGGTTTGAGAAAGGATTACATAATTTTTAAGTTCAGGTAAGTTTTTAAGATCTTCAAAGGAACTTACTACGTATCCCTTATTTTGCAAGACACCAAGAATGCCTTTTATTTCTGCATGTTCTTTATCTCCAATAATAACTACCTCTTTTCCTTCTGAAATAGCTTTTTTAGCAAGTGCTTGAACTTTTAAAACCCTTGGACAGGTTCCATCAAGAATTTCATGTTTTTTAGAGAGTTCTTCTTTTTCTTGAGGTGGTATCCCATGAGCTCTAATAATACAAACTCCAGAAGGAAAATCATCTTTGAGATCTTTTATAATTTTAACTCCAAGTTTATTTAAAAGTTCTAAGGTTTGGGGATTATGAATAAGTGGTCCATAAGTATAAATGGGATATTTTCCTTGGTTTAAGGCAGATAAAACAAGATTTACAGCTCTTCTAACCCCCATACAAAATCCAGCTTTTTTTGCTATTCTTATTTTCATTTCAAAATACTTAATATTTCTTTTTCCAGATTTTCTATAATCCCCTTTTCTGCCATACTGAAATATCCATTTTTCCCTATAATAATGTGGTCAATAATTTTACATTGTAAAAGAAGACCAGCTAAAATCAAATTTTTAGTGAGTTTAATATCTTCCTTAGAGGGGGTTACGTCTCCAGATGGGTGATTATGTACAAGTATTAAAAAAACAGCTTTTTTTTCAAGGGCTTTGTTAAAAATTTCTCTTGGATAAATAGCGCTTTCTGTTATAGTTCCTTCAAAAAGGGTCTCTATACTAAGAACCTTTGATTTTGCATCTAAGAAGATAGTTTTTAGAGTTTCTCTTGAAAGGTTTTGCATTTCATATTTTAAATAATTATAAACTTCCTCTGGTGATCTAAGACATTCAGTTTTTAAAGCCTTAGCTTTTAGATATCTTCTGGCAACTTCTTTTACTACTTTTAAAGGTAAGGTTCCTTTTTCTTTAAGTCCCTTAAATTTTGATAATTCCTCTAAAGGAGCATCAAGGACATTATCGAGGGTTTTATAATGGCTTAAAAGTTCTCTTGCCAATTTTCTTGTATCTTTAAAAGGAAGATTTAACATAAGAAGAAGTTCTAAAAGATCTTCATCTGTAAAAGTTTCTGGTCCTTCTTTTAAAAATCTTTCTTTTACTCTATTTCTATGCCCTTTTGCTTTTTCATAAGCGGTAAGAAGGATTTTTTCTTTATTAATAGCCATTATTAAATTTTCCACTTAACCTTTGTTTTTCCTTCAACCTTAAAATTTCCTGTTTTAATTTCATATATAAGTCCTTTTCCTCTTATAGTTAAGCCCTTTTTTATTAATATAACTTCTTCATCTGTAAAAATGAGATATTTTTTAGGATAAAAAATTAGTTTTTGGGTGTAAACTTCTCCATAGGAAAGTGTAATAAGGTGGACATTTTCTTGAAGTATAAATTTATCTTCCTCTTTTTGATAAAATCCTCTATTTGCCCAAATTTCTAATCCTTTTTCTTTGTTTATAAGATAAATGTTTTTGCCTTCAAAATCTCCGTTTTCTTTTTGTAAAAACTCCTTTATTTTAAAACCCCAAACAAATTGATTCTTTTTATAAAGAGCATATTCAAAATCATGAGAAATAACTTGAAAGGGATAAATGTTATGAAAAGAAAAAAAAATAAGAATGATTATACTAAATAGGAGTTTAATAAAATTTCCCATTTTCCCTTTGCTTTTAGAATAAGGTCACAAACTTCTCTTACTGCCCCGTTTCCTCCAGGATATTTGGTTACATAGTCTACATATTCATTAACAGGATACCAAGCATTAGGAACCCCTATAGCAAGTCCCACTCTTTTCAAAATAGGAATATCTACCCAATCATCTCCTATATAAGCAACTTCTTCGTCTTTGAGATTTTTTTCCTTTAAAAGTTTTTCATAAGCTTCAAGTTTTTTAAGTTCCCCTTGAATTAAAACCTCAATTCCGAGTTCCTTTGCTCTATGCTCTATTGCTAATGAAAATCTACTTGAAATAATTCCTATTTCAACACCAATTTTTTGTAAAAGCTTAATTCCCATTCCATCAAGCACATTAAAATGTTTAATTTCATTATTTTGGCTATCTATGATTATTTTCCCATCTGTAAGAACTCCATCTACATCAAGAAGAAGAAACTTTATTTTACTTGCCTTTTTTAAGATCTCTTCAGGATATTTCATATTTTTCTACTACACTTCTTAGATCTTTTATTTGTTTTAAAATATTTTCAACTTCTGCCAAAGGTAAAGAATTTGGTCCGTCACAGAGCGCCTTATCAGGTTCTGGATGAACTTCCATAAATATTCCATCAGCTCCTACTGCAACTGCTGCTCTTATAAGATAGGGGATAAATTCTCTTTCTCCTCCAGATTTTCCTTCTCCTGCCCCAGGTAATTGAACACTATGAGTGGCATCAAAAATAACCCTCACTCCAAAATTTTTCATAATTGGAATAGATCTGAAATCAACTACCAAATTTCTATATCCAAAGGAATATCCTCTTTCAGTAAGAAGAACTTCTTGAGGATTAAAAGCTTGGGCTTTTTGTAAAACATATTTCATATCCCAAGGAGACATAAATTGTCCTTTTTTGATATTAATAGTTTTACCTGTTTGAGAGGCAGCTACCAAAAGATCTGTTTGTCTACAAAGAAAAGCAGGAATTTGAATAATATCTACTACCTCAGAAACAGGTTTTACTTGCCATGTTTCATGAACATCAGTTGTAATTTTTACTTCAGCTTTTCTCTTAATTTCTTCTAACCAAGAAAGCCCTTTTTCTAATCCAGGACCTCTATAAGAGAAAAGGGAGGTCCTGTTAGCTTTATCAAAAGAGGCTTTGAAAACGTAATCAAAATCATATTTTTGAACCAAATTTTTTAAAACTTGAGCAATATAAAAGGCTGTATCAAAATCTTCTAATACACAAGGACCAGCAATTATTAAAAATTTCTTTTCCATAAAAATATTTTATAATCAAAAAATAACCTTGCAAGTATAAGGACTTATGGATTATTTAAAGTTTGAAAGAAATTATATTAAAAAGAAATGGAGAAACAAAATTTCTATTGCTCTCATATTTCCCAATTATTATCCCGTAGGCATGTCAAATTTAGGATTTTTATATATTTATGAAAGGTTAAATAGATATGAAGAAATAGTTTGTGAAAGAGTGTTTTTGCCTGAAAAAGAAACCCCTCTAAGATCTATAGAAAGCAATAGACCTTTAAAAGATTTTGATCTTATAATTTTTTCTATTTCCTTTGAGGTTGATTATATAAATGTTTTAAAAATATTAAAATTAGGAGAAATAGAGTTAGAACCTCTTAAGAGAAAAGAGATCGTTTTAGCAGGAGGGGTTGCTACTTGGTTAAATCCTGAACCTCTTTCACCTTTTATTGATGCCTTTTTATTAGGGGAATGGGAAGAAATAGAAGAAAAGATAATCCCAATAATTTTAAATGATTTTCAAGATAAAAAGAAATTTCTTGAAAAATTAGATGCCTTTCCATTTGTTTATATTCCCTTTAAGGAGAAAAAAGAAATAAAAGTAGCTAAGAGTAAGGAGTTAAAAAAAGTTATTTATTCAAAGATCGTTAGTAAAAAAGCTGAATTTTCCGATACCTATTTAATAGAAGTTTCTAAGGGATGTGGAAGATCTTGTAGATTTTGTGCTGCAGGATTTGTTTATAGACCTCCAAGAAGTTATGTAGAAAACCTTTTAAGTGAAGCAGTAGAGGAGATTCCTGAGAACTCAAAGGTTGGATTAATAGGGCTTGAATTTGCAGATAAAAAAGAAATTCTTATGCTTGGTAATAAACTTTTAGAAAAGGGCTGTGTGCTCACTTTTTCGTCTTTAAGAATAGACGCATTAAATAATGAATTTTTAGAGCTTTTAAAAGGAGCTAAAAGTGTTGCTGTAGCTCCAGAGACAGCCTCTTTAAAATTAAAAAAGGTTATAAATAAAAATTTGACAGAAGAAGAAATTTTTTGGGCATTAAGTAAGTTTCAAGAAAAGGGATTAAAAAAGGTTAAGTTTTATTTTATGCTTGGTTTACCTCTTGAAAATTTGGAAGATTTAAAAGAGATAGTAGAATTTATAAAAAAATTATTAGAAAAAAAATATAAGCTAATTTTTTCTTTCACTTTCTCTTTTTTTATTCCTAAACCTCATACACCTTTCCAATGGGCTAAATTTTTAGATTTAAAGGAGCTTAAAGAGAGGGAAATGTTTATTAAGAGAGAGCTTTATTATATAAAAAATTTAAAGGTAGAATCACCAAAGTCTGCTTTTATTCAAGCATTAATAGCAAGAGGGGGAAAGGATTTGAAGGAGTTTATTTTTTTACTTTCTAAGGGGGTGAGTTTAAAGGAGGCATTAAAAAGCATTCCTAAGATTGAAGATATTTTATCTCCTAAGGATTCTTTAGAAACAGTTTTCCCATGGGATAAAATTGATATAGGGGTTAAGAAGGAGTATCTTTGGAGGGAGTGGAAGAGAGCTTTAAGATTAGAATTTACCTCATTTTGTAATATTAAGAAATGTAAAATTTGTGGAGCCTGCTAAGAATTTTGATTTAAAATTTTATATATAAGAAGAAGATAGTCTCTTAAATGACGTATAATTAAAAATCTGTGTTTTACTCTTTCTTTTGCGTGAAATCCCATTTTTTCTCTTAAATGTTTATTAGCTAAAAGCTGTTTAATTCTCATCGCAGCTCCTTCAACACTTTCTACAAGATATCCTGTAATACCATGAACAATTTGTCTTTTTATCCCTCCAACATTTGATCCTACAACAGGTTTTGATTTCCACATAGCTTCTGAAACAACCAGTCCAAAACCTTCTTTTAAAGATTTTTGAACTACTACAGTTGCACCTCTTTGAAAGGCATTTATCTCTTTATGACTATCAGGAGGGAGATTAAGAACAAGTATATCCCTTTCATCAGCAATAAGATTCAAAAGTTCTTTATAAACCTCTTCTCCTTCGGGATCATCTGAAGCAAAAGAGCCAGCTAAAATAAGCTGACAATCATATTTTTTCTTTACAAGTTTAAAAGCTTCAATAACTCCAAAGGGATCTTTTAATCTATCAAAACGAGAAACTTGAAGAATGATAGGCTTTTCAGGATTTATTCCAAATTTAGTTAAAGTATTTTTAATTTCCTCTTCCGAAAGATCTATATTTTTTGGATGTAAAGGATCTATAGAAGGAAGAATTGTGTAAGTAGGAATTTCAATTTTTTCATAGACAAATTCAGGCATATGGAAAATACAAGCATCATAAGAATTTAGAAAGTTTTCAATAAAATTCCAAGCTTTTGGATCAGGGGTTGAGGTGTCTATATGACATCTCCAGATCCATTTTTGTTTTTTTTGTTTATTTACAATAAGTCCCATAGGTTGAGGATCGTGAATAAAAACTACATCATAGTTTTCTGTGTCTATTTCTTTTATATTTTCATAAGTAATTTTTAAATAATAAACAAATTCTTCACTATTGATACATTTTTCAGAGGGTAAATGAAGTAAATTATGTAATTTTTTAGTGAAACTAAAAAATTTTTCATCACCTTTAAAAACTTTCCAATCTGTCTTTATTCCAAGTTCATTCATAAGAGGAATAAATCTTTGTAGAATTTCAGCAACCCCTCCTCCTTTATAGGTAGAATTTACATGAAGTACTTTTAAATCCTTTAATTTTTTACTTAAGATAAAAAGTTCCTGAAGAGTTTCTTCACCAACAAAAGGTATATATTGTTCTAACATATCTTTTCTTCTAAAATTTTTATTATTTCTTCTTTGATTTCATATAAAGTCAGGGTATAAGGGTCTAATTTATTTATTTTTTCTGCTTTTTTAGCCTCTCCTATACTGTATAACCAGGCAGAATAATCGTTTATAATGGTTTTATTTTCTATTCTTGAAGTTATGAGATGATAAAAAAGGGAGTTTATACTTGATTTTTTAATTCCTTCTATAAATTCATCTAAATTATGAGCAGCCCTTTCACATTCTATAATTTCTCTTTCAGCAGTAATAAAATAAAAGGGATATTTTTCTTTTCTATTCCAATTTTTATCATAATTTTTTTCAAGAATATTTATTAGGGCAATTCTTAATTCTTCAAGATCAAAATAATCTAAAGGGTCGATAATAGATAGTTTTTCAGCTAATAAAAGATAGCCATTTTTAAAAAACCAATAGGATATACTATTAGTGTAAAAGGTAGGCAAATTATGATAATTAAAAATATTTATATACATGTGATAAAAAATGGAAAATTTGTCAACCTCTTTTAGAGCTTTTATAAATTCATTAATAGAATAAACTTTAATTCCTGTATACTTAGGAATCCATAATTCAGATTTAAAAATAAAGGGATTATTCATTTTTTAGGAAACTTTCTAAAAGATTTCTAATTTCGATGTATGACTTTGCACTATATTTAGCTGATGATCTTCCCATTCCTACTTTTATAGTAATTGTATTTTCTGGAAGATTTATAAATAAATCTTCATCAGTAGTGTCATCCCCTGCAGCAAGTATAAAATCATAAGGTTTTTCTCTTAAAAATATATTAGCTGCGACACCTTTATCAATCCCTGCAGGTCTTACTTCTATGACTTTATTTCCCAAAATAAGATTAACTTGCATATTTCCAGTTAATATCAATAATTCATCAATTAATTCTGCAACCCTTAAATTTGCAAGTTCTGGATCTGCATTTCTATAATGAAAAACTATAGAAAATTCCTTTTCTTCAATAAAGGATTGGGGCAAACGGTCTACATATACTTCCATTATATTTTTTATAGTTTTTTTAAAATCAGAAGACAAATTAGTAAGAGTTTCCCAATCTCTGTTGTATCTTTTAATAAATATTCCGTGTTCACAGATAAAATTTAATTTTAATCCATTAAACCATTTTTCTAAATCTTCTTTTTTTCTACCAGAAATAATTACTATATCTGTATTAGGAATTTCAGAAAGTGATTTTAAAAGATTTTTTAATTCTTTATCTGGAGCAGCCAAATAGGGTTTTGATACCAAAGGTACTAAGGTTCCATCGTAATCAAGGAAGAGTATTTTATTAGATGATTTATGGAAAGATTCTTTTATTTCATCAATAAGAGGAGGGGTTAGAAGTTGAGTACTAAATTTAAATTTTTTCTCATTAATAGATTCAAGGGTTGTAAGGAAATCATTTCCCCATTTTATTATATTATATCTTTTTAATCTTTCTTGCATAGAAGAAATCCTTTCTTTTTGTTCTTCTTCAGAGATCTCAAAGGCTTTTTCAATAGCATTAGTTAATTCATCAATTGAGTTAGGATTTACAATAAAAGCCTCTCCTAATTCTTTAGCACTTCCTGCGAATTCAGAAAGTATTATAACTCCCCTTTTATCTTTTCTTGAAGCTACAAATTCTTTAGCAATTAAATTCATACCATCTTTTAAGGGGGTAACTAAAATCACATCTGTAGCCAAATAATGCGCTACAAGTTCTTCAAAATCAAGTGATCTATAATAATACAATACAGGAATCCAGTGTATTTTACCAAATTTCCCGTTAATTTCACTTATTTTTTCCTCTAATTGTTTTTTCATTCTTTGATAATGTTCTACTCCTTCTCTTGAAGGAACAACTACCATAATTAAAACTACCTTTTCATGAAAATCTGGGCGTTTAAGTAAAAGTCTTTCAAAGGCTAAAAGTCTGTTATAAATCCCTTTAGTATAATCAAGTCTATCTACGGAAAAAATAATTTTTTTCCCTTTTAATTGGTTTTTGATATTTTTAACCAATTTTTTTATTTTTCTTTTTTCGCAGGCATTATGAAATAATTCAAAATCAATCCCCATGGGAAAGGTTTCTACTTTTATTAATCTATCCTGATACAAAATTAATCCGGTTTTATGATCAATTCCTAAGGTACGAGAAAGGGTTCTTAAAAAATTAGCAGTATATTCATAAATGTGGAACCCTATTAAATCACATCCTAAAAGACCTTCAAGAAGTTCCCTTCTCCAAGGAAGTTGCATAAAAAGTTCAGGTGGTGGGAAAGGTATATGGAGAAAAAAACCTATGGTTGCAGAGGGGAAAAGATTTCTTATCATAGAAGGTAAAAGAAGTAAATGATAATCATGAATCCATATTATTGAATCTAAAGTTACATATTTGGCTACCTCATTACAAAAAAGTTTATTTACCTCTATATAAGTTTCCCAATAACTTTCATCATAAACAACATGACTTGGGAAACCGTGAAAAAGTGGCCAGAGCACTCTATTGCAAAATCCATTATAAAATTTATCAAACTGCTTAGCAGGAATAAAAACAGGATGGTTTTTTAGTCTTTTTGCTTTTTCCTTTATAATTTTAAAAGCAGATTTATTTAAGTGTGAACCAGGCCACCCAATCCAGACATAATCTTTAATTTTAGATTTTTTTAAAAAAGTTGTTAAACCAGAGACCAATCCTCCAGGGCTCTTAATAAAACTTAAGTCCGACTTGATAGTAAAAGGAAGTCTATTTGCTACTATAATTAGTTTTTTTAAAGAATTTTTCATGATTTTTCACGATTTATGAATGTTTTTAATTAATTTTTATTAAAAAACTAAGACATATTATATTTATGTCAAGTTTTTGGCTATTTTAGAGAAATTTGATTAATAATTTTTAAATAGGTTGATATTGAAAAATCTTATTGTAAAATTTGTTCTGTTATGAGCGTTTTAATAGGAATTAGTATTTTTCCCTTAGATAAAGGTGAAAGCGTTAGTGAATATGTGGCAAGGGCTGTAGAGGTAATAGAAAGATCAAAATTTCCTTATGTATTAACTCCTATGGAAACAGTTGTTGAAACTGATACTATAGAGTCTGCTTTAAAGCTTGTTGAGAATTGTTTTAAAGCTTTAGAAATAGATTGTAACCGTATTATAATAAATATAAAAATAGATTTTAGGAAAGGGAAGGTTGATCGTATAAAGGGTAAAATTGAGTCAGTAGAAAAGAAACTTGGCAAGTCTTTAAGTAAGGTTTAAGGGGGTTTTTTTTTGAATCCTAAAAAAATAGTTTTAGCCTATTCTGGTGGTCTTGATACTTCAGTAATCTTAAAATGGCTTATAGAAAGGTATAAATGCCCAGTAATAGCTTTTTGTGCAGATCTTGGACAAGAAGAAAATTGGGAGGAGATAAAAGAAAGAGGATTAAAATGCGGAGCTGAAAAGGTTATAATAAGGGACCTAAAAGAAGAATTTGTTAAAGATTATATATTTTTTGCTATAAAGGCAGGTGCAAGGTATGAAGATTGGTATCTTATGGGAACCTCAATTGCAAGACCTCTTATTGCAAAAGAACAAGTTAAGATTGCTCTTGAAGAGGGAGCAGATGCAGTTGCTCATGGGGCAACAGGAAAAGGAAATGACCAAATAAGATTCGAATTAACTTATACAGCTCTTGCACCAGAATTAAAAATTATCGCACCTTGGAGAGAATGGGACTTTAAAGGAAGAAGCGATCTTATAGAATATGCTAAAAAACACAATATTCCTATTCCAGTAACTCCCGAAAAACCTTATAGTATTGATGCTAACCTTTTTCATATAAGCTATGAGGGAGGTATACTTGAAGATCTTTGGCAAGAACCTCCTGAAGATATGTTTATTATGACTGTTTCTCCTGAAAAAGCATCCGCGCATCCTGAATATATAGAAATAGAGTTTGAAAAAGGAGAACCTGTTTCAATTAATGGGGAGAGATTAAGCCCTGCTGAACTCTTAAAAAGATTAAATAAAATAGGTGGAAAACATGGAATTGGAAGAATCGATATGGTAGAAAATAGATTTATAGGCTTGAAAAGTAGAGGAGTTTATGAAACTCCAGGAGGAACTATTTTACATATAGCTCATAGAGCCTTAGAACAAATTACTTTAGATAGAGAGGTAATGCGATTTAAAGATAGCTTAATGCCTAAAATTGCAGAATTAATTTATTATGGATTTTGGTATGCTCCGGAATTTCAAGCTCTTAAAGTTTTCATAGAAAAAACTCAAGAAAGGGTATCAGGCACAATAAGACTTAAGCTTTATAAAGGAAATGTAATTGTAGTTGGTAGAAAAAGTCCTTATAGTCTTTATAAGAAAGATTTGGTAAGTTTTGATAAAAGTGAGGAATATAATCCTAAAGATGCAGAAGGGTTTATAAGACTTCAAGGATTAAGATTGAAAATTTATCATTTATTAGAAGGGGGAGGTTTATGAAAATCTTTGTAGATACAGCTAAAATTGAAGAAATAAGAAAAGTTAAGGAATGGGGGATTCTTGATGGTGTTACTACCAATCCTACTCTTCTTTCCCAAACTGGTAAACCTTGGAAAGAAGCAGCACTTGAAATATTAAAAGAAATTCCCGATAAACCTGTTTCTTTGGAAGTAATAGCTACAGATTTTGAGGGAATGATAAAAGAAGCAAAAGAACTTGCCAAAATGGGAGATAATGTAGTAGTTAAAATACCTTTTACTTATGAAGGAATAAAAGCAGTTCAAGCTTTAAAAGCAGAAGGGATTAAAACTAATGTAACCTTAGTTTTTTCATCTTTACAAGCTTTACTTGCTGGTAAAGCTGGGGCAACCTATGTTTCACCCTTTATAGGAAGGGTGGATGATATAGCTTATAATGGAATGGAAGTTTTAGAAGAAATAATTCAAATTTATAATTTATATGATTTTGAAACCCAAATTATTGCTGCAAGTATTCGTCATGTAGATCATGTTAAAAATTGTGCGCTTTTAGGAGTTGATATAGCAACTATTCCTTTCAAAGTAATAGAACAGATGTTTAAACATCCTCTTACAGATGTAGGATTAAAAAGATTTCTTGAAGATGCAAAAAAAGCAAATATAACTATACTTTAATGTCTCAACTGGATATTCAGTTTTTTTACTTAATAAATCATTTTAGAAATTCTATTTTAGACAATATTTTGCCAATTTTTAGTAATCCTAAATTTATTGATGCATTTTATATATTAGTTAGTTTTTTTTTATTGATTAAATATTCTTTAAAAAAATATTTGGTCATTTTTTTATTTATGATTTTAGGTTTTCTTATAACAGATTTTAGTTGTGCAAGAATTTTTAAGCCCTATTTTAAAAAAGAAAGACCCTTTGTTAGTATTCCTAAGGTTTATTATTATTCTGATGGAAAATTTGAGTTTCTTTCCCAACCCAAAAATAAAAAGAATACACTTAGTTTTCCTTCTTGTCATGCAGGAAATTCATCTTTTATTTCTTTTTTTCTCTCTTTTTTCTATCCAAGATTAGCCCTTATCCTTTATCCCTTTTTTATTTTAGTGGGATGGTCAAGGATTTATTTAGGGGTTCATTTTCCTTTTGATGTGCTTGGAGGGTGGCTTTTAGGCTTAATCTTAGCCTTTATATTTTTCAAACTTTGTAAAAAAGTTTTATATAAAATCTGATGCAAAATAGAAGCTTTACATTCGCTCTTATTTTCATTTTAATTCTTTTCTTTTTAAAAACTATTTATCTTTATTTTTTAGGTCTTCCTCTTTCTTATGATGAAGCCTATTACTGGGATTGGTCAAGATTTTTAGATTTTGGTTATTACAACAAACCTCCTATGATAGCTTGGATTATAAGATTGGGAACTGAAATTTTAGGAAATACCGAATTTGCAGTAAGATTTCCAGCCTTAATTTTTATTACTCTAACTTTATTTTTTTCTTATTTATTAATTTATAAATATTTTAACGAGTTTAATGCTTTTTTACTTTTATTAACCCTTTCCTTTATCCCTATTTTAACAGTTTATAGTTTCATAATGACTATAGATCCACCTTTATTATTTTTTTGGGTTTTGTCTTTATTTTTCTTTATAAAATATTTAGAAAATCCCAATTATAAAAATGCCACTTTTACAGGAATCTTTATAGGATTTGGTCTTTTAACTAAACAAACTATGTTTGCTTTTTTATTCCTTAGTGCTCTTTATTTGTTAATCCTTAGGAAGGAATTAGTTTTTAAAAAAGAAACTTTTCTTCTTTTTTTAATATCTTTTTTAATTTACTTTCCCAATTTTTATTGGAATTATACCCATCAATTTCTTTTAATAAAACATACTGAAGAACATTTTAGCAGAAAAACTTTATCCATTTACTCTTTTTTAAGTTTTTTAAGAGACTTAATAGTTGTTTATACACCTCTATTTTTGTTTTTTCTTTATACAGGAAAGACTTATACTAAAGAATTTCTTAGAAAAGGATCTTCAGAAATTTTAAATTTTTTATATTTTCTTTCTTTTCCTACTGTTTTAGGTTTTATATTTCTATCTTTTTTTATTAAACTAAATGTAAACTGGATTTTACCTTTTTACCTAACAGGTTTTATTTTTTTCTTTGCTTATGTCTCTTTTTCTAAGAAATGGAAAATTTTAGTTTTCACTAATTTAATTTTAAGTTTAATTTTGTCTTTTTTAATTTATCTTTTTGGTTATTTTCCAGATAAATTTCCAGAGCCTTTTCAGGTTTTGTTAGAGAAGTTTAAGGGATGGAAAATTCTTGCAGAAAGGGTTGAAAGACATTATAATGAAAAATTAGCTTTAGTGACAGATCGTAGAGATATTGCAGCAGTTCTTTCTTTTTACGTTAAAGGACATCCAGAAGTTTATGTTATTCAGTTTGGTAAGTATCCTGAAAATCAATATCACTTATGGAGGAATGCGAATACTTTGATAGGAAAAGAGGTGTTAGTAATAAAAAAGGGTTTTTCAGCCCCCTCCTATTTAGAAAAATTTGAAAAAGTTGAGGAAATAACTATAAAAATAACCAAAAAAAGGTATAAAAACTATTCCCTTTGGAAAGGTATTTTTAAACTATAGAATTAGTTATGGCTTATTATTGTCAAGAATGTGGCTATAAAAGTTTAAAATGGTTTGGGAGATGTCCTGAGTGTGGGGCATGGAATACTCTTGTTGAAGAAAAAGAAAGTAAGGATAAGAAAAAAGCCGCTTTTGAAAAGGCAAAAGTTCAAAAACTTTCTGAAATTATTTTTAAACCGCAGAAAAGATTAAAAACGGGTTTAACAGAATTTGATCAAGTGTTAGGAGGAGGGATTGTTTCTTCATCTTTAATTCTTATAGGAGGAGATCCTGGTATTGGTAAATCTACTTTATTAACTCAAATAGCAGGATTACTTTCTGAAAAAAAAGTAAAAGTAGTTTATGTTTCGGCAGAGGAATCTCTTGAGCAAATAAGTTTAAGAGTTGAAAGATTAAAGATAAATAAGGATTTTTATTTTATTTCTGATACCAATTTAACTTCAATTTTAGAGACAGTAGAAGAGATAAAGCCACAGCTTTTAATTATAGATTCTATACAGACTGTTTATCTTCCAGAGCTTGAAAGTTCTCCTGGGGGAGTTTCTCAAGTAAGAGAATGTGCTAATGTACTTATGCGTTTAGCAAAGGAAAAGGGTATTATTGTAATTTTAGTAGGGCATATTACAAAAGGTGGTATTATAGCAGGCCCCAAAATTTTAGAACATCTTGTAGATGTGGTTCTATATTTAGAAGGAGAAAAAGAAACAGGTTTTAGAATTTTAAGAGCTGTTAAGAATCGCTTTGGTCCTGTAAATGAGATAGGAGTTTTTTTAATGACTGAAGAAGGACTTATCCCCCATTCTCAATATGAAGACTTTTTCTTATCAGAAGAAGGAAGCTATTTTTGTGTGATAGAAGGAACAAGACCTATTTTAGTTACTGCTCAGGCTTTAGTAACTAAGAGTTATTTTGCTGTTCCAAGAAGAACAGCTGTTGGATTTGATCCTATTAGACTTTCTCTTTTAGTTGCTATTTTAGAAAAAAAACTTGGTTTTAACTTTAGAGATCAGGATATTTATGTAAAAATAGCAGGTGGTTTAAAAGTAAGAGATCCTTCTGCAGATTTAGCAATTGCAATGGCATTAATTTCAAGTTTACTTGAAAAACCACTACCAACTAAAACAGTTTTTATAGGAGAAATAGGGCTTTCAGCAGAATTAAGAACTGTAAGAGATATAACTTTAAGGCTAAAAGAGGCTGAGAAAAAGGGTTTTAAAAAAGCCTTTATTCCAGAGTCAGCAAATATTAAAGAAAAGGAATTTAAAATAGAGATTATACCTTGTAAAAGGGTATCTGAAGTATGTAAATATGTTTTTAGTTAAAAATGTTTGATAATCTACTTTCTTTATGGAATAATAGAGAAGAATTAAGAATCTTTTTAGGGAAACATCCTTATTTAGGTCCAATTTTATTTATAGTTTTTCAAGCTTTACAAGTTATCATAGCTCCCATACCTGGAGAGGTAACAGGATTTTTAGCAGGTTTTTTCTTTGGAGCTTTTAAGGGTTGTTTAATAAGTACTATTGGAATTATTATAGGTTCTTCTTTTGCTTTTTATATAGGAAGATTTTTCAAAAAAAAGATTTTAAGTAGATACGAACAATCTCCTTATTATTTAAAAATTAAAAAAATCTTTAAAAAATATGGAATTACTGGAACTTTTTTTCTTTATTTATTTCCAGGTTTTCCTAAGGATATTTTAAATTATCTTTTAGGAGTTATGCCCATTTCTTTTAAAACCTTTATTTTTGTGTGTACCTTAGGAAGAATTCCGGGAACATTTGCTTTATCTTTACAAGGGGATGTAGTATATGGAGGGCATCCTTATAAAATTTTCTTTGTATCCACTATATTTGGGCTTTCTTTTATAATTTTTTTTTCTTTTTAAGAAAAGATTTACCATTTAATTCTTACTTTAACTCCTCTTTCAGCTAAATATTCTTTAATTTCTTTTATAGTATACATTCCATAATGAACCATAGAAGCAATAAGTGCAGCATCTGCTTTTCCTTCTGTTAAAACCTGATAAAGATGTTCTGGATGCCCAGCTCCACCAGAAGCTATAACCGGGATATTTACAGCCTCGGCTATCATTCTTGTAATAGTAAGTTCATATCCTTCTTTTGTTCCATCTGCATCAATAGAATTTAGACATATTTCTCCAGCACCGAGATTTTCTGCCTCCTTTGCCCACCAAACTGCATCTATTCCCATAGGTTGTCTTCCGCCCTTAATCCAAACTTCATATCCAGAGGGTATTTTAGAAGAGGGTTCTACTTTTTTTACATCCATCCCAAGCACTATACATTGAGAACCAAAGGCTTTAGCTCCTTCATATATAAGTTTAGGGTTTAAAACAGCAGCAGTATTTATTGATACTTTTTCAGCTCCTGCCAGTAATACTTCTCTCATATCTTCTAAACTTTTGATTCCTCCTCCTACTGCGAAGGGAATAAAAATGCGTTCAGCTGTTTTTCTTACTACATCAATCATTATTTTTCTATGTTCTGCACTGGCTGTAATATCATAAAAGACTATTTCGTCAGCACCTTCCAGATAATATTTTTCAGCCATTTCAACAGGGTCTCCTACTTCTATATTATTTTTAAATTTGATTCCTTTAGTAGTTTTTCCGTCTTTTACATCTAAACAGACAACAATTCTTTTACTTAACATAATTTTTAAGTTTAAAATGAGATTTTAAAAAGTGAAGAACTGAGGAGAAAACTTCTCCTCAAGACTTTAAGCTCAAGTAAAACCAAACCCGCCTCCGCTACAAGAAGAGCTTTTTAAGGAAGAATCTTTATTAGAATAAAAATTGGAAATAAGTTTTTTTATATTTTTAGAATTGCAATATGGGCATCTTAATTCTTGGATTTCTTCATCTTTTAGAATAAGTTTTTCAAAAACTTTTCCACAATTTAAACAGCTAAATTCATAAATTGGCATAATTAAAACCTCCTTTCTAATTTAAAGCATTTTTAAAATAAGGATTTTTTTAAAAAATTCAAGAAAATTCTAAAAAAATTTTAAAAAGGATTTCTCCTGCTTTTCCTTTTAAAAAATAATCGGTAATAGAATGGGTGTAAGGAGTTTCTTCAAGGTTTATTTCTATGATAGTAGCTTTGTTTAATTTTGCCATATAGGGGAGTTGAGAAGCAGGATAAACAACACCTGATGTTCCAATTATAAGCAAGAGATCACACTCTTGAACTTCTTTTTCTGCTCTCTTTTTAGCTTCAAAAGGTATGGCTTCTCCAAAAAATACTACATCAGGCTTTAAAGGAGCTTCGCATTCTTTACATTTGGGATAGGGAAGCATCTCAATAAGTTCTCTTTTTACCTCTTCTTTTTTTCCACAACTTAAACATAAAAGCCATTTACAATTTCCGTGATATTCTATAACATTTTTACTTCCAGCAAGTTGATGGAGTCCATCTATGTTTTGAGTAATTACCGCCTTGAGATAACCTCTTTTTTCCATCTCAGCTAAAATTTCATGAGCAAGATTGGGTTTAGCCTCAAAAATAATCGTAAACATTTCTCTTATCATTTCCCAAACCTTAGCAGGGTTCCTTATAAAGGAGTCAATATGAGCAAATTCCTCAGGATCATATTTATTCCAAAGTCCCTGAGGACCTCTAAAAGGTGGAATACCACTTTCTACAGATATACCAGCACCTGTAAAAGCTAAAGAATGTTTCGAATTTTTTATAAGATCTGCAATCTCTTTATATAAGTTCATTTAAATAGGTTTAGTTTCTTTAAGTAACCAATTTAAAAAGCACTCATTGGTTCTTTCTATTTCTATTTTAGCTATACAAGGGCAGGTATAAGAGTGTAATTGAAGAATTTTTTCCTCTACCAAATTTATTAGAGATTCTTTAGTTTTAACAATCATAATAGCTTCTTTAGATTCTTCAATTTTTCCCTCCCACCAGTACATTGAGCTTATTTGAGGATAAATATTAACACAAGCACAAAGTCTTTCTTCAAGAAGGGCTTTTCCTATTTTTTTAGCCTCTTCTTCAGATGCACAGGTAACATAAAGAAACACTATTTTGTCTTTCATAAAAGTTCTACCTCCACTATTTCATCTTTTTCAAAGCCTAAAAGATCTTCAGGAATACAAAGTATACCATTAGCTTTTACTAAGGTCATAATAAGACCAGATTTACTTAAAAGTGGGGTAGCCAGAAGTTCCCCTTCTTTTTCTTCCAAATAAACTCTTATAAAATCTCTTCTTCCTGCCTGAGAAGAAATACTTTTTGTTAATTTAGCCTTAACTTTTGGTTTGTAAGTTTTATCAGTTAGTCCAAGCATTTTATTTATAACAGGTTTTACAAAAAGTTCAAAACAAATATAAACAGCTACAGGATGACCAGGAAGTCCAAAAACGGGTTTATTATTGCAAACTCCTGCTATAATTGGTTTCCCAGGTTTAATAGATACTCCGTGGAAAATAATGCCTGGTTCTCCAAGCTCGTTTATAATTTGAGCAGTCATATCCTTTATTCCAGCACTTGTGCCCCCTGTGATTAAAATAATATCTGCTAATTCATAGGCTTTATTTACTATAGCTTTTAGCTCTTTATAATCATCTTTAACAATCCCCATTTTAAGAGGAATGCCTCCAGCTAAATCAATTAAGCCTGCTAAAGTAAAAGAATTAATATCTCTTATTTTCCCAGGAGTTACCTTTTCTGTATGAGGAATAATTTCATCTCCAGTAAGGATTATAGCGATTAGTGGTTTTTTAACTACTTTTATTTGAGAAATTCCTAAGCCTGCGAGTGCACCTATATCTTGAGGTTTTAGTTTGTGTCCTTTAGGAATTACAAGTTCTCCCTTTTTTATATCTTCATCTTCAAAAATAACATTTTCTCCAGGTCCAATAGGTTTTAAAATTTCTATTAAATCTGAGGAAACCACATTTACATGTTCAATCATTACCACTGCATCAGCACCCTCTGGAAGCATTCCTCCTGTTCCAATAGATGCAGCCTCCCCAGGATTTAAAGAAAAATCAGGTGCTACCCCCATAGGAATATGCCCTTTTACAGTTAAATAAACAGGCATGGTTTCCTTTGCTCCAAAAGTATCCTGAGACCTTACTGCAAATCCATCAACAGTTGATCTTTTAAAACCAGGCAGATTTTCAGGTGCTAAAATATCTTCATAAGTAATTCTATTATAGGCAGATTCTATAGAAACAATCTCAAAAGAAAGACATCTAAACTCAATATAGTCTAAAAGTAATTTTGCGCTATCTTTTAAGGTAAGATATTTTTTATTAAGCATTATTTTTATTATAACCTTTAGATTTTTAAAATAAACCTCTGAGATAGTTTAGAAAAAAATTTTTTAAAATTAAAAAAAATTTAAAAAATAGATAAAAAAACAAAAAAAACAAAATAATTAATCAAAATCATTAAAAACAAGCAGAAATAAAAATTGACTTATTTTTTTAAAATATTTATAAATTTTTAAAAGATTTATTAAAATAGTTTATATAATGAAAAGGAGGTGGAGGTATGGATATTAAATTAACAAGAAGGGATTTTTTAAAGTTATCCATAGGGTCTTTAGTTTTAAGCTCAATTGGAATTAATTTAGAGCCTGTTAAGGCTTATGCAAAAGAGTTAAAGATTAAGAATGCAAAAGAGACTACAACCATTTGTCCTTATTGTGGTGTGGGATGTGGAATTATTGTTTATTCTAAAGGGGGAAAGGTAGTAAATACAGAGGGAGATCCTGATCATCCTATTAATGAGGGTTCTCTTTGTCCTAAAGGAGCTTCTCTTTATCAGTTAGCAAACAATCCAACGAGGGTTTTAAAGCCTTTATATAGGGCACCCTATTCTAACAAATGGAAAGAGGTTTCTTGGGACTGGGCTCTTGATAGGATTGCAAGATTGGTAAAATCTACCAGAGACAAATACTTTATAGTTAAAAATGAGAAGGGACAGGTTGTAAATAGAGTTGAGGCAATTGCTCATCTTGGTTCAGCTGCCCTTGATAACGAAGAATGCTATATTTTACAAAAATTTTTAAGAGCACTTGGAGTGGTTTATATAGATCATCAGGCGCGAGTCTGACACAGTCCAACAGTTGCGGCTCTGGCAGAGTCGTTTGGTAGAGGAGCAATGACCAATCAATTTAATGATCTTAAAAATGCTGATGTAATTTTGGTAATGGGTGGAAATCCTGCTGAAAATCATCCTATTTCTATGAAATGGATACTTAGGGCTAAAAAAGAAAGAGGTGCAAAACTTGTGGTTGTTGATCCCAAGTTTACAAGAACTGCATCTCAAGCTGATCTTTATGTTCCTATTCGTCCAGGAACTGATATAGCCTTTCTTGGTGGTTTAATCAAATACATTATTGATAATGAGCTCTATTTTAAAGATTATGTAGTTAATTATACAGATGCAAGTTTCTTAGTAGATCCTAACTTTAAAGATACTGAAGATTTAGAGGGTGTATTTTCTGGATATGATCCTGAGAAAAGAAAATATGATAAAGCAACCTGGAAGTATCAAGTTGATGAAAATGGAGTGATAAAGAAGGATCCCACCTTAAAGGATCCAAACTGTGTATTTCAACTTTTAAAGAAACATTATTCAAGATATACCATAGATACTGTTTCTGCAATAACAGGTGCACCAAAGGATAAGTTAATTAAAGCTTATGAGATTATTGCGGAAACAGGAAAGCCAAATAAAACCTTAACTGAATGTTATGCTATGGGATGGACTCAGCACACTGTTGGTGTTCAAAATATAAGAACTATGGCAATTATCCAACTTCTTCTTGGAAATATGGGAATGGCAGGTGGTGGAATTAACGCTTTAAGAGGAGAATCAAATGTTCAGGGTTCAACAGATGCCGGACTTCTTTTCCATATTTTACCAGGATATTTACCTACACCAAAGGCTTCCTGGGTAGATTTAAAGACCTATATTGAGAAGAATACTCCTAAGACTAAAGAGCCAAAGAGTTTAAACTGGTGGAAAAACAGACCTAAGTATATTGTAAGTTTACTTAAAGCTTTTTATGGAGACAATGCAACTCCTGAAAATGATTTTTGTTATAGTTATTTACCTAAGCTTGATGATGACAAACAGTATTCTTGGTATGATCTTTTTGATGCTATGTATAAAGGTAAAATTAAGGGATTCTTTGCTTGGGGACAGAATCCAGCTTGTTCTTCTGCAAATGCTGGTAAAGTAAGAACTGCACTTTCTAAGCTTGACTGGTTAGTTTGTGTAAATCTCTGGGATAGTGAGACAGCCTCCTTCTGGAGAGGCCCTGGTATGGATCCTAAGAAGATAAAGACTGAGGTATTTTTACTTCCAGCTGCAGCATCTGTTGAAAAAGAAGGGAGTATTACTAATTCTGGAAGAATAGCTCAATGGAGATATAAAGCAGTAGAACCTCCTGGTGAGGCAAGACCTGATGCAGAGATTATAAACGAGCTTTATAAGAGAATTAAAGCACTTTATGCAAAAGAAGGTGGAGCTTTTCCTGATCCTATACTTAAGCTTAATTGGAATTATGGAGACAAACATATTGATATAAAGCTTATAGCTAAGGAATATAATGGATATTTTACTAAGGATGTTACCATAGGAGATAAGACTTTTAAGAAAGGAACTCAGGTTCCCAGCTTTGTATTCTTACAGGATGATGGATCAACTGCTTGTGGAAACTGGATATATTCTGGTAGTTATACAGAAGAAGGAAATATGATGGCAAGGAGGGAAAAGGTTGATATAGCTGGTCTTGGGCTTTATCCGAAGTGGGCATGGTGCTGGCCAGTTAATAGAAGAATTCTTTATAATAGAGCAAGTGTTGATCCTAATGGTAATCCTTGGGATCCTCAGAGACCGGTTATTAAATGGGATCCTCAAGCTAAGAAGTGGGTTGGAGATGTTCCTGATGGACCACAGCCACCACTTGCAATGGAGGGAGGAGTATTACCTTTTATTATGAAACCTTCAGGTGTAGGGACTATATTTGGAGCAGGTCTTGCAGATGGTCCATTCCCCACTCATTATGAGCCTGTAGAATCACCCTTTGCAAATCTTCTTTATCCAAAAGTTAGATTTAACCCAGTTGCAAGAATTTTTAAGGATACACCTCTTGATAAGATTATACTTGGTGCTGATCCAAAATATCCTTATGTTGCAACTACATATAGAATTACTGAACATTGGCAGACAGGACTTATGACGAGAAATATGCCTTGGTTACTTGAGCTCCAGCCTCAGGTATTTGTAGAAATGAGCAAAGAATTAGCAAAGGAGCTTGGTATTAAAAGTGGAGATAAAGTAATTGTTACCTCTCCGAGAGGAAAGATTTGGGCAATAGCAATAGTTACTGAAAGAATTAAACCTCTTAAAATTATGGGACATACTTGTCATATTGTAGGAATGCCTTGGCATTATGGATGGAGATGGCCTGAAGATGGAAGTGGTGGAGATAGCGCTAATCTTTTAACTCCACCTGCATATGATCCAAATACTTCTATTCAGGAAACTAAATGTTTTGCAGTAAATATAAAAAAGGCGTAAAAAGGGGGTTAAAAAATGGGAAGAAAAGCACTTCTTATAACACCAGATTTGTGTATAGGATGTAGGGCTTGTCAAGTAGCGTGTAAATCTTGGAATGGATTGCCAGCAGAAAAAACAAAGAATAACGGAACTCATGAAAATCCTCCTGATCTTTCAGGAAATACTTATAATAGAATAAGGTTTATAGAAAAATCTGTTGATGGAGAAGTGAGATGGCTTTTTGTTCGTCAGTCCTGTATGCATTGTGGGGAGCCTGCTTGTGTTTCAGTTTGTCCTGTTGGAGCTATGCAAAAGGATTCAGAGACAGGGATTGTATTTTATGATAAAAATGTTTGTATAGGTTGTCAGGCATGTAGATCAGCTTGTCCTTTTGATATTCCAAGATATGATAAACAAGGAAAGATTAGTAAATGTCATATGTGTATAGATAGGGTTAAAGCTGGACTTGTTCCAGCCTGTGCTAAGACTTGTCCAACAGGAGCTATAAAGTTTGGAGAAAGGGATGAGCTTATAGCTAAGGCAAAGGCTGAAGGATATAAGATTATTTATGGTGAAAAGGAATTAGGAGGCTTAGGGCAGGTATTTGCTATTAATGAGGCACCAAGTTATTACCAGCTTGCAGAAAATCCAAAAGCACCTGAGAAGGTTGTTGCACTTGGTGAGATGTTAAGGATTCTTGTTGCTAAAGGTATTCCTATTAATAACTCCATAATTAGAGAGTTCCTTAGCTAAGGATTTTCATTTTTAAAATTTCTAAAGAAAGGGGGAGGAATCCCCCTTTCTTTTTTTTAAATTTAAAATAAACTTTCTTTTAAATTTTAGAGGATAAATTATGGAAATTAAAAGAATGATTGATGAACTTAAGGAAGAAAGGCCTTATTTAAAAAGTCCTCTTGAATTATATGAAAGGGTTTTAGAGTTTAATAGAAAATGTGAAAAAATTATAAAAGATAAGGCTAAAAATAATCTATTAGATGAAATTATTCATGAATTCTCTTCAATATTTGAAATCCCCTATGAATTTAGTTCTTTTTTAAAAACTTCTATACTAAATAGTTCCAAAGATCCCTTTTCTGAACCAAAGAGTATTTTAGAACTTCCTATAAGTGAAGAAGAAACTTCAAAAGAAGAGATTAAAAGAGCTCTTTTTATTCTCTCTAAACCTTTTTTTATGAAATATAGAGAATCTTTAAAGAAAAAGAAAAAGTTTGAAGAGATAGGAAGATGTGTAGTTTGTGGAGAACCAGTATCTTTAACTATGATAGATAGTGAAAATAAAAGACACATGGTTTGTACCGTATGTGGGCATGAGGAAGAAATATTTAGAATTGGATGCAGTTATTGTATGCAAAAGATTTGTGAAAAGATTGATCTTTTAGTTGATGAAGATGAAATAAGAGTTGAATTATGTAAGGATTGTAAAACTTATATTAAAAGTTTCAAAGATGAAGTTTATCAAAAATTTAAAGATCCCTATTTAATAGATATAATAAGTTTACCTCTTGATGTAGTTGCTCAAGAAAGAGGTTATATAAGAAGGTCTCCTAATATTATAGGGATTCAAAGAGTTGTTTAAAGGTGGGGAAGAAAGTCTTTCATGAAGTTGTCTCTTTAGAATCTGCACTTAAAATTCTTTTAAATTCTTTTAAAGAAAAGGTAAGGTGTCCTTTATCTGAAGAGATAATCCCAGTAAAAGAGGCTCTTAATAGAGTTACAGCAGAGCCTGTTTTTGCTAAGCTTTCTTCTCCTTATTTTCATTCATCTGCTATGGATGGTTATGCAGTTAAATCAAAGAGTACTTTTTCTGCAACAGAAAAAGATCCGGTTCGATTAAAAATAGGAGAATCTGCAGTCTGGATTGAAACAGGAGATCCGCTTCCAGAAGGATTTGATGCAGTTATTCCTGTTGAGGAAGTTAATATTAAAGAAGGATATATTGAAATTTATAAAGCCTATCCTCCTTATCATGATGTAAGACCGGTTGGTGAAGATATTGTTGCTACAGAACTTATAATACCTGAAAATCACTTTATCAGAGCAGTAGATATAGGTGCTATGCTTGCAAGTGGTATTTTAAAAGTAAAAGTAAGGAAAAAACCTTTAATTGGAATAATTCCTACAGGTTCAGAATTAATAGAGCCTGAAAGGATTGAAGAAGGTTTTTTAAAACCACCTGCTTTAATTGAATATAATTCTTCAGTTTTAGCTAATCTTATAAAGGAAGACGGAGGAGAACCTAAAATATATCCCATAGCTGAGGATGAGGAAAAATCTATAGAAGAAAGAATTTTCAAAGCTTATGAAGAATGTGATCTAATTCTTTTAAATGCTGGTGCAGGTTATGGGAAAGAGGATTTTACTTATAAAATTATAAATAAGCTTGGAGAGGTTATAATTAATGGAGTTGCCATTAAACCTGGTAAACCTTTTATAGCAGGTTTTATCAAGAATAAACCAGTTTTAGGAATCCCTGGTTATCCAGTTTCAGCCTTTATCTGTTATAATTTATTTGTAAGACCTCTCATAGAACTTTTTTTAGGAGTAAAACTTAAAAAAGAAGAAAAAATTCAAGCTATTCTTTCAAGACAGATATTTTCTACTATAGGAGTTGATGAATTTATAAGAGTGAAGGTGGGGAAAGTGGGAGAGAATTATATCGTTTCCCCTGTTGGTAGAGGAGCAGGTCTTCTTATGTCTGTTGTTAGAGCTGATGGCTATATAGTTATTCCCTCTGGTTCTGAAGGTTATTCTCAAGGAAAGCTTGTAGATGTTTATTTGTGGAAAACAAAAGAAGAAATTGATAACACTATCGTTTGTATAGGAAGCCATGATAACACCCTTGATGTTATTTATAATTATTTAAGAAAAAAATATCCCCATATAAGTCTTTCTTCAGCTCATATTGGTTCTATGGGAGGTTTAATTGCTATAAAAAAGGGAGAAGCTCATGTGGCAGGAACTCATCTTTTAGATGAGGTAACAGGAGAATATAATATTCCTTTCATTAAAAGAATATTGCCTGAGAAAAAAGTAGTTTTGATTAATTTAGTATATAGAATTCAGGGATTCATTGTAAGAAAGGGGAATCCTAAAAATATAAGAAATTTTGAAGATTTAAAAAGAGAGGATGTTATTTTTATTAATAGACAGGCAGGTTCCGGAACAAGGCTTCTTTTGGATAAGCATCTAAGAGAATTAGGAATAAATCCTTTAGAAATTAAAGGCTATGAAAATGAAGAATACACCCATATGGGGGTTGCACAAGCTGTAGCGAGTGGAAGGGCAGATGTGGGATTGGGCATTCTTGCTGCAGCTAAAGCACTTGACCTTGACTTTATTCCCATAACTGAGGAAAGATATGACCTTTTAATTGCAAAAGAATTTTTAGATTTAGAAATTATTCAAGCACTTCTTGATATTATAAAAAATGATAAAGAATTTAGAAATGCGGTTTTAGCTTTAGGAGGTTATGATATAAGAGACATGGGAAAAGTAATTTATGAAAATTAGCTCTTTATTAAATCCTCTAAAGTAATTTCTGAAAAATTTTTAGTTAAAATAGATATCTTTTGAAAAAAGCTATCTCCTTCAGGGAGCTTAAGCAGTTCTTGAAATTTATTAAGTCCTACTACTTTAGTAATATTTATTTTTTGTAAAGGTTTAACAAAGAAAACTTCTTCATCCCTTAAAGCTACAAAACCATCTTTTTCTAAGTCTTGTAAAAGGCTTTCTAAAAGAATAGGTGATACATTTAAATATTCTGAAATTTCAAAAATGTTACAGGGTTTTCCTTCTATAAAATTTTTCCCAAGAAGATAAAGAATATATAATTTTAAATAGGGATAAGAATGGTCTATGGGGATTCTTTTCCAAATTTTTTGCTCTAAAAAAACTACTAACTCAGCACCCAAAAGAAATACTAACCAGTTTACAAATAACCATACTAAAAATAAAGGAATAGCAGAAAGAGAACCATAAACCTTAGAGTATCCCACTGCATATTTTACATAAAAAGAGTAAAGATAAGAGGACAGAGTCCACAAAATAGTTGAAAAAAATGCACCTATTAATGCTTCTTTTTTGGGTACATCCTTAGCTGGGAAATATATATACATTAAAAAGAAAATAAATGCAAGAATTAAAATTAATAGTATGAAAAAATTGGAAAATTTTCCAAGATAAAAATAAGAATACACAGGCATAAAAAAAATAAAAGGGACTATAGTTATACATACCCAGAAAAAGATTATTCTTTGTATAAAATTTCTTCTTTTCGAACTTTCAAAAATTCTATTTAGGATTTCTTCAATCTGAAAAAGAAGTCCTAATCCCATAATAAAATAAGCTATAAGACTAAATTTTCCTAATGGAAAAGTTTCAAGTTTTTTAACCAATTCTAAAATTGTGTCCATAACTTTTTTAGTAGCTTCTGGAGTGAGGTATTGAGCAATATTTATAAAAACTTGCTCTACAAATTTTTGTCGAGGTATAAAAATTTTACTTATAGAAAGTACTAAACCTAAAAGAGGCACTAAAGTAAGAAGTGTATTAAAAGTTAGCCCTTGCGCACAAAGGAGAAGGTCATCTTTCTGGAGCTTTTTTAAAAAAGTTATAATTGCTATTTTAAAAGAAAGAAAAGCATTTTTAAAATTCATAACGTTCCCATTTTAACAGAGCGCTTTATTTTATGCAAGAAGAAAATAAATTCTGACTACTTGCTGAAATTTTTGATATAAAATAAAATTAAAATTAGACAAAATTAAATTAGGAGGTTTTATAGGTATGGATATTGAAGAACTTTTTTTAGAGGGTGCAAGGATCCTTACTTTAAAACAATTTGATTCTGCTTTAGAAATTTTTAATAAAGTTCTTGAAATAGATCCCAATCATATTAAAGCTTTAGAGGCAAGGGCAGTTATTTATATGCAAAAAAATGAATTAGAGCTTGCTCAAAATGATTTAGAAAAAGCAATTAGCATAGAGCCAGAAAATGCAAGACTTTATTTTCGTTTAGGACAGATTTATTATAGAAAAAAGGATCTTGATAAAGCATTGGAATTATTTACTAAAGCTATTGATCTTGAACCTACTTATCCAGCAGCTTATATGGCAAGAAGTCAAGTTTTAAGGGAAAAGGGACTTGAAGAGGCAGCAGATTTAGAATTAGATAAGGCAGTAGCTGTACAAAGAGAACTTGCCAAAGCAAGAAGAGTTGTAGATTTTTAGTCTTCTACAATAACAGTCCAGTTAAAGGGATCCTCTTTTTCTCCATATTGGATTCCTGTAATATATTCAAATAACTTTCTGGTAAGTTCTCCGGTTTTACCTTCATTTATGATATAAGGTTTGTCTTTATAACAAATTTCTCCTACCGGACTTATTACTGCAGCTGTTCCTGTTCCAAAGCATTCTTTTAAGGTCTTATTTTCAATACTTTCTATTACCTCATCTATAGAGATTCTTCTTTCTTTTGTAGGGATACCTAATTGGGGAGCTAATTTTAAAACTGAATCTCTTGTAATACCTGGTAAAATAGAACCTGTTAAAGCAGGGGTTGCAAGTTCATTATCAAAATAAAAAAAGATGTTCATACTTCCCACTTCTTCTACATATTTTCTTTCTTTGGCATCAAGCCAAAGAACCTGAGTATATCCTTTTTTTTGTGCCAGTTCTTGAGCTTTGAGACTGGCAGCATAATTTCCACCTGTTTTAACCTCCCCAGTTCCTCCAGGGCAAGCCCTTATATATTCAGTAGTTACATAAATTTTAACCGGATTGAATCCTTCTTTATAATAAGCTCCAACAGGAGATAGAATTATAATAAAAAGATACTCAGAACTTACTTTTAGGCCAAGGTTAGGTTGAGTAGCAAAAATGAAAGGTCTTATATAAAGAGCTGATCCTTTTTTCTTTGGTATCCAATCTTTATCAATTAAAATAAGAGTTTTAATTGCTTTAAAAACAAGTTCAGGATCAACTTGAGGGATACAAAGTCTTTCAGCAGAGCGATTAAATCTTGCAATATGATCCCATACACGAAAAAGTCTTATTTTACCATCAATTCCATAATAGGCTTTTAATCCTTCAAAAACTGTTTGAGAATAATGCAAAACTATAGCAGCAGGATGTAATTCTATATTAGAAAGGGGTTGTATTTTAGGTGAGTGCCATCCTTTATCTTCTTCATATTTCATTATAAACATATGAGGAGTGAAAATTTTCCCAAAAGATATTTCTTCAAACTGAGAAACTTTCCTTTTTTCAGGCTCAGCTAAATTAATTTCTATTTCCATTCTTTTTTCCTCCTGCAATTTTTATCTCAGAATAGAAAAATTATGTTCAAAAGAGAAAAATATACCTTTTATCAATTTTTGACAAGACCTAAAATATATTTTAAACTAAGATCATTATGGCATTAAAATTTAATCAAAGCAAAGTTTCTTTAAAACTTCTAAAAGAAAAGAGTGACTCTATAATATTAGGAGAAATTTTACATAATATTTGGGAACTCCTTTTAATTAATAAAGAAAATGTCTTTTCTTTGCCTTTAGATTCAGAAGAATTTAAGAACAAGATAGAAATTTATATAAAAAAGGCTTTAGCCTCTTATCAAGAGCCCCTTCCACAAAGAAAATATCTTTTAGAGAGAACATTTAATATTATAAAAAATATGTTTAAAAGTGAAGAATTTCAGAAATTTAAAGAGCTTTTTGTAGAAAGTGAAGTTTTAGCTGTATATAAAGAGCCAGAAGGATTTTTTGTAGAAGAAGATCAGATTCAGGATTTAAGACCAGATTTAATAATAAAGAAACCTAATGAATGGATTATTCTTGAATTTAAACTTCACAGGGAGTTTGAGGAAAGTCAAGTGGAAAGATATTTTTCTTTGTTGAAAAAAGTATTCCCCAATGATAATATAAAAGTATATTTAATTTCTTTTGAACCTTTTAAAATTGAATTAAAGTATTGTAAAATAAGTAAACCAGATGAACCAAGCTCTCTTCATCCCGTCCAACTCTCACTTTTTAAAAACCTTAACTAATTTCTTTTTAGATAAACATTCCTTAGATGACATAAAAACTCTTAAAGTTTGGTGTATTTTCCCTACTAAAAGATCAGGGCTTTATTTTAAAAATTATCTTAAAGAAAAACTTAAATTTAAAAAAATTGAAGCAGGCTTTTTTCCAAAAATTTACTCTTTTGAGGAATTTATAGAAGCTCTTTATACGAATTTGATTAGCTTCCCCTTTCCTCAAGTTCCTTCTATACTTAGAGTTTTTGTTTTTCTTGAGGTCTTGAGTAAAAGATTAAATTTTTTTTCTAAAAAAGAAGAGAATAATTTTGAAAAGTATTTTAACTGGGGAATAAAGTTTTTAGAAGTTTTTGAAGAATTTGAAAAAGAAGGAAAGATTCCAGAAAATTTGCTTTATCCTCCAGAGGGTCTTCCAGAATTAGCTAAAAAACTTTTTGAAGAATTAAAAACTACCTATTTAGAGTTTTCCTCTCTTATAGAGGAAAAAGGTTTTTCTTATTATTCTTATAGATTAAAAAAAGTAAGAGATGTCCTTAAGGAAGAAAAAGTCTTTAATAATAATATTTTTAGTGAGATAGATGAGATTTGGTTTATTGGTTTTGCAGCCTTAAGGAAAGTAGAGGTTGAGATTTTAAAATATTTTAAAGAAAAATTTAAAAGTTATTTTATTTTTGAAGCCTACCAGCCTATTCCTTCAATAATTAAGGATACTCTTAAAGCTCTTGAACTTGATTATAAATGGATATCTCCTGATTATTATGAAAAAAAAGAAATTAAAGACCCTCAAATTTACTTTTATGAAACTACAGATCTTCATTTAGAGGTTAAGTCAGCTTTAGAGCTTATTCCTGAGAGTCTTAAAAATCCTGATGAAGTAGTTATAGTAGTTCCTAATCCCTTTAATTTACTACCTCTTATTTATACTTTGGAGGGGAAAAAGAATCCTATAGAAGTGAATATAACCCTTCAGTATCCTATTACTAAAATTCTTTTAAATCAATTTTTAAAAAATCTTATCAAAGCACAAAAAGAAAGAGAAGAAAAATTTTATCCCACTCAGGTATATTTAAAAATTCTTAAGCATCCTTATTTTTTAGCACTTGAATTCGAAGGAGGTATTTCTTTTCAAAAAATTATAAATGAAATAGAAAATGAACTGAGGAAAATAGGGTATCTTAAAATAACCCTTGATGAGGTTGAAGATTTAGTTCCTAAATATAGAGATTATTTAGAAAAAATTCACAAGATCTTTTTTAGAAATTGGGAAAACATAAAAACCCCTTTTGAGCTCTCTGAAAATTTAAAAAATATTTTAAACTTTTTTGAGCCTCTTTTTGAAAAACTAAAAGATGAAGATTCTTGGCATTCAATTCTTCTAAGAAATTACCTATATGTTCTTGAAACAAAGATTTTTCCTATATTTGAAGAGGAGACCTATTTAAAAGATAAAAGTTTTTCAGGAAGTTTTCTTTTAGAGATTTTAGAATATCTCCTTAAAGAAGAGAAAATTCCTTTTATAGGGGATCCATTAAAAGGGCTTCAGATTATGGGGTTTTTAGAAACAAGACTTCTTTCTTTTAAAAAGGTTATTATTTTGGATGTAAACGAAGGTTTTTTACCTCCTGCTCCTTCTTTTAATCCTCTTCTTACAGATGAGATAAAAATTTACCTTGGCATTCCTATTTTTAGAAATGAATTATGGGTTTATTATTTTGAAAGGCTTATCAAGAGTGCAGAAGAAGTTCATCTTTTTTATATTTTTGTAGAAAAAGGTAAAACTCAAGAATTTAGAGAACCTTCAAGATTTATTCAAAAACTAAAATGGGAACTTGAAAAAGAAGAAAAAAAGCCTAATGAAAAGTTAATTCCTCTTTATTTTGAAATCCTTCCTGAAAAAGAAGGAATTCCTAAAACTAAAGAAATAAAACAAAGCCTTTTAGATCTTATTAAAACTACAGAAATAAGTAGATACTTTTTAGAAACCTACCTTAGATGCGGAGTGAAGTTTTATTTTAAATATCTTTTAAAGTTGAAAGAAGAAACAAAAATAGGTTTGAGGTCTTTTGATATCGGTAATTTTATTCATGAATTTTTTGAAAATATTTTTAGAGAATTAGAAGGAAAGGAAGTATTAATAGAAAATATTTATAAAGAGGATGAGGTTTTAGAAAAACTTGAAAATCTTTGGCTTTCCTACAAGTTTGAGAGAAAGATGGATGCTCTTTCGCATTTTCTTTCTAAAAAAATTGCTGTAGAAACTATTAGAAGATATTTCAATTATCTCATTAATAAAGAGAGAGCTGGGGAAATCAAAAGCACAAAAATTTTAGGTGTAGAAAGATCCTTAAAGCTACTTACTGAGTGTAATTTATTTGATCCTTCCTATGAGGAGTTTAGAAATTTTAAAGTTCTTTTTAGTGGAAGAACTGACTTTTTAATTAAGAGAAAAGAAGGAATTACTAAATATCTTATTCTTGATTTTAAAAGTAATCCTGATATTAGGCCTTATTCTGGTAAAAATAATAAAATTTTCTCTTTTTCACTTCCTGATAAGTTTGATAATTTATCTCTTTATGAAGTGGCAGATATTTTTGGTTCAGATCTTTCTGGTTTTCAGCCTCGATTTTATTATTATCTTTTTTATCAACAAAAAGAAAAATTCATTACTGAAAATGATAAAGAGTTTGTGGTGATAAATGCAGGTTTTATAACCCCTTCTGACTTTAAAAACCCTGAAAAATTTGTTTTTAATCTTTCTAAAAGAGGTGAGTGGGCAAAGATTTATGACTATTTTAAGAACAGATTTAAAAATTTGCTTGAATGGATCTTAAATCACATTATAATAAGTGATAAATTTTATCTCCCAGCTGATGATAACGTTTGTAAATACTGTGAATATAAGGCTCCCTGCAAAAATTATAGATATCTTTTAGAGTAAAAATATTATGTTGTGGGTTGAAGAAGAGCTTAATTTTGAAGAGGATAAAAGTTTTATTTTGGAAGAAACTTTTAAGAAAAATAAAGATTTAGAAAAAATTGCAGAAAGGGTTTTAAATTTAGAACCCATTGATTTTAAGTCTGCTCTAAAACTTTATAGAGAAGGAGATCTTTTCTTTTTAGGGGAGCTTGCAAGAAGGGTAAAAGAAAAGCTACATGGTAAAAAATATTATTACACTATAAATAGGCATATTAACTATACCAATATTTGTGCTATTGATTGCAAATTTTGCGGATATCATAAAAGATTAGGGGAAGAGGGAGGTTATACTTTAGAAATTGATGAAATTTTAAAAACACTAAAAGAAACTCCAGAATTAAGAGAAGTTCACATTGTAGGAGGCTTAAATCCTAAACTTCCCTATGAATACTATATAGATTTAATTCGCAAGATAAGATTTGCCTTTCCTGAAATTCATATAAGAGCTTATACTTGTGTAGAGATAGATTGGTTAAGTAAAATTTCTGGGAAATCTGTTAAAGAAGTATTGGAGGAGTTAAAATCTGCAGGGCTTAATTCAATTCCTGGAGGAGGGGCTGAAGTATTTTCAGAAAGAATAAGAACTGAGCTTTATCCCAAAAAAATATCTTCTGAAAGATGGATTGAGATCGCTAAAACTGCTCATAGCCTAAATATTCCCACTAATGCCACTTTACTTTTTGGGCACATAGAAACAGATGAAGAAATAATAGAGCATCTTATAAGATTAAGAGAAATACAAGAAGAAACAAAGGGTTTTTATTGTTTTGTTCCTTTAGCTTTTATTCCCGAAGGGAATAGCCTTTCCTATCTTCCAGGACCTTCAGCACATAAAATTTTAAAGGTTATTGCTATCTCTCGCATAATTTTGAACAATTTTCCACATATTAAAGCTTATTGGGTATTTTTGGGGGTAAAGCTTGCTCAAGTAGCTCTCCTTTGGGGAGCAGACCATTTTCATGGAACAGTAATTGAAGAAAAAATAAGTGAGTTAATGAAGGGAGAGCCTGTTATCCGTCTTTCTCCCATTGAAATACAAAGACTAATTAGAGAAATCGGCGGAGAACCAGTTTTGTTATAAAATACGTTTGGAATGAGTAATTATAAACTTTCTATTCTTATTCCTACTTATAATCGGCTGGATCTTTTTAAAGAAACCCTTAATTCAATCCTTCCACAAGCCCAAGGAAAATCTATCCATATAGCTATAGTTGATGATGGATCAACCGAAGGAAACTATGAGTATGCTTTTGAGTTAAGTAAGAAATATCCCTTTATTGAAGTAGCAAAGCATGAAAAGAACTTGGGGGTTGGAGTAGCAAGAAATACCCTTCTTGGATTAGCTAAAGGAGATTATTTAATTTTCTTTGATTCTGATGACTTACTTCTTGATAGGGCTTTAGAGAAAATGTTAGATCTTATTGATTCTGAAATTGCTGAGGTTTATGTTTTAAATACTTACCGTGAGAAAGGAAAAAAGCTAAAGTTTAAAATTTTCCCAGAGGATAAAACAGAAAAAAAACTACTTAAAGCTTTTCTTGAGGGGAAATTTTCTGAAGCTTTATATTTAGTGAAATCTGATATAGCAAAAAAGTTTTCCTTTTCTTCCAATTTAAGAGTTATGGAAGATTTACCTTATCAAGGAAAATTGATTCTTCATTCAAAAATAAAAATAATTAATCAACCTTTTGCTATAAAAAGAGATCACCCTCAAAGATTAAGAAAGGTTTCAGACTATTATTTTCAACATGCCATAGATGCAATTGAAGACCTTTTTAAGAGACTTCCTTCTGAGTATCAATACCTTAAGCCTTTTGCCTATGCTAAAACTTATCTTGACCTTGGGAAAAGAGCTTATTTAAATGGTGATTTAGCAAAGGCTAAAGATTTTCTTAAAAAGGCAATAGAGTGCTATCCACAAATAAGAAAAGATTTAAAATATTGGAAGCTCAGGTTTAAAATCTTCTTCAAAATTTTTTGAAATTTTTTTTAAAAAAATGAGTGTTATTAAAATTGAACCCTTTGAGGTTGTTAGCGAAGAGGTTACTTTTTTTAATCAAATCTTTTTAATAGAAAAAAGAGCTCTAAACCTTCCTGAACCTTTTTTTGAACACCAAAAAAGATATAAAATTATTAAAGGTTATATAGTAGAGGGAAGAAAATTTTTTGTGAAAGAATATCTTTCGCACTTTGAAGAAGGGGATAAGGAGTGGGAAAATCTCTTTTTTTTAAAAAGGCTTGGTTTTAATGTTCCTAAGCCCATTTTTAGATTAAGATCTTCAAAACAATATCTTTTAGCAACCTTAGCTTTAGACGGGACACCCCTTTCTCAACTTTTAATTGAAGATAAAGATCAGAACAATTTTTTTCTTAAAGCTCTTGGAGAACTTCTTGTTAGGCTTCATAAGCAAAATCTTTACCATCAAGATTGCTATTTGAATCACTTTTTTTGGGATGAAAAAACTAAAACCCTCGGGTTTTTGGATGTATCAAGGGTATTAATTAATCCTCGTTTTTTCTTAAAATATAGAATTAAAGACCTTGCCCAGCTTGGTTATTCTTTTGAGGAATATTTAGGAAAAGATGCCTCTCCTTCCTTTCAAAAATTTTTATCCTATTATTTAGACCTTTCCGGAATTAAGCCTAAATGGCTTGTAAAATCTTTAGTTAAATTTAAAGTTTGGTTAATCAGGAAAAGAACTGAGAGGGCAAGAAAAAAAGGGAAGATTTTATAAAATGGTAAAAAAGATTATTGCAGAAGAAATAAAAGATAAGATAATACTTGGAGGTGCAAAAACCTTCGATAAGGTGTTATATCTTTATCTTTCTCCTGATAAAAAGTATTTACTCTATTCAAATTCAGCAGTTGCTTTACTTAACCATCCTGAAGTAAAAAAACCTCTTACTTTATCTCCTAAGGGAATTTCTTTTTTTCTCCAAAGTGGAGTAATACCAACACCTTACTCTATTTATGAAGAGGTCTTTAATCTTAGTATAGGAGATTATGTTGTCATTTATTCTAAAAATGGAAGGCTTGAGTTTGAATTTTTTCATGAATTTCCATATCCCAGCTTTAAAAGGATAAAAGGAAAAAAAGCTGACCTTGACTATATTCTTTCTTTACTTGTAGAATCCATTTTTAAAAAAATTGATCCAGTTAAAGAAATTTTTCTTTTTCAAAGTGTAGGTAAGGATAGTAACACTATTTTGTTAGCCCTTGCTAAAGCTGGACTAAAGAATCAGACTACTGCATTAACTTTAGCTCTTCCAGGTTCAAAGAAGGATGAAAGTGAGCTTGCAAGTGAAATTGCTAAAAAACTTAGATTTAAACATGTAAAACTATATTTGCCAGAAAGAATCACTTCTATAGAAATAGATATACTTGAAAAATATTTTTCTTCTATACCTTTTCCTTGTGCTGATGGAAATCTTTTAGCCTATCCTATGTATCAGTTACAAATAAATTTTTCGGGAAGTAACCTTCTTGATGGAAGCGGAAATGACTATTATTTTGGTCATGTTCCAAGACCAATAGAATACAAAAGGCAAAAAATTTATCCAAAATTTAAATTTTTAAGACCTTTAGGTGAGACCCTACCATCAGGGAATACAATCCACAGGTTAGCACGGTCTCGTTGTGAAATGGTAGGTTTCATTGGAATTACCTTGGCAGATCTTTTGAAATTTTATCCTCAAGCAGAACCAATTTATCCCTATTGGTTTTCTGAGGATGAAAAGAGAAAGGATTGGGACTATTTTGACTTGAAAGCTGATGTCTGGGTAACTCATGCGGAATTTGGAAATGTTATAAGGAAAGTAAGCAATTTTACTGACACTTTTGAAGTAAATTTAGTTTTGCCTTGGGCTGATGAAGCATTAGCAGACTATATAGGATCTCTTGATGAAGCTGAAGTTTTAGACAGAAAAAATTTTAGAAATAAACTTCCTTTGAGAAGGCTTCTTCTTGAAAGATTAGAGATTGATAGCGATAAAATTGGCAAATTTTCTTATGGTTTTCCGATCCTTTCCTTTCTTGAAATGATGAAAGATAAAGTAAGGGAAGAAGTTTTAAGTTGTAAGCTTTGGGAAAGAAAGGGTGTAGAAAGATTTTGGAAAGTTTTAGAGGAAAGAGCTAAAAAGGATAAGATTTGGCAAAAGATATATGGAAGGCTTTATTTCTTATCAGCTTTTATTAATCATAGTAAATATTTAAACTCAAAAGAACCTTGAAAATATTTCAATTGTTCTCTTTTCAAAGACCTCAGGCGAGAAGGCGGTAAGAAAACGTTTTTTAGCATTTTTTCCAAAAAGCTCAAGCTCATCCTTTGGCAAATGATAAATTTTTTGCAAAGCTTCAGCTATAGCCTTAATATCACCCTTTGGCACAAGATAACCAATTGGCTCTTTTGTTGCAAAAATGTCAGGCACTCCTTCGGCATCAGTTGCAATTATTGGGAGCCCTACAGCAAGTCCTTCAAGAACTGCAAGAGGCATCCCTTCTTTAATAGAAGTATGAACTAATACATCAAAAGCCCGAAGATAAAGAGGGACCATTTCTTGCTTTACTTTTCCAACAAAAATTATTTTTTCCTCTAAGGATAACTCTTTAACCAAAGCTTCACAATCTTTTCTTACAGGACCATCTCCTACAAATACAACCATTGCTTTAGGTGTTTCTTTATGTATCAAATGAAAAGCCTTTATAAGATCAATTTGTCTTTTTTCAGGACGAAATTTTGCTACCATTCCAAAAATAAAGGCTTGCTCTGGAAGATTAAGCATTTTTCTTGCTTCATCTTTGTTTAGATTTTCAGGAAAGGTGCTCAAATCAAAGGAAGTATATAATAGCTCAACTTCTTCAGGCTTAACAAGACGTGTAGCTAATAATTCATCCTTTAAAGCCAAACTATTTACTAAGATACAATCTATTTTATTTTTAAAAAATCTAAAAAATAGCCTTCTTCCTGGATGTTTTAAAGTTCCACTTACCACAATGTGATAGATGATTTTTAGCTCAGGGTAAAATAGTTTTGTTAATATGGAATAACGTAAGAATCTCCAACGATGAGTAAGAACAGCTTTTATTTTTTCTTTTTTAACAAAGTTTATAAAATATTTAAGAAACTTAAAAGAAAATTTGCGTAAAACTTCATTTCTTTTAAAGGGCAAGGGATGAAAATAAGCTAAATCTTGTAAAGTATGAACATCTTTGAGGAATTCTTCAAAAATTAAGGCATAGGGAGTAAAGCCATGTTTTTTTAAAATTTTAAATTGTAGATAATGTCTTCTATTGCCAATTCCATCAAGAAGAAAGGCTATTTTTTTCATTTAAACCCCAGATTAGTCCACTTGTTATCCAGAAAGAAGTAAATCTCATTCCTTCATCTGTTCCAAAAAAGAAAGAAATTATTAAAAAAGCAAATAAATAACCCAAAAGAAAGCCATGGATTGACTTTTTAGGGTTAAAATGCCACAATTTGTATACCTTAAAGATATTATAAAAACAAAGTAGAAGGAAAGTTACCAAAGTATGGACTCCAGCTTGGAGCCAAATATTAAGGAAAAGGTTATGAGGGTTTCCATGTCTCAAAGCAAGTTCATTAGTTTGAGGAAGAGATAGCTTTTGTGTCTTCCAACCAATCCCAGTCCCAGAAAAAGGATTTTCAAGGGCTTTTTTAAAGTATATTTGCCACATATAAATTCGTTCTCCCAAAGAGCCAGCTTCTGCATATCTACCCTGAAACAAAAGGTGGATTTTGTCGCCACGGATAAGTATATTTTTTCCTTCTGGTATTGTTAAAAGTATCCCGATAATTAAACTTAAGCCTAAACTAAAAGATAATCCTATAGTTTTTATAGCTCGATGTTTAGATAGTACACCCAAAATTAAAGTTGAGATAATTATGGATAGAAGAGACGCTCTTCTTCCAAGGAGTATTTGCATAAAAAGAGCTAATAAACTTGTAAATAGAAAAAAACATTTAAACTTATTTCTATTTTCATCAAAATACAAACTTAAGAATAAGAAAAAGATAAATAAAAAAGCTGAAGGAGTATTAACAATTCCCTTCAGCAAGCTTATATTATTTGCGATGAACACTGTACTCGGGCATTGGTTATTTGTTAAGCAGAGCTTAATTCCAGAATATAAGTGATGCAAACTTACAACTAAACAGGTTAGGGCTGGTGGAAGATAAAAGAGAGGAGATTTATAAAATTCGGGTTCTTCCTTTAACTTTAAGGCTAAAAAAAGGGCTAAAGTTATGTGAAATAAATAGTTTTTTAAAAAATCTTCAAAGGTTCTTATTATATTAGGAGGCATAAAAGCAAAGGGAAGAAGAAAGAAAAGAAAAATTGTATTCAGGATAAGAACTCCTTTAGGTAAATTTAAAAGGGCTTTTGGTGCACGCACTAAGTTTATTAAAAAAAGAAGAGTTACTAAACTAAAACCAATCCAAAGAAAAGCTTTAGAATGGGCAAAGAAAATGGCAATCCAGATAGCTAACCAGCTAATAAAGAAAAGCTTATTCATAGAATATCAAAATTATTCTAAAATAAATCCTTGTCAACAGTTTAAAGTTATAAAATTTCCGGTTAAAATCTCAAAATAAGCTTTAATAATAAAGTAACAGAAAAATGAACCAGATAGTTATAATTAGACCAAAGATTGGGTTTGGAATCGGTGGAGCAGAGGCTCATGCAGGAATGGTTGCGGTAAAACTTTTAGAAAGGGGTTTTAGAGTAGGAGTAGTTGCTCATACTGTATCTTTTCCAGAAGAAATTCTAAAAAAACTTGAAATTTATAAAGTTAGATGGAAGGGCTTTGGTTCTATTCCAAAGCATCTTTTTTTTATTTATCAAGTAAGAAAAATTCTCTCTAAGCTTTATAATTACCGACTTATAAGCTTTTTTCGTTATCCCTATCCTTCTGACCTTTTTATACTTTGCGATCCAATAGTTGCCTTTTTACAGAAACAGAAGACCTCAATTTTTAAGAACTTTAGCCTGCGTTATAAAATACTTTTGAACCTTGAAAAAAAAGCTCTTTCTAATGCCAAAAAAGTAATCTCCCTTTTTTCCTTAGGGAAAAACCTTATTAAAGAGTTTTATCCGGAGGTATATGACAAAACTTTGGTTTGTTATAGAGGGATAGATTTTAAAAAGTTTAACCTATCTTTAAAGACTCTCAAGATGACTTTTAGGAAAGAACTGGGCTTTTCTAAAAAGGATTTTTTAATTCTTTTTGTAGGTTATGATATAAAAAGGAAAGGACTAAACCTTTTACTTAAAATTTTGCCAGAGCTTCCAGAAAGGGTTAAACTTTTGGTTGTAGGGGTAGAAGGAAAGTCAAATCAAAGGGTAGTTTATTTAGGTAAGATAAAAGAAATAGAAAAATACTATGCTATGGCTGACCTTTTTGTGCTTCCAACTATGTATGACCCAGGAGCCCTTGCAACTTTAGAAGCCTTAGCTACAGGAACCCCTGTTATCACTACTCCTTATGATGGAACAAGCGAGTTTATAAAAGAAGGGATAAACGGGTTTGTAGTAGAAAGAAATGAAGCCGAACTTAGGTCTACAATTTTAAAAGCTATGGATCTTACTTTTAATCCTTTTGAAATTTATGAGTCTATAAAAAATTTAACCTGGGATAATTATGTGGACTGCCTTATTTCCCAATTGGAAGTTCTCTAAATTTTATTATTTTACCTCAGATGCTGAAAAAATATTGAAAAAACTTGAGACCGAACCTTTTGAAATAAAATGTATTAAAAAGAGCCCATCCCATAAAAATTTTATTTTAAAGTTTCTTTCAGAAGATTCTCCCTTCCTCTTTTTAAAAGCTTTTATACCAAGACCCTTTAAAAAGAATAGAATAAAAAATTATTTCAAGGCTTTTAAAACTTTAAAAAATTTAAATGTTTCTTTGCTTGAACCAGTTTTTCTTTTTTGGAAAAACCCTCAAATAGCTTTTTTAAAAAAAGAGCCCTTTTACGGAGGTATTGTTTTCCCTTATATTGAAAAAGGATTTCTAAAAAGAGAAAATCTATTTTTAGATGATAAAAAGGAAAATATAAATTATAAGCTTATAAAAAACTTAATTTTCTTTCTCTTTAAACTTCATGAAAAGGGAATTTATCTCAAAGATACCAAATTTAATAATTTTTTTTGTGATTCTGAAGAAAATTTTAAGATTTTTGATCTTGATGGGATAAAATTTTACAAAAAACCGCTTTCTAAATTAGAACGCCTAAAAGATCTTTCAACCTTAGCTATGAGCCTTGAATGGGAAAAAATAGCTAATGCAAGAGCCTTGATTTTTGATATCTATAAAGAACTTTTTCAAGAGTTTAGAGAAAAAGATTTTGAAAAATTTAGCCAATTTGTAGATAAAAAAAGAAAAAAAAGAGAAAAAGCTTTAAGCTTAAGAAGAAACTAAAAAATAACTTTTGGTCCTTATTTTTAAAGGATAAATTTTATAGTTTTTCAGAATTTCTTCAGGAATATTTTTTTCCATAAATAGAATAAAGCTATTTTTTGGAAGATTTGAGCAATTTTTAAGGTAATAAATGTGAGGAATTAATTTATACTTGTATTTTAGATAATACAAAAGATGATGCGGAGTTGTTTGACAAAGATAAAGTTCTTTTTTATTACCTATAATATTGGCAATTTCAAAAGCTCCATTTCTAAAATGATTTATCTCTTCTTTGTGTAAGGGATAATAAAAACTAACATAAAGTGTTTTTAATAAGAAAACTATACTTAAAAGAAAATAAAAAAGATATTTAGGAGAAGAAAAGGTTTTTAATAAAACAATTAAATTAATTAAGAAAAATAGAAAATAAAATGCATAGAAAATCGTTTCGGGTCTGTATTTAGAAAAAGAAAGATAAATAAAGCCAGCTACCAAAAGAATTAAATTGATAATAGGAATTATTTTTAAAAATAGGACTTTTAAATTTTCTGGAAGAAGATTTTGCCTTATGTAGTAATATATAGGGAGGGTGCTTAAAAAAATTAGTCCAGATGCTGAGGGTAAAATATAGCGAAGCCTTGCTCCAGGGAATAAAAAATGAAAGATATAAGATAAAAAGAAGAAAAAGAAAGAAAAGATAGCTAAGTTATAAAAAAGAGGGTTAGATTTAATGAAGGATATAAAGTTTTTATTTTTATAAGAAATTAAGAACCAAAGCCAGGGTGAATATCCTAAAAAGGCAAAGATAGTATAGGCTTTAAAATGCTGTGAAAAACTCATTTCCTGTCCTTTAGCTGAAGATAAATATTCATAAATCCAAGCAACTATAAAAGGCTTAAATCCTATTTTAAGACTTACTAATATTGCCCAGATAGAAAATATTCCTAAATAAGTAAAAATTCCCAATATATGGTGAATACTTAAAAGTTCTTTTAATCTCTTTTTAAAAAGAAAATAAGAAAAAAGTGCTAAATAAAAGAATACAAGAGCTTGAAAAGTTTTAGTTAAGATACCCAATCCTAAAAATATACCAGAAACTATATATGCAGTTTTTCTTTTATTTTTAATTTCATAAAGATAGAACCAACTATAAACTGCTATAGTTATTAGCATAGTATAAAAGCCATCAATTTCTGCTCTTATAGCTTTGTCTATAACTTCGGGGGTGGTAATAAATATTAGACCTGGTATAAGTATTTCTATAAGAGAAGGATTAGGGAAATTTTTTTCATATTCTGTCAAGAGTTTTTTCCAAATAAGAACTAAAAATAAGGAAGTTAAAATCAAACAAAGAGAAGAAAAAAATCTTGCACTAACCTCTGAATAACTTTTGGTTATAAAAAAGAAACCAGCTAAAGCCCAATTAAAAAGAGGTGGTTTATTAAAATAGGGTTCGTCAAAGAGTTCTGGTATTAAAAATTCTTTATTTTCAAGCATTTGAAGTGCTATAAGAACTCTTCTTCCCTCTTCTCCTTGAAATTCTTTTTCTCCAAGAAAGGGAAAATAAAGAGCAAATCCAAAAAGGAATAAAATTGAGATTATAAGGAGTGTTTTCTTCATTAAATTTTATTTATTTTCGAAGCAGTAAATTTAATATTATAGTTAAAAGAATGCTTAAGAGAATGGAGGTTGCTAAAGGAAAATAAAAAGTAAAATTTCCTTTTTTAATGTAGATATCTCCCGGGAGCTTTCCTAAATAGGGTATCTTAGGGATAAAGGTAAGTAAAAGGCCTAAACAAATAATTATAATACCTAAGAGTATTAAAAATTTTCCTAAACCAGAAAGTTCATTCATGGTAAAATAAAATTTATTAAAAAATGTAAAAATTGCAACGCTCAAAAGATGTATTAAAATTTTAAAAGGATGAGCAAAAAAGTAAGACTTTCTGAAAAAGAAATAAGGGTTATTAAAAAGAGTGCTGAAGAAATATTTGGTAAAGGGACTAAAATTTATCTTTTTGGTAGCAGAGTGGATCTTAAAAAAAGAGGAGGTGATATAGATTTATATATAAAACCTAAATTTAAAAATAATTTATTGGAAAGAAGGATTAAATTTTTAATTAAATTATATGAGGAACTTGGGGAACAAAAAATTGATATAGTTTTAGAGAATGATTCTAAAAAAGAGATAGAAAGATTAGCTTTAAAAGAAGGAGTTGAACTCTGAAAGAGAAATACGAGATTGTTTTAAAGGAAGTTCTTAGACATTATAAAATTTTGATAGATACTATTAAGGAGCTCGAAAAAATTAAAACTTTTCCCCTCTTAGAAAAAGATATCAAAGAATTGAAAGAAAAGTTGCAAACTTTGAGCTTGCTTGACACTATAGCTTATAGATTTTCGAAGCTTCAAGAAAGTATAGGAAAGCTTTTAAGAAATTATTTAGCACTTCAAGGAGAAGAAACTGAAGAGCTTTTTATGAAAGATATAATTAATTTAGCAGAAAAACGTGGATTATATATTAATTGGGAAAAGTGGATAACAATGAGGGAAATTAGAAATATTATTACTCACGAATATCCTGAGGAAGAAGAGATAATTGCAGAAACTTTAAATAAGTTAAAAACTTTAGTAGAAGAATTAGGACCTTTAATTTCACAGCTAAAAATGTAAATCTCAATGATCATTTCTTTTTTTCCTGGATTTAAAGGAGATTATAACTTTTTTCAATTTGAACCCTTAGATGAAAAAATTTTTAGTTTACTTTCTCAAGCCAGAGCAGTTATTTTCCCTCCTACTATTTCTCCTGAAATTTATTTTTGGGTAAAAAATTTAGGTATACCTGTTTTCCCAGAATATACCTTTAGATTTTTTTATCCAGGTAAAATTGGACAAATTATGCTTTTAAAACTTTTAAATTTACCCCATCCTGAAACCATTATAATACCAAGACTTTGTGGATTAGAGGAAAATCCTTATAAAAGATCCCCTAAAATAAAATTTCCCTGTGTAATAAAAGGAAACTACGGAGATGAAGGAAAAGAAGTTTTTTTGGTAAATAATGAAGAAGAATTTAGGGAAATTTTACAAATAATTAAAGGTTGGGAAAGAGAAAATAGGTTTGGTTTCCTTATACAGGAATATATCCCTTGTGACTTTGATGCAAGAGCTATTGTTATAGGAAAAAAAATTTTTATATTTTTTAGAAAAGGAGGATTTAAAAAAAATATAGTTCAAGAAGGTAAAATTATACCTTGCCCCAAAAGGGGCTTAAAAGAAAAAGTTTTAGACCTTACTCATAAAATTATTAAAAATACTTATTTTAATCTTGTAGCTATAGATTTTCTTTTTAAAGAAGAAAATCCCTTGGTAAGTGAATTTAACTTTGTTTTTGGAAGAAGGGCAATAGGAGAAAAAAAATATGAATTTTATCTAAAAAAAGCCATAAAAGATTTCTTAAAAAATATAAAGTAAAATGAGAAAATTCCATTTAAAGACACTTGGTTGTAAAGTAAATCAGGTAGAAAGTGCCTATATTATAGAAAAATTAATTGAAGAAGGTTTTAGTTTTTCTCAAGAAGAGGAAGCAGAGATTTTAATTTTAAATAGTTGTATTGTAACTTCAAAAGCAGAGGCAGAAACTCGTAAAATTATAAAAAAATGGTTAAAATTAAAGCCCCAATTTATTATTCTTACAGGATGTTATGCTCAAAAATTTTCAGATAAAATTTTTACTTTTCTTAAAGATAATATTAATACAAAAATTTTGATTTTAGGACAGAAAGAAAAGTTTAGAGTGGTAGAAATTTTAAAGGAACTCTTAGATAAAGAAAGAAAAGATGTTATATCACCTCTTATTTTGGTTGAAGATATTTCTAAAGAAAAAACTTGTGATCCCATAATTATTAAAGATTTTTTTGGTCATTCAAGGGCATTTATAAAGATTCAAGATGGATGTGATAATTTTTGTAGTTATTGTATTGTTCCTTATGTAAGAGGTCAACCAAGAAGTGTTCTCTTAGAATATATTTTAAAACAAACTGAGATTTTTGTAAAAAGAGGATACAGAGAAATAGTATTAACTGGGATTAATCTTAGTAAATGGGGAATAGAGTTTAATCCACCAAAAAATTTAACTTATCTTTTAGTGAAAATGGAGGAGTTTTTAAATTCCTTTAACAAAGAATTTATCTTGAGACTTTCCTCAATAGAAGTAAATGAAGTTGGAAAAGATTTCTTTGATTATGTTAGAAATAGTAAATTTATAGCTCCTCATTTTCATTTTCCTTTACAGAGTGGATCTAATAAAATTTTAAAACTTATGAATAGAAAATATTTAAGAGAAGAATATTTAGAAGTTTTAGAGAGGCTTTATGAGCTTTTTCCTCATGCTACTTTTGGTGCAGATGTAATTATAGGTTTTCCTGGGGAAGATGAAAAAGATTTTAGAGACACCTATGAATTTATTGAGAGATCACCTTTGAATTGGCTTCATATCTTTCCTTTTTCTCCAAGACCAGGAACCTTTGCAGAAAAGTTAAATTCTAAAATACCTCAGCAAGAAATAGAAAATAGGAAAAAGATACTAAAAAACTTAATAGAAGAGAAAAGAGAAAAATTTTTAGAAAAAGAGATTGGTAAAGAAAGAAAAGTAGTTATTGAGTTTTTTGACAAGAATAAAAATATGTGGAAAGCTCTTTCAGAAAATTATATTACTACTTATGTAGATTTAAGTAAATTAAATGGAGGAAAAGAGAATTTGCAAGGAAAAATTGTAAAAATAAAATTTTCTGAAAAAGAAAAAAACTATTTAATAGGAGATTTTTTAAAACCCCTGTAAAAAACAAGTCCATAGTGCAATCCCGAAGTAATAGTTAAAAAAATAACAACCTGTGTAATTATAGAAATATAAAAATCTTTTAAAGGTCTTATAAATAGATGCCAAAAATAGAAAAATAAGAATAAAAGTTGAAATATTGTGCAAGCCTTTCCTAAATAAGTTGGATTAAAGTTTACTTGATCAGAATACCTTAGAAGTAAAAATAAGGCTCCTATTAATATGACTATATCTCTTGTTATGGTAATTAAAACAAGGGTTAGAGAGATATTTTTATTTAAATAGAGTAATACAAAGAGCATATTTATAAAAACTTTATCTGCCAAGGGATCAAGAATTTTTCCAAGATCTGTTCTTTGTTTAAAAACTCTTGCAATATTTCCATCTAAGGTGTCACTTAAAATAGCAGTTCCAATTAAAAAAATTAATATTTTAGTATCTGCTCTTTTTATCCAGAGAAAAGGGAAAATCAATCCTAGGAACAATCTATATAAACTTAAGATATTTGGAATACTAAAAAAATCTTTCTTCTTAATTTGCATAAATTGTAATTATAACTTAAAATTTATTTTTATGATAATTCTTCATATTTGTTGTGGACCCTGCAGTATTTATCCTATTTCTTATTTTAAGGAAAGAGGGATTGAGTTTAAAGGTTATTTTTATAATCCAAACATACATCCTTACAAAGAATTTCGTCAAAGAATAAAGGCTTTAGAAGAAATTCAGAAAATTTTTGATTTTGAAGTTATATGGGATAAAGAATATGGTTTACGAAAATTTATCAAAGAGACCTTTATGCTTTGGGATAAACCTGGTAAAAGATGTGAAAGATGCTATATTATGAGGCTTACTTCAACAGTTAAAAAAGCTCTTGAATTAAAGGCTGAGGCTTTTACTACCACTATGCTTTATAGTATTCATCAGAATCACCAGCTTTTAAAAGAAATTGCAGAAGATTTAAGTTATCGTTATAAGATACCCTTTTTTTATGAAGATTTTAGAATTGGTTATCAAAAAGGGAAAGAGACTGTTAAAAATCTTAATATTTATATACAAGGCTATTGCGGATGTATATTTAGTGAAGAAGAAAGGTATTCTAAAAAAAGGAAAAAAGAATTAATTAAAGAATTAAAAAAATCGGAAACTTAATGATATTTTTTCATTTCATCTATTATAAAAGAAAGAGCAAGGAAGGCTTCTTGTCTGTGTTTAGCAAATATTGCAATTGAGGCAACCAATTCTCCTACTTTCAAAAAGCCAGTTGCATGATAAATAATTGTCTCAATAAGATCAAAATTTTTAATTGCCTCCTCTCTAATTTCCTTTAATTTTTCTATTACTAATTCTTTTATATCAAGTCCCTTAGCTGGAATCTTTTTTCCTTCTTTTAGGTCATATTCTCTAACAAATCCATTAAATTCTAAAATACAACCAAATTTTCCTTTCAATTTTTCACAAAGAATTTCTTTTTCTTTTAGATAGGTTTTATAATCTTTAAAAATCATTTTAAATTTAAAAATCAGCTTTTATAACAAAAATACCTTTATCTTCGGCACTTTTTTGAATTTCTTCTTTTATTTCTACCGCAACTATGGTAGGGATTACTTCACCTTTTAAAACATAAGCAAGTATTCCTGCTCTTTCTATGGCTCTTTCTATATCATCCTCTTGAAGGCTATAAGAAACCTCAATTGCTAAATACACTTCTTTTTTCACTTTTTTTATTTCACCCTTTATTAATAAATCAAGTTGTAATGCAGAAACTTTTTGATCTTCAGTAATTATTTTTTCTTCTTCAGCAGTTTCAAGGAGTGGGATTATTTCTTCAAAAGGAATTAATTTGCTTTTTCTCAAAATTCTACCAAAATATGCATAATATCGTTCTCTGATTGTTCTTTCAAATTCTTTTCCTTTAAATCTACCGAATTCCCCCTTAAGATAAGAAACATCCTGTTTTAAAACAGTAACATCCTGTTTTAATATAGCAACATCTTGCTTTAATATAGCCACATCCTGCTTTAACATTGCAACATCTTGCTTTAATATAGCCACATCTTGCTTTAATATTTCAACATCCTGCTTTAATACAGCCACATCTTGTTTTAATATAGTGACATCCTGCTTTAACACAGCTACATCCTGCTTTAATACAGTGACATCCTGCTTTAATATTTCTACATCCTTTTCAATTTTATCAACCTTTTTTTCAAGTTTTTCCATTTTAACAAGCATTTCTTCAAATTTTTTAGGTAGCTCTATCAATTCAGTGGTTAAAATAATTTTTCTTAACTCTTCCAGCCATTCAGGATGTTCTCTTAAAGCTCTTATAATATCTGCAAAAGTCAGTACAGGTTGTTTTTCCATTTCTTTTTCTAAATTTTCTTTTTCTTTATTTAGAGATTGCATAATTTAATTAGTTTTGCTTTTTTTAAAAATTAAAATTTTTCAATAAAAATAAATATAAAAGATACAAAAAAGAATGCAATAGATAACGAGATAAATATTTCTAAAAATGCTTATTTTTTGATCTTGGGATATGAAAGATATAGGGGATTTGAATTTCTAAAAATAAGCCGGCGGAGGGGCTTGAACCCTCAACCTTGGGATTACAAATCCCACGCTCTGCCTATTGAGCTACGCCGGCGATATATACGCTCCTCGGAGGAGGCGGGATTCGAACCCGCGGCACGGGTTTTTAGCCCGTGCACTCGCTTAGCAGGCGAGCGCCTTCGACCTCTCGGCCACTCCTCCATTTTTTCTGGTTCCGGGGCGTGGATTCGAACCACGATTCTGGGAGCCAAAGTCCCATGTCCTGCCAGTTAGACGACCCCGGAACTATTTATACCATAAAAATTATAACATTTCTTTCTTTTTTGTAAAGAGCTATTTAAATTACTTATTGGTCAATCTCATCACAGAATAAATCAAGCCTAAAATTTTTAATTTGTCTCTTGACAAAATATATTTTGATTTTTATTTTGAAAATAAATCTCAAATTTAGAGGGAATAAATTATGGTTTTAATATCAGAAATAGTAAAAGATTTTAAAAAATTTATAAGGAAAAAAGGATTAAAATATACCTCTGAAAGAGAGGAAATACTTAAGGAAATTTTAGAATCCAAAAATCATTTTGATGCTGATGAGCTTTATATGAAGTTAAGAAAAAAGGGTAGTAAAGTTTCAAAAGCCTCAGTTTATAGAACCCTCCCTCTCCTTGTTGAAGCAGGTTATATTCAGGAGGTTTATAGACAAGATGCAAGATCTTATTATGAACTTACTTTAGATAAGCTTCCCCATATTCATTTTATATGTGTTAAATGTAAAAATGTAGATGAAATATTAGATAATTATTTAGCTGAACTTATTCAAAAAGAAGCTAAAAATAAAAATTATACACCATTAACCTATCATTTAGAAATATTTGGTATTTGTGCAAATTGCAAAAAAGGGGTATAATTTCAAAATGTTATTAATTGAAGCAAGATGTGGAGATAAAGTAAAGATTAAAGAAATTCTTGGCGATGAGGCGGTGCTAAAAAAAATAGAGGCTATGGGATTAAGAAAAGGGGATATTTTTGAAGTTATTCAGAGATGGGGAAGAAATTTATTAATAAAAAATGGAAACAACAGATTGGTGATAAGTTCAGACATAGCTAAAAATATAGAAGTAGAATTAATAGAAACCTCTCCCCCTCCTTGTGAATTTAAACCCTGTAAAGGAAAAAAATGGAGATGGAGATGGGGTTGGTTTAAATGAAAAGAAAATTTAGCAGAATTCCCATTTCTAATACTGTAGAATTTTTTTGGCAAAATAAAAGCTATGAAGGAGTTTTAAAAGATTTGAGTTATGGAGGATTATATATTGAAAGCAAAATAATTCCCTCTATAGATGAAGAAATACCTATTGTTTTATTTTTAGAAGGAACACACCCTTCAATTAAACTCTTTTTTAAAGGAAAGGTTGTAAGAACAAATAAAGAAGGCTTTGCGGTTAAATATACCTATATTTCTCCTGAGAGTTTTGAACATTTTAAAAATTTTGTAAATTATAATTATTCCTCCTTAGAAATAGCAGAAAAAGAGGTTTATAGATTCTTAGGAGAAGCACATCCTTTATTTAAAGGTTTTATAAATCTTAATATTTTAGCTTTGAAAAACGAAATTTTAAAATTTATTTTAGAAAGAGCTTTTTTATATAGTCCAGATAAACCCTTTATTCTTTCAAGTGGCAAAGAAAGCCCTTATTATCTTGATTGTAGAAAGATTACTCTTTATTCTTTGACTTTTGGTTTGGTAGGTGCACTTTTTTGGCAAAAAATTAAATATTTAGGAGTTGATGGAGTTGCAGGAATGAGTATAGGTGCAGATCCAATTGTATGTTCTATTCTTGCTAAAGCAAACGAAGAAGATATTCCCTTAGAAGGGATTTTTGTGAGAAAGGAACCTAAAAAATATGGAACTCAAAAACAGATTGAAGGAAATATAAGAGAGGGAATGGATATTGTTCTGGTAGAAGATGTGGTAACCACAGGTAGCTCAGTTCTTAAAGCAGCTGAAATACTTGAAAAAGAAAAACTTCACATTATTAAAATTTTTGCTTTGGTTGATAGAGAAGAAGGAGGAAAAGAAAATATAGAAGCTAAGGGCTATGAATTTGAAGCTTTTTTCACTCTTAGCGAGATCTTAAAAGGATATCAGGAATTATCAAATAAAAATGCTTAAAAAGGAGAAAAGAGTATGAAAAAAATGGTATGGATTCTAAGTTTTTTTATAATTATTTTAGGGATTTATGCCTGTAAAAAGACTTCTGAAAAAACTGAAGTAAAAAAATTTCTTAATGGAGCCGGAGCAAGCTTCCCTTATCCTCTTTATGCAAATTGGGCAAACGAATATTATAAACTTACAGGAATTAAAATTAATTATCAATCCATAGGTTCTGGAGGAGGTATCAGGCAAATTATAGAAAAAACAGTTGATTTTGGAGCAAGTGATATGCCTTTTAAACCAGAAGAAGTAGAAAATAAAAAACTTTTACAATTTCCAACTGTAATAGGTGCTGTGGTACCTGTAGTGAATCTACCTGAATTAAAAAATTTATATCTAATACTTGATGGTGAAACACTTTGTGAAATATATTTAGGAAAAATTACCAAATGGAATGATTCAAAGATTAAAGCTTTAAATCCTGGGGTAGAGCTTCCAGATAAATCTATAACACCTGTATATAGAGCTGATGCATCAGGAACAACAGCTATTTTTACAAAGTATTTAACAGAGATATGTAAATCTTGGAAAGATAAAGTAGGGTATGGAACAGCTGTGAACTGGCCTGTTGGTATAGGTGCTAAAGGTAATGAAGGGGTGGCAAATTATGTTAAAAGAACTCCTTATACTATTGGATATGTAGAAATTGTTTATGCTTTTCAAAATAAACTTTCTTACGTAAAACTTAAAAACCTCTCTGGTAATGTAGTTGAACCAAGGGAGGAAAATATTAGAGAAGCAGCTCTTTTTGGAAATTTTGATCCTTCTAAACATTTCTATACCTGGCTTACAAACACTCCAGGAAAATCTGCTTGGCCTATTGTAGGAGCAACTTATATTCTTCTTTCACAAGATAAAGAAGAAACTAATAAAGAGGTGGTAAAATTTTTTGATTGGGCATTTAAAGAAGGAGACAAAATTGCTAAAGATTTAACTTATACACCTCTTCCAGAAGAAATAAAAGAAAAAATCCGAAATTATTGGAAAAAATACAAAATATTTTAAAAAATATTCAATTAAATCAAGAATTTTTCAGCTTGAAAAAATATTATAAATTATTAGAATTAAACCAAGATTTTATGGGAGCTTATCTTTTTATCCTTTAGAATTATAGTGAGAAAAAGAAACTATTATTTAGAGATAATAATAAAGAACTTTTTAGGTTTCTGGGCTATCTTCTCAGGATTTCTTTTTCCTTTTACAGTTTTTTTAATTTTATTTTATGAATCCCGTTTAGCTATCAAAACTTTTGGAATAGTTGAATTTTTAACTACCACCACTTGGGACCCTGTTTCTGAAACTTTTGGTGGGCTTACTATGATAGTAGGTACTTTAATAAGTACTTTTATAGCTGTTATTATAGCAGCTCCCATAGCTATAGGAATAGCTATTTTTATAACTGAACTTGCCCCTTCATTTCTAAAAGGAATAGTTACAAGTGCTATACAGCTTTTAGCAGCTATTCCAAGTATAATCTATGGAATGTGGGGATTTTTGGTATTAGCAAGTTTTATGAGAACTTATATAGAGCCCACTTTACAAAAAATATTTTCTTCCCTTCCTTTATTAGGGAAACTATTTTCTGGTCCCCCAACCGGCATTGATGTTCTTACAACTTCTTTAGTTTTATCCATAATGATAATTCCTTTTATGGCTTCAGTGGTAAAAGATTCCTTTGATTTGGTTCCTTCCGTGATGAAAGAATCAGCTTATAGCTTAGGAGCCACTAAATGGGAAGTTATTAAAGATGTAGTTATTCCATATACTGCCTCTGGTATTACAGGAGGACTTATTCTTTCAACAGGCAGAGCTTTAGGAGAAACAATGGCAGTAACTTTTTTAGCAGGAAATGTAACCCAAATTCCTACTTCTTTGTTTTCACCATTTACAACTATTACAGTAGCTTTAGCTAATCAGTTTACTGAAGCAGATACTCCTCTTTATCTTTCCGCACTTTTTTATTTATCTTTTATCCTTTTTATTCTTTCTTTTGTAATTCTTAGTTTAGCTAAACTTATGGTACTAAGATTAGAAAAAAAATGGAAATAAAAGTTTTTCAAAAAAAATTAACAAATTATATAATGTTACTAATTTCTTTTTTGGCTGCTCTTTATGGGTTATTTTGGCTTTTTTGGATTTTGGGAACTTTGTTTATAAATGGGTTTAAATATCTTACTTTAGAGCTTTTTTTACAGAACCCCAATCCTCCAGGAATTGAAGGAGGAGGGCTTAAACATGCTTTTGTTGGTCATTTTATTATAACCTTCTTAGCTACTATAATAGGTGTTCCTATAGGAATATGTGCAGGTATTTATTATGCAGAATATGGTAAAAATTCTAAAATTTTTATGGCATTAAAAAATATTACTGATATAATGGTGAGCACTCCTTCTATTATTATGGGTGCAGTAATGTATGCTTTAATGGTAATTCCTCTTAAGCATTTTAACGCCCTTTCTGGAATTTTTGCCTTAGCACTTCTCATGATTCCTGTAATTGCTGTTACAACTTATGAAATGTTAAACTTAATTCCTGATACCTTAAGAGAGGCTGCTTATGCACTTGGAGCTTATAAATGGCAAATTATTAAAGATGTTACTATGAGATCTGCCAAAGTAGGTATTTTAACAGGTGTCCTTTTAGGAGTGGCAAGAATTTCTGGGGAGACAGCTCCTCTTCTTTTTACAGCATTTAATAATGCCTATCTTTCATTTAACCTTTTTAAACCTATGGCAACCTTAACAGTGACTATTTTTAATTATATAATGGGGCCTTATGATTATTGGCATAAACAAGCTTGGGCTGCAGCATTATTTTTAACCCTTTTTGTATTAGTGCTTTCATTACTTGCAAAAGCTCTCATTCATTTTGGAACATTGGTACCTTTTAGATGGAAAACTAAAAGATAGATTTTAAAAAATGGAAAAAAATGTTGAAATAGAGGTTAAAAATTTAAATTTTTATTATGGGGAAACATTAGTTCTTAAAAATATCAACCTTACTATTTATAAAAATAAAGTTACAGCTTTAATAGGACCATCTGGTTGTGGTAAAACCACTTTTTTAAGATGCTTAAATAGAATGCATGATTTATATATAGGGAATAGATATGAAGGAGAAATAATTTTTGAAGGGAAAAATATTTTAGATAAAAATGTGGATTTAATTACTCTTAGATCTAAGATAGGAATGGTATTTCAGAAGCCTACCCCCTTTCCTATGAGTATATTTGATAATGTAGCTTATGGATTAAGACTTAAAGGTATTAAAGGTTCTGAATTAAAAGAAAGGGTTGAGAAAGCTCTTATAGATGCTGCTTTATGGGATGAGGTAAAAGATAAACTTAGAGAGAGTGCTTTTTCTCTTTCCGGAGGACAGCAACAAAGGCTTTGTATTGCAAGAGCTATTGCGGTAGAACCTAAAGTTTTATTATTTGATGAACCAACCTCTGCCCTTGATCCAATATCTACATCTAAAATAGAAGATTTAATTGTGAAGCTAAAATCTAAAATAACTATAGTAATAGTTACTCACAATATGCAACAAGCAGCAAGGATTTCTGACTACACGGCTTTTATGTATTTGGGAGAGCTAATAGAAGTGGGACCAACTGAAAAAATTTTTACTACCCCAGAAAAAAAACTTACAGAAGATTATATTACAGGAAGATTTGGTTAAAGAGAACATTTATGTTTGTTCCAGAAGGATTTTTGTTTTCAGGAATATCCTGTGGTATAAGAAAAGAAAATAGACTTGATTTAGGATTAATTTATTCTCCTAAAGAACTTACTGCTTGGGGTGTATTTACTACTAATACAGTAAAAGCTATTCCTGTTTTATTAGGGAAACGGCTTATTAGAGAAAAAAAGATTCATGGAATTCTGGCTAATAGCGGTGTTGCAAATGCTTGCACAGGGGAAGAAGGTTTTAAAAGAGCTTTAACAATTCTTAAAGAAGTGGCTAAATACTTAAAAATTCCCTATAAAAGTTTACTTCCAGCCTCAACCGGAGTAATAGGAGAACAATTACCTTTAGAAAAGATTTTACCAAATATTCCTACTCTTATTTCTAATCTTTCAGTACAAAATTACATTCAATTTGCTAAAGCTATCATGACCACTGATACCTTTCCTAAAATAGTATCAAAAAAAACTGGGGAAGGAATAGTTATATTTGGGGTAGCCAAAGGTGCTGGGATGATAGCTCCTAATATGGCAACTATGCTTGCTTTCATTTTAACAGATGCTGAAGTATCTAAGGATTATTTAAAAAAAAGTCTTCCTAAAATAGTAGAACAAAGTTTTAACAGAATTACTGTTGATGGGGATACCAGCACTAATGACACAGTTTATATGCTGTGTAGTAATTTGAAAAAAATTAAAAACTGGGAAAAGTTTGAAAGTCTTTGTTTAGAAGTTGCTAAGGAACTTGCTTACCTTATAATAAAAGATGGAGAAGGGACAAGTAAAGTTATCAAAATTTTAATAAAAGGAGCTAAAACTAAAAATGAAGCAAAAATTCTTGCAACATCTGTTGCTAATTCTCCATTAGTAAAAACTGCTTTTTACGGAGGAGATCCTAATTGGGGAAGAATATTTTCAGCTCTTGGGAAAAGCGGAATAAAATTCAATCCTCAGGAAATAGAGATTTATTTAAATGGGATCCCTTGGGTTGCTAATTTTAAAAGCATAAATAATGAAGCTAAAATTAAGGAAGAAATGAGAAAACCTGAAATAGAACTTTGTATAAGACTTAAACAAGGAAAAATGAGCTACGAAATGTTAACTACAGATTTAACTGAGGAATATATCAGAATAAATGCACATTATAGAACATGAAGATACTTCTTACAAATGATGACGGAATCTATTCAGAAGGTCTCTGTGCATTATACGAAACTTTAGTTCTTGATCACGAAGTTTATATAGTTGCTCCTGAAAGTGAAAGGAGTGCAGTTGGTCATGCTATAACTATAGAACAACCTTTAAGGGTTAGAAAAGTTAAAAGGGGGAAATATTTTTGGGGATATGCAATAAATGGTACTCCTGCTGATTGCGTAAAACTTGCTCTTTATGAACTTATAGGACCAGTAGATTTGGTTATTTCTGGTATTAATAAAGGAGCAAATGTAGGAATTAATCTTTTGTATTCAGGAACTGTTTCAGCAGCAACAGAAGCTAAAATACTTGGATATTCTTCTATTGCTGTTTCTATAGATGCTTATGAAGATGTAGACTATTGTTTTGCAGCAAATTTTATAAGCACCTTTATAAATTATGTTTTTGATTTGCCACTTGATTTACCTTTTTGTTTAAATATTAATATTCCTTATATAAATCCTTATAAAATTAAAGGAATTAAATTTGTTAGACAATCAATTGCTAAATTAAAAGAAATTTTTGATAAGAGACTTGATCTTCATGATAAAATTTATTATTGGCAAGGAGCAGAAGAATATACAGAAAAAGATCCAGATACAGATGTAATAGCATTAAAAGAAGGCTATATTACTATCACACCTATTAAATTTGACCTAACAAATTATTCTTCTCTAAATAAACTTAAACAAATAGACGATAAAATTTTAAAAAATCTTGTTGTATAAATTTTATTTCTATGAATTTTCACGTTTGAAAATTTCATTTTTTGTTTTATAATAAATATTAAAGAAAATATAATGGAGGTGATTGTAAATGAGAAAAAGAGGTAGAATAGTAACTATTGAAGATGTAAAATTTGTATACGAAAACTATGCTAATATGAGTGCTACTGAAATTGCAGAAAAATTAGGAATAAGTAAATTTCAAGTAAATAAAATTGTAAATGAATTAAGAAAAAGAGGGGTTGAAATTCCTAAAAAGATTGGGAAAAAAATTAATGTATATGATAAATTTGTAGAGGAACTTAAAAAAGCTGGAAAAATTTAATGTAAAATTTCGTCAATTAATTTACAATCTTTTTCAATTTGAATTTTTAAATTTTCTATAGAAGGGAATTTTTTTTCATCTCTTATACGTTTTATTATTTCAATTTTTAATGTTTTTCCATAAATATTTTTATTAAAATTAAAAATGTGTACTTCAATAGAGATTTCCTTTTCTCCAAAGGTGGGTCTTTTACCTATATTTAAAGCACCTTTTAATTTTTCTCCATTTAAAATTACCCAAACTGCATATACTCCTGAGGGAGGAAGAAGTTTTAAAGGAGAAACTTCTAAATTTGCAGTAGGATAACCTATTTCTTTTCCTCTACCTTTACCTTTGATTACTTTTCCCATAATTAAATAGGGTCTTCCTAAAAGTTCATTAGCAGATTCAATATTTCCTTTTTCTATAAGATTTCTAATTGCAGAGCTCGAAATTATGACACCATTTAGCATTATAGAGGGGATAGCTTTTACTATAAAATTATATTTTTTGGCTACTTTATTTAAATAATCTACATCACCTTTCCTAAATTTTCCAAATCTAAAATTAGATCCTACAATTATTCCTTTGGCTTTTATTTTGTCAACTATATATTCCTGAACAAACAAGTCATGAGAAAGTTCTGAAAGAGTTTTAGTGAAAGGGATTAGAACTAAGTTGTCTATCTCTAAAAGAGAAAGTAAGTAAAGCTTTTCTTCCAAGGTAGTTAAAAGCTTTAAATTTGATTCTGGAAAAAGAACCGTACGTGGATGAGGATCAAAAGAAACTACAACAGGCTTAACGTTTAAAAGATTAGCCAATTTTTTGGTTTCTTCAAAAAGAGCTTTGTGTGCTAAATGAATTCCATCAAAACTTCCTATGGTAATTACTGTTTCAAAAGGAAGTGGGAAATCCTTAGGGGTATAAATTTTCAATCTTTCCCTCCAAAAGATTGAGAAAACTATCAAATAGATAAATTGAATCGTGCGGCCCAGGAGCATTTTCTGGATGGTATTGTACAGACATAGCTTTTAAATCTGGCACAAATATTCCCTCAAGAGTTTGATCATTTAAATTTATATGAGTTATTAAAGCAGATTTAGGAAGTTCCTCTTTTTTTACACAAAATCCGTGGTTTTGTGAGGTAATTTCTACCCTTTTATTGAAAAGATTTAACACAGGATGATTTATTCCTCTATGACCAAATTTAAGCTTATAAGTTGTTGCTCCAAGAGCTTGTCCTAAAATTTGGTGTCCTAAACATATTCCAAAAATAGGTTTCTTACCGAGAAGTTCTTTTATATTTCTCACTATAGTTTTTAAAGGTGCAGGATCACCTGGTCCGTTTGAAATAAAAATTCCATCAGGGTTATGAGAAAGTATTTCTTTAGGTTCAGTATAGGCAGGAAATACAAGACATTCACAATCTCTTTCAGTAAAAAGCCTAAGTTGGTTGTATTTTAAACCACAATCAATAACAGCTATTTTATATTTAGCTTCACCTTTAAAAGTTTTATAATTTTCTTTTCCCCTTTTTCCAAAATAATAAGGCTCTTTACAAGTTACATACTGCACAAGATCTCTACCCACATAATCAGGACTTTCTTTAACTTTTTCTAAGAATTTTTTAGGATCAAGAGTTTCGGTTGTTATGCCACCTTTCATAGCTCCATAAAGTCTTATATGGCGTGTTAAAGCCCTTGTATCAATTCCTTCAATTCCAAGAATATTATTTTCTGAGAGCCAATCTCCTAACGATTTTTCAGCCCTCCAATTGCTATAAAAAGGCTGATATTCTCTTACAATAAAACCTGCTACTTGAATCCTTTCACTTTCCATATCCTCTTGATTTACTCCGTAATTTCCAATAAGTGGATAAGTCATAGTAACAATTTGTCCATAATAGGAGGGATCAGTAAGTATTTCTTGATATCCTGTCATTCCGGTATTAAAGACAATCTCTCCAAAAGACTCGCCTCTTATAGTGAAAGAATATCCCCAAAAATGGGTTCCATCTTCTAACATAACAAGTGCTTTATATTTTTTCATGGCTTTAATTATCTTTTAATTTTTGTTTTGATTCCCAAAGTAAATATTCTCTAATAAAATCATCAATTTCTCCATCTAAGATTTCTTCAACTTTATAAGATTCGTATTGAGTTCTGTGATCTTTAACTACTTTATAAGGATGTAAAGTATAAGTTCTAATCTGATTTCCCCAGCTTATTTCTTTTTTTTCTCCTATTAAACTTTCTTTTTTATTTTCAAGTTTTTGCTTTTCCAATTGATAAAGCCTTGATCTTAAAATTTTTAAAGCAGTCATTTTATTTAAATATTGGCTTCTTTCATTTTGACAGGTTACAGTGATTCCTGTAGGTATATGGGTAATTCTTACTGCAGTTTCAGTCTTATTAACATGTTGTCCACCATGTCCACTTGCCCTCATAGTTTCAATTTTTAAATCTTCAGGTCTTATTTCCACCTCAATATCTTCTTCAATTTGAGGAATCACAGTAACAGAGGCAAAGGAGGTATGTCTTTTAGAATTTGCATTAAAGGGTGATATTCTTATAAGTCTATGAATTCCCTTTTCACCCTTTAAATATCCATAAGCTTTTTCTCCCTCAATTAATAAAACTGCATTTTTTATTCCTGCTTCTTCTCCAGGTAATATATCAACAATTTTTACTTTATATCCTTTTTTTTCAGCCCACTTTACATACATCCTAAGAAGGATAGAAGCCCAATCTTGTGCATCTGTTCCTCCAGTTCCTGCATGAATGCTTAAAATTGCAGAAGAAGAATCATATTCTCCTGAAAGTAAAAGTTTAGTTTCCTCAGTTTTAAAAGTTTTTTCAAAGGAGGTTAGTTCCTCTAAAAGAGTATTTAATATATCAAAACTTTTTTCTTCTTTATAAAGAGAATACCATTCGATAATTTCCTTAAATTTTCTCTCAAGATTTTCAAGGATAGATATTTTCTCGAAAATTTGAGCTCTCTCTTGAAGAAGTTTTTTTATTTTTTGAGAATCCCAATCTTTGTTATTTTGGAGTTCTTCTTCGATTTTGATTAATTTTGTCTCTAATTTTTGGGGTTCAAAGACACCCCCTTAAATCTTCCAATTTATCCTCAAAATTTTTGATCAATTTTTCTAAATCTACATTTTTATAAATTTGAGCCAAATTATGCATAGCAAATAAAATATAAACCAATTTTTAAGAAAATAAAGTCTTTTATAAAAGTTTTAAGATCTCTTTAAGCTGAGAAATATGCAGATTAACAATTTTTTTTCCATCAAACATTAAATAACTAAAATTTTTTTGAATAAGAAGATTTATTGTTTTTTCAATTTCTTGGGGATTTATTTTAAATTCTTCAGGGAAGGGGGAAAGATTATTTAAACTCCAAAGGCTTAAAAATTTTACTGCTAAATCAGGGGAGTTAATAAGACATTTATATACATGAAAATGTGCATTTTTTTCTAAAAGATCATCTTTATATTTTTGAGCAAGCCTTCCTATCCCCCATATAACTCCTCTTTGAGCAGGGGGAAACTCTAAGTAATTATCTGCTTTATGTTTCCCTGTATCTTCTGTTTCCCAAATATAGGAAATAAAAATGGAGAGATATTCATTTTTTAAAATTTCATGATTATATAATGCTTCAGCAAAACCTTCAGGAACACCCCAAGCCATACTTCCTGATTCTTCATTAAGCATCCAAATTAGCCTACGGATTATTATCCTTGCCCTTTCAAGATCTTTATTTGCTATTTGAGAAACTATATATCCAAATCCTATTATAGCTTTCCAACGAATTTCTTCTTTCGGATGTAAAAAAGCTCCTATAAGGAAACTCACAATTTTAGTAGGAGGAAATTTATTAAGAGAATTCAATAAATTTTTAAGATCCTCTTTTTCAAGAATATCCCAAACTTCTCTTTTTAAATAGATAGACACTTCTTTAGGAAGAACTTTTAATTTTTTGGGCAATAATTTTCCCAAGTTCTTCACACTGCTTTAGGATATCTTTGTCAGGTGCAAATTTTACTTTTATTCCTTCATGAACAATCTCAGCTTTTATTTCATTTAAGATATCATTTAATAGCTTAACTGATTCTCCACTCCATCCATAGGAACCAAAAGCAGCTCCAATTTTGTTTCTTGGTCTAAGTCCTTTCATATAATGTACAAAGCTTGCTACAGTGGGCATAAGCCCATTATTTAATGTAGGAGAGCCTAAAACTAATCCTTTAGCAAGCATTACTTCAGTCATTACATCAGTTATATCTGAAACAGAAAGTTTAAAAAGTCTTGCTTCTACACCTTCTTTTATTATACCATCCATGATTGCATAGGCCATTTTTTCTGTACTTTTCCACATAGTATCATAGATAATTACCGCTCTTTTTTCTGCAATATAATTGCTCCAATTTTCATAAAGCTGAATAATCTCATTTATATGTTTCCTCCATACAACTCCATGATCTGGGCATATTAATTCTATTTCAAGCCCCAGCTCTTTTATTGTTTTTAAAAGATTTTGAACACGTGGAGAATAAGGGAGTACAATATTGGCATAATATTTGGCAGATTCCTCTATCAAAGTGCAATAGTCAACTTCATCGTCAAATCTATTAGAAGTTGCATAATGAGCTCCAAAGGCATCTTGAGAGACCAGAATTTTTTCTTCAGGGATATAGCTTATCATACTGTCTGGCCAATGAATCATGGGAGTTTCTATGAATCTTATGGTTCTTTCTCCTATTTTAATTTCTTTTCCAGTAGAAACTTCTTCAAAGGGAAAATCATTTTTATGTAAATAATTTTTTAATCCATCTTTTCCCCTTTGGGTTATAAAAATCTTTTCAGGTTTTATAATTTCTACTATTTTTAAGAATCCTCCAGCATGATCTGGTTCTATATGATTTACAATTAAATAATCAATCTTTTCTGGGTTAATAATACTTTTAATTCTTGATAATAATTCTTCTTCAAATCCATGTTTTACAGTGTCAAAAAGGGTAATTTTTTTATCTATTAATAAATAGGAATTATAAGTAGTTCCTTTAAAGGTAGAATATCCGTGAAAATTTCTTACATTCCAATCAATAGCACCAACCCAATAAAAGCCTTCTTTGATCTTTACTGCCTCCATAGAACTCCTCCTTTTAAAAGTCTATTTTTTTTCCATCCCAGCATGTCTATACATATCTTCGAGAATAATAAGTCCTTTTTCTAAGGCTTTTAAAAAAACACATTGGATATTCTCTTCTTTTAATCTTCAAGGACAAAATCGTTTTTTGCTGCTCCACAAATAGGGCAAGTCCAATTGTTAGGTAATTTCTCAAAAGGTGTTCCAGGAGGAATCTCTTGATTAGGATCTCCTACCTCAGGATCATATACATATTCACAAACACTGCATTTGTATTTTTTCATAAAAAATCTCCTAACTAAAATTTTTATTTCAAGATAGGTTCAAAATCTTCTTTTGGTGCCCCACAAGATGGGCAAACCCAATCATCTGGTAAGCTTTCAAAGGGTGTTCCTGGAGGGATGTTATTTTCAGGATCCCCCTCATCAGGATCATAAATATAACCACATACTATACATCTATACTTAATCATAGCTACCTCCTTTTAGGGGATTCTATAAGATTTTAAAAGATATCAAGAATTAATCTTCAGGGTAATATACATTCTTAGGATTCCCACATCTTGGGCATCTCCAGCTATCAGGAAGTTTCTCAAAAGGTGTTCCAGGAGGAATTCCACCTTTAGGATCCCCTACCTCAGGATCATATACATTTCCACATACACTACATCTGTATTTTTTCATCCTTCAAACCTCCTATTTTATTTTTATAAAAAACTATTTAGATGGTTCACAAACTTTAGAAGATTCCCATAATCCATGTAAATTACAATATTCCTTTGCAAGAACTCTATTTGCTTCTACTTGAAAAGTAGCTTCTGGAGCATCTCCAGGTTTTAGAAATTTAATATAAACTTTATCCTCATCTGCATGAAGTTCTATCCATTCAATATAATGTTCCTCTGTCATAGGATGAGGTGTACTCCCTACTTTTACTTTGTATGTGTTACCTACCTTTTCAATTACAGGAACATGCTTCTCAACTGCTGCATCAATAGATCCAGCTACCATAAGCTGCATAGGCTCCCCACAACAAACTAATTGTCCTATGCCACTATGCATAACTAAAACAATGTTTCCACATACATTACATTTATAAATCCCTAATTTTTCAGCCATCTTAAACCTCCTAATTAAAATTTTTTTTAAATTTAAACTAATACAAAATTAAAATTTGTCAATATAAATTTGTGAATTATAATTTTTGGTAGATATCTTTGAGTTCCTTTAAAAGTACTTCTATTAATTTTTTAAGATCCCCTTCCAAAGAAACTTTATGAATTGAAGCTTTTAAAGATTTTTTTTTTAAGATTTTTCTTATTCCTTCAAGAGAATAACCTTCATCAAGAAGTTCTTTTACTTTTAAAAGAAGATTAACTTGATTTCTTTTATAAAACTTTCTATTGGCAATACGATAAGGTTTTAATTGAGGAATTTTCTTTTCCCAATAAAGAAGAATATGTGGTTTAACTTTTAAGAGTTTTGTAACTTCGCTAAAACTTATATAGAGACCTTCTTCTTCCTTATTGTTTTTCATTACGTAAATCGATTTTAAATTGGGGAGCTACACGAAATACTATTTTTTTAAAAGGTTTTATTTCTACTTCTTTTTTATTTTTTAAATTTCTTCCTTTTCTTTTTTTAGTTTCATAAGGGATAAAATTCCCAAATCTTACAATTTTAGTTTCTTCACCTAATTCTAAAGTTTTTTTAATCTCTTCTAAAAGTTCATCAATTAGGGTTTTTAAAACTCTTTTTGAAAGGCCTACTTTTTGGTGTAATTTATTTATTATTATTTTTTTATTGATAGTTGCCATTTATCTTGGTTTAGCAGAAAATTTTTCAAATATAATTTTAGCTATTTTATTTTGAATTTGATTAACTTCCTCATCTTTTAGAGTTCTATCTTCAGCTCTATACCAGAATCTTATGGTTATACTTTTTTCTCCTTCCGGAATAGGAGGACCCTCATAAATTTTAATACAATTAATCTCTTCTAAATAAGGAATTGATAAAGTTTTCACAAAATCTAAAATATCTCCAACTTTTATTTCTCTTTTAAGAACACAAGTTATATCTCTAAAAGTAGAAGGATATTTAGGTGGTTTTTTCACTATTACTTTCTTCTCTATGCTTTCAATTTTTTCAAATAAAATTTCTAAATTAATTTCAGAGATAAATAAAGGGGGTTTTAGATCGAAATCTTTTAGTATCAGGTTTTTTACTTCTCCAGCAAATCCAATCTTTTCGTTATTTAAATAAAGATCAAAGGAGGCTCCCTTTTTAAGAAAGGGTTCTGAAGAATGGGGTTTGAAATCTATATTTATGCTTAAAATTTCAAAAATAGATTCTAAATACCCTTTTAGATCATAAATATCAAATTTTCTTAAATTTTCATACCACACTTCTTTATTTGCGTTTCCCATAAGTAAAATTCCAAGATAAAGAGGTTCCTCTGCTAATTCTCTTTCAGTTGGGAAAAAGACCTTTCCAATTTCAAATATTTTTAAAGAATTTACTTCTCTAAAAAAATTAAAACATGCAGTTTCAATAAGCCCAGGAACTAAAGATGTTCTCATAACTGATTGAGAAGAAGATAAAGGATTAGCAAGTTCTATAAATTTTAATCTCTTATCCTCTTTTTCAAGATTTAGTTTTTCTAAAGATTTTGGATCTATAAAGCTATAAGTAATAACCTCAGAAAATCCAAAAGATCTTAAGATATTTTTAAGGTTTTTTTCAAATTCTAATTTTTGAGAAGGACTTTTACAATAAAGAATACTTTTAGGAAAGGTGGAAGGGATTTTTTCATAACCATAAATTCTTGCAATTTCCTCTATAAGATCTTCAGGTATTTTTAAGTCTTGACGATAGGAAGGGGGAATTACTTGGAATTCATAATCAGTTTTTTGCACTTCACCTACTTTACTTAAAATTTTTTCTATTTCTGAAGAATCAATTTGAAACCCCAAATATTTGATAATTTTTTGATTAGAAAGTGATATTCTTGGAGGAATAAATGGTTTGGGATATATATCAACTACTTCAGAATAAATTTCAGGATCAGCCCACTTTAAAATAAGTTCACTTGCTCTAAGTAATCCCAAAATAACTCCTTCTGGATCTATGTTTCTTTCAAATCTATAAGAACTTTCAGTAATTAATTTATGTTTTTGAGATGATAATCTTATTCTTTTTGGATTAAACCAAGCAGACTCTAAAAATATATTTTCTGTATTTTCAGAAATTCCAGAATTTTCTCCCCCCATAATTCCTGCAAAAGCTAAGGGTTTTTTAGTATCGGCAATTACCAGGTCTTTCTCTTTAAGTTCTCTTTCAATTCCATCTAACATAAAAAGTTTTTCTCCAGAATAGGCGCTCCTTATAAGAATAGTTTTATCTTCTATTTTATCCCAGTCAAAGGCATGAAGAGGTTGTCCCAATTCCAAAAGTACATAATTTGTAATATCTACTATATTATTAATAGGTCTAAGGCCACAAAGCCAAAGCCTTTTTTGGATATAAAAGGGACTTTCCTTTATTTTTACTTTCCCTACAAATCTACCTGCATATCTAAAACATCCATCATTATCTAAAATCTCGATTTTACCTTTAAATTTTTCTCCCCTTTTTAAATTTTCATCTAAATTTGGAAATTTTAATTCCCATGAAGTTAGTAAATTTAATTCACGAGCAACACCAAATATTGAAAGAAGATCTCCTCTATTGGGAGTTATAGCAAGGTCAAGAACAATTTCAGAAATTCCTAAAATTTTATATATAGATTCACCAAGAGGAGAATTTTCAGGAAGAATAAGAAGTTTTTCTTTTTCTTCCCCAATGCCAGCTTCATATGGAGACAAAAACATTCCATAGGATTTGTAATTTTTAATGGATTTTATTTCTACTTTTTCAAAACCAAAGGTGAAACTTTCAGGTTTAGCTAATCCAACTATTAAATTAGGTTTTACCTGATCTTTAGCAGTAGTTAAAATTGTGAAAAAATCTTTCCCATCTGTTACTTTACAAACAACTAAATCCTTAAGATCTTCTGGTTCATAAACTTCTAAAATTTTTACTGCTATTAGTTCTCCCAAATTTTTATAAGGATTTTCTATATTTTCTACTTCTACTCCTCCCATAGTGAGAATTTCTGCAATTTCTTCAGGACTTCCTTTTAATTCAATGAATTCTGAAAGCCAGCTTATAGGAATTTTCATTGAAATTTCCTGATTTACTTAAAACTTTGTAAAAAAAATAAATGGTTTTCAAAAAACATTCTTATATCATCTATTCCATATTTTATCATAGCAATTCTTTCTATACCCAATCCAAAAGCAAAACCTTGCCAAAGTTCTGTATCATAATTGACTACTCTAAAAACTTCTGGATGAACCATTCCAGCTCCAAGTATTTCTAACCATCCAGCCTCTCCACATACTTTACATCCTTTCCCCTTACAGATTACACATTCAATATCCATTTCCAAACTGGGCTCGGTAAAGGGAAAATAACTTGGTCTAAATCTTACCTTGGTTTTCTCTCCAAAAATTTCTCTTGCAAAATAAGTTAAAACACCTTTAAGATCAGAAAAACTAACTTCTTTATCCACCATTAATCCTTCTATTTGATGAAACATGGGAGAATGTCTAATATCTGCATCACAGCGATACACTTTTCCAGGAGCAACTATCCTTAAAGGAGGAATTCTTTCAAGCATCGCTCTAATTTGCATAGGAGAGGTATGAGTTCTTAATAAGGCTCCATTTTTAAGATAAAAGGTTGCTTGCATATCTCTTGCAGGATGCCACTCTGGAATATTTAAAGCAGTAAAATTATAATATTCTGTTTCTATCTCTGGTCCTGTTACTATTTCAAAACCAAGCCTTGAAAATATTTCACAAAGTTCATCAATTACTTGTGTAAGAGGATGGAGTGTTCCTATGAAAGGAGATCTTCCAGGTAAGGTGAGATCTAAACCAAGGTCTTTATCTTCCTCTCTAAATAAAATTTCTCTTTCTTTTTCCTTTAATTTTTCTTCTAATAGATCTTTTAACTCATTAAGTTCTTTTCCTAAATATTTTTTTTCTTCTAAAGGAAGGTCCTTTAAAAGTTTAAGGAAAGAGGTAATTTTACCTTTTTTACCTAAATATTTAATTCGAAAATTTTCTAATTGAGAAAAATCTTCTATTTTTTCAAAGCTTTCCCAAATTTCCTTTTTAAGTTTTTCGATCTCAGAAGAATTCATTTTAGAAATTAATAAAAGTTATTGCCATTGAGCTTTAGCAATTTCTACCAATTTAGAAAATATTTCTGGCTCATTTATAGCTAAATTGGCTAAAACTTTTCTATCAAGCTCTATACCTGCCTTCTTTAATCCCCCCATAAATTTACTATAATTTAATCCATTTAATCTTGCTGCTGCATTAATTCTAATCTGCCAAAGTCTTCTAAAATCTCTCTTTTTCTGTCTTCTGTCTCTATAAGCATATACTAAAGCCCTTTCAACTGTTTCTTTAACTCTTCGAAAAACATTTTTTCTTTGTCCCCAATATCCTTTAGCTAATTTTATTAATTTTTTATGTCTTCTTCTTGTTTTAAAACCACCTTTTGCTCTTGGCATAAAAAAACCCCCCTTTAAAGAATAAGATCTCTAAAACTTATAGGGAATACATCTTTTTATATGAGAGTAATATCCAGAAAAGAGTTCCTTTTCTTGTTTAAGATGTCTTTTTCTTTTTTTACTTTTCTTTCTTAATAAATGACTTCTTCCAGATTTTCTATGCATTATTTTTCCTGTAGCTGTAACCTTAAACCTTTTTGCTGCGGATCGATTAGTTTTCATTTTTTGTTTACCCACTTTCTCCTTCTCCTCCTAAATTTTTATAGTTCCTTAACTTTACACCAAATTTTATTTGTTTCAACACCTCTTCAGAAATTTTAAAACTCTCCTTTTCTGAGGGGAAAACTCTATTTTTACAATCATCTATAAAATTTTTTAAAGCCTTTTTAAAGTTTTCATACCCTTCAAAATAGGTTTTAACAAATTTGGGACGTATTTTAGGATAAAGTCCAACTACATCATGGAAAACAAGTATTTGTCCATCTGTATAAGGACCTGCACCGATTCCTATAGTTGGAACATTTACCTTTTGAGTTATTAATTTAGCAAGTTCTGCTGGAACACATTCAATAATTATAGCAAAGACTCCCACTTCTTCTAATATTTCTGCATCTCTTAATAGTTTTTGTGCACTTTCTATGGTTTTCCCCTGAACCTTTAATCCTCCAAGCTCCATGCTTCTTTGAGGAGTAAGTCCGATATGTCCTAAAACAGGAATTCCAGCTCTAACAATTGCTGAAACAATTTCAGCAACTTCTTCTCCTCCTTCAACTTTTACTCCATGACATCTTCCTTCCTTTACAAATCTTCCAGCATTTAAAATTGCTTTCTCCTTAGATATTTGATAGGATAAAAAGGGCATATCTCCTATGCGAAGAATGTTTGGTGCCCCCTTACTTACTGCTTTACAAAAAAGAAGCATTTCTTCCATACCTATTGAATAGGTATCCTCTTCACCAAGAATTACCATAGATGCTGAATCTCCTATCAAAACAAAATCGAATCCAGATTCTTCAGCAAGTTTTGCAGAAACATAATCATATGCAGTAATAGCAACAATAGGTTCTTTTCCTTTTTTTTCTATTAAACTATATGGACTTAACTTGAAAAGAGACACTCTATTCCCTCTTTATAAGGAAGATTAAATTTTTCTTTAAGATAAAGATATCCCTTCTGAGTAAGTATTCTACCTCTTTTTGTGCGGGCAATTAATCCCATTCTTATTAAAGCCGGTTCATAAATAGTTTCAAATTCTTCTGGGGTAATATCTGCTGAAAGTGCAAGAGCCGTAACTCCTACGGGTCCACCTTTAAATTCTTTATAAAGGGTTAAAAGACATCTTCTATCTTCGGGAGTTAGTCCCCATTCATCAATATCAAGAAGTTTTAAAAAATCTTCAAAAACTTGAGAAGATACCTTTAATAATTTTTGGTCTTTAGTTTTAGAATTTAGTAAAACAAATTCTCTTAATCTTCTTACCAGATTTAAGGCTTGTCTTGGTATACCTTTTGAAGCTTTTGCAAGTTTGAAAGCCAAATCTTTTTCTATTTCAAGTCCCCAGGACTTACTCACTTTCACAATAATATCTCTTAATTCTTCATCTTTATAATAATTTAATTTAAAAATTAGCTGAAATCTATCTCTGAGAGGGGCTAAACAAAGATTAGGTTTATTTGTAGCTCCAATTAAAGTAAATTTTGGAAGATTGAGTCTTATAGTTTTTCCAGTATTACCTTTGCCTATTACTATATCTAAAGCAAAATCTTCCATTGCGGTATAAAGAATTTCTTGGCAGGGTTTTGGCATTCTATGAATTTCATCAATAAAAAGGATGTTCCCCTCTTTTAAATTGGTAAGAACCGCAGCTAAGGTTCCGGTTTTATCAAGAACAGGACCTGAGGTAATCTTTAAATCTCGTTTTAATTCATAAGCTATAATTCTTGCTAAGGTTGTTTTCCCAAGTCCTGGAGCACCAATAAAAAAAGTATGAGGGAAGATATCATTTCTTTTTTTTACTGAAGAAATATAAACTGAAAGCTCATCTTTTATTCTTTTTTGTCCTATAAATTCATCAAGACTATGAGGGCGAAAATAAATCATTAAAAAATATTATATAAGAATTCCAAGAATATACAAGAAAATTAAAATTACATTTCTTTTTTAAGCTCTTTTAAATAAATTTCTTTTGCTTTTTCAAGTAAAGAAAGTAATTTTGTAAAAAGTTCATCTCTTTCAGCTATTAAAGTTCTAACTCTTTCTTTGTCTCTACTATTATGGGCAATTACAATATCTCTACAAAGCAAGTGAAATTTTTTGTGGATTTCTTCAAATTCGGAAAAAACAGCCACACCTCTAAATTTTTCTCCCTCACCTTCGTAAAGCCATTTTCCTATACTACAGACTTTATAATTCCCAAGAAGTTCAGGATCTAAGGTATCAAGCCCCATTAAATGACCATTAACTCTAATTATTAATCTTTCGTGGTCTGATTTAAAGAGATCAAAAAGAGCCTCTTTTAGTTTTTCTGTTTTTACTAAGGATGCAGTGTGTCTTAAATCTGATGAAACACTCACTAAACTATAAATAGTTTTTGTGAGTTCCTCAATTAAATGGGTGACTTCAGCAGTTAATTTAGCTGTTTCTTCTACAGTTTTACTTATTTCTTCACTTGCTGTAGATTGCTCTTCTGTTGCTGCAGCAACTTGAGCTATAGCATCTTTTACTTTTTGAGAAGATTCTACAATATTATCAAGAGCATCTTTTACTTTACTTAAAGAAGCAACTCCTTTTTCAACCTCCTTAGCAGTAATTTCCATATTTTCAAAGGCTTTATTAGATTCTGTCTGAATAGTTTTTACTTTCTCTGCAATTTCATCAGTTGCTTTAGCTGTTCTTTCTGCAAGCTTTCTTATTTCTTCAGCAACAACCGCAAAACCTCTTCCATGCTCTCCAGCACGTGCTGCTTCAATTGTAGCATTAAGGGCAAGTAAATTTGTTTGATCAGCAATATCTTTAATAAGTTGAACTATATAACTTATTTCTCCTGCACTTTTATTAAGTTCTTCAATTACATTTTTTAAAGCCAAAGTATCTTCATTTGCTTTTATAATAATATTTGTTGCTTCTTCAGAAATACCCTTTCCTTCTAAGGCAGCATTTATATTTTGAACTGCAAGGTCTGAAACTTGTGAAGCATTTTTTGCAATATCAGCAATGGTTGCGCTCATCTCTTCAACAGCAGAAGCAACTTGTGATGCTTGAGTACTCTGAATTTTTGAATTTTCTAAAGCTTTATTAAGAATTTTGAAACTTTCATCAATTGAATCAGCTAATTTTTGAGAATAAATTAGAGATTTTTCGTTAAGAGAAATAAAAGCTTGTAAAAGTTTATGCATACTTCTTGCAAGTCTTCCTACTATATCAACTCTATCTTGAAATTCAATTTTTATAGTAAGATCACCTTCTGCCATTTTTTCAAGAAGGCTTCCTAATTTATCAAGAGGTTTATGAGTCACTATATATGCAATGTAAAGAATTACAGGAGTAGCAATTATCCCCAGAAGTCCTAAAATTGCAAATAATAATTGTATCTTTTTTGAAGCCATAAAAACATTTTTAAAAGGTAATTCTATAACTACTCCTCCGAGAAGATCTCCCTCTTTCACATTATGACAAGAAAGACACATTTTTTCAGCTTTTAAAAGATAAAGGGTTTTTAAAGAACCATTAGTTTTATAAATTTTTCCTTCTTCTTTGCTCAAAATAATTTTATCAATAAAGGCTTTTTCTTCTTGAGAAGGATAAAATTCAGGGCTTTCACTACCAAATTGATTATCTACTTTTTCGGTTCTAAATATTTTTACATTTTTTAAAGCTTTTAAATAGTAATTTCTGAGCTCTCTATAATTAGGATTTGCCATATCTTTTATTAAGGAAGCTTTAATAGAGGAATAATAATTTGGAAAGGTTTCGGTTTTAGCCTGATAAAGAGTAATCCAATGTAAAAAAAATCCTGTAACAATAACTGTCATTATTACACCTAAAGCAGTAACTACAGTTAAAGGTATAATTAATTTCCAACGAATTTTTATTTTTTTATCTAAATTACTAAAGAATCCCATAAGGATTTCCTCCTTTTAAAAACTTTAATATTAAAAATCGGCAAATTTTAAATTATTTTAAAAAATTATCTTTAAAATTTAAAACAAGTCAAGGATTGATTTTTATTTTTTCTTAAGCAAAAAGAGAAGCCAATCTTTCATATTTTGTATATTTTTATTTAGATACCATCTTCCCATTTCAAATACTCCATAATCTGCTCCACCCATAGCAGAGGCAAACCTTACAGAATTTGCATAAAATAACCATTGCTCAACCCACATTTTTTCTATAGCTTCATCAAAAATACAAGAAGCATTTGCTATCCCTTTTTTCCAAGCTTCAAGTAAAATTTTTGTAGCTTCAAGAGTTTGTTCATTAGTTGTTTTTATGGTGTTATGGAACTTTACAAAATGGGCTTCTACCCAAGAGCTTGTATGACAAGTCATACAGATGCTTTTCATTTTGTTTTCTCTTTTTTCCATCTCCTTTTCATCTATAAGAAATTCCTTTACAAATTCTCCTGTTAATTCAGTGGGAAGAGGAAGTCCAGCTTTATTTTTAATTTTTGTTGTATCAGAATCTTTTGGATGGGGATGGGCATATATTAGTCCGAATATTCTCCAAGAAAGTCTATCATTCATTTGATGAGTTCTTTCTACAATTACATTATTATTAATATCAACCAACAAACTTACATGGCAGACTGCACAGGTAGGAGCTTTAAAATCTTCTCCTACTTTCCAAGGAGTATTGTTAAAGTTCATTTCGGCACCTTTAGAGGAGATAATATTTCCGTGTTTGCTCACCACATAAACTTTATAAGCAGGAACATCAGGTCCTTTATGACACTGAGAACAGGTATAAGGTTTTCGAGCAATTTCCATAGAAAAGGAATGTCTTGGGTGACAAGATGTGCATGCTCCCTTTGAATCATCAGGGTTTATTCTCCCTACTCCATTATTTGCCCATCCCAAAAGAATAGGAAATTTCATTTCGCCCATTTGTGTATTTCTTATTTCCTCACCTTTTACTTCCACCTTAGTTCCATGGCATGCTAAACAGGCATCATTTTCAGAAAGAATATTTGGATTAGGTTCTAAGGAGGATTTAACAAGTTTATAATATAAGGGATTATCCTTTAAATTAGTGTAAGCTTTTGACATAAGGTTTTTATCGTATTCTTCAACTTCTTTAGAATGACAAACTGCGCAATCCTTAGGAGAGACTACAATATGGACTTTAAATCCATTGTGATCAAAAGTATCTTTATGAGATTCAGGATTTAAGGTATGACATTCGGCACATCCAATCACTATGTCTCTATTTTTAAAAGAAGGAGAGGAACTTACTTTATGAAAAAGGGAATCTTTACTTAAAGCTTCTTTTAAGGTAACTTTAGAATGGACTCCAGCCTTCCAGTCTTTAACTATACCAGGAGTTACCATTTCATGACAGGAAATACAAACTTGAGACTCTGGACTTATAGAAGACTGGGCAAAAGAGATGTTATAAAATAAAAAAAGAAAACCCAAAATTTTTATAATAACATACATAGAGCACCTCCTAAATAAATTAATCTTCGTCTATTAATGCATCTTTAATCGACTTATAATAGGTTAATCCTCTATAAAAAACTTTTGGTTTTATGGGAAATTCAACTTTTTCTGTAAATTCGTCTAAGGTTTTAAAAAATCTATATATTCTTTTTAAGTTTTTTAAAGTAATGTTTTTTATATTTTTAAATTCTTTTAACTTTTTAAGATAAAAAAGATCCACTTTATCTTTTTCTCTAAAAAGAGACGCGCTTTCTTTCATTTTTATCAAGAGGTCAAGAGAGAATTTTGTAATTAGATCCATATAAAATCTTTGAGGTGTACCATATCTAATAACTAACTAGGTATAAAAATCAGATGGTTTTAATTTTTCCAATTCTTGATCTTTAAAAATTTTTTTTAAACTTTCTATTATTTTTAAGTTCTCAAATTCTGGTTTAATAAAAAGATCTACATCTAAGGTTTTTCTAACAAAACAATACCATATAAATTAAGAGCAATTCCTTCAACTATATAATAACTAACTTTTTCGTTATTGAATTCCTCAAGAATTTAAAATCATATTAATTATTTAAAGATAACTTATTTTGGAAATTATTTCAATAGAAATTAAGAAAAAGTTTGAAAATTAAAAATTGGGCCGTGGAGGACTCGAACCTCCAACCTATGGATTAAGAGTCCATTGCTCTACCACTTGAGCTAACGGCCCGTTGTTATACTTAAAATAATATATTCTTAAGATTTGTCAAGAAGTTAAGGGGCATTTCTTAGGTATTGAATAAATAAGAATTTGTTTTAAATTTAAAGGGGGTAGGGTTTAAGAGGTGGTTGCTCTGGAAGATCTTTGAAAAGAGATCTTCCAGGGAGGAAAGTCCGGGCTCCGTAGGGGAGGACGCCGGGTAACACCCGGAGGGAGTAATCCCTGGAAAGGGCCACAGAAAAGAGACCGCCAGCGGCTAAGAGAGGTTTTTATCTCTCTTAGTGCGGGCAAGGGTGAAAAGGTGGGGTAAGAGCCCACCGCACAGGATGGTAACATCCTGTGGCACGGCAACCCCCGTCCGGAGCAAGGCCAAACAGAGCCTAAGGGTGCCCCGCCCAAAAGGCTCAGGTAGGCCGCTTGAGGAGAAGGGTAACCTTCTCCCTAGAGAAATAACCACCGCCTGGGAGAGTATCCCAGGTAACAGAACCCGGCTTACTTAAACCCTACCCCCGCTTCTTTTAAAAATGTTTAAACATATAGAATTTGTCAAAAGCATATACGATCTCAAAGATCTTCCTCCTCCTGAATTTCCAGAAATTGCTTTTCTTGGAAGATCCAATGTAGGCAAATCATCTCTTATAAACGCAATTCTTAATAGAAAAAATGTAGCCCGTGTTTCTTCAACCCCTGGATTTACTAAAGCTATCAACTTTTTTAGAATAGATTATCAATTTTATCTGGTTGATCTTCCTGGCTATGGCTTTGCTAAAGCACCTGCAGAATTACAAAAAAAATGGAAATATTTAGTTGAAGGATATCTTACAGCTCCAAGAGATTTTCGTTTGCTTATTTTAATTTTTGATATAAGAAGGACTCCTGATAAACTTGATATTAACTTAGTTGAATTTGTAAAATATATTAAAAAACCCTTCTGTATTGTGTTAAACAAAATTGATATACTTTCTAAAAATGAAATTGATAAACAAGTTAAAAATTATAAAGAAGCTTTAAGATTAAATCCCGATTTTCCAATGTTTTTAGTATCTTGTAAAGAAAAAGAAAATATAGAACCCTTAAGGAAATTCATTTTATCAAAAATAAAATCCCATTAAATTTTTATACTCATCCCATCATAACAGGCTTTTATTTTTAAACCCAACTCATTACTAAGTTCTTGGGCTACTTTATAAGGATTAGCTTTAAGCATGGTCATACCAAAATGAGTAAGAATTACCTCTTCAGGTCTCACATTACTTAAGATTTTTTTTACATCAGAGACGCTTAAATGTAAAACTCCTTCTTTTGGAGTATACCTTACAGTATAAATTACAAGAATATTTGCAGAAGCAAATTCCTCTTCTAATTTTTCAAAATAGGCTGTATCAGTTATGAAACCAACAATTTTTCCCTCTGGAAGATAAAAAAGTAATCCATAATTTTCTGCTGTATGTTTAAGAAGACAGGAGGTTTTAAATTTAAAAGGAGGGTTTTCATAAAAAGTATTAGGTTTTAAAATTTCTATCTTTTTAAGATAAGGCTGAAGATAAGAAAGTAAAAGTCCTTCTTTTAAAGCACTTTCTGTTAAAAATAGAGTTCCTCTTTTTTTAAACCCACCTTCAGTAATAGCATCAACTATAATATTTAAATCTGCTGAGTGGTCTAAATGTTGATGAGAAACTACAATGGTTTCAATTTTTTCAATAGGAATTTTCTTTTTAGCTAGATAAACTAAGGTTCCTGGACCAGGGTCAAGAAGTAGATAAGAATTATTAACATTTATAATAGTTCCAGCAGAGGCTCTTAATTGTTTGGCAACTACATAACGGGCACCAGCTGTTCCTAAAAATATAATTTCACTCACAAAATTAATCTTATTGAATTTTTAATAAATTTTCAAGTTTATATTGCGATAAAAATAATTTTTATAGGAGATCTTGACAAAAAATTTTATTGTATTATATTTCTTTTAAAATAAAAATTTTTATAGGAGGTAGATTATGGAAGAGGTAAAAGAAATAATTAGTATGCCAAGAATTGGAGATCAGGCACCAGCCTTTGAAGCAATGACTACAATGGGTCCTATTAAATTTCCTGATGATTTTAAAGGTCAATGGGTGGTGTTCTTTTCCCATCCAGCAGATTTTACCCCTGTTTGTTCTACTGAGTTTTTAGCTTTTGCTCAAATGAATAATGAGTTTGCTAAAAGAAATGTTCAGCTTTTAGGTTTAAGTATAGATGGTGTTTTTTCCCATATAGCTTGGGTAATGAATCTTAAAGAAAAAACCGGAATTGAAATCCCATTTCCTATTGTAGCAGATGTTGATGGAAGAGTAGCTAAACTTTATGGTATGCTACATCCAGGAGAAAGTTTAACTGCTACTGTGAGAGCAGTTTTTATTATAGACCCTAATGGGAAGATAAGGGCGATTATTTATTATCCTCTTTCTGCAGGAAGAAATATGAGGGAAATCTTAAGGTTAATAGATGCTTTACAAACAGCAGATAAACATGGTGTAGCAACTCCTGCTAATTGGGTACCTGAACCTCAAGTTTGGGAGTTTACTGAAGAAAATACTAAGGTGATAGTGCCACCTCCTACCACTTATGAAGAAGCTGTAAATAGACTTAAGCAGGGATATGAATGCATTGACTGGTATTTCTGTAAGAAAAAACTGAGCTAAAAAGGAGAAAAAGATGTCTGCTGGATGTGTAAGTCCTGATGGAAAACTTAGTGAAAGAGCGATTGAGCTTCTTAGACTCTTAAATGAGAAAGGCAAGCTTTCTGCTTCTGAAGTAGCAGAAATTACTAAAAGACCTCTTTTTCAGGTGAGAAGCTCTTTAAGAGAGCTCACTGAAGCTGGGTTTATCGCTTACGAAGGAGAGGAATACAGGCTTACAGAAAAAGGACTTTCTGCTCTTTCTTCAACCTAAAACATTTATAAAATTTAGAAGGGTGGCAGAACAATTTTTGCCACCCTCTTTTCTTTTAAAAATTAATTTCTTTACTTTAAAGAATTTGTAAGTATCTTATCTTTTGAAGTCTTTTTTGATATAATAAGGACAAGATTTAATAAAAAATTTAAAAATCTTAATAAAAAATCTAATGAAATTTGATTTTATTGGTTGTGGCTCATTAAATTGGGATATGTTTTTTGAAGTAGAAGATCTTTCTGAAATTCAATTTGAAGATTTGAAGATTCTTCCAGGAAGAGAAACCGTTTTAGAAAGAAGTCAATTTTTAAAATTTTTAAAATTTTTAGAAAAAGAAGGTAGATTCCTTTTTGAATGCGGAGGAGGATCAGGAGCAAATACAATTTATGCCTTATCTTTATGGGGATTTAATAACGCCTTTTTAGGAGCAACTGGAAAGGATGAATTTGGTAAAAAAATAATTGAAGAATTAGAGAATGTGAATTTAAATACAGATTTTATTATAAAAAAGGGTGAAACAAGTTTAGCTATTATTTTACTTGATAAAAGAAAAGATAGATTTATAGTTGTTAGTCCAGGAAATAACGAAGAATTTCTTCAGGAAATAAGAGTTAATTTATCTCAATTTGAGAGCATTTTTCATTTTTCCTCTTTTGCCAGTAGAAGCGGTCAAGAATTTCAGAGAAGAATTTTATCCCATTTAAAATTAAAAATTTCTTTTGATCCAGGAGAAGTTTATGCTAATTTAGGTAAAGAATTTTTATTTTTTTGGTTAAAAAATACAGAGATTTTATTTATCACTGATTATGAATTAGAAAAAATAGATTTATCTCTTGAAGAATTATTAAGATTAGGAATTAATAAGATATTTTTAAAAAAAGGGAAGGAGGGCGCAGAATTTTATTCTAAGGAGAAAAATTTAAAAATTTCAGCTTATAAAGTAGAAAAAATAGTTGATAATACAGGAGCAGGAGATTATTTTAATGCTGGAGTTTTAGCTGGTATTAAACTTGGTTTTTCAGAAGAGGATATGTTAAAATTAGGTATTTATTCAGCAGGTATTAGTCTTAGAGATTTTGGAAGGAAGGGTTGTTTAACTAAAAGGGAGTTTCAAAAATATGTGGATTTGTTAAAATAGTTTTCAAAATGAAACTGAAAGAGAAGATCCCTAAAAATATTGATAAACTTTTAAAAGACCTTTCTCAAGATTCTCTTTTTGGAGAAATTTATCTTGAGTCTACTGAAATTTTTAAATTGGTTTTAGAACCAGATAGAATAGATGAAATTAATTGGGGGGAAGAAGAGGGTATAGCTTTTAGAAAAATAGACGAAAAATTTAAAATTAATTTTGCCTATGCTTCTAATTTAGAAAATATAGCAGTTTTAGAAGATCTGGTAAAAACTGGTTTAAAAGAGGAATCTTTAAGACATGAGAGTGAAAAACCTTTCATTTCTAAATTTTCTAATCTCAAAAATTATGAACTATATCTTAGAGAAAGATTAGAGTTTTTAGAGGAATTAAAGAAAAAAGTTAAAAAGGTAGGAAATATTAAACATTATAAAATTGTATTAAGTGAAATAAAAAAAGAGATCCTTATTTTAAACTCTGAAGGAAAATTTATAGAAGATGAAAGATTTTATTCTAAACTTGTTGCTATAGTTATTGCTGAAGAAGATGGAGTTTTAGAGAGAGGATATGAGATTTTTGGAGGAGCTCTTCCTTTTGAAAAAATTAAGGAATTACCAGAAGTATTAGGGATACCTGAAAAAGCATCTGATCTTGCTTTAATTATGCTTTCTGCTAAAAAAGCTCCTGCAGGGGTTATGCCTGTTGTTCTTTCAGGAACAGCTGGTGGGACTATGATTCATGAGGCAGTAGGACACGGGCTTGAAGCAGATCATGCTGAGGAGGGATTATCTATTTATTCAGGTAAATTAGGAGAAAAAGTTGCAAGCGAACTTATTACCGTTATTGATGACGCAACTTTACCCTCACTCTACGGATTTTATAAATTTGATGATGAAGGAACACCTGCACAAAAAGTAGTTTTGATTGAAAAAGGGATTTTGAAGAATTTTCTTTATGATAAATACTTTTCTCTAAAATACGGGAAAAAATCTAATGGTCACGGAAGAAGGCAAGATTATAGACATGTTCCTATACCAAGAATGGCAAATACTTATATAGAAAAAGGCTCCCATAGACCTGAAGAAATAATAAAAAGTATAGAAAAGGGGCTTTTAGTAAGAAAGATGGGAGGAGGAGAAGTAAATCCATTAACAGGAGATTTTGTTTTTGAAGTTAGAGAAGGTTATTATATAGAAAAAGGAGAAATTGCTTATCCTGTCAAAGGAGCAACTTTGGTGGGAAATGGTCCTAAGGTATTAGAAATAATTGATATGGTGGGAGATGATTTGAAATTTATTCCTGGAACCTGTGGCAAAGATGGGCAGGGAGTTCCTGTAGCAGATGGTCAACCTACACTTAGAATTCCTGAACTTATCGTAGGCGGAATCATCGATTAAGGAGGAAAAGGATGTGTGGAGTTTTTGGAATATACGGAGTTGAAGAAGCAGCCAATTACACTTATTTTGGGCTATATGCTCTTCAACATAGAGGACAAGAAAGTGCAGGTATTGTTGTTTATGATGGAAAAAAGGTAAAAGAATGGAAAGGGTTAGGTTTAGTGAGTGAAGTTTTTAATGAAGAAATACTAAAAAATCTATCAGGCTATATATCCATAGGACATGTAAGATATTCAACTACCGGTTCTACTATTCTTCAAAATGTTCAACCCTTTTGTGTTAATTTTGCTAAAAAAACTTTAGCTATTGCTCACAATGGAAATCTTGTTAATGCCTATCAAATTAGATGTGAACTTGAAGAAGATGGGCATATTTTTCAAACTACCATGGATAGTGAAGTAATTGTACATCTTATAGTTAAAAACCTAAAAAAAGGGCTTGTTAATGCTATTACAGAAACAATGAAAAGAATTAGAGGGGCTTACTCTATTTTACTTCTTTATGAAGATACTCTTGTTGCTTTTAGAGATCCTTGGGGTTTTAGACCTTTATCTTTTGGTATGTTTAATGGAGGATATGTTATTGCTTCTGAAACTTGTGCTTTCGATTTGATAGGAGTTCAATATTTAAGAGATATAGAGCCAGGAGAGATACTTATTATAGATAAAGAGGGACCAAAATCTTATAAAGCCTTTAAAAAAGAAAAATTCAATTTAAGTCATTGTGTTTTTGAATTTATATATTTTGCAAGACCGGACAGTTATATATTTAACAAAAATGTATATTTAGTGAGAAAAAATCTTGGAAAAAATCTTTATAAAGAATGCCCTCTTCAGGCAGATTTTGTAATGCCTTTTCCAGATTCGGGTAATTATGCAGCTATAGGTTATTCTCAAGCAAGTGGGTTACCGATAGAATTTGCTATGATAAGGAATCATTATATAGGAAGAACCTTTATTCAACCTTCAGAAAAAATTAGAAATATTTCTGTAAAAATGAAATTAAATCCTGTCAAAGATATTTTAAGGGGGAAAGAGGTAATTGTAATTGATGATTCCTTAGTTAGAGGGACTACTTCTCGTAATAGACTTAAAAGTATAAAAGAAGCAGGAGCAAAAAAAATTCATTTTTTACTTTCCTGTCCACCTCTTAGATTTCCATGTTTTTTTGGTATTGATTTCCCATCTTCTGCAGAATTAATTGCACATAAGCATTCTGTAGAAGAAATTAGAAAATTTTTAGATATTGATACTCTTTATTATTTAAGTATTGAAGGACTTTTATCAGCAGTTGAAGAATTAAGGGACAAGGTATGTTTAGCTTGTTTTACAGGAGAATATCCTATAGAAGTAGATTTTAGTTTTAGAAAAGATATTGCTGAAATTTAGTATTATGAAAGCTTATCAAAATCTACAAGAATTTATAGAAATTTTAGAAAAGGAAAAGGAACTTTTAAGAATAAACATTGAAGTTTCTCCTGAACTTGAAATTACAGAAATTACAGATAGAGTTTGCAAATTAAATGGTCCTGCCCTTTTTTTTGAGAAAGTAAAGAACTATAAAATTCCTGTAGTAACTAATCTTTTTGGAAGTTTTAAAAGAGTTTGTCTTGCTTTTGGAGTAAAGGAAATTGAAGAACTTGCTTCAACCTTAATTGATTTTATAGAAATAAAAAGAATGGAAGGGTTTTTTGAAAAATTAAAAATTATTCCTAAGCTTTGGCAAGCTAAAAATTTTTTTCCAAAGTTAGTTGATAAGGCGCCTTGTCAAGAAATAGTTTGGATAAAAGATGAAGTTAATTTATTTAAACTTCCAATTTTAAAATGCTGGCCGAAAGATGGAGGTCGCTTTATTACACTTCCTTGTGTTATTACTAAGGATCCAGAAACAGGTATACGAAATGTGGGAATGTATAGAATGCAAGTTTTTAGTAAAAATGAAACTGGTATGCATTGGCAAATTCATAAAGTAGGAGCAAAACATTATCAGAAAGCAGAAAAGCTTGGGCAAAAATTACCTGTTGTAGTTGCTATAGGACCAGATCCTGCAGTAATTTATTCTGCAACCGCTCCTCTTCCTGAAGATATAGATGAACTCCTTTTGGCAGGTTTTTTAAGAGGAAAACCTGTTGAACTTGTTAAATGTTTAACAATCCCTTTAGAGGTTCCTGCAGAATCTCAAATTGTTTTGGAAGGTTATGTAGAACCTTATGAGAGAAAATTAGAAGGTCCTTTTGGAGATCATACAGGATATTATACTCCTCCAGATTATTATCCAGTTTTTAGGGTAACTTGTATCACCATGAGAAAGGATGCTATATATCCTGCAACTATTGTAGGTAAGCCTCCTATGGAAGATTGTTACCTTGGTAAAGTGACTGAAAGGCTATTTTTGCCTCTTATTAAAAAGATTTTGCCAGAAATTATAGATATTAATCTTCCTTGGGAAGGAGTTTTTCATAATTTAGCTTTTGTTTCTATAGATAAACGATATCCAGGGCATGCTTTTAAAGTAGCTTCGGCTCTTTGGGGACTTGGACAAATGATGTTTACTAAAATAATAGTTGTGTTTGATAAAGAGGTTAATGTACAGGATTTAAGAGAAGCCCTATTTTATATGGCTGGAAATGTAGATCCAGAAAGGGATATAATGATAGTAAAGGGTCCTGTTGATGCCCTTGATCATGCAAGTTCTCAACCTTGTTTTGGTTCTAAAATATGTATTGATGCTACAAAAAAATGGAAAGAAGAAAGATATACTCGAGAATGGCCAGAAGAAATAGTTATGACAAAAGAAATTAAAGAAAAGATCGATAAAATTTGGAGAAAACTTGGAATTGAAGAATTTTTAAAAAGAGGTAAGGGTCTATGAAAATAGCTATAATGAGTGATAGCCATGATTCTATTCCTAATTTACAGAAAGCTGTTGAGATCTCTATAAAAGAAAAATGTGAAAAAATTTTTCATTGTGGAGATCTAATTTCACCTTTTATGGTTCCTGTTCTTGGAAAGTTTAATAAAGAAATACATTTAATTTTAGGAAATAACCAAGGAGATATTTTTCTTTTAATGCAAAAGATTTTAGAATATCCTAATATAAAACTTCACGGAGATAATGCATTTTTAGAAATAGAAGATTATAAAATTGTTATGGTTCATTATCCTAAAATAGCTTATGCTTTAGCAAAAACTGAGGAATATGATTTTATTTTTTGTGGGCATACTCATAAATATGAAATAAAGGAAATAGGTAAAACTTTAGTTATAAATCCTGGAGAAATTTTAGGAAAAGAAGGAACACCAAGCTTTGTCATTCTTGATTTAAAAACAAGAAAATATAAAAAAATAACTCTTTAAGGAGAAAAAGAGCTATGCGTTGGAGTAAATTTTTTATTCCTACTTTAAGAGAGGACCCTTCTGAAGCTGAAGTAATAAGTCATAAACTTTTATTGAGAGCAGGCATGATAAGAAAACTTGCTTCTGGTATTTATAACTTTTTACCTTTAGGATTTAGAGCTTTGAAAAAGATAGAGAATATTGTGAGATGTGAAATGAATAAAGCTGGAGCTTTGGAAATTCTTATGCCTCTTGTTCAACCAGCAGAACTTTGGAAGGAAACCGGGCGTTGGGATGCCTATGGAAAAGAACTCTTGAGATTTAAAGATAGAAAGAAACACGATTTTTGTTTAGGACCAACTCATGAAGAAGTAGTGACTGAAATAGTAAGAAGGGATGTAAGATCTTATAAAGAGCTTCCCCTTATTCTTTATCAAATAGCAGTAAAATTTAGAGATGAAATTCGTCCGAGATTTGGTATTATGAGAGCAAGAGAATTTATAATGAAAGATGCCTATTCATTTGATGCAGACTGGGATGGATTAGAAAGGAGTTACCAATTAATGTATGAAACTTATGAAAAGATTTTTACTAATTGTGGTTTAAAGTTTAAGGCAGTTGAAGCTCATACAGGGGCTATAGGAGGAGATGTTTCTCATGAATTTATGGTACTTGCTGAAACAGGAGAAGACATTATAGCCTTTTGTGAAAAATGTGGATATGCTTCCAATATAGAACTTACTCCTGCTATTTCTGGAGAAAAATATCCTTTAGAACCTGAAAAACCATTAGAAAAAGTTTATACTCCAGGAGTTAGAACTGCTCAAGAAGTGGCGGATTTTTTAGGCCTTCCTGTTTCTAAAATAACTAAAACTCTAATTTATATTGTTGAAGAAAAAAACGCTGTTGCAGTGTGTTTAAGAGGAGATCATGAAGTAAATGAGGTAAAACTTGAAAAATTATTTTCTGGGAAACCTTTTAGAATGGCGAATGAAGAAGAGGTTAGAAAAATTGTAGGAGCAAGCCCTGGATTTATTGGACCTAAAGATTTGAAAATAAAGGTAATTGCTGATAAAGCCTTAGAAGGATACCCTAATTTTGTAATAGGAGCAAATGAAGATGAATACCATTACTTAAATGCAAACTTAGGATCAACTTTCAAACCTGATATAATAGCAGATATAAGGAAAGCTACCTTAGGAGACCTCTGTCCAAAATGTAAAGAACCTTTAAGCTTTACAAGAGGTATAGAAGTAGGACATATTTTTAAATTGGGAACAAAATATAGTGAACCTATGAAAGCTATGTTTTTAGATAAAGACGGAAAAACGAAGCCTTTTATAATGGGATGTTATGGTATTGGTGTAAGTAGAGTACTTGCTGCAACTATTGAACAAAACCATGATGAAGATGGTATAATTTTCCCTTGGCAGATTGCACCTTTCCAAATCGCTATAGTATATTTAAAAGAAGATTTTAAAGAAAATGCAGAAAAAATTTATAAAAATTTGTCTCAAAATTGGGATGTAATTTTGGATGATAGAGAAGAAAGGCCAGGAGTTAAATTTAAAGATATGGATCTTATAGGAATTCCTCTTCAAATTATTTTAGGAAAAAACTATGAAAAGAATAAAGAACTTGAGGTTAAAATAAGAAAAACAGGAGAAAGAAAATATATTAAAATTGAAGAATTAGAAAATTTTGTAAGAAACTTTGAAAATGAAAAAAATTAAAATTTCAGAACTTACAAAAAGAATAAATGGTATCTTAATAGGAGAAGATTTTGAGGTAGAGGGAATTAATGCTATTCCTTTAGCTAAGGAAAGAGATTTAATTTTTGTAGATTCCCTAAAAAGGGTAGATGAAGCCCAAAAGTCAAAAGCTAAGGCAGTATTGTGTCCTGAAGGATTTGCTAAGTATTTCCCTCAAAAAACAGTTATAGAAGTAAAAAATGTGAGAGTTGCTTTTGCCAAGCTTACTGAAATTTTTAAAAGAGAAATAGAACCTAAATGGGGTATAAGTAGTTATGCTTTTATAGAAGAGGAAGTAAAAATAGAGGAGCCATGTGCAATATATCCCTTAGTATATATTCAAAAAGGAGCAAAAATAGAAAAAAATGTAGTAATTTATCCTGGAGTTTTTATAGGGGCTTTTTCAGAAATCGGAGAAAATACAATCATTTATCCTAATGTAGTAATCTATCCTTATACTAAAATCGGTAAAAATTGTATAATTCATGCAGGAGTAGTAATAGGTGCAGATGGTTTTGGTTTTGCTCAAGAAGAAATGGAAGAAGGATATAAAAACATAAAAATTTATCATTTTGGAGAGGTTGAGATAGAGGATGATGTGGAAATAGGTGCTAATACAACCATTGATAAAGCAGTTTTTGGGAAAACAATTATAGGAAGGGGAACAAAAATTGATAATTTAGTGCAAGTTGGACATAATGTTAGGGTAGGGAAAGAAAATATTCTTGTTTCTCATACAGCAATTGGAGGTAGTGCAGTTTTAGAAGATTATGTAATGCTTGGAGGACAAGTTGGAGTAGCTCCCTATAGTAAGATTAGGAAAGGTGCAAAAGTAGCAGGTAAATCAGGTGTAACAGGGGAAGTTCCTCCTGGAGAAGAAGTAGCAGGAATTCCTGCAATAAAGGCAGATATTTGGAAAAAAGCAGTGATCATTTTTGCAAAACTTCCTGAAATTTATAAAGAATTAAAAAAATTTATAAAATCCCAATCCTAAATAAAATCTCTTACCGCAGTAGCAACTGCTATTGCTCCTTGGGTATTTACTATTTTTGTATAATCTGGATCAAAATTATCAGAAAATTTAACCAGTTTTTTTAAATCAATTATTTGGGTATTAATTTTTAAAAACTCACTAAAGATTTCACTTATATTGGGGATGTTTGCACCTCCGCCGACCAAGAATATATTTTCAATGGTTAGGTTAAATTTTCCTGTTACAAATTTGATAGTAGTTTCTAATTCTTCAAGAACTTCTTTAATATAATTTTTATAAATTTTTTTAACCTCAGGGTAATTGTTTCTTTCTGGATTTACTATTAAAGCTTCTGCAGTATCCATATCTACTTTTAAGTTTTTAATTATGTCTTTTCTTAGATTTTTAATTCCTAAATTAAAAAGTTCCCTACTGTATACAGGGGCTTCTTTCCCACAAAAGAGTAATTTAATTTTACTATCTCCCCAGTCTACAATAACTTTAGCTTTTTCTCCATAAATTGTCTCTATGAGATTATGTAGGTTTATAAAATCTGCATCAATATTATTAGCTTGATATTCCAAAGCTTTTATAAGGTTTTCATATTGGTCAATTATTTCTTTCTTAGCTATAAGATAAAAGACTTGATAAAAATCTTTTTGGGGAATTATATAGTAGCTATAATAAACATCTTCAATCTTATAAGGAATTTCATCACTTATTTTATTTTTTATTTCTTCTTCACTCGGAATATGTGGACTTTTAAAAGAATCAAAAATTACAAGGTCATAAGGAAGTGAAAGATTAACTATTTTGGTGTTATTTTTAAAAACATCTAAAATATTTTTAATGTTGGAAAGTAAATATTGGAAATCGTTAATAATTCCATTTATAATAACATTTTTATAAGTTCTTCCCCGAATAAAATTAGTTAAAATAAGTTCATTTTTAATAATTTGAACCTCAGCTATTTTAATTGAATAACTTCCTAAATCAAAGGCTAATATTCCCCTTTTTTCTGATCCACTTATATCTATAATACTTTTAAATTTAGAAAAAAGTTTGTTTATCATATGGTTTCCTCTTTATTTTAAATACTTTTAATTTTTGCAAAATTTGTGTTAGATTTATCTATTACATTTTCAAAAGAGGAGCTAATAGTTTTTTTATAAAAACTTTCCAAATTTTTTAGAAATTCAGCCTCCATATCTAAAAGCCATTTTTTTAAATCATTTTTAGCAAGTTTTAGATAGGAATTAATTTGTTTTTTCCAGATATTTTTAAGCCTTCTATTTTTGTCTTTCAATTTTTTAATTATATATATAGGTCCAACTAAGGAAGAAATTGCTGGAATAGCTTTTAAGGGTACTGTTTCAGGTATAGCCATAGTTGCAATAATTCCTCCAGCACTCACAGCAATCCCTGGTGCTGCAGTAATAGTTTTATCCAATAATCCTTCATCTTCTTTTATTTTAACGGGTTGAGGTTTGAAACTTCCATTTTCTGAAAAAGCCTTAGTTCTAATTTTATTTCTAAGATTTTCTTTAAAAAATTCATATTGCTGATCAAGATGCATACTTTTAATTTTTTCTAATACCTCCTTCATAAGATAATTTAAAAGGGTATCAAGCAAAATTTCAGCTTTTTCTTTTAAAAGTTTACGAGGATAATACTTTGCAAATTCTTTTAAAAAATAGATATCAAGATCTTTATCTAAAATAAAAAATACTTCGCTTTTGATAAGTTCAATTTCTTTAGAAATATCTTCTTCTAATTTCTTTTCTATTTGTTTAAGAGTTTTAGGTTCTATCATCATGATAACCTTTTTATGAATTCTTCTATTATTTTTACCTCTTTTTCAATTAAGGCAATCTTTTTTTCAAGCATAAGAATTTCATAATCAATTCTCTCAATTGTTTTTAATTCATTTTTAAGATTTTCCAAATAGGTCCTTTTTTCTTCTAATAATTTACCTATACTTTTTTTATAAAAATCAAAGGCTCTGTAAAATTGATCTCTTAGCTCTTCAATTACATCAACAAAGGATTCTATAAGGTTATTCTTTAAAGTTTTAAAAAACGCTTCTTCATCTATGAACTCTCTTATTCCTACTACCACCTTTTTTGTTCTACTTGATTTTAACCATTTCCAGGGTTTTAAAAAATTCCAATTTTCTGCAATACTTTCTACAACTTCTTTTGTAATTTCTTCTCTCTTAGCTACTGCTTTTCTACAGCTTTCTTCTATAGCAGAAAAATCAATTTTTGGAATTTGGATGTTATATTCTTCTCTAAATTGTTCACCTATTTGTTCAAGTTTTTCTTTAAAAAATTTGCTTATATTTTTAATATTTTCTTGAACAATCATATTAAGGTCGTTTTCTGCATCCCTATAATATTTTCTTAATTCTTCTATATTAGTTGATTTTATAAACTTATCGTAATAATTTAATTTTAGCTGATCAAGAGAATTTTCTATAGGAGAATGGACTCCTATAAAAATGGTTGCTGCTTCTTCTAAAACAAAATAACAATATGTTTCAAGTTTTTTAAGACCTTTCTGTCTTTTTTCAATTTCAGCTAAAAATTCTTCTCTATCCCTTTTTTGACTTTCTAATAAACGAATAGTTTCTTGATGAATATTAATTTGTTCTTTATATCCTTCTCTAAGTAATTCTAAAATATTTATTAATTCTGAAAAAGGAGCAGAAAGTAAAAAATTTTCAAGAACTGGTATCAAATTTTCAAATCCTGAATATTTAATAAATGCCTCTTTATTATCTAAACCTTCTTCCTCAGCAAGATCCTTAAAATAAACAATCCACTTTCTTTTTTGCCTTTGTTCTTTTTTTATTTCTTCAAGAGTTTTTCCTTTTTCTAAATCTTCATAGATTAGTTTTAATATACTGTCAACTGCAAAAATTCTATCAGGAGAAATGAGAGAACTATAAATACGTTTAGCCTCTTCTAAAAGTCTATCTTTTTCTTCAAAAAATACTGCAGAGTGAGTTAATATTAAGAATAAGTTTTCTTTACTTTTATTGGTTATTACCGAGGAGATAAATCTTTTAAAAGATTCTGATTCTATAGGTTTAATGGGATGAATAAACAAAATAGCATTAGCTCTATCTAAGAAAGAAAAGGAAATATCATGAACTCCTCCTACAGCATTAACCCCAGGCATATCAACTAACCTTATTTCATCAAATTCCCAAGGGAAGGGATAACCTAATTCTATTTTTATAGGGATATTATCTCGAGATCTTGAGAAGGCATAATTTTCCAATTTATATTTTAATTCTTTAAGATTTTCCATTCCTGATTTTTCTTCCAAATACTTTATAAACTCATTATCTATTATGTTTAGTTCGCCATTTTCAAGAATATAAAGATCAATCAAATTAACAGGAATATCTCTATATTCTTCAGGAATAGCTGCTATTTCTTTTAATTTTTCTTTTAAAACCTCTTTTGGGCTATCTTCAAGAATTTCTATTTTTCCAGAAGCATAAGTTACTTTTAAATAAGGTCTTTTAGAATAAAAAATTTCAATTAATGCATTAGTAGCTTGTAAAACATCAGTAGGAAGGATTTCTTCTTTTATTAAACTGTTAATGAAGGTAGATTTTCCTGCTTTTACTTCACCTGCAACAGCTATAAGAAACTGATTATTTTTAAGATTTTCTATTCTGTTTTCTAAACTTTTTAGGTCAATTCCATCATTTAATTCACCTCTTAGATTTTTGTAATTTTCGAAAAGCTCAAAAATTTGTTGTTTATAAATTTTATAATCACTAAGTTTAAAATTAGATTTCTTGATATTCTGTTCTAAAAACATTTTTAATCTTTATTTAGAATAATATTCTACATATTTATCTCTCAGTTCTTCTAAGTACAATTTCAATCTCCTACTTACAGTTTTTAGCTGTTGAAATAGTTTTTCTACTTTTAAAGAATCTTCCATATTATAAGCAATTATTAATTCCTTTCCTATATTATGAAGGGTTTTGTAAGTTTCTTCAAACTCTCTAAAATCAAAATCTTTAACCAATTGTTTAAATTTTTCACCTTCTTCACTATAGTACCATTTACCAATGGGAAAAGCTTGATAATCACCCCATCTTTCTGGATCAAGCCTATCAATTCCTTTAATATGAGCCTGCAAGCGGAGTATATAACGATCAATATCCTTTTCGAAAAGATCAAAGAGGATTTCTTCCATTTTTCTTGTTTTAACAGTAGTTGCTATAGTTTTCATATAAGAAGAAATAAGTAAAGTTTCATAAGTGCTTTCACTTATTTTATCCATTAATTGGCTAATTTCTGAAGACACTTGGTTTATTTCTTCAAAAGCTTTGTTAATTGTTTCAGAGGTTTTTACTCCCTTTTCAATATTTGTAGCTATATCTAAAGCTAAATTATTTATTCTATCACCTAAATTAAAAGTTTCAGTCAAAATTTCTTTTAATTGAGGATCATTAGTAATTTCTTGCCCTTTTTCAACCTTGCTTTTTATCTCTTTAGCAATATTATTAATATTACTTGTAAGTCTTGAAATTTCACCTATAGTTAATCCAAAATCATCTACTACAATAGAGGTCTGTGCCACTTTCAAATTTTGAAATTTTATTTTTTCGTTTACACTATCTACTAATTTAAATATTTCGTCAACTTGTTCAACTAATTTAGTAGAATAATCAAGAGTTTTAGAAGAAAAGTTTCTCATATACTCTAAAACTTTGTCCATACTTTTTGCAATCTTTCCTACAAGGTCTTCCCTATCTTTTATTTTTTCTTCAACAGATAAAGTTAAATCTCCTTCTGCCATTTTATTTAACATATCCGTTATTTTTTCTAAAGGTTTGTGAGCTATATACATATAAGTGAAGTATACTAAAACAGAGGCAGTAATAATTCCTCCCAAGCCTAAAAAGATATAAAGAGGAATAATAAGTTTAAGTTCCTTTATTATATAATCTATAGGTAAAGTAATACTAACAGCCCCTATAACTTCATTTTCAGAAACATTATAATGACATCTTAAACATTCAGCTTGTGCTTTTACTGGGTAAATTCCTTTTAATTTTTCTTTTTCCAAATCAACAAAAATCTTTTCCACCCCTTCTGAAAGAACCTTTGCTTCCTCTTTATCCATGGCATAATATTCAGGGTTTTCTTTTCCAAAGAGTTCATCTATTTTGGGAGTTCTTATTATTCTTATATCTTTTTGCTTTTTTAAAAATTCTTCTCTTATAATTTTATAATTACCAATTGGATTTCCTTCCATTTTTTCAATTAGAGCTCCATGTTTTATTATGGTATCATTAATAAGGTTAAATTGATTTTTCAGAATTATATTTTTAGCATGATTAATTCCTACATAATAGGCCATAAAAGAAGTAACTACAATGGTTAGAACAATTAAAATAATAAAGCATATGACAATTATAGGAACTATTTTTTGATGAAGTTCTAAGGTTCTGTTTAATTTTCTAAACCAGCTTCTTAATCCCATTTTTTAAAAACCCTCCTTTCTATTTTTTAATTTTAGTCTCTAAAAAGGGACCATATTTTTTATCCATAGTAAGTATATGATTTAACCACCAATTTTTTAAAAATTTAAGAATCTCCAAAAAATTGATCTCTTCTTGTGGATTTTGTAAAAATTTATTGAGATTTTCTTTAAATTTTTTATGCTCCTCTTTATGTATATGTGCTTCTGGATATTCATATTTTTCCATTAGTTCTTCTTCTAAAGCAAAATGCTTTTCAAAGTAGTTTATTAAAGAATCAAAAGCTTCTTTTAAAGCTTTTTTGTCAACATTTAGTCTTATAGCATCATAAATAGCATTAAACATATTAATAAGTTTTTTATGTTGTATATCACATTCAGGTATTCCTGTAGCAAAACTTTCGTCCCATTTAAAAAAACTCATTTAGCACTCACCTATACAAAAATATTATCAATAACATTATAATTATGTCAAGAGAATTCTTTTAATTCTATTCGGAAAAATGTAAGTTTTAATAAAATTTTAAAATTTATGTTGGATTGACAATTTTTTAAGATGGTATATTTTTTAAAAAGCCTTTTTAAATGCCCCCATCGTCTAGTGGACTAGGATACTGGCCTCTCACGCCAGAGACACGGGTTCGAATCCCGTTGGGGGCGCTACTTATAAATTATTAAATGTATCGTCTTTTTAAGATAGATAAAATTTTAATTATACTTCTGTTAACTTTTATATACTTTAATTCATATGGAAAGGATTTTGTTGAGCTTCCTCTCCCTCGTTATAAAGGTAATGTAACATTAGAAGAAACTTTAAAAGCAAGAAGGTCAGTTAGAGAATTTTCTTCTTATCCACTTAGTTTACAGGAAATTTCTCAGCTTTTATGGGCTATGCAAGGTATAACTGGTTCTTCAGGTGGTAGAACTGCTCCCTCTGCAGGTGCTTTGTATCCTTTGGAAATATATTTGGTGGTTGGTAATGTGAAAGATCTTCCCGCAGGAGTTTATAAATATGAACCTTTTAAACATAGACTTATAAAAATTAAAGAAGGAGATAAAAGAGAAGAACTTTCTTATGCAGCCTTAGGTCAACCATGGGTTAAAAAAGCAGCAGTTGATTTTGTTATTGCAGCAGTTTATGAGAGAACCACAAGAAAATACGGAGAAAGAGGTATAAGATATGTTCATATTGAAGTGGGACATTCTGCTCAAAATTTACTTTTACAGGCAACAGCACTTGGAATTGGAGCTGTTACAGTGGGTGCCTTCTATGATAGTGAAGTAAAGAAAGTTGTTGGACTAAAAAAAGAGGAACAACCTCTTTATATTATTCCAGTAGGGAAAAAGAAATAAAATATAATTGCAGGAGGTAGCTTATGAAAAGAAATTTTATTTTCACAATTTTTATTAGCTTTTTTGTTAGCGTTATTTTAGGGTATTCTCAAGAAAGAATTAAGATTGCCAACAAAGAATGGATCCTTTTAAACATTGGTCCAAAAGAGGAAAAGCTTTTTTATTCTCCAAGTAGTATTAAAAAGCTTACAAAAGATAAAATAAGAGTAAATATTTTATATTATCCCTCTTCAGAAATAGTTAATAGATGTAAGAATTACTGGATACAGTGGTTTTTAAGTGGCGAATATAGAGAAGTTTTATGGGAAGGGCTTCCAGAAGAAGATAACAAAAAATGTGAAACCTTAAAATACGGTATTTATGAATATGAGATAGATTGTACAAAAAGAAAATACAGAGATAAAAATTGGACATGGTATAATAAAGAAAATGAAATATTATATTCTCGCAGTTCTGTAGGGGTATCTTTTCTTTCAATTCCTGAAGATTTAATCAAGGATAAAATTTTTGAAGGAGTTTGTAAAGATTAAAATGTAAAGATTAAAAGACATTTTGAGAGCAAATTATTAGATGGAAGTTGATTTTCTCCTTATTAATCCCTGGATTTACGATTTTTCTGCCTATGATTTTTGGCTTAGACCTTATGGACTACTTCTTTTAGGTGGTAAGCTTAGAAAACTTGGTTATTCCATATATTACTTAGATCTTCTTGACCCCTTTTATCCAGAACTTCCTAAGAAACCAAAGAGAAAAGATTTTGGAACTGGACACTTTTATAAAGAAGCTATCCCTAAACCTGTTTATTTTAATGATGTTCCACGAAAATTTTATAGATATGGATTACCTTTTCCTTTATTTAAAAAAATAATTAGTTCTTTAAGGTTTAAAGCAGTCCTTTTAACCTGTACTATGACTTATTGGTATCCTGGATTATTTATGATACTTGATTATATAACCCGAAATTATCCTGAGATACCTATTTATATAGGAGGAATCTATGTAAAACTTTGTTTTGAGCACTCAAAATATGAAATAGAAAAATTTTATAAGAATTTTCCTATTTATATTTTTAAGGGATCCGCTGAGGAATTTTTAGAAACTATAAAGAAAAGCTTTCCACCTTCTAAGGAACCTTATTTAAATGATTACCCTATATTTGATATACAAACTTCTATTCCTTATGTAATAATTCTAACAAGCTATGGATGTCCTTTTAATTGTCCCTATTGTGCGTCAAAAAAACTTTATCCTCAATTTAAACAAAAAAACCCAGAGGAGGTATTTGAAGAGATACTTTTTTGGCATAAAAATTATGGAGTTGTTGATTTTGCCTTCTATGATGATGCCCTTTTGTTAAATTTTGATTCTCATTTAGCCCTAATTTTAGAAAAAATTCTTTCTTATGGGTTAAGTTTACGTTTTCATACTCCAAATGCTATCCATGCAAGATTCATTAATGAGGATGTAGCAAAGTTACTTAAAAGAGCAGGATTTAAAACTATAAGAATAGGACTTGAGAGGATAGAAAATAGATTTGACAATAAAGTTAGTATTGAAGAATTTTTGCAAGCCATTTCTTATTTAAAATCTGCAGGTTTTAAAGAAAGAGAACTTGGAGCATATATTCTTTATGGAATACCAGGTGAAAATTTTGAAGAGGTAAAAAACTCTCTTTTATTTTTAGAAAAATATAGAGTCCCTCCCCATTTAGCTGAATTTTCTCCTATACCTGGAACACCCTTTTTTGAAATAGCTAAGCAATATTCTCGTTATCCACTTGAAGAAGACCCTATTTTTCATAATAATACTATATTTCCTGCCTTAAAAAGACCAAATTGGGAAGAAATAGAAAAACTTAAAGCTTTAGCAAGAAAAATTCGTCAATCAATTTGTAACTAATTTTAGCCAAAGAAAACTCCATTCATTTTCTTTTTGATGTTTTATAAGGGAATATCCCATATTTTGGTAAATATTTATTATATTCACTGCATCTGGATTTAAAAAACCACTGAGAAATACATGAGAACCTGTTTGAGAACAGCTTTTAATAATTGGGGCTAAATTTTTAATTTCTCTATAGCCAATATTGGCAAGAATTAGATGAAATTTTTCTTGAGGAATCTCTTTTTGAATAATGATCTTGTCTTCTACTTTATTTAAAATTGCATTTTCCTTAGATGCCTCTATAGCAAGCTCATCTATATCTATAGCAAAAATAGTAGAATTCTTGAAAAGTTTTGCGCAGGCAATACTTAAAATACCAGTTCCACATCCAATATCAATTATTTTGAGGTTTGAATCCTTTATTCTTTCTTTAAAAATTTCTATATTTTCGAGCATCATTTTAGTTGTAGGGTGATGTCCTGTACCAAAAGCTTGACCTGCCTCAATTATAACTAAAACCTCATAAGGATTTGGTTCATATTTTTCCCAAGGAGGAATAATTACTAAATACTTTCCTATTTTAAGAGGTTTAAAATGGGCTTTCCAAATTTCCTCCCAATTTTCTTCTTTTAATAGTTTATACTCTACATTAATCTCTGAATTTTTTTCTAAAAATTCCTCAAGAAGAGCTAATTCAGGACTTTCTTCATTTAGATAAAGGATAAAATAAACTCTAAATTTCTTTTCAATAGTTTCCCAGCCTTTTTGAATATGTTCATATAGAAAGTCTTCTACCTTTTCTTTTTTAGTATAGGGGACCTTTAAAATTACTTGATAAATCTTGCTTTTCATATTTAGATGCTTTTCTTTTTAGGATACTAAAATATAATTTGTTTTTAAATTTTTGAAATGTTTAACAAAAAATTATTTTATATAGGATTTATTTATTTTTTCTCTGGGCTTCCTTTTGGTTTTTTTTATACTTTTATTCCTGTATTCTTTAGAAGTGAAGGAATAGATTTAAAAACTATAGGACTTTTTTCTATAGCAGGGTTACCTTGGAGTTTAAGACTTCTTTTTGCCCCCTTCATAGATAGATATTTTTACAAAAGTTTTTGGATGGGACTTTCTCTTATAGGAATTTCTATAAGCATTTTTGCCCTTTCTTTTTTTACTCCTGCTACAGTGAGCTTTTTCATATTTTTATTTTTTCTTACTTTCTTTTCCACACTTTTTGATACAGCTTCTGACGGATTTGTTGTAGAATGGATTCCTTCAGAGATTCTGGGCAAAGCTAACGGAATTCGTATTTCAGCCTATAGAATATCTCTTATAATTTTTGGAGGAGGAATTGTAGCCATAAGTCATTATTTAGGATTCAAAATTATTTTTTGTATATTAAGTTTAATAACCTTTTTAAGTGGTATTTTTTTTATCTTTAATTCCTTTTTAAAAGTCTCTTCTAAAAAAGTCTCAATATCTTTTACTTCTCAGTTTATAGAACCTTTAAAAGAAATATTAAAAAGAGATAGGGTCTTTTTGCTTCTTTTTTTTGTTCTCACCTATAAAATAGGGGATGCTTTGCTTGGTGCTATGGTTTATCCATTTTGGGTAGACAGAGGTTTTAACAGACTTGAAATTGGGTTTATTTCCGGAACTTTGGGAAGTGTTTTTACTATTTTAGGGTCCCTTTTAGGTGGTTACTTAACAAGTCTTTGGTCTATTAAAAATTCTCTCCTTATTTTAGGCTTTTTTCAGTCCTTTTCTAATCTTGGGTATACTATTGCTTCTTTACCTTATTTACCAAAGGAAACTGTTTATTTTGCTTCTTTTTTTGAAAGCTTTAGTGGAGGTCTTGGAACTGCTGCTTTTCTTACGTTTCTTACTAATCTTTGTAAAAAAGAATTTTCTTCTACCCAATATGCAGTTTTTTCAACTTTATTTAATTTATCCCTTACTTTTTCAAGAACTTTCTCAGGATATGGAGTAAGTTATTTAGGATATACCTATTTTTTTCTTATAACTTTTTTTATCTCTTTACCACCACTTTTTCTTATTTTCTGGATAATAAAAGATAATTAAAATCATTTTACCAGCTCTAAAATTTTCTTAAACTCAGGGGTTCCTGCTCTTTTTAAGATTTGAAAAACAAGGGTTTCTGTGGTAGTTAAAATTCCACCAGCAGATTTAATTAAATCAAGTCCCGTTTCCCAATCAAGCTTTCTTCTACTACAGACTGCATCTTTTGGAACAAAAACTATATAATCTCTTTTAATTAAATCTGCAGCAGTTTGCCATACACATACATGGGTTTCTATTCCAGTTAAAATTACTTTTTTTCTGTCTTTATATTTATTAAGATTTTTTTTAAAAATTGGTTCTAAAAGGGAATTAAAAGTAATTTTTTCAATAGGCTCGTATGAAGGAAGTGCCTTTTTAATCACTTCTACAGTTTGTCCTAATCCTTTGGGATACTGTTCTGTAAGAATAATAGGAATATTGAAAATTTTAGCTGTTTCAATCAAAATCAAATTATTTTTAATTACCCCTTTTACCACATCTTCATCCATTGCCTTTATAAGCTTTTCTTGAATATCAGTTATTATAATTAAAGTTTCTTCAGCATTAATTAAAAATTTTTCAAGCATTTTTAATCTCCTGCAAAGGTTTCTTCTTTTAATTTAGGGGAAAATTTTTTTAAGGCTTTTTTTACCAAGGTATCTAATGTATCAGTTTCTTCAAAAACTTCATATAAAACCTTTTCTACCTCTTTGCTTTGAAAACCCAAACTCATGAGACAGCTTTTTGCTTCCTCAAGAATGATTTCTTTTTCCGGAGGAATTATTATACCCTTTTGAGAGGGTTTTAAAAAAAGCCCTTTTAATTCTAAATAAAGTTTTTCTGCTCTTTTAGGACCAATTCCGGGAACTTTTGAAAGTTCACTTATTTTTTTATTAAGAATTATATCTCTTAAAATTTCGGGAGAAAATACAGAAAGAAGATTTAAAGCTAATTTAGGCCCCATTTTAGAAAGGGTGGTTAATTTTATAAATAATTCTCTTTCCTCTTTAGTAATAAATCCATATATTTCTATATATTCATTCTTCCTTAATATAGGTACTACAAAAAAGAGGGCTTCTCTTTCTAAAAAGTTTTCTTTAACAAGGCTTACAAGATTTAAAGGGATAAAAATTTCCCAAAAAATAAACTGATTACTTTGTAAGACCAGTTTATTAGGTGGATTTATTTCTTTAACAATACCTTTAAGTTGATAAAGCATTTTGGCTATTTATCTCCAGGGCTAAAATTAAAGCAATTGCTAAGGCATCAATTTTATGAGGATCTGGATTTAAATCAAATTGGTACTTTATTAAGCCTTCTTTAAAAAAGAGATTTAAAATATGAAAAATTTCTTCTTTTTCAGCTTTTCCATATTGGGTTAAAAATTTTTTAATTTCTAAGGGATTAAGGAATTTTACAGGAATATTATAAAGTCCTGCTATAAGTAAAGCAATTGCTTGAGCTTGAGAAAGTCTACTTCCTGCTTTAGAATAGGTTTTAGTAAAAGTTTCTTCTATTCCTATTATATCTGGTTTAGAATCTTTTATAAAATCTTTTAAATTATTGAAAAGATAAGCAAGCTTTTCTGTTACATTTTTACATTTTTTGGTATTTAAGGTTTGCCAATCTTTTAGTTCATAATAATCATTTTTGATTTCAAGAAGTGCATAGGCTAAATTATTAATACCAGGATCTATTCCTAAAATTTTCATTTATTTAAGGCTTCCATAATTCTTTCAGGAATATCAAAATTAGCATAAACTTGCTGAACATCATCTAAATCATCAAGGGCTTCCATAAGCTTAAGAAGGTTATTTGCTGTAGCTTCATCTTCAACAGGAACTATGGTTTTTGGAACCATAGTAACTTTAGCAGAAATTATCTCAATTCCAGCATCTTCTAAAGCTTTTTTAATTTCTTCAAATTGAGATGGATCTGTAATAACTTCTATTTCACTTTCATATTCTTTTGTATCTTCAGCTCCTTTTTCTATAGCAATTTCTAATACTTTTTCTTCTTCTTTTTTTGGAACAACTATAAGTCCTTTTTGTTCAAATAAATAGGATACTGCTCCTGGTTCAGCAAGGTTTCCTCCATATTTATTAAAAAGGTGTCTTAATTCAGAAACGGTCCGTTTTCTATTATCAGTTATAGCACTAATAAGTATTGCTACTCCCCCTGGTCCATATCCTTCAAAAAATGCTTCTTCATATTGGGTTCCTTCTTCTAAACCGAGGGCTTTTTTGATAGCCCTTTCTATATTTTCCTTAGGCATATTAGCAGCTCTTGCTGCTTGAATAGCAGCTCTTAGCCGAGGATTAAGTTCGGGGTCTCCGCTTCCACCAGTTTTTACTGCTACAATAATTTCTCTTATTAGTTTAGTAAAAAGTTGTCCTCTTTTAGCATCTTGAGCTGCTTTTTTTCTTTTAATTTGTGCCCAATGAGAATGTCCTGCCATGAGACCACTCCTTAGCTAAGGTATTTAAGGCTTTTAAATTAAATATAACAAGTCTTGTAAAAAATTCAAACTTTATTAGAATATTATTTAAAAATAAAGCCGAGGTGGCGGAACTGGAAGACGCGGCGGACTCAAAATCCGCTGGAGGTTAACTCCGTGCGGGTTCGACTCCCGCCCTCGGCATTTTTAAATCTTAATCACAAATTTTTTAGTTTTTTTATTCCAATAGATAAAAAGAAACCATATAAAAAGAACACTCATGATAAATATGAAACTTCCTAAATAGGTTAAATATTCTGGTAAATAAACCCTTTCTCCAAGATAACCCTTTTCCCAAATATTTATTTTATCTAAGTAACATCTTAATCCCCAATTACTTAAACCAAAAAAGATAATTACTACAAGTAATTTAATCTGTCCTTCCCCAAGTTTCCATAAACTACTTAAAGCACAGCTATCAGCTAAGATCATTCCTAAACCAAATAGAATGCCTCCAATAAAAGAACCCAATACAAAAGTAGGAAGAATATAAAAATAGGGATCTTGAATTTTTAATAATTTAAAAGAAAAAATTCCCGCAGTAGTTAAAAATAAACTTAAAATAAAGCTAATACTTATCAAAGTTTCTCCAGAAATAAAAGGTTCTCGAAGAGCCTTTGCCATACATAATTTACTTCTTTGAATAACAACCCCTGCTATAATAGAAAATAAAAAAACTTTCCCTAAAATTAAATTTCTTTCGTTTTCCTTTAAAAATAGAGAGAATATTTTCCCAAAGATAATAAATAGGACAACCATTCCTATAATAGGTCCTAATTTTTTAATATGAATATTAATTCCCCCTTTTGAAGGAAATTTTTCTGTTTCCCAGATTAGATATTTTAAACCTAACAGAGTCCCTGTAATTAATCCCGCAAACATAGTAAGTCCATTTGCTGAAAGATTAGCAGTAGCTATATAAAATCCTCCTATATTATCTCCAAGTGCAAAAGAAGAGCCAATTCCCATTAGAATTCCTGCTAAAAGAGCTTTAAAAATTTCAAACTTTGGTGGTATTTTAATTCCAAATTCCTGAGAAAAGCAAGAAGAAATAAAGGCACCTCCTAAGATTCCCCAAACAATAAAGCTAGAGTAAGAATTCCAATTTCCAAAATTTCTTAATCCTTCAGAAATTTCTAAAGGGATTCCATAAAATTGTAAAAGAAGTGCAAAAAAACTGAGAAAAATCCCTCCTATAATAGGATTCCACTTTGATAAAAAATTCATCTTTTCCTCCTATTTTGTAATTATTCGGGCTTAATAAAATTGTAAATTTTTTAAAATTTGGTATATTGCTGAAAAATCTTTATCTTTTAATCCCATCTTAACTCCAAGTTTGTAAATTTCTTTTACTAAAGCTCCTTCTAAAGATATACCTGAAAACTTTTGATAAAGCTCACTTGCATAATTAAGGTCTTTTATTAAATTTTCTAAAGAAAAATGAGGGGTAAAATTTTCTTTTAAAAGCGCCTCTTTTTTAACTTTTAAAACATAAGAATTTCCTGCTCCGTTTTCTAAAACCTCTAAAAGCTCCTCTTTAGAAAATCCTATTTTTTCTCCCAAAACCAAAGCAGAAGCTAAAGCTTCCATAAAAAGAGCTAATAAAAAGTTGTTAATTAACTTAGCTTGGGTAGCTTTTCCAGGAGTTTGAAAATAAATTAGCTTTTGAGCTAAAATTTCTAAAAGAGGCTTTACTTTTTCAAAAGGCTCTTTTTCTCCACTTACAAGTATGGTAAGTTGTCCTTTTTCTGCAGGAATAATACTTCCTAAAACAGGACATTCTAAATAAAACCCTCCCCAGTCTTTAACAAACTGATGAAACTCTAAAACCTTAGAAAACTGATTAGTAGAGGTATCAATTATAATTCTATTTTTAAGAAAGGAACTCCCCTTTTTTAAAACCTCTTCTACAGCCTGACTGTCTTTAATACATAGAAAAATTATCTTTTCATTTTTAAAAAGTTCTTCTAAAGTCTCTACATAAGGTAATCCTAAGGTTTTTGCCTTTTCTATAGAACGGTTCCAGAGATTAACTTTTATTCCTTGAGAAGAAAGTCTTTTTACCATAGCGCTTCCTAAAAGACCAAGTCCTACAAATCCTACTTTCATTTATGATGCCTCCTATTATTTTTAAAGTTAAGTTAATATTATATTATAAGCAAATCGAAGGTTCAACACAAAATTGAGCCTTTTTATTCTTTATGCTATTTAGGTAAGCAGAAAAAAAACTATTAATTAAAGCTCTCAGAAGAACTTATGAAACTGAAATCAATTAAATCAAAACTAAACAAGAAGTTTGGCTATGCAAACTTTATACCCCAAATAGGACACTATTATTATTTTCTTCTATCTATGAAATAACTACTTCCTTCTATAGATTTAGCTACCTTTTTTACTTCTGCTGCCCTTGCTGAAATTTCTCCTATGTGCTTGAATTTGCCTTTCCAGATAGGTACAATAGCTATAGAAATTGAGGGAAGAGGGATTTGAGAAACCTCCCCAGTTCTATTAACAGAAATAAAATAACCTCTTTCCAGATCCTTTCTATCTAAAAAAGAAGGGACAAGTAAGTTAAAACGTTTTATAATTTCCTTAGAAACTATTTCAGCTTTTTCTAAAGGTACAATAAATACAAAGTCATCCCCTCCTATGTGACCAACAAAATAATCTTCTTTAGAAATTTCGGAAAGGGTATTAACAATAATTCTTGCTAAATTTTTAATCATTTCATCTCCCTGGAAAAAACCATAAATATCATTATAAGTTTTGAAGTTATCTAAATCTACATATGCTATTGCATAAGGTTTTGGACTTTCCATAAGTCTTTCTATCGTCTTTGTAATAGAGAGATTTCCAGGAAGACCGGTTAAAGGATTATTATCTGAAATCCTGTTAAGTTTTTCAAAGGCATATTCAATTCTAAGATAAGTCTCCCTTACATCATTATTACTTAAAATAATAAAATCATCTGTCCAGGAAGCAAGGGAGATTAGGAGTTCAAATTCCATTTTATCAAGAATTAAAATTAGAGGAATATTTATTAAATTAAAATTTTTTCTTATTTCTATAATTTCTTTTAATCCCTCTTTATTTTTAGGGTAATAGTATAAAACTAAAGATGGAGGATTTAAAAAAAAGGCATTTAAGAATTTTTTAAAATCATAAAAAGATTTTAAGAAGTATTTGTCTTTTAAATAGGCTTTAAGCGAATTTTTCCAATCTTTTAGAAATTTATTCTTTTTTAAAAAAGCGTATATAGTTTTTTTTTTGAGAAGCCATACCTAAGTATTCAATTCCATTTCTCTTTTAAGTTCTTCGGTAAAAAATTTCAATTCATAAAGTTTTGGTTCTAATTTAAAAAAGATATCTTTTATTTCAAAGAGATTTAGTTTTAAAGTTTTCAAAGCCTTTTCTTGCAAAGGTGGTACTTTTTTATATAAAGAACTACCATATCCTCTTACATGTATTAAAATATCTGAGAGATGAACTACAGCTGCCTCTTTTTTAAATTCCTTTGCTTTTTCAAATTCATGATGAGCATCTACTGCTTCGACGAGTCTATCAGGTAAATTCCAGGTTTTCATAATAAAGCTTCCCATCTCTGCATGATCAATTCCGAGAATTTCTTTTTCAGCTTGGAGAGGGTCTTTACCATTTTTTGTTAGTTCTAATATTTTTCCATATTCTTCTTTAAAACTTACTTTTTGTATAATTCTTCCCAAATCATGAAGAAGCCCTGCTGTAGCGACTTCTTGGGGTTCTTTTAATCCCACTTTTTCTGCTAAAATTTTTGAACAAGCAGCAACTCCTACTGAGTGTTCCCAAAGTCCTACATCTTCTTTATAAATAATTTCAAAAATAGAAGAAGTTATGATTAAAACTTTAACTACATTTATTCCAAGAAGCATAAGGGCATTCTGGACTGTACTTACCTTTTTAGGGAAACCATAAAAAGCAGAGTTTGCTAATCTTAAAATTTTAGAAGTAATAACTTGATCCTTTTCTATTAAGTTTGCAATTTGGTGAATAGAAGTTTTTTCATCTTCAATCATTAAATTAAGTCTTTGAACAATAGGAGGAAGGGTAGGAAGCCCTTCTAATTTTTTAAGTTTTTTCTTAACAGTTTTTCTTTTTTCTAAGGGATCTAAATTCATTTAATTTTCAGTTTGAGTACCTTCGGTACTCTCCAATTTTTTGTCCTTTTCTTCTAAAAATTCTCTAAAAATTCTCTTTATCTCAAGAAGATTTTCATCAGTTATTCCTTCAAATCTTTCTTCTAAATCTTTTAACTCTTCTTCTAAGGTTTTTTCCCAGGGAAGTTTAACAGGATTACCCTCTACAGTGATAAAACTTACTCCAAATTCTTCAAATTTTCTAATATGTTCTTCTGTTAATTCTACTCCCTTTCCACAAAGAACCCTTCCATTTGCGTCAATTACCTCTTCATAGGTTTTCATACCAGGTCTTATATAGGATAAGGGTAATCTTTGCATATTTAGTCCTCTAAATGACTTTATTTAAACTATACTCTATAATTCCTTCGGCTCCAAGTTCTAAAAGTTTAGGAACAAGTTCTCTTACCTCTTTTTCTGAAATAACAATTTCTAAAGCATACCATTTTTTTTGATAAAGAGGTGAGATAGTAGGAGAGGTTATACTTGGCAAGATTTGAATTATTTTTTCCAAACTTTCTTCAGGCACATTCATTTTTAATCCTACCTTTTTATGAGCATTAAGAGCTCCTTTTAGAAGGGTTGCAATTTGTAATATTTTTTTTCTTTTCCATTCATTTTGCCAAGCCTTTTCATTAGCAATAAGTTGTGGATAAGTAATTAATAGTTCGTGAATTATTTTTAAACCGTGAGCTTTTATAGTAGTTCCTGTTTCAGTAATTTCAACAATTGCATCTGCTAATCCTTGAATTACTTTTGCTTCAGTTGCTCCCCAGGAATAGCTTACTTCTACAGGAATTCCTTTTTCTTCAAAAAACTTTTTAGTAAAATTAACAAGTTCGGTGCTTATTTTTTTATTTCTAAGATCTTCAAGCTTTTCAATCTTAGAATCTTCTTTCACTGCTAAAACCCATTTAGCAGGTTTTTTACTTGATTTAGAATAGATTAAGTCCTCAACTATTACTACTTTGGAACCATTTTCTAAAATCCAGTCTTTTCCAGTTATTCCTGCATCAAGAATTCCAGCTTCTACATATTTACTCATTTCTTGAGGTCTACAGATAACCATTTCTAGCTCAGGATCATCAACTTCAGGAAAATAGTTTCTATGATGAACATCTATTGTCCAACCAGCCTTTTCAAAAAGTTCAATAGTTGCTTTTTCTAAGCTTCCTTTGGGAATTCCAAATTTAAGCTTTTCCATATACCTCCTCCGGATGATATAATTTTTTTTCAACTATTTTTAGTTTACCATTTTCAAGTTTTCTATAAAAACAACTCATATAACCTTCATGACAAACAGGTCCTTTTGGTTCTACTTTAAAAAGTAGAGTATCTTCATCACAATCAACATAGATCTCTTTTAAAACTAAATAATGACCTGAAGTTTCACCTTTTAACCATAGTTTATCCCTTGTTCTACTATAGAAATGAACAAGTCCAGTTTCTAAAGTCTTTTCCCAAGCTAATTTATTAAGGAAACCAAGCATTAATATTTTACCTGTTTGATAATCTTGTATTATGGCAGGAACGAGTCCATTTCCTTTTTCAAAATTTGGGCTATAAGTCATCTTAAAGCCTCCAAAAACTCTCTTAATTTTTTTTCTGGGTCAAGACTTTTTACTAAAGAAGTGCCTATTAAAACTCCTTTAAATCCCATCTCTTTTATTTTTTTTATTTCTTCAGTTTTATTATAACCACTTTCTGCAATTACTGGTATATGTTTAGGAATAAGAGGAAAAATTTTTAAACTTTGTTCTATATTTACTTTAAGGGTTGAAAGATTTCTATTATTTATTCCTAGGATTTCAGCTCCGGCTTTAAGAGCTTTTTCTAAATCTTCTTCATCATGGATTTCTACAAGGCTTGAAAGATTTAATTTTTTTGTGTATTTAATCAGTTCTGAAAGCTCATCTTCCTTAAGAATTGAGCTTATTAACAATACTATATCAGCTCCAAAAGCTTTTGCCTCTTCAATTTGTATAGGATCAAATATAAAATCTTTTCTTAAAAGAGGAAGTTTAGTTTCGGTCCGGATACTAGCTAAATATTCTAAGGAACCTTTAAAAAATTTCTCTTCAGTAATTACAGAGATAGCCTTTGCCCCTCCTTTTTCATAAGCCTTTGCTAATATTAAAGGATTGAAGTCTTCTCTAAAAGAATTATTTAAGGGACTAGCTCTTTTAATTTCAGCTATTATAACAAAATTTTCTTTTAAAAGATAATTCTTAAAGTTAATAGGAGTTCTATTCCAAAAGGGTTTAAAATAAAGCCCCTTTTGTTTTCTTTTTAAGACTTCATAATATTTCTCAATAAGGATTTGGTTTAAGATTTGGTTGATTTTTATATTTTCCATAATAATTTTTAATAAGGTTTTTTTTCTAAATTTTAAACTGTAGAAAAATTTTTAAAAGATGTTAATATTTTTCTAAATTTGTTTAATCTTTCCAGATGGAGGAAGTTTTATGAAGAGAACTTATCAGCCCAGTAGAATTAAAATGAAAAGAAGGCACGGATTTAGAGCAAGAATGAAAACTCGTTCCGGAAGAAGAATTTTAAGAAATAGAAGAAGAAAAGGGCGTTGGCGTCTTACTGTTTAATCTTGGTTTAAGTTTCTGTGAAAAAAGAGAGACTATCTTCTAAAGAAAGACTTAAAAAAGATAAGGAATTTCAGGCAGTTTTTAGAGAAGGTAAAAAGGTTTGGATAGATTCAATTTTATTAATTATATATAAACCTAATGATTTAAATTATAGGAGACTTGGAATAATAGTTTCTAAAAAGATTAAAAAAGCCACCCAGAGAAACAGAGTAAAAAGATTGATTAGAGAATTTTTTAGAAGAAATAAAGATTTGTTTCCAGAAAATTGTGATATAATAATAATTCCGCACCCAAATTTAATGAGTTTAAAATATAGAGATTTTGCAGAAATTGTAAAGGAAAAACTTCATTCCTTGAGAAAAGTTGAGATTTCTTCCCATGATAAAAAGATTGTTAATTAAATTTATCTCAACTTATCAAAGGATTATCTCTCCTATCCTTTCCACTTATTTTGGTATTAATTGTAGATTTTATCCTTCTTGTAGTGAATATACAAAATCCGCTATTGAAAGATTTGGTTTGTTAAAAGGGAGTTATTTAGGATTGAAGAGGTTTTTAAGGTGTCATCCCTTTTCTACAGGTGGATATGATCCGCTTAATCCGGAATCTTCAAAAAAGGAGGAAATTATTTAATGGAAAAAAGGGCGCTTTTAGCTATTATTATTTCTTTTGCTATAATTTTTATTTTTAATTATCTTTATATGAAATTTGTACCCTCTCCTCAAGTTCCAAAAATCTCTCAAAATCAGACTACTAATAATACCATTGCTAATAATACTCAAGTCAAAAAGGAAAAAGAAGAAAAATTACCCTCAATTCCTCAAGTCTTTTCAGAGAATCTAAAAATCTATACCCTAATTTCTCCCAAATACGAAGTTTCAATTACTTCTTTAGGGGCAAGGTTTAATAAATTTCAATTAAAAGAATATCCTAAAGAAAAAAATAAAAAGGAGCCTGTTAATCTTATTTCTTCACCTTCTGGAAGTCTTCCTTTAGAAATTTATTTTGCTTCTGCTCCTGAGGTAGCTGTAATAAACTATAGGGGACCTGAAAATCTTAGTTATTCTCTTGAAAATTCAACCTCCCAAACTCTCAATTTTTTAAGCTATTATAAAAATATAATTTTAGAAAAAACTTTTACCTTTAAAAGAGATTCCTATTTTATTGATCTTTTTTTTAAAATTTTAAATAAAGGAAATGAAACTATTAGAGATAGAATTCTTGTGAGAGGTGTTTTTTCTCCCTTTGCAGATGGTAAAGCCTATGTTTTTAAAGGTCCTTTTTATTATACAGATCACTTAAATGAAGTAAAAGTAAAAAAGGATTTAGAAGAATATACAGGGAATCTCAAATATTTGGGGTATGAAGATACCTATTTTATGGTAGCTCTTATTCCTAAAGATACAGGGAATGGAAATTTTACAGTTACTTTTAGGAACATAGATAAAAATGCACAAGAATTTATTCTCTGGCTTCCTCCTTTTGAGTTAAAACCTAATGAAGAAATAAATTATAGCTTTAAGCTTTATATGGGACCTAAAAAAATAGAAGAAATGGAAAAGGAATACTTACTTTTGGGTAAAGCTCTTTATTTCGGGATTTTTGATTTTATAGCTAAACCATTACTTTATATTTTAAAACTGAGCCATAAATGGACTGGTAACTTCGGTTGGGATATTATTTTTGTTACTATTTTATTAAGAATTATTTTCTTTCCCCTTAATCATATAAGTTATAAAAGTATGAAAAGATTACAAGAAATTCAACCAATTATTCAAAAACTGAGAGAAAAATATAAAGATGATCCTCAAACTTTAAATAAAGAGCTTATGAATATTTATAAAACCTATAAAATAAATCCCTTTTCAGGTTGCCTTCCTATTCTAATTCAAATACCCATATTTATAGCTTTCTATAAAGTATTGCTTATGGCAATTGAATTGAGACATGCGCCCTTTATGTTGTGGATTGATGATCTCAGTGCACCTGAAAGGCTCTATTTAGGAAATCTTCATATACCCTATTTAGGAGGAATTCCTTTACTTACCCTTTTAATGGGAGCATCCATGTTTGTTCAACAAAAGCTTTCCCCCACAACTACAGATCCTTTACAAAATAAGATAATGCTTTTTATGCCCCTATTTTTTATAGTACTCTTTATAAATTTCCCTTCTGGATTAGTTTTATATTGGTTTGTAAATAATATTTTGTCAATTATACAGCAGATTTTTACACTTAAACTTCTTAAAAAATAATTTTAGGATGGAGGGAGATTATGGAAAAAGAATTGGAAGGAAAGAGCTTAGATCAATTAATTGAAGTTGCTTGCCAAGAATTAGGCTGTATCCCTGAGGATCTCGAATTGGAAATTCTTGAATTTTCTTCCACTTCAGGTCTTTTAGGTATTCCAGGAAAAAAAATAAGGATTAAAGCAAGGATTAAAACAGATAAAGTTCTTTCAGAAAGAGCAAATCGTGCCCTTATGTTTCTTAAGGAATTGCTTAATTATGCAGACTTTAAAATAGATGTAAAAGCTAATATCTTAAAGGATAAAATGCAAGTAGAAATTCTTTTATCAGGAGAGGATATTAAGTATTTAATTCAAAATGGTGCGGAACCTTTAACAGCACTCGAGTTTTTAACTAATAAAGTAGTAGCAAGGGCTTTAGGAGTGGGTCCAAAAATTGTTCTTAAATTGGAGGGTATTGATATTGAAAAAGAAAAAAAACTGGTAAATGCAGTAAGAAGAGCTATTGAAAAAATTAAAACTAATAAAGAACCTCAAATTATAAAAATAAGTTCTCAAAGAGAACAAAGAATTGTAGTGAATATTGTTAAGCAGGAAGAAAATATAGATTACAAAATAGAGGGGGAAGGGAAACAAAAGAAGGTTATATTAAATTGGAAAGAATAGTTGAGGCCTAAACTTTATACAGAAGATACTATCGCTGCTATTGCTACACCTCCTGGTAAGGGTGCTATTGGTGTAATTAAAATAAGTGGAGATCTATCTCTTTCTATTTTAAAAAAAATCTTTCGTCCTTTCAGACCAAGAAGTGAATTTGAGTCACATAAGCTTTATTATGGATTCATTGTTGATCCGAGGGATGAAAAAGTTATAGATGAAGTCCTTGTAGTATATATGAAAAAGCCAAAAACTTATACTCGTGAAGATGTAGTAGAAATATACGCTCATAGTGGATATTACATACTTAGAAAAATTTTAGAGCTAGTACTTATGGCAGGAGCAAGACCTGCTGAACCTGGAGAATTTACTCTTAGAGCTTATTTGAACGGAAGAATAGATCTTTCTCAAGCAGAAGCTATTCAAGAACTTGTTTCAGCAAAAACTGAAACAGCTCTAAATTTAGCTCTTAATACTCTTTTGGGAAAGCTTTCCAATAAAATAAATGCCCTAAAAAATGACCTTTTAGAAATACTTGTTTTGGTTGAAAGTGCTATAGATTTTCCTGAAGAGGATATTGAAATAATGGAGCCAGAAAAACTTTCTCAAAAAATAAAAGAAAAAATTTTACCTGTTATTGAAGAACTTATTAAAAACTATGAAGAAGGGAAGATTTATAAAGAGGGAATTAGTTTAGTAATAGCTGGGAAGCCAAATGTTGGAAAATCATCCCTTATGAATGCCCTTTTAAAAGAAGAAAGAGCTATTGTAACTCCTATTCCAGGTACTACCAGAGATTTTTTAGAAGAAGAAGCAACTATTGAGGGACTTCCTGTAAAACTTATAGATACAGCAGGACTTAGAGAAACGGAAGACATAGTAGAAAAAATAGGAGTTGAAAGAGCAAAGAAAAAATTTAAAGAGGCAGATCTTATATTATTTTTAGTTGATGTAAGTGAATATCCTTCTTCTGAAGATTATAAAATATATCAAGAAGTAAAAAACTTTTCTCATTTAGTAATTTTAAATAAAATAGATATTCAGCCTAATCATATAAAGGAATGGAAAGAGGTATTACTAAAATGGGGAGTTGATGAAGTTTTAGAAATTTCAGTAAAGGAAAATATAAATCTTGATAAACTTTGCAAGAAAATTTTTGAAAAAATAACTTCTGAAAAAGGAACTCATGTTCCAGAGGTTGTTCCCAATCTTAGACAAAAAATAGCGCTTGAAAATGCAAAAGAGTATCTTTTAAATGCTTTAAAAGAACTTGAAAAGAAAGATCCTTTACCTGAACTCATTGCTATTGAAATAAGATCAGCTATTTCAAGTCTTTCTGAAATAATAGGAGAGGTAACTACAGAAGATCTTTTAACTCAAATTTTCTCAACTTTTTGTATCGGAAAATAAAAATGCGAGTTGCTATAGATACAGGAGGCACCTTTACTGATCTTATTTATTTAGAAAGGGGCTTTTTAAAATCTAAAAAGGTTTTTTCCACTCCTAAGGATCCCTCTCAAGCCATATTAGAAGCCCTTAACCAGATTAATAAAGGGAACCTTGGAGCTCTTGTTCATGGAAGCACAGTAGGAACAAATGCATTTTTAGAAAGAAAGGGAGCTAAGACAGCTTTTATTACTACTTATGGTTTTGAAGATCTTCTTTTTATTGGACGTCAGGCAAGACCAAAATTATATGATATTTTTGTTGAAAAACCAAAACCCTTTATCTTTAAAGAAAATTGTTATGGTCTTAAAGAAAGAATTGATGCTAAGGGGGAAATTATAAAAAACCTTAAAAATTCGGAGATTAAAAAGGTTTTAAAAAAACTTAAAGAAAATCAAATAGAATCTGTTGCTGTTTGTTTTATTAATAGCTATCTTAATCCTTCTCATGAATTGAAATTGAAAGAAGAATTATCTTTACTTGGGATTCCTATAAGTATATCCTATGAAATACTCCCAGAATTCAGAGAATTTGAAAGAGCTTCAACTACAGCTATTAATGCCTATCTTTTGCCTGTAATAGGAAAATATTTAAAAAATCTCCAAAAAAGACTTCCTCAAGTAAAACTTTATATTCAGCAATCAAACGGTGGATGGATGACAGTAAATGAAGCTGAAAAATTTGCTGCTTATACTATTCTTTCTGGTCCTGCAGGGGGTGTAAATGGTGCATTTATTCTTGCAAAAACTTTTGGTAAATCAAAAGTTATTACCTTTGATATGGGAGGAACTTCAACAGATGTAGCTCTAATTAACGAAAGAATTCCTTTTACTAAAGAATATAATTTAGATGGATTTCCTTTGAGTATCCCTATAATAGATATTCACACTGTAGGAGCAGGTGGTGGTTCTGTTGCTTATATAGATGTAGAAGGAGTTTTAAAAGTTGGTCCAGAAAGTGCTGGGTCTGATCCAGGTCCAGCTTGTTATGGAAAGAGTCTAATACCTACAGTTACGGATGCTAATCTTGTCTTAGGAAGGCTTTTGCCAGATACCTTTTTAGGAGGAAGATTTAAATTACAAAAAGAAAGAGCCTTAAAAGCTATATCCTCTCTTTCTCAAAAATTGGGACTTACCATAGAAGAGACTGCTCTTGGTATAATTAAAGTAGCTAACATTATTATGAGTAGGGCTTTAAGAAGAGTTTCTGTAGAAAGGGGGTATGATCCTCAGGAATTTACATTAATTTGCTATGGAGGAGCAGGCGGACTTCATGCTTGTGCCCTTTCTAAGGAACTTAAAATAAAAGAAATTATAATACCTAAATTTGCCAGCACCTTTTCAGCTTTTGGGCTTTTATTTTCACCACCTCTAAAAGATTTTTCTCAAACCATCTGGATTAATACAAAAGAAAGAAAAAAACTTTTAAAAGAAATTGAAAGACTTAAAAATTTAGCTTATTCCTATATGAAATCTCTTGGTTTTGAACCTGACACGCTTTATTATGAGATTTTTCTTGATATGCGTTATAAAGGGCAGGGTTTTGAATTGACCATTCCTTATTCAGAAGATTATATAGATGACTTCGAGAGGGAGCACGAAAAACAATTTGGATACAAAGCAAGCCAGTTTCCTATAGAAATAGTAACTTTAAGAATTAGAGTTAAAGGTAATTCTATTGAAGATAATTGGAAGGTAGAAAAAGGGGAAGAAATATATCCTCTTTTTCAAACTAAAGTTTTTACAGATAAAGGATGGATTGAAGTTCCTGTAATAGATTGGAATTCTTTGAAAATAGGTGAAACCTTTAAAGGGCCTGCCCTTATAGTGGAAGATTTTACTACTCTTTTGGTAGAAGAAAATTTTCAAGTAAAAGTGGAAGATAATTACACCTTAAGAATAGTTATAGTGTAGTTATGAAGGCTATTGAATTAGAAATTTTTAATCATCTTCTTTCAGCAATTGCTGAAGAAATGGGAATAGTTTTAAGAAAATCATCCTTTTCGCCAAATATAAGAGAAAGATGTGATTTTTCTTGTGCCATATTTGATGAAAAAGGAGAACTCATTTCCCAAGCCTCACATATTCCTGTTCATCTTGGTGCTATGCCAGAAACAATGAAAAGTATTTTACCTCTATTTAACTGGAACCCAGGAGATATAGTAATTACAAATGATCCCTTTTGTGGAGGTACTCATCTTCCAGATATCACTCTTATTAAACCTATATTTTACAAAAATAAATTAACCTTTTTTCTTATAGTAAGGGCTCATCATGCAGATATAGGGGGAAAATATGCAGGTTCCATGGCAGTTACTACTCATATTGAAGAAGAGGGAATTTTAATAAAACCTACTTATTTAATAAGAGAGGGAAAGTTTGAAAAAGAATTTTGGGAAAAATTTATCACTAAACTTCGTAATCCTCGCGAAAGAGAAGGGGACTTAAAAGCTCAAATTGCCTCTCTTTTAAGAGGTGAGATGCGTTTAAATGAAATGGTTAAAAAATATGGACTTTTAAAATTAAAAGAAGTTATAGAAGAGCTTAAAAATTATTCTCAAAGGGCTATGGAAAGGCTTATTGAAAAAGCTCCTTCAGGAGAATATACCTTTATAGATTATCTTGATGATGACGGTTTTGAAAATAGGGATATCCCTATAAAAGTTAAAGTAATCTTTAAAGGAAAAAAAGCATTAGTAGATTTTAGTGAAAGTGCTTCTCAGGTAAAGGGATGTGTTAATGCACCAAAAGCAGTAACTTGCTCAGCAGTTTATTATGTCTTTCTTTCTTTATTAAATACCATTGGAGAATACCCTATAAATCACGGATGTTTCAAGCCAATAGAAATTATTACAAAACCAGCAACTATTGTTTCAGCAACTTATCCTTCTGCTGTAGCAGGTGGAAATGTAGAGACTTCTCAAAGGATAGTAGATGTTCTTTTAGGTGCTCTTTCTAAAGCTTTTCCAGAACTAATTCCTGCTGCTTCTTGTGGAACAATGAATAATATAGCTATGGGAAATGAAAAAATTGCCTATTATGAAACTATCGGAGGAGGCATGGGAGCAAGACCGGGGAGGGATGGTTTAAGTGGAGTTCATACTCATATGACTAATACACTTAATACACCTGTTGAGGCTTTAGAACATGATTATCCTTTAAGGATAGAACGTTATGCAATAAGAAAAAACTCAGGAGGAAGAGGTAAATATAAAGGAGGAGATGGACTTATAAGAGAATATTTCTTTTTAGCTCCACTTACTGTAACCATTCTTTCTGAAAGGAGAAAACATAATCCTTACGGTCTTTTTGGAGGTAAAAAAGGCAAAAAAGGAAGGAATATACTTTTAAAAAGAGGAAAAGAAAGGATCAATCTTCCAGGAAAAGTTAACCTTTTTGTAAAAAGGGGAGATAAAATAATTATTGAAACTCCAGGAGGTGGAGGTTGGGGGAAGGAGGAATAGTTTTAAGTATAGCTGGATTTGATCCTACTGGTGGGGCAGGTGTTCTTCTTGATACCAAAATTTTTAGTCTTTTTGGATTAAAAGGAGCAGGAATTCCAACTACTTTAACTTTACAAAACACCTCTGAATTTCAAGGTTGGGAAGGAGTAAATCCAGAATATTTAAAAAGATCTTTAGAACTTATTTTCTCTGATCTACCTATAAAAGGAATAAAAATAGGAATGATAGGAACTTCTGAAAATGCAGAAATAATAGGAGAATTCTTAAAAAGGGAAAGAAATAAAATATCTTGGGTAGTTTTAGATCCTGTTTTAAAAGCAACTTTAAATTATGATCTATTTTCTTCTCCTGATTTTATAAAAATTTTAAAATCTAAAATTTTTCCTTTTGTAGATATTGTTACTCCAAATATTTATGAAGCAGAAGTTTTGGTGGAAAAAAGCATAAAGAAAAAATCTCATCTTTCTGAAATAGCTGAGAGATTAATTAATTTGGGAGTAAAAGCAGTTATTATTAAAGGATGGCAAAGTTCTTCTTTTATTTGGGATTTCTTTTTTGATAAAAATAAAAAAGTTTTTTTAAAGAAAAAGAAATTATCTGGGAATTTTCACGGGACAGGGTGTGCCTTTTCTTCAGCTTTACTTTCTTATTTAATGTATGGATTTGATCCTGAAACCGCTTTTAAAAAAGCTAAAATTTGGTTATATTTAAAGCTTAAAAAAGCAGAAGAAGAGAAAATAGGGGGAAAATTATGGCTATTTCTTTAGAGGAAGTTTATAAAATTGCTCATCTTTGTAGACTTGAGTTTAATGAGGAAGAGGCAAAAGTTATGGTTGAAGAACTCTCAAGAATTTTAGATTACTTTAAAAAACTTCAAACCTTGGATACAGAAAAAGTAAATCCAACCTTTCATACTTTAAGAATAAAAACTCCTTTTAGAGAGGATGAAATTAAAGAATTTCCTTATATAGAAGATATTTTAAAAAATGCACCTCAGCTTTTTGAAAGAATGATAGTTGTTCCTAAGGTAGTGAAAGCACCATAAAAAATTAGGAGAAAAAAAATGGCAACCGTCGATCTTAAAGATTTAACTATTCTTTCTGCTTTAAAGCTTCTTAAAGAAAAAAAAATATGTAGCAAAGAGCTTGTGGAAGAAAGTTTAAAACAAATAAAGAAAATAGACCCTTTAGTAAAGGCTTATCTTTATGTAGATGAAGAAGGGGCGTTAAAGGAAGCTTCTAAAGCAGACGAACTTATTCAAAAAGGAGAAGAAAAAAAACTTCTTGGGATACCTATTTCTATAAAAGATAATATTTGCATTAAAGGGCTTCCTACTACTTGTGCATCTAAAATCTTACAAAATTTTATTTCTCCCTATGATGCAACAGTTATTGAAAAACTTAAAGCTGAAGGAGCAATATTTATAGGAAAAACAAATTTAGATGAATTTGCCATGGGTTCATCAACTGAGAATTCTGCTTTTTTCCCTACCCATAATCCTTGGGATTTAGAAAGAGTTCCTGGTGGTTCATCTGGTGGTTCAGCTGCAGCAGTTGCAAGTAGAATGGGACTTGGGTCTCTTGGATCAGATACAGGTGGATCTATAAGACAACCTGCAGCATTTTGTGGAGTTGTAGGAATGAAACCTACCTATGGATTAGTATCTCGTTTTGGATTAGTAGCTTTTGCTTCCTCCCTTGATCAAATAGGTCCTTTTGGTTTAACAGTAGAAGATACAGCTTATTTATTACAAATTATAGCAGGATATGATCCAAGAGATTCTACCTCAGCTCCTATTGATGTTCCTGATTTTTTGAAGTCTATTAAAGAAAATGAAAAAACTTCTTATAAAATAGGTCTTCCTAAGGAATATTTTGAAGGTGAGATAGATGCAGAAATGACCAAAATAATTTTAGAAATCATAGAAAGACTTAAAAGTAAACACCATATAAAAGAAATAAATCTTCCTCATACAGAATATGCAGTTGCCACTTACTACATTATTGCTCCTTCTGAAGCCTTTTCAAATTTAGCTCGTTATGATGGAGTAAAATATGGATTTAGGGCTGAAGCAAAAAGTTTAATTGAAATGTATAAAAAAAGTAGAGCTCTTGGTTTTGGTAAGGAGGTTAAAAGAAGGATAATGCTTGGTGCTTATTCTCTTTCTGCAGGTTATTATGATGCTTTTTATTTAAAAGCTTCTAAAGTTAGAACCTTAATTTTACAGGATTTCTTGGAAGCTTTTAAGGAAGTAGATTTGATTTTAGCTCCTGTAACTCCTACTCCACCTTTTAAAATAGGAGAAAAAATTTCTGATCCTTTACAGATGTATCTTTCAGATATCTTTACTATCCCTGTTAATTTAGCAGGACTACCCGGAATAAGTGTTCCGGTAGGTCTTACTTCTAATAATCTTCCTGTTGCTATACAAGTAATTGGACCCCATTTTAAGGATGAACATGTCTTAAGTCTTGCTTATCAAATAGAAAAGGAAGTTAATATGAAATTTATTCCACCAATTTTAAAAAATTAAAATGAAAAAGAAAGCCTTAGGTAAAGGACTTTCTGAACTTATTCCAGAAATTGAGGAAAGTCCTATAAAATACATCCCTATAAATAATATTCTTTATTCTCCTTTTCAACCAAGGATACAATTTAAAGAAGATGAAGATTTTGAAGAGCTTGTAAAATCAATAAAAGAAAGAGGTATTTTACAGCCCATTCTTGTTAGAAAAAAGGGTGAAGATCTTTACGAATGTGTAGCTGGAGAAAGAAGGCTTAAAGCTGCAAAAAAGGCAGGTTTAAAAGAAGTCCCTGCAGTCATTAAAAATTTTACTGATGAAGAAGTTCTTTTAATTGCACTTATTGAAAATTTACAGAGAAAGAATCTTAATCCTTTAGAAGAAGCACTGGGATATAAAAATCTTATGGAAAAATTTGGATATACTCAAGAAGAGGTAGCAGAAAAAGTAGGTAAAGATAGGGCAACAGTTGCTAATCTTTTAAGGCTTCTGAAGCTTCCTTCTATTATTCAAGAGGATCTTTTAGAAGAAAGACTTACAGTAGGCCATGCAAAAGCTCTTTTGTCTCTTGATGAAGAGGAAAAACAAATTTATGTGAGAAATCTTATACTTAAAAAGGGACTTTCTGTAAGAGAAACAGAAAAACTTGTAGGAAGATTACAAAAGGGAGAAATTTCTCAAAAGAAAAAAGAGCTTGATCCAGATTTAGTGTCTCTTTCAGAGGAACTAAGTAAAATTGTAGGAACCCCTGTTCAAGTAGTAACGAAAAAGAAAAAGACTTATTTTATTTTTGAATTTAATGAACTTAAAAAAGCCGAAAATTTTATAGAAAAGCTGAAAAAAGTTTTTACCGTTTAAAATTCTACTTGTTTTTAAATTTTTAGTTCTTATTTTTTTAAAAAAGTCAAAATTTAATTAATCAAATTTTCCTACAATAAAAAAAAATAATAAGGAGGAGTTTATGCGTATAGCTCAAGTGGCTCCACTTTATGAAAGTGTTCCTCCCAAACTTTATGGAGGAACTGAGAGAGTAGTTTCTTATTTAACAGAAGAACTTGTTAATATGGGATATGAAGTTATTCTTTTTGCTAGTGGAGATTCCCAAACTAAAGCTCGCTTAGTTCCTATTTGTCCACGTGCTCTAAGGCTTGATAAAAATTGTAGAGATTCTTTAATTTGGCATCTTTATATGTTAGAAGAAGTTTTTAAGAAAGCTAAACTTTTTGATATAATTCATTTTCATATTGAATACTTACATTTATCTTTAGCTACTCGACATAATGTTTCTTTTATTACTACCCTTCATGGCAGGCTTGATCTTCCAGAATATGTTCCTTTTTTTAAAAAATTTAAAGATTTACCTTTTATTTCTATTTCTTATTCACAAAGAAAAGGACTTCCCTGGTTAAATTGGCAAGCAAATGTTTATCATGGTCTTCCTAAGGACCTATATAAATTTTATCCTGAAAAAGGTAAATATTTAGCTTTCCTTGGAAGAATTTCACCTGAAAAAAGACCTGATAGAGCTATTGAAATTGCAGAAAAATTTGGTATGGAATTAAAAATTGCAGCCAAAGTTGATAAAGCTGATGAGGTTTATTTTAAGGAAGTAATTAAACCCATGCTTAAAAATCCTTGGGTAGAATTTATTGGAGAAATTGGAGAAAAAGAAAAAAATGAATTTTTAGGTAATGCTTATGCTTTGGTATTTCCTATAGATTGGCCAGAACCTTTTGGATTAGTTATGATAGAATCTCTTGCTTGTGGAACTCCAGTTGTTGCTTGGAATTGTGGATCTGTTCCAGAAATTATAAAAGATGGCAAAACAGGTTTCATTGTAGATAGCATAGATTCAGCAATTTATGCCCTTGATAAGGTAGCTGATCTTAATAGATATGATTGTAGAAGGGAATTTGAAGAAAGATTTACAGCAAGAAGAATGGCTGAAGAATATCTTCATATTTACCAAAAAATTGCTAAAAAAGAAATTTTACTTAAAGCTGTATAATTCCTAAATGAAAGAAAATTCTTTTATAGAAAGTTTTATAGAAAGCTATACTTTAAAACATGAAGAAAGTTTTGCAATTTTTGATCATTACGGAAATATAGATATCACTAAAAATAATGAGGAAGGGATCTATTATGAGGGTACTCGATTTCTCTCTTACTGGAAATTTTATCTCTTTAATAAAAATCCAATTCTTTTAAGTTCGGCAGTTAAAGAGGATAATTCTCTTTTAACGGTAGATTTAACAAATCCAGATATCATAAAAAATGGAGAAATTATAATTCCTAAAGGTAATATTCATATTCTAAGATCTAAATTTTTATATGAAAATTGTTGCTATGAAAAAATTCATCTTAAAAATTTTTTTCTTCTCCCTGTAGAATTGGAATTAAATTTTTATTTCAATAATGATTTTGCAGATATATTTGAAGTTAGAGGTTATAAAAGAAAAAGAAAAGGAAAGTTTTTTCCTGTAGAAGTAAAAAAAGATAAAATAAAGTTTATTTATGAAGGACTTGATAATATTATAAGAGAAACAATTGTTTCTTTTAATCCTCCTCCTGAAAATATATTTTTTACTGAAGCGACTTATAAAGTTAAATTAAATCCGAAAGAGAGTTTTACTTTTTATTTAACTGTTAAATGTTTAATAGAAAAACAAAATTTAACAAAATGTTCTTATAAAAAGGCGTTTTATTACATAAAAAGGCGTGTAAAGGATTGGGAAAATAAAAGTTGTAAGATTTATACATCTAACGAACAATTTAATCAATGGCTTAAAAGATCGTGGGCTGATATAGTAATGCTTACTACTTCTACAGAATATGGGGTTTATCCTTATGCAGGTATTCCATGGTTTAATACTGTTTTTGGAAGAGATGGTATTATTACAGCTTTAGAGTGTTTATGGATAAATCCTTCTATTGCTAAAGGAACTCTGGCATTTTTAGCTCATCATCAAGCTCAGGAGTTTAATCCTGAACAAGATGCAGAACCAGGTAAAATTATTCATGAAATAAGAAAAGGAGAAATGGCAAGAACTGGGGAAATTCCTTATTCTAAGTATTATGGAAGCGTTGATGCAACCCCTCTTTTTGTGATCTTAGCCAGTAAATATTTTGAAAGGACAGGGGATATGGATTTTATCAAAAGTATTTGGAAAAATATAGTATTAGCAATTTCTTGGATAGATAATTACGGAGATGTGGATGGAGATGGATTTGTAGAATATTTTCCTTCTAAAAAAGGGTTAACTAATAAAGGATGGAAAGACTCTGAAGATAGTGTTTTTTATGAGGATGGTACATTAGTTAAGCCACCTGTAGCTTTGGTTGAAGTTCAGGGATATGTTTATAAAGCAAAAAGAGAAGCTTCTAAATTAGCAAGAATCCTCGGAGAAAAAGGGTTAGCTTCAAAATGGGAAAAATCTGCAGAAAAAATAAAAGAGCTAATTGAAGAAAAATTTTGGTGTGATGAAATGAATTGTTATGTTTTGGCTTTAGATGGAGATAAAAAACAATGCAAAGTAAGAGCAAGTAATGCAGGGCATTTACTTTTTACTAAGGCTATTACTCCTTCCAAAGCTCGTATACTTGCTTCTTTGTTTTTTGAAAAACACTTCTTTTCTGGATGGGGGATAAGAACTTTATCTTCCTTAGAGGTTCGTTATAATCCTTTATCTTATCATAATGGTTCTGTTTGGCCTCATGATAATGCACTTATTGCTTTTGGTCTTTCTTTATATGGATTTAAGGAAGAGGCTATGAAAATATTGAAAGCTCTTTTTGAAGCCAGCACTTTTTTTAGACTTCACAGAATTCCAGAACTCTTTTGTGGATTTGAAAGAAGACCTGATGAAGGACCAACTTATTATCCAGTTGCTTGTCATCCACAAGCTTGGTCTGCTGGAGCTGTATTTTTAATTCTTCAAGGATGTCTTGGGCTTTCTTTTGAGAAAAATGAAATAATTTTTAAACACCCCATGCTTCCACAATTTCTCGAAGAATTATGGATAAAAGATCTTGCGGTAAAAAATGGTAAAGTAGATCTTTATCTTAAAAGATACGGAGATGATGTAGTTGTAAATATAATTAAAAAAGAAGGAGAAGTGAAAATTTTTGTTGAAAAATAAAAAATTAAGCCCTTACATAACAATAACCTTCATTTTGCCATTCAACAAGTGATACAATTCCTGCTGGAACGGTTTTTCCATTTTGTGGAATTTTTTCAAAAGGAATATTAAAAGCTTTTAAGGCATTTTCACAAAAGTAAACTTCACCTCCTAAACTTATTAATTCTTGATAAAGAGGTAAAAATTTTTCAAATTCATTTAACACAGTAATACCTTCAAAATTAATTAAAATTCTTACGGAATAATTATGCTTATTTTTTATTGCTAGAATAAAATTTTTAGCCATTTTTAAGCCAGCTTCAAATCTTTTGGAATCTGGAATATGTATAAGAAGTTTTAGATTCATAAAAATAGTTTGCATTATCTTAGTAATTTAATCCAAATTATAAAATTTAATTATAAATTTTCAAACTCCCTTTTTAGAGTTCGAGATAAAAGGCGATTTAGGGATGTTTTTGGGTTTTCATTTTCATATAATACTCGATAAACTTCTTCACAGATGGGAAGTTCAATTTCAAATTTTTTAGCAAGTTCTCTAACTACTTTTGCTGTTTTAACTCCTTCTGCAACTTGTCTTAAATCTGTTAAAATTTTTTCAAGTTTTTCTCCCTTTCCAAGTTTATAACCTACTTGATAATTTCTTGAAAGTGCTCCTGTACAAGTTAAAACAAGATCACCAACTCCTGCAAGACCATAAAAAGTATAAAGTTTTCCTCCAAGCTTAGATCCTAAGCGAATTATTTCTATAAGTCCTCTGGTGATAAGACTTGCTCTGGCATTAAGTCCCAGTTCCAGTCCATCACTAATTCCTGAGGCAATAGCTATAACATTTTTTAAAGCACCTGCTATTTCTACTCCTAAAGGATCATCACTTCTATAGACTCTAAAATAGGGCATAGCTAAAAGTTCTTGCATTTTTTTTGTTTCTTCCTCCTTTTCTCCTGCTAGCACAACAGCAGTAGGTAACTTCAAAGCTACTTCTTTAGCAAAAGAAGGACCTCCTAAAACAAAAATTTTACAATCCTTAGGTAAGGTTTCTTTTAAGATATTAAAAGGTGTTTTTTTTGTTTCCCACTCTATACCTTTTATACCAGAGATATGATAAGTGATTTTACTTACATAAGTTTTTAAATTTTCCAAATTTTCTTTTAAAGCAAAAGAGGGAATAGTCCAAAGGATTATTTGAGAATCTTTAAAGGCTTTTTTTGGTTCCAGTTCAGCTTTTACTTTTTCAGATAGTTTAATTCCAGGCAGATAAAATGGGTTTTCCTTTTCTTTATTTATAGCTTCATAAACTGCTTCTCTTCTTACTAAAAGGGAAACTTCGAATTTTTTTTCTCCTAAGATTTTAGCAAGAGCTGTTCCCCAACTTCCTCCACCTATTATAGTAACTTTCATTTTTAATAATTCCTCTTAAATTAAAATTATTTTAATTTATCTCACTTCGTAAGTGCGAAAAGGTTGTTTAGGGTATTAAGTATTTTTGCATATTTTTAGGTACCCACCATTTTTCTATATTATATCCAATTCCTATAGGGGAAACCTTAATTCCTTTAAATCTTTTATGAATAGCTTCCAAACTCATAGGAATATATAAAAAAGTGTATGGTTGATCTTCTGCTAAAATTTCTTGTATTTGATAATAAATTTTTTTTCTTTTTTCTCTATCTAAGGTGTATCTTCCCTCTTCTAAAAGTTTATCAAGTTTGGGATTGCAATAATTTATAAAATTTAAACCCGGAGGTTTTGTTTTGGAACAATGAAAAATATCATAAAGATCAGGATCAGGTCCAGTTGCCCATCCTAAAATTACTGCAGAAAATCTTCTTGTATCTATAAACTGGTGAATAAGAGTAGTCCATTCCATCACTCTTATATTTACCTTGATTCCTATCTGAGAGAGTTGTCTTTGAATAATTTGAGCTGCAAGGAGTCTTGAAAGATTTCCTTGATTTATAAGAATAGTAAATTCAAAAGGATTACCTTCTTTTTCTAAAATTCCATCTTTTCCTTTAGTAAAACCAGCTGATTTTAATAATTCAAGGGCTTTTTGTGGATTATAAGGACAAGAATTTTCAATATTTTTATTATAAAACCAGGTATCAGGTTTATAAGGTCCATATGCAGGTATTCCCTGACCTAAAAGAGCACCTTTTACAATTTCCTCTCTGTTTATTGCATAACAAAGCGCTTTTCTTACTCTTTTATCTTTAAAAAACGGGTGATTTAGATTATAACCAATATAAGTAAAAGAAAAGGAAGAATATTTATAAATGTTAAATTGGCTTTTTAATTCACTTTCTCTTTGGAGTTTTAAATACTGTAAGGGGGTAAGGGAAATCCAATCAATACCACCTGATTTTAATTCCATAAAGAGTGTTGAGGGATCAGGAATTATTCTATAAATCAAATAATTTAAATAAGGTCTTCCTTCGTAATAAAGAGGATTATATTTTAAAAGTATTTCCTGTTGTGTTTTCCATCTTTCTAATTTAAAAGGACCATTACCAATAGGATTTCTTCCAAAAACATTCTTTAAATAATCTAAACTTTTTCCTTCAAGAATATGCTTAGGTAAAACAACTAAATTCCCCCAAGAAGGTAAAGCTAAAGCAAAGGGTCTTTTATAAGTTACTTTAAAAGTATAGGGATCAATAATTTTAAAATCTTGAACTTCTAAAAAATCACTTGCATAAGGAGAGGGAATTTTAGATGAGGTAATGAGTTTAAAGCCAAAATAAACATCCTCTGCAGTTACCTCAACTCCATCTGCCCATTTAACCCCCCTTTTTAAATAAAAAGTTATGGTTTTTTGATCAGGAGATATTTCAAATTTTTCAGCAAGGTCTCCTATTATTCTAAGATCTGGTGCATATTTTACTACACCTAAAAAAATGCGTCCTGCTACTTCATGACTCATTACATCAGTTGCTATCATTGGAATAAGAATACTTGCATCAGCTATAGAGCCTATAATTAAAGCATCTCCATAATCGGGAACATCTTTCGATAAATTGGATGTATTTTCAATGGCAAAAGAAGAGAAAAGAAAAAAAGTAGACAAGATAATTATAAAAAAAACTTTAAATTTCATTAGAGTTTCTTTTCTATTTAAATTTTTTTGAAAAAAACAGCCAATCCTCTTGCAAAAACAAGGAAAAATATACCTAATGACCATAAGAAAATATCAATACCAGAAAATTTCCCTTCAAAAAGAAAAATCATAAATTCTCTTATAAGAAAAGTTATTATAGCTTCAATAAGGATTTCCATATGCACTTGATGGTGTTCAAAATATTCTACAAAGGCTCTTATAAGTTCCAAAATAACTATAAGAGATAGAATATTTATTACTAGCTCTTTAATTCCTAATCTTATAGTTTTTTCAGTAACGATATATCCTAATTCTGAAATAGTTCTAATAATTATTACTGCAGTTACAAATAATAGTATTATAACAACAAGATTATAAGAAATTCTTATAATATTAGAATAAATTTTTAAGAACAAGTTCTGCCAATCAATCATTTTTTTCTCCTAAGGGAATTGTTTTTAGAGGTGTATATTTGGGACCAGATGGGAAAAGATCGCTTTTAAAGATTATGAGCTCTTTTACCAAAAAGGACTTTCCTTTTAATTTTTCTGAAGCCTTTTTGAGTTCTTCAAAAAATTTTTTCAGAGCTACAGGATCTGTCTTTTCTTTAACTCGGAGCAAAGTTACATGAGGATAGAATTCCTCTCTTTCTTCTTTTAATTTTAAAGGTTTAAAAGCTTTTTTCAATAAATTATCAAGTTTAAGAAGGTTATTAGAAGCTGAATCTATTCCAATCCATATTACTCTTGGTGTGCCTTTTAGAGGAAAATAAGAAGCAAGACCAATTTTAAGCTCAAAAGGTTCTAATTTTTTGCAGACTTCTTTACACTTTTCATAAATCTTATCTACTAAATTTTCTGAGATATTTCCAAAAAAACGAAGAGTAAGATGTAAATTTTCTTCTTCCACCCATTTTAATTTTAAACCTTCGTAATTGAGAACTTTGCTCAAATTAAAAAGTTCTTTCTTTAATTCCTGTGGCAAATCTATAGCTAAAAAAGCTCTCACCATAAAGAAGATACCTCCTCAAAATATCAAGGGATGTATAACTTGCCAAAAGCTGGATCTGGTTTCTATCTCCTGATAGGCTAAATCTAAAAGCCTTTATTTTGTTTTTATAAGAAAAGCCTATATAAACTGTGCCTACAGGATTTTCAGGTGTTCCTCCAGTTGGGCCAGCAAAACCTGTTATACTTAAAGCATAATCTACTTTTGTTTTTTTTCTTACTCCTTCTGCCATTTCCATAGCAACTTCATAACTTACTACATCAAATTTTTCTATGGTTTCCTTTTTAACTCCCAAGAGTTCTATTTTGCTTTCAGGACTATAAGTAACAAATCCTCTATCAAAATAAAGAGAACTTCCAGAAACCGAAGTAATTATTGAAGCAAGCATACCCCCTGTACAAGATTCAGCAGTAGCAAGTTTTTCCTCTCGGGTTTTTAAAAGTTCTCCAATTACTTGAGGTAAACTTTCATCCTTTTCGCTTACCAAATAAGGCAAAAAGGTTTCTTTTAATTTATTTATAAAAACTTCTAAATCTTTTTCTTCCTTTCCTTGCAAAATTAATTTAAGTTCCGGGAATATTGGATAATAGCCTATTTTGATAGGAGAAAGAATATCTTCTGGTAGGCTACTTATAACCTGATTAAGATCGGTTTCATTAAGATCAAAAAATCTAAGGGTTTTAATAATTCTTTTAGTTCTTTCAGGAAATAATTCTAAAAGTTTTGGTATAACTTCTGTTTGAAGAAGATTTTCAAACTGATAAGGAACACCTGGTAGGAAAAAAAGGGATTTATTTTTTATTTTTAAAAGATATCCTGCAGAAGAAAAATTTTTTGATAAAGGAATTGCATCTTTTGGAATTAAAGCCATCTTTTTTGCTATTTCTTGGGATTTCTTATATTCCTTAGCTGAATAAATAGCAGAAAGAAAGTCTTTATTTTCTTTTAATTCTAAGTTAAAAGCCTTTGCTACAGCTAAATTAGTTAAATCATCATCTGTAGGTCCAAGTCCACCACAAATTATTAGAAACTCATATTTTTCAATAAGATTTTTTAGATATTCAGAAATGATCTCAATTTTATCTGGCAAAGTAACAATTTCGCCAATTTCAAATCCATAGGAAGTTAATATTCTTCCTGCAAAAACACTATTAGTATTTTCAATAGCACCGCAGATGAGTTCATCTCCAATAAAAATCAAAGCCCCAATCATTTAAATAAATCTTATATTAGACCTAAATATTTGGCAATATATATAAGAAGGGTTACAAAAAAATTAGTTAAAATTCCTGCTATTATATCGTCACTCATGATTCCCCATCCATAAGGAAGGTTTTCAGATTTTTTTAAGGGATAGGGTTTTTTAATATCTACAATTCTAAAAATAATAAAAGCAAGTATAAACTCAATTAAAGTATTTTTACCTAATACACCTATCCACATTCCTGCAATCTCATCTATTACTACAAAATCAGGGTCTTTAACTTTTAAAAATTTAGAAACCCTATCAGAACTTAATATTCCAATAATAATAATACCTAAAATTAGGAATAACTGATAAATTAAGGAAAGATTTTTTAAAAACCAAAAAATAATCAAACCTTCTAAGGAACCAAAAGTTCCTGGACAAGGAGGTAAAAATCCTATTAGAGCTCCTGAAGAAATAAAGACCCAGAAAAAATTTTTGTCAAATTGGTTAAAAGGGAGGATTTTGTAATTCCTTTTCAAATTCATTATAATTTTCCAAATCTATAAGATTTCTCAATTTCCATAAATAAAGTTTTATTTTTAATTTTTTTTCTTCAGATTTTGTATTTCTGAGAGCTTCTTCTGCCATTTCTTCTATTTTTTTATATTTCTTTAAAGCTGAATTTTTTAAACTTTCTTTATAAGCCTTAACCTTTTCTAAAAGCTCTTTTGCCATGGAATTAACTTTTTTCAATTCCTTTTCTGCAGTTTTATAGTATTTGCCTTGATAGAGTTCTTTTGCCTTTTCCCAAGCATTTAAAACTTTCTCATATTCATCTTTGAAAAGTTCATTAGCTTTATAAATTTTGAGTTCATTTATTAGGTTTTCTGTTTCATTATAGAGTTCCTTTGGAGCTGGATAAAGAGTGATGTATCTTTTAATATAGGGGATATTGCTTAATAGAACTTTTATTTTTTCAATTGTTCTTTCCTTGAATTCATAAGAAGATGATTTTAAGGGAGAACAGGAATTTAAAAAAATTAAAATCAAAAAAAGAGAAACCAATTTTTTAAATTTGTTAATCCTCATAAAGTTTCTTTGATTAAATTTTCCAAAGCAGATTTTATATTTTCAAATTTAAAATTAAAGCCAGCGGATAAAAGGTTTTTAGGGTAAGCTTTAATGCTTGAGGTTATAGCATTTGCAACCTCTCCAAAGAAAAGTTTCATCACAAAGATAGGAACTCTAAAGAAAGTGGGTCTTTTTAGTATATTTCCCAAAGTTTTAGTAAATTCTTTATTAGTTACAGGATTTGGAGAAACAAAATTGTATATTCCTTCTTTTTCGTTTTTGATAAGAAACAAAATAGCAGACACAAGATCATCTATATGTATCCAAGAAAACCACTGGTTACCTTTTCCAAGAGTTCCTCCAAGTCCCCATTTAAATATAGGTAAAATTTTAGAAAGCATTCCTCCTTTCCCAAGGACAATACCAAATCTGGTAATAATTACCTTTCCCCCTTTTTCTTTAGCCTTTAAAGCACTTTTTTCCCATTCTATACAGACTTTTGCCAAAAAATCATCTCCAGGTGAGCTATCCTCTGTAACTAAAGTTTCACCCTTATCTCCATAATATCCAATAGCTCCTGCATTAACAAGGAAAGCCCCCTTTTTTAGAGAAGAAACTATATTTTCTGTAGATTTTACCCTACTTTCTAAAATTAGTTTTTTATAATTTTCGTTCCATCTGGAAAATATATTTTGTCCAGCAAGATTAATTACTATATCAGCGGTATTTAATTGATTTTGCCAATCTCCTTCTTTTGTTGGATCTCCAAAAACAACTTTACAAGGAGAAGGAATTTTTTTAGCTTTTTCTTTATTTCTTGCTAATACATAAATTTCAAAATCTTCTTTTAAAAGCTTAGAAATAAGATGACTCCCTATAAAACCTGTTCCACCTATAACAAAAATCTTTTTCATAATAGGTCACCTTCTAAATTATTTCTTTTTCACCAATTGCCATTTGAGAAAGAAGAGATAGACTTTCAAGAGAACCTATTCCAATTATTATATCTCCAGCCTCTATTATAGTAGTTGCGGAGGGATTAAATTCTATTTTTCCATCAGCTCTTTTAATACCAACTACTATAACTTTTAATTTTTCACCAATTTTTGCATCTTTTAAGGTTTTACCTACTAATTTAGAATCTCTTGAAACAAAAATTTCTTCAATTTGGATATCTTTAAATTCTGAACCTGTAGCAAACTCTAAAAAATCTACTACATTTGGTCTAAGAACAGATTGAGCAATTCTTAACCCCCCTATATGATAAGGACATATAGCTTTATTTGCACCAGCCATTTTTAATTTAATTCTTGCTTCTTCATCTGTGGCGCGGGCAACTATAAATATTTCTGGATTTAAAAATCTTGCACTTACAACTACATAAAGATTTTCTGCATCTGAGGGTAAAAGAGAAATTATCCCCTTTGCTCTTTTAATCCCTGCTGATTTAAGAATTTCATCTTTGGTGGCATCACCTATGATATAAAGAAGATCCTCTTCATCTTTTAAATTTTCCTCAAATTTTTCAATTACTACAAAATCTACGTTATTAGCTTTAAATTCTTTGCAAAGTATTTTTCCCATTCTCCCATATCCACATACAATGTAATGGTCGTTTAAAGCGGAAATTTCTTTTTTCATTTTCTTTTTTTTAAACACCTCCCTTATTTCACCTTCTATCAATATTTTTGCACCAGTAGTCATAGCATAGGCAAAAACACCAAAGCCACTAAAAATAAGTATTATAGTAAAAAATTTCCCAACATCACTTAGGTCCTTTACCTCTTTAAAACCTACAGTAGCTACAGTAATTATGGTCATATAAAGGGCATTCAAAAAATCAAGCTCCTCAATTACCATATATCCAACTGTTCCAAAGGTTATCACTCCTAAAATTAAGCTTGAAATAATTATGAGCTTTTTTTTGATTTCAAGTTCATCCATGATTTTAATAATATTAGATTTTTAATAAAAAATCAAGAAAAAATAGCTTATTTCATGTATTTAATTAGAGATTTATTATAGCTATTGTGGGTTCAAAGCATTTGTTTATAACTGCTGAACTTACACCACCAAGAACAAGGTCTTTAAGTGCTGAACGCCCCTTTCTTCCCATGATTACAAGATTATAATTACCTTCCTTTATTTCTCTAACAATCTCCTCTTTTGGGGAACCAATAGAAATTTTTGTTTCGATTAAATCCTGAGGGACTTCCTCTTCTAAAAATTTCTTTTTAGCTTTATTAAGAATTTCTTTAGCTTCCTCTTCGGGATTTATATCCTCTCTTGCTCTTTCAAAATAAAGGGAAAGATTAATAACTCTTAAAAGGGTTATTTTATCCATGTTTTTAACAAACTTTGCTATATATACTGCATGTTCCACTGCTTTCATTGAATATTCTGAACCATCTACAGGAACTAAAATTTTAGAGGCAGGATTTGCTTCAGAAATTTTTTCTCCCACAAGATAAATATTGTGATTTATTAATCCATGCAAAACTTTATTTGATACACTTCCAAGGAAAAATCCTTTTAGCTCTGACATTCCTCTTCTTCCAAGTATTACTGTTTGAAAATTCTCTTTTTTCACAATTTCAATTATTTTATTTCCTGGGTCTCCTTCTTCAATTCTTTTTTCTATTAAGCCAGCAAATCCAGAATTTTTTAATATTTTTTCATAATCTAATAAGAGGGGCATTATATCTTCTTTAATGTGTTTTTCTTTCATTCTTTTAAAAATTTCTGTTTCTTTTAGAAGCTCTGTCCTTAAATCAATATTTTTCATGTGTTCACTTAAATATCCACCTGTTATTACATGGAGAAGGGTAACCTTTGAAGTTTTAATATCTTTAAGTAAGGCTCCAGCAAATTTAACTGCTCTTAAGGAGTTTCGGCTTCCATCAACAGGTAATAAAACTTTATCAAAAGGACATTTAATCATTTTTTCCCTCCGTTATTTTAATAAAAAATCAAAAGCCATATATTACAAATTATAATAGTAATTAACATATAGATAAAAGCATACTTCATAAATCCAAAAAAGCTTATTTTATATCCTAAGGACTCTGCAATTCCTATGGTTACTACATTAGCAGAAGCACCAATCATGGTTCCATTTCCTCCCAAACAGGCTCCTAAAGCAAGTGCCCACCAAAGAACATTACTTTCAGCACCAGGAATTACCTTTGTAAGATAGGCAACTATTGGTAACATTGTAGCTGTAAAGGGGATATTATCTACAAAGGCACTCATTATAGCTGAAACCCATAAGATTAAACATACCGCAATAGTTAAATTTCCAGCTGAAAGCTTATAAACCCGATCTGCAATAACTTCAAGCAAACCAACTTCTTCCAAAGCACCAACGAGCATAAAAAGAAAAATAAAGAATAAAAGGGTTGTCCATTCTATGTCTTTTTCTATTAATTCAAGTAAATTTACTTTTTTGGTTAAAAGTGAGTAGGTAAAAAGAAGTCCTGCACCAAACAAAGCAGGAATACTTACTTCCATATGCCAGATTCCATGCGTTACAAAAAAGGCAATAACAATTGCCATAACAAAAAGTCCGTATATAAGAAGGCTTCTATCTTTTATTTTATATTCTTCTTTTAAATAGTTAATAAAGAAATCTACATCATCAACTTTTCCTTTCTCGTATTCTTTTGCATAAAAAAACTTATTGTACACAACCAAAACTATCATACAGATAATGATAACAGGTGTTAGGGCATAGACAAACTGCATAAAGGTAAGACCTGTGTATGAGCCAATCATTATGTTTGGTGGATCACCAATAAGGGTTGCAGTTCCACCAGCATTTGATGCCATAATACCAGGAATAAGTAAACTTAAGGGATTTATCTTTAAAGCTATAGCAATTTCTATTAAAACAGGTGTATAAAGAAGCATAGTGGTTACATTATCAAGGAATGCAGAGGTAAAGGCTATAAAGAGGCAAGAAATGATCGCAAGAGCCATAACGTTTCCCTTTGCAATTTTATAAGACATATAGGCACACCACTGAAAAACTCCTGTATGCTTAAGTATTCCAACTATTATCATCATTCCTAAGAGAAGAAAGATTACGTTCATATCAATGGCTTCAATTGCTCTTTCAAAGGAAATGATGTGAAACTCAGGGTTAAAGTTCCCAAGAGTATAGGTTAAAATGAGCATTGTTGCAGCACCTATCAGAGCTGCAACTGTTCTATGAAGAATTTCAAAGGATATAAGGGTATAGGTGATAAGAAAAATTAAGGTGGCAATCCAGAAAGCAGATCCAAATTTTCTTTCAATCATTATGTCTTTTTTTAAATAAAATTGATTTTCTTTAACTGCGAAATCCTCTTTTTTTAGATCAACAAGGGTTTTTTTATAGGAGCTTTTTACGATTTCAAGTTGAATTTTAGTATTTTCAATTACACCTTTGGGAAGATGAAATTCAATCTGAAAGGTTCCATGAGAAGAGGTAAGCACTTTATCAACCTCTTTATGCTCTACTATCAATTTATAAGGTTTCCTATCAATGAGTATTCTTAATTCTGCTTCTTTTACAGGTTCTTTATGAGGATCGAGGATTCTTCCTGAAATATAAAATATATCCAAATTTTTTTGAGGTTTTTCTGCAAAGGCAAAGATATTTAAAATAGGTATATTTGAAAGAAAAGCCAAAAAAAATAAAATTATAAATAGCCTTTTCATTAGTCCTCCGTAAGTAGAAATTTCTCAATATTTATCTATTTTAAATTTTTATAAGTTTTTTGAAAGGTTCCATTTAGCGTATAAAATAAATAAATAATGAGAAAGCCTTTAATATCCGTTATTATTCCTACTTATAATAGAGCATATATTTTGCCTAAAGCTATAGAAAGTGTTTTAAATCAAACCTTTAAAGATTTAGAAATTATAGTAGTTGATGATGGTTCAACAGATTCTACACCTTATTTAATCAGTAAATATCCGGTTAAGTATGTAAGAAAGCCTAATCAAGGAGTAGCAAAAGCAAGAAATACAGGAATATTAAAATCTAAAGGAGATTTTATTGCTTTTCTGGATAGCGATGATGTTTTTGTTGAAACTAAGCTGGAAAAACAAATTAAATTTTTAGAAAAATATCCAGAATATAAAATTGTTCAAACAGAAGAAATTTGGTATAAAGGAGAAAGGAAAATAAATCCCAAAAAAATTCATCAAAAAGCAGAGGGATGGTTTTTTGATAGAGCTATAAAACTTTGTGTAGTTTCTATTTCCACTGTTTTAATTAAAAAAGAAATATTTAATGAGATAGGTCTTTTTGATGAAAATTTCCCAGTTTGTGAAGATTATGAATTCTGGTTAAGAGTAGCTTTAAAAATGCCAGTTGGGCTTATTAAAGAATATTTAGTTATAAAAAGCGGAGGTAGACCTGATCAATTATCAGCTAAAAAGGGGCTTGATTATTATAGAACTCTTGCGCTTATTAAGCTCTTTAAGAACTATCAAAAGGATTTAAAATTAGAACAAAAGATAATGCTTTATGCTGAAGCAAAAAGGAAGTTCGAAATCTTTTATAAAGGTGCATTAAAACACGGAAATTTAGAAAAAGCTTATACTCTTAAAAAGATTTTTGAAGAAACCTTCGGTGATTCTATAATAAGTCCATATAAATATTTAAGAGAATGATGAAAGATATAAATAACTCTATTCAAGAGTGGATTTCCAAAATTTTAAGACCTCTTGAATTTGTTTCCAAAAATAATTTTGCAAATTTACCTAAAACTAAGGGTCTTGAAAGAGCTTTAATAAATCTCATAAATAATGCTCCTTCTGATATAAATCATATTAAAGAAAAACTTTTAGAATTTTCTTTAGGTTTAGAGGAAAGTTCTTTAGAAGAAAAAAAAGAAAGAATAGCTAAAATGCTTAAACTACTTAAATCTTTAAATTTTTCTCAAGAAAAAATAGAGGTAGCTAATTCTGAAGTATCTGAAAAACCAGATTTTTTTACTTGGGGAATTTCAAGAAAAGAAATATCTCTTGAAACCTATTTAAGGTATAAAGAAATTCTTAAACAACCTGTCCAATTTTTAAAAGGAATAGGTCCAAGCATTGCTAAAAAACTTGCCAAAAAAGGTATTCATACCTTAGAAGATCTTCTTTACTTTCTTCCAAGAGATTATGAAGACAGAAGAAAAGTTATTCCTATAGGAGATCTTAGAGAAGGACAAAGAGCTGTAGTTTTTGGAGAAATTCTTAAAAGTGGAACATCTCAACTTTATAAAAGAAAAATATTTTATGCTCAAATTACTGATGGGACAGGCTTTTTAACCCTAAAATGGTTTAATTTTAATGAAAGGGTTTGGAGAAAACTTTTAGCACCTGGGAAAAATATTTTTGTTATTGGAGAAGTTTCTCGTTTTGGAAAGGAATTGGAAATAATACATCCAGAGCTTATAGAAGAAGGTGATGAGGATAAGTTATCTGTAGAAATAGGCCATATTGTACCTATTTATTCTTCTATAGAAGGAGTATCAGAAAAATATTTTAGAAAGGTCATAAGAAGTGCTATAGAAGAGTATGGAGATTATTTAGAAAGTTCTATTCCTTTAGAAATATTGAAAAGAAGGGGTTTTGTACCTTTAAATGTAGCCATTAAAAATTTACATTTTCCAGAGCCAAAAGAAGATATACTTTTATTAAAAAGAGGAGAAAGTATTTACCACAAAAGTCTTTCCTTTGATGAGTTTTTCTTTTTAGAATTAGCTTTAGGTCTAAGAAAGGGAAGAATAAAAAAAGAAAGAGGTATAAAATTTAACACAGAAAGTAAGTTAGTTGAAGAGTTTATAAAAAAATTACCCTTTGAATTAACTGATGCCCAAAAAAGAGTAATAGAAGAAATAAAAAATGATATGGCAAAAGAAGTCCCTATGAATAGACTTTTACAAGGAGATGTTGGGTGTGGTAAAACTGTAGTTGCCTTTATTTCTGCTTTAATTGCTATAGATAATGGTTATCAAGTAGCTTTTATGACCCCAACTGAAATTTTAGCAGAACAACATTATTACAATTTTCGTCAATATGCTCAATTAATGGGAATTTCAACAGCTCTACTTACAGGAGGAATTCCACCTGCCAAAAAAAGAGAAATTTATCACGGTCTTTCTACAGGTTATATAAATTTTGTAATAGGAACTCATGCTCTTTTTCAAGAAAAAGTAGAAATTAAAAAACTGGGACTTGTTATTATTGATGAACAGCATCGTTTCGGAGTTTTACAAAGGGCTGCTCTTAGAGAAAAGGCAAAAGGATTAATTCCAGATACTTTAGTTATGACAGCAACTCCTATTCCAAGGACTCTTGCCCTTACCATATATGGAGATCTTGATTTATCTATTATTGATGAAATGCCTAAAGGAAGAAAACCAATTATTACTGAACTTTATCATGAATATAACAAAAACAAAGCTTATCAAAAGGCTAAAGAAATTCTAAAAGAGGGGCGTCAAGCTTATGTGATACTTCCTCTTATTGAAGAGTCTGAAAAAATGGATTTAAAGGCAGTGACTACTTATGGAGAATTTCTTCAAAAAGAAATTTTTAAAGACTTTAAAGTAGGAATATTACATGGAAAAATGAGTTCATACGAAAAGGAAAAAATAATGCATGACTTTAAAAGAAAAGAAATTGATGTTCTTGTGTCTACTACAGTTGTTGAAGTAGGAGTAGATGTTCCTAATGCAACAGTTATGATTATTGAACATGCAGAAAGATTTGGACTTTCTCAGCTTCATCAATTAAGAGGAAGGGTGGGAAGAAGTGAGATGCAATCTTACTGTTTTTTAATAGCCTACAAAATTTCTATGGATAGTCCTGCCTATCAAAGACTTCAAATTTTATGCGAAACTAATGATGGATTTAGAATTGCAGAAGAAGATTTAAAATTAAGAGGACCTGGAGAATTTCTTGGAACAAAACAATCGGGCTATTTAGAATTTAGAGGAGCTGATATAGTAAAAGATTATCCAATACTTCTTCAAGCAAGAGAAGAAGCATTTAAACTTATAGAAAAAGATCCGGAACTTAAAAATTATCCTATTTTAAAAGAAGAACTTATGAGAAGATGGGAAGAAAGACTAAAACTTTCTGAAATAGCCTAAATTGCAGGAGGTAATGAAATGGATGAAAACTTTAAGGTCGGAATTATTGGTGGAAAAGGGAAAATGGGAAATTTTTTTAAAAATTTTTTTGAAAAAAAGGGTTATCCTGTAGAGGTTTCAGATGTTAATACAACACTTACAAATATTGAGCTTATCAAAAGAAATAAAATTATCTTAATATCAGTTCCTATAGAAATTTTTCCTGAGGTAGTAAAGGAGATTTCCTCATTTGTTAGAGAAAATCATTGGATAATTGATATTTGTTCTCTTAAAAATGAACCTGTTAAAGTAATGAAAAAATTTTTAAAAAAAGGAGAAATTTTAGCTACCCACCCCCTTTTTGGTCCTTATGAAGAGGACCTAAAAGGAAAAACTATAGCCTTTTATCCTGTAAGAGGAAAAAAGATTGTTAAATGGTTTAAAAATTTAATGAGTAGCGAGGGATTAAATTTAGTTAAGATTTCTCCTAAAAAGCATGATGAAATTATGGCTCTTGTTCAGGTTATAAATCATTTTTGGCTTATACTTCTTGCTAAAACAATTAAAGATTCTGGATTTAATTTGAAAGATTTAATATACCTTTCAACACCCAGTTTTTTAAGACAACTTCATATTTTAAAACGTCTTGCTAAGCAAGATCCTCAGCTTTATGCCAAAATTCAACTCGGAAATCCTTTAGGGAAAAAATTTAGAAATCTTTTATGTAGAAATTGTAAAGATTTAGCAAAAGCTTTTAATTCAGAGAGAGCTGAAGAGGAGTTTAAAAAACATTTTATCTTAGCAAAAAAGATTGCTGAAGAATTAGAGATACTTCTTGATAAAATCTTTCCTGAGAAAATATAAAAGAAGAATTCCAGAAATTATCATTATTAAGCATAAAAATTGACCCATAGTCATCCAACCTAAAAATAAATTAAAACTTTGAGCAGGCTCTCTTAAAAATTCAAAAAGAAATCTTAGAGTTCCGTAAAGAATTAAAAATATAGCTAATTTTGTTCCATAAGGCCATTCTTTTTTCCTTAAATTCCACATAAATAAAAATAAGAAAAGCCCAGTAACTAAGCATTCATAAAGTTGGACGGGGTGTCTGGGAATAGGTCCTCCCTCAGGAAAAATCATAGCCCAAGGAAGATTACTTGGTTTACCGTATAATTCCCCATTTATAAAATTTCCTATTCTCCCAAAAAAAAGTCCAATAGGTGCTGTAACTACTATCAAATCAGCCCACCATAAAAAGGATTGTCCATTTTTTTTGATGTAAATATAGCCTGCTAAAACACTTCCTATTAATCCTCCGTGAAAGGACATTCCACCTTTCCAGATAGCAATTATTTCTAAAGGATTTTTTAAAAAATAATCTGGATAATAAAAAAAACAAAAACCCAGTCTGGCGCCAATTACAAGGCCTAAAAAGCTATAAAAAAGAAGATTTTCCAAAAAAGGATAAAGCTCATTTAAATTCTTTTCTTTTAATTGATATCTACACAAAAAAAGGCAACAAAAAAAACTTATTACATACATTAGTCCATACCATCTTACTGCTAAAGGACCTACTTTGAAAATTACAGGATCAATTTGAGGATAGGTAAGCATTGCATAAATCCTTTAAAATACATTCCTCACATTTAGGTTTTCTACCAAGACATATTTTTCTTCCGTGAGCTTGAATAAGATAGGGAAAAGCAAACCAATCCTTTTTAGGAACGATTTCCATAAGCTCTTTTTCCATTTTTTCAGGCTGTTTTGAGCTTACTATTCCAAGACGTTGGGAAACTTTTCTTACATGAGTATCAACGGGTATACCTTCTACTATTCCATAGGCATTAGCAAGAACAATATTGGCTGTTTTTCTTGCTACACCAGGAAGTTCAAGTAGTTCTTCCATAGTTTTTGGAACTTCTCCATTATATTTTTCTACAAGGATTTTGCAACACTCTTTTATATATTTAGCTTTTTGTCTATAAAAACCTGTACTTTTTATATCTTCTGCAAGTTCGTCAAGATCAGCTTCTGCAAAATCCTTAGCGGTTTTATATTTTTTAAAAAGATCTTTTGTAACTTCGTTTACTCTTTCATCTGTACATTGAGCAGAAAGTATAGTGGCTATAAGAAGCTGAAGAGGATTTTTAAAATTTAAGGCAATTTTTGCATCTGGATAAGTCTTTTTAAGTCTCTTTATGATTTCTTTAACTCTTTTTTTAAGTTCTGAGAGTTTTTCTTTTTTTTCTTTTTTTTTCTTTTTTGCCATGATTTTTAAATCAATTTTAGAAACTTATTAAATACTTGTCAAGAAAGAGGCACAAATAATTTATTAAATTCTTCTTTTAAAGCTTTTTTAAATTCTATTTGAGAAGGAAAGGAGGGAAAGATTTCAAATGTTTTAGAAGATTTATAAGCTTTTTCTACTATATTTTTGGCTCTTTCTACCAATTCAGAACATTTAGTTGTTTCAATTTTTTCTACAATACTAAAAAATTTTATTAATCTAAAAAATTTATTTTTTTTCTTTTCAAATTCTTCTATAGGTTTTTTTTCTTCTACTATTTCCTCCAAATCAAGGATTAATTTTTTCATTTTATCAAGAAGAGGTATTTGAATTTGTTTCCTTAATTGTTCCTCAAGAAGTAGAAATTCTTGTGCCAATATAAAATAACTTTCCTCTGAAAAGTCTCTATTGAGTATATTTTCTCTAAACCATAAGGCAAATTCTTTTCTTAAAAGATCTACAAGATACATAAAATCAAATTCTTGATGTTGTAAAAGAAATTCTAAATCCTTTATATTTAGAGTGTCTCCTATAAAAGGGATTTCTTTTTTACTGTAAATATGTAAAAGAGCCCAGAGAAAATGCTGAGGTTTAAAACCTACTTCTTTATCCTCTATAAAAAATGCACCTTCCTCATCTTTATATCTTTTAAATACTTCATTTATCCATTCAAGGGTATAAAATTTCATTTTAAAAATTAGGCAATTCCTTTTGTAATAAAGCTTTTATATCTTCTACCTTAACTTTTTCTTTAAAACTACCTTGAGAGAGTTCAGGTTTCCCTCCACCCTTTAATCCTACAAATTCTTCCAATTTTTGAAAGATTTTATGAGCTGGGTATTTATTTGCCAAATCTTTAGTTACCATACAAACTGCAAGGGGAAGTTCTTTTTCTCCAATAAGAAAAATTATTCCTGAACCAAGTTTATTTTTAAAATAATCCCCTATTTCCCTTAGTTCTGCCATATTTTCAGTTTCAAAAGAGGCAACAAGCACTTTAACTCCATTTATTTCCTCAACTTCTTTCAGCTTTTCTTCAAGACTTTTTTTAATATCTACACTTTTAAGTTTTTTAATTTCTTTTTTAAGCTCATCTATTTCATTAAAAAGAGCAGATATTTTCTTTTCCAAATCTGTAGGTGTGGTTTTTAAAAGTTTTGCAGTATTTTCAATTTTTTCTTCTAAGTTTTTAACCCATTCATAAGCTTTAATTCCAGCCAAAGCAGAAATTCTTCTTATTCCTCCTGCAACACTGCTTTCTGAGATTATTTTAAAAAATCCTATATCTCCTGTTCTCTTAACATGGGTTCCTCCACAAAGTTCCATAGAAATTTCATTTATTTTAACTACTCTTACAATTTCTCCATATTTTTCCTCAAAAATTGCTATTGCTCCCATTTTTTCTGCTTCTTCCTTTTTTATCCAAAATATTTCAACAGGATGATTTTCTAAAATCCATCTATTTACTAATTCCTCTACAAGATTAAGTTCTTTTTGAGTTAGTGCTTGAAAATGGGTAAAATCAAAGCGAAGCCTTTCTTCTTCAACAAGTGAACCAGCTTGTCTTACATGAGGACCTAAAACCTTTCTTAAAGCTGCATGAAGAAGATGAGTTGCAGTATGATGTCTTTGAATGTGAAATCTTCTTTCTTGATCTACTTTCATCAAAATTTCTTCATCCTTTTCAATTACTCCTTTAGTAATTTTAACTTTATGATAAATAATTTCATGAAATTTTCCCGTTTCTAAAACCTTTCCTTCTCCTTTAGAACCTATAATTATTCCGGTATCATAAACTTGTCCACCACCTTCAGGATAAAAGGGGGTTAAATTAGTAATCAAATAGTAAAAATTGTTTTCTCTTTTAATTTCTATAACTTTTGCTTTAGTTTCTAAGGTTTCATAACCTACAAATAAAGTTTGTAAATCTTCTCTAATTAAATCTTTAATAAATTGAGGTGCTCTTTCTAAAGCACCTTTCCAAGATTTTCTACTTTCTTCTCTTGCTTTTTCTCTTAATTTTTCAAAGGTAGTTAAATCTAAAGAAAATCCAAGAGGTAACACTTGATCTCTTACAAGATCATAAGGAAAGCCATAGGTATCATAAAGTTTAAATAAAACTTCACCAGGAATAATTTTTTTATTTTCCTTTTGGAGTCTATCTATCTCTTTTTCGAGTATCTCAAGTCCAAGATTTAAAGTTTCTAAAAATTTTTCTTCTTCTATTTTAAGAATCTTTTTAGTTATGTTTTCATTTTTTAAAAGTTCTGGATAAATATCTCCAAATTCTTGAATAACTGGGTCAACAAGTTTATAAAGAAAGGGCTCTGTTAAACCAAGAATTTTACCAAATCTTTCTGCTCTTCTTATGATTCTTCTTAATACATATCCTCTTCCTTCATTAGAAGGCATAATTCCTTCTGAAAGAATAAAAACACTTGCTCTTATATGATCAGCTATTACTCTAAAAGCTACCTCAGTATCTTTATTTTCTTTAAAGGATCTTCCTAAAAGTTCCTCAATCTTTGAAATAATTCCTGCAAAAAGATCTGTCTCATAATTAGAAGGAACTCCTTGAATAACTGCTGTAATTCTTTCAAGTCCCATTCCTGTATCTATGCAACCTTTGGGCAAAGGTTTAAGATTTCCTTTTTCGTCTTTTTCATATTGCATAAAAACAAGATTCCAAACTTCTAAAAATCTATCACAATCGCATCCAGGAGCACAATCAGGTTTTTTACATCCGAATTCCTCTCCCTGATCATAGACTATTTCTGAACAGGGTCCACAAGGACCAGTATCTCCCATTGCCCAAAAATTGTCTTTTTCTCCTAATCTTATAATTCTTTCCTCAGAAAATCCAGCAATCTTTTTCCAAAGAAAAACTGTTTCATTATCCTTTTCATATACAGTTACATAAAGTCTATCCTTAGGAAGATTTAAAACTTTTGTAATAAATTCCCAAGCATAAACTATAGCTTCTTCTTTAAAGTAATCTCCAAAGGAAAAATTACCAAGCATTTCAAAAAAAGTGTGATGTCTTGCAGTATATCCTACATTTTCCAAATCATTATGTTTCCCACCTGCACGAACGCATTTTTGGCAAGAAACAGCTCTTTTATAAGGTCTTACTTCTTCTCCTAAGAAGACTCTTTTAAATTGAACCATCCCTGCATTAGTAAAAAGAAGGGTTGGATCATCATGAGGAATAAGAGATGAGCTTGGAACTAATTCGTGACCCAATTTGACAAAATAATCAAGAAATAGATTTCTGATAGCTCTCCCTTTCATAATCCTTCCCAAATTATTTTTTTCAAATTAATAAAATTATCACCATTTATTAATTTTTCTACCTTTTGGGAATAAATCCTATCTTATTGCTTTATTTCAAATATATAGTAAATTTTGCAATTAAAGTTTAAGTTTTTTTTTTCTCAAAAATACAAATCGGAGGGAAGAAAATGCTTACAAGAAATTTTCTTTTTACTTCAGAATCTGTTGTAGAGGGACATCCTGATAAAGTGGCTGATCAAATCTCAGATGCTATATTAGATGCAATTTTAGAAAAGGATCCATATGCAAGAGTAGCTTGTGAAACCTTAGTTAATACTGGGATGATTCTTATTGCAGGAGAGATTACAACTGAAGCTCGTGTTGATTATGCCACTATTGCAAGAGGTGTGGTGAAAGAGATAGGGTATAATCACTCAGATCTTGGGTTTGATTATCAAACCTGTGCAGTTCTTATTAGTATAGATAGACAGAGCCCTGATATTGCTATGGGAATAGATAGAGATGGGGAAATAGGAGCAGGGGATCAAGGACTTATGTTTGGATACGCCTGTGATGAAACTCCAGATTATATGCCTATGCCTATTTGGTATGCTCATAAATTGGCCATGAGACTTGCAGAAGTAAGAAAAAAAGGAATTTTACCTTTTTTAAGACCTGATGGAAAAACTCAAGTTACTGTAAGATATGAAGATAGGAGACCTGTAGATATTCACACTATAGTTATTGCTGCTCAGCATGATCCAACCGTTACTCAAAAAGAACTAAGAGAAGCTATAATTGAAGAAGTAGTTAAAAAAGTGATTGCTCCTGAACATCTAAGACCTGATACAAGAATACTTGTAAATACTACAGGAAGATTTGTTATAGGTGGTCCTCTTGCTGATTGCGGAATGACAGGAAGGAAAATAATAGTTGATACTTATGGAGGAAGGGGACATCATGGAGGGGGAGCTTTTTCTGGTAAAGATCCAACAAAAGTTGATAGAACCCCCTCTTATTATGCAAGATATGTAGCTAAAAACCTTGTTGCTGCAGGAGTTGCAAGAGAACTTGAGGTACAAGTAGCTTATGCTATAGGAATACCAGATCCCTTGGCTATAAATGTGAATACTTACGGAACAGAAACTATCCCAGTTGAAAAGATATTAGATATCATAAACAAACTTTTCTGTTTTAGACCTAAACATATGATTGAATATTTAAATCTTAGAAGACCCATTTATAGAAAGACAGCTTGCTATGGGCATTTTGGGAGAAATGAACCTGAATTTACTTGGGAAAAACTTGATATGGTTGAGAAAATAAAGGAACTTGCTCACTTTGATAAATAGGGGGTTAAGAATGGATTTTCATATAAAAGATCTTTCTTTAGCAGATGAAGGGCTTAAACTTATAGAATGGGCTGAAATGGATATGCCTGTTTTAAGACAAATAAGATCCCGTTTTAATCAAGAAAAGCCTTTAAAAGGGATAAGAATTGGAGGGTGTTTACATATTACTACAGAAACGGCAAATCTTGCGAGAACATTAAAAGAAGGAGGGGCAGAGGTTTATCTTTGTGCATCAAATCCACTTTCTACAAAAGATGAAGTAGCTGCAGCTTTGGTGAAATACTTTGAAATTCCTGTTTTTGCTATAAGAGGTGAAGATAAAGAAACTTACTATTCTCATATAAAGGCAGTTATTGAGAAAGAACCTCATATAACCATAGATGATGGAGCAGATTTAGTAACTACCCTTCATAGAGAAAGACCTGAAAAGCTTGATAAAGTTTGGGGAGGAACTGAAGAAACTACAACAGGAGTTATAAGACTTAAAGCTATGGCAAGAGATGGTGCATTGAAATATCCTATTATCGCAGTAAATGACGCTTTAACTAAACACCTTTTTGATAATCGTTATGGTACAGGGCAATCAACTATTGATGGTATTTTAAGGACTACTAATAGGCTTCTTGCAGGTTCTTATTTTGTGATTGCTGGTTTTGGATGGTGTGGAAAGGGTCTTGCTATGAGAGCAAGAGGAATGGGAGCAAAAGTAATTATTACAGAAGTTGACCCCTTAAAAGCATTAGAAGCTGTAATGGAAGGTTATTTAGTAATGCCTATGGATGAAGCTGCTGAAATTGGAGATTTTTTCTGTACAGTAACAGGAAATAAATCAGTTATTAGAAAAGAACATTTTCTAAAAATGAAAGATGGAGCAATAATTGCTAATTCAGGACATTTTGATGTGGAAATAGATCTTGAAGATTTAAAAAGTATATCAACAAAGGTAAGACAAATAAGAAAAGAAGTTGAAGAATATACCCTTATAAATGGAAAAAGAATTTATCTTCTTTCTCAAGGAAGGCTTGTTAATTTAGCAGGAGCAGAAGGACATCCTTCTGGAGTTATGGATATGAGCTTTGCTAATCAAGCTCTTTGTATTGAGTATATTGTTAAAAATAAAGATAAACTTGAAAAAAAAGTTTACCCAGTTCCTGAAGAAATTGACAGAGAAGTAGCAAGACTTAAATTAATGGCTATGGGGATAAAAATAGACACTTTAACTCCTGAACAAAAAAAATACTTAAGTTCTTGGGAAGAAGGAACATAAAAATGTTTACAGGGCTGGTAGAGGGAATTGGGAAAATAATTTCTTTACAGCCTTATAGAGGTGGACTTCTTGCTGAAATTTCTGCTTCTTTTTCTTTAAAAGATACAGATGTAGGTGATAGCATAGCTGTTGATGGAATATGCTTAACTATTACAGAAATAAAAGGTTCCACCTTTAAAGCTCACATTTCTCCTGAAACCTTAAATAAAACCACTCTTCGCTACAAAAATTCAGGAGACTTTGTTAATTTAGAAAGAGCCCTTAAATTTGGGGATCGTTTGGGTGGGCACTTAGTTTCTGGACATGTTGATGGAATAGGGAAAATTGTTTCTATAACTCCTATAGAAGATTTTTGGAAACTTGTTGTAGAAATACCTTCTGAATTTACTCCCTATCTTGTTAAAAAAGGCTCCATTGCTATAGACGGAGTTAGCTTAACTATTAATGATTTTAAAAATAATCTTTTAGAATTTATGTTAGTTCCACACACACTTAAGGTTACTACCTTATGTTTAAAAAAACCTGGAGATTTAGTAAATATAGAAATAGATATGATAGCTAAAATGGTCTATAAATGGCTTTCTCCTTATCTGGAAAGTCTTGAGTCTTCCAAAAGAGCTCTTACCCTAGAGTTTCTTAAAGAACATGGCTTTCTATAAAGTTTACTCTCATTTATTTTCTCTTCTCGAAGAAGGAATTAAAAATGAAGTTTTCCCAGGTGCTATAGCTGGAATTTCTATTTCTGATTCAAGGTATATAGTAGGAAGAGGTTATAAATCTTTATTTCCTTTTTTAGAGCCTCTTGAAGATGAGGATCTTTTTGATCTTGCTTCACTAACTAAACCCCTTGCTCTTACCTATACTCTCATTTATTTGTTATCTAAAAACCCCAAAATTGAGCTTTTTAAACCTATAGGTGAATATATAGAACTCAACTCATCCTTAGCAAGAATTCCTATTTTTAGATTTTTAAATCATACCTCAGGACTTCCTTCTTGGTATCCTCTTTACAAAGAGGTTAAAGAGCCAAAAGAGAATAATTTAGAAATATATATCCAAAAAATTAATGATTTACCCCTTGAATATAAACCTGGTGAAAAATGTGTTTATTCAGATCTTGGCTATTACCTTTTAACTTATCTACTTGAAAAGGTTTATGAAAAGTCTTTTTCTAACCTTTTTAAAGAAGCAAAAAATATTATTCCTTTTAATAAGAAAGCTTTTTTAGATTTTAACCCTTTAGAAAAAGGATTTTCTCAGGAAAAAATTGTTCCTACCTCAGTTTGTCCTATAAGTAAAAGAATTTTAAGAGGTGTTGTAGAAGATGAAAATACAAGAGCTCTTAAAGGAGTTTCAGGAGTTGCAGGACTTTTTGGGAATATTTACGGAGTTTTAGATATTTTAGAAACTATACTTAGAGCATATAAAGGTGAAGTTAAAGAACTTTCTTATGACTTAGTTAAAGAATTTTTAGACTTTAGAGAAAAAGATTTTTCTTTCTCTCTTGGGTTTATGTTACAAAGTTATAATGGTTATTCAGCAACTGGGAGAGTTTTTTCTGATAAAACAGTAGGTCATCTTGGATTCACAGGATGTTCATTTTTTATAGATTTAGAAAAAGATTTTATCATAGTTTTACTTACTAATAGAGTTTATTTTGGAAGGACTAACCAAAAGATAAGAGATTTTAGAGTAAAATTTCACACTTTACTAAGTTCCTTAGCTCTTAAGTAGGCTTTATAAATTCCAGAAATTATTATTCCAGGAAGTCCTTTTTCATAAAATTCTTGCATAGCAGTAATTGTTGTTCCTGCTGGTGAAGTAACCATGCTTTTTATTTCATAGGGATTTTTTCCTGTTTCAAGCATAAGTTTTGCTGTTCCAAAAACTGTTTGCAAAACAAGTTTTTCTGCTATGTATCTTGGTAGACCAGTTCTTACTCCTCCATCAATAAGGGCTTCTATAAAAAGGGCTACATAAGCAGGTCCGCTTCCAGAAAGAGAGGTAATTGCATCCATGAGATTTTCTTCTACTAATATAGTTTCTCCAATAGCTGAGAAAATAGTTTCTGCTATTTTCAAATCCTCATCAGTTGCAAAAGATCCTTTAGAAATACCACTTATAGCTTGATGAACTAAAGCACATGTATTAGGCATAATTCTTATTACTTTTGTTTTGGAAGGAAGTATCTTTTCATAAAAATTTATAGGGATACCTGCAGCTATTGTGAGAATCAAATGTTTTTCGGTATTTATATATGGAGCTATCTCTTCTAAAACTTTTTTCATAACTTGAGGTTTAACTGCTAAAAGAATAAGCTCATTTTTTTTAACTACTTCTACATTTGATTCGGTAGTATTGATTTTGTAAGATTTTTCTAAGTATTTTCTTCTCTCTTCAACAGGTTCAGAAACAAGGATATTTTCAGAACTAAATAAATTCTTTTTAAGAAAGCCTTTTATAAGAGCTTCAGCCATTTGTCCTCCACCAATAATCCCTATTTTTTTAATTTCATTCATAGCAGTCTCCTCCTTTTTATAAAATTTTTAATACGATTTTAGTAATTAAAAAAGAAAGAAAAAAGGCAAGGGCAAGGGAAATTCCCCAATTTAAAATTATTTTTTTAATAAGCTCAAGTTTGACTGTTTTTAAACCTTTTGTCATTCCTACCCCAGTTATAGCTCCTATCATACAATAGGTAGTAGAAATAGGCATACCTAAGAGGGTAAAAGAAAAAAGAGTAATTCCTGCACTTATTTGGGCTACAAAACCTGAAAAGGGATCAAGAGGTGCAATTCCTTTACCTACTGTTTCAATAACTCTATGGCTTAAAAGATAAGCTCCTAAAAATACTAAAAAAGAGGAAATAAAAAAGATTAGGAAAAAGTTTATGTAGATTTTAGAATAAATAAGAGGTCCAAGAACCGTTGCTACTTCATTAGCTCCGGTATTGTAAGAAATAAGAGAGGCACTAATAAGTAAAAATATCTTTAAAAACCTTTCTATTTTAAAAAAAGCTAATTTTAAAAAGAATTTTTCAACAATTTTATAGAGAAAAAAGGATACAAAGAGAGCAGTGATAGGGGAGGTAATCCAGGACAAAAAAATTTTAATTAAAGAAATGAAATTAATAGTAGAATTTTCTGCCAAGGCATTTCCAACAAGACTTCCTATAATAATTTGATGAGTAGAAAGAGGAAGTTTTTTCCAGTTAGAAAGAATTATTAATATGGCAGAAATAAGAAAAGAAAAGCCAAATGTTTTGGAAGGGGTTTCTACTAAATTTTTGCCAACTGTTTCCATTACACGATCTCCATTTAGCCAAATTCCAAAAAATACAAGGATTCCAAAAAGAAAAATTGCTCTTTTTAGCTTTATAACCCCTGCACCTATAGAAATACTTAAAGCATTACTTGCATCATTTGAACCTATAGCAAAGGCAATAAGAAAACTAGCTAAAAGAGCAAGTTCTCTCATGATAGAATTTATTTGAGACTAATGTCAAGAATATAAAGATAATCACTTGCATCCTCAATTACATCACTAATTTTAACCAAAGCTTCTATAAAGTCAGAAATATTTTTTCCTTCCCAAAAATTAGTAATTTCTTTTTGACGAATTTTATTTGTTAAATCAAGTTTTAATTCATCAACCTTTTTTTCATAGATTCTAATAGCTAAGTTTTTCTCTCTTAAATTATCTTTTTTTAAAAGAGATTCAAAGGATTTATATAAAATTTCAGCCATCTCAATATTAATATCAGCAATTTTTACTACATCATCTTTGATATCTTTATAAAGATCTTTATTAATATATCTAAACTCAAAAGCACAGGTTTTTAAAAAATCAAAGGCCTTTTCTGTTATTTCAATAAATGTACAAAGGTTAGGTCTTATATAAGGTAAGAAAGCCCCTTCATAAATAGTGGAGATAATTTCTCTTCTTACAAAATCAGCCTCTCTTTCCAAATTTTCTATACAGTAACTTCTTTCTAAATCTTCAGTAAGTAAAAGGGTTTTCAAACATTCTTGAGTAGAAATAAAGATTCTTAAATAATTCTGTATACCCTCAAGGGTTTTTTTCTCTAATTTCTCTCCGCCAAATATTTTTTCTAACATAAAAACTCCATTTTAAGTTTTAGCCCTTTCTATAAGGATATGATACATTATGTCAAAAAATGACACAACTCCTATAATTTTATTTCCTTCTTTAACAAATACTCTTGCAATATTATTTTTTTCCATAAGTCCATAAATATCTTCTATAGAGGCATCCTTAGAAACTGCAATAACAGGTTTCGAAGCTATTTCTCCTATTTTTATTTTATGAGGGTCTAATTTTTTAGTAAGTACTTTAAAAATTATATTTCTTACTGTAACTACTCCATATTCATCTTTTTCATCTTTTGGTAAAACAAGAAGTGACCTTATTCTTCTATCGATCATTTTTTCTATAGCTGAATAAACTGAATCATCAGAAGAAATAGTTTCCAGTTTAGTATTCATAATTTCAGAAACCTTTTTTGACATCTCTCTCCTCCTAAAAATAAAATTTGGTTTTAAAAATTATACTTATTATATATAATTTTCGGATAAATTAAAAGTTGTAAAAATGTAATTTTAGAATATTTTAAAAACACTTATGGAGATATATAGGCTTTTTGAAAAAGTTAAAGAATTGGTAAAATCTGCTGGTAGTGTACTAAAAGAGATGTATGATTCTACTTATGAAATTTATCATAAGGGTAAAATTGATCTTGTAACTACTGCAGATATTAAATCTGAGGAGGTTCTTAAGAAAGGGTTAAAGGAGCTTACTCCAGATATTCCAGTAATTGGAGAAGAAAGTTTTTCAGAAAAAGAAAAATTTAAAAGTTCCTATTGTTGGATGGTTGATCCTTTAGATGGAACTACTAATTTTGCTCATAATCTTCCTTGGTTTGCTATTTCTGTTGCCCTATTAAAGGAAAAAGAGCCTATTTTAGGTATAATTTATAATCCCATAATAGATGAATTTTTTTATGCTATAAAAGGAGAGGGTGCTTATCTTAATGAAAAGCCCATTAAAGTTTCTCCAAAAGAAAAACTCATTGATTCCCTTCTTTGTACAGGTTTTCCTGTTTCTAAAATTTTAGATTCTCCAGATCTTTTTATACCTCTTTTTGAAGAATTTATGAAAAGATGTCAAGGGGTGAGAAGATTTGGCTCTGCTGCTCTTGATCTTGCTTATGTTGCTTGTGGAAGATATGAAGGTTTTTGGGAACCCTATTTAAAACCATGGGATACTTCAGCAGGGTTTTTATTAGTTAAAGAAGCCGGAGGGGAAGTTACTGATTACTTTGGCAATCCCTATCACCCTTTTTTAAATACTATAGTTGCCTCTAACGGAAAAATTCATCAACAAATGATAGAACTTACTTCTAAATATCATCCTGAATATTATAAACCTCGTAAGAATCCTCTTCCTACAGTAGACATAATTATAGAAATGGAAGATAAAATAGTGTTAATTTATAGAAAAAATTATCCTTTTGGTTGGGCTATACCTGGCGGATTTGTGGATTATGGAGAAACTTTAGAATCCGCAGCTATTAGAGAAGCTAAAGAAGAAACTAATTTAGATATAGAACTTCTCTATCTTTTAGGATGTTATTCAGATCCTAAAAGGGATCCGAGATTTCACACTATAACCATTGTGTTTGTAGCTAAAGGTAAAGGAGAACTCAAAGCTAAAGATGATGCAAAGTTAGCAAAACTTTTTAAAATAGAAGAAATACCATGGGACGATTTAGCTTTCGACCACGCTAAAATCTTAAAAGATTATCTTAAAAGAAAAAAATATGGAATATAATACTTTACTCAATTTATTTGAAAGGGAATTCAAAGAGAAGCTTAAAATTATAATAAGTAAAGTAGATGAAAAAACAAAGGTTCTTTTGGAAGAATTTTTTAAAAATATAAAGTTAGAGATAAAGTTTGTAGAAGATCTTGAAAAAGTAGTAGAAATAATTTTGCAAGATCCCTTTTATCAAATAGTAATTTTTTCTCTTTCTGAAAAAAATAAAGATTTTTCAGCCTTTATAGAAAAGCTCAAGGACATAAGGGCTTATGTTAAAATATTTATTATTATAGATTATTCTGAAGAAGAAGATTTAGGAAATTATTTTGAAGAAGGAGCAGATGAAGTAATATTAAAACCTTTTACTTTAAATGAATTTAAAGCAAGATTTTTTAAATTGTTAAAAGAGCATTACTTAGATATAAAACTTCAAAAATTTATAGTGGAAGATCCTCTTACCCAAGTTTATAACAGAAGATATTTTGATGAGGCAATAAAAGAGGAAATTTATAAGGCTTTAAGACAAGGATATCCTTTGAGCTTAATTATGATAGATCTTGATAATTTTAAATGGTATAATGATACTTTTGGGCATCAAGAAGGAGATAAACTTTTAAAAAGCTTTGGAGAAGTTTTATGGAAAAATGTAAGAGAGAAAATAGACAAAGTTTGCAGATACGGAGGAGATGAATTTGTAATTATTTTGCCTTATACTTTTTGGAAAAAAGCGGTTTTAATAGCAGAAAGAATTTGCAAAGCCTGGGAAGAAAAAAAGGTTAGGTCCGTTACTTTATCTATAGGAATAGCTCAATTAATCAAAAGGGGAAGTTTAGAAGAATCAATTTCAGATCTAATAAATAGAGCAGACAAAGCAATGTATTCTGCTAAAAAATTTAAAAAAAATGTTTGGGTAGTTGATAAGGAAACTTCTAAGCTATTTTTAAACGAAGAATTTCAAGGTGAGGGTTAACCTTTTCAATCTTTACCATAATTTCATCCCCAGGATTTAAAATTCCTTTAAATCCTATTATTTCTCCTGTTATATTATAATCAACTAAATACACTTTTGCTTTTTTATTTTGCACTTCTAAGACTAAACCTTTAAGAGGTTTATCTTGCATATAAATTTTAAGATATTTTAGAAGAAAATACTTTATTCTTTTATTTTGAATTTGGGCAGCTCTTTGCAGATTTTCACTTAATTCTGGAAGTAATTTAATAATAACTTCTTCTGGTAAAGGTGATTTTTTAAGCAAAAAGGTTTTAAGTTGATACTGTATTAAAAGATCTAAAAATCTTCTTATAGGAGAGGTTAACGTAGTATAGTATTCTAAACCAAGCCCAAAATGATAGGCTGGTGAGAGACATAATTCTGATTTTGCTAAATATTTTAATTGCAGAAGTTTTAAGTAAAGATTCTCTTCTCTATTTTCTATTATTTCTAAAGGTTTTGGTTGAGAACGATAAATAGCAGGGATTTGATTTTGATATAAAAATTCTGCAGCTAAAGTATTTACTAATATCATTGCTTCAGCAATTAGATGTCTTGAAGGAGTCATTTCTACCTTTTTTACAACAATTTTACCATCTGGTCTTACTCTAACTTGAACCTCAGGTAAAAAGACTGCATAAAATTCCTTTTCTTCTCTTTTTTTCTTAAAATGTATAAAAATTTCATAAATTTTTTGCCAAAAAGGATCTTTTGTTAAGAGTTCATCTACCTTTTCATAGGTGAGTCTTTCTTTCACTTTTATAAGAGATAAAAAGGGTTCAAAGGAAAGAATATTGTAAGATTTATCTAAGGATATTTTAAAGGTTAGACTGCCTTTAAGTTCTCCCTTTTTTAGACTAAATTTTTCATGAGAAAGAGAAAAGGGTAACATAGGATAAATTCCATCAGGAAGATAGAGAGTACAGGCTCTTTCCAATGCTCCTTCCCATAAAGCCGAACCTGGTTTTAAAAAATCAGCCACCTCTGCAATGTGTATGTAAAGAATATATTTATCTTCTTTTTCTTCAAAGCTTAAAGCATCATCAAAGTCTTGAGTATCCTCTGCATCAACAGTAACTGTATAAAGATGTGTAAGGTCTTCTCTTTCTTCTTTTGAGATCTCGGTTTTAACTATTAATTCAGCTTCTTTTAATTCTTTTTCTGAAAAGGAAGTTGGATAATGGGTTCTTAAAATTTCTAAATTTTCATCTTCATTAAAAATTTTAGCTTCTACAAGAAGGTTAAAAACTTTGTAAGGTTCAGTTATATTTAAACGTTTTAAAACTTCATAAGCTAATCTTCCAGAGGGAGTCTGGGCTTCCCAAAGCACATATTCCTTTAAAGCAGATATCCAAAAATCTATAATTTCTTGCGGGAAGGATTCTATATTTTTTAACTGAAGAGCTTTTATAAATTCCTCTCCCTCACTTAATTTTTTCAGTTTTTCAAATTCTTTTTTTCTTTGAAGAATTAATCTTTCTACTTCTTCCTTAGAAATTATTTGTAATAGGTTTGGTCCTTTTAATCTGAAATAAGTTCTATCTTCCAGAGCCTTTCTAACAAATCCTGCTATTTCATCTTCTGTAGGTATTCTTCCCAGAAGCAATTCTGCTGCATCTTTAACATGAATATCTTTTACCTCCTCTACTAGAATTTTCCAAATTTCTTCTAAATTAAATCTATTTTTAATTTCTTCTCTTTTTTCATTTTTTTCTTTTACAAGGGCTATAATTTGATTTAAGTCATTTAAAGGAGTAGGTTTTTCTTCAAAACAAACAAGAGACGAGAAATTTATAAGTTCTTCTTTCCCTGAGGGCAAAACAAGATGAAGTCTTTTTTCTTTAATATCCTTTATATAAATGGTGATTATTTTTTCTTTATAAAAAATTTCTGCAAATCTTTTTTTAAGATACTCGAGGTTCATCAGCAATTTTTAGAGCATCTTTAAGATCTAAAGATCCTTCATAAAGAGCTCTACCTATAATTGCTCCAAAAAGACCTTTTTTTTCTAAATTTTTAAGATTTTTAATATCTTCTATAGTTGAAATTCCGCCTGCTATTATAAGGGGATGTGTTGAGACATTAAGAGCTTTTTCTAATCTTTCAAGTTCCAATCCTTGTTGTGTACCATCTCTTTCTATAAGAGTAAGAATGATAGCAAAAAGTTTAAGATCATTAAGTTTTTTTAAGAATTCTAAATAGTTAATTTCAGATACTTCAAGCCAGCCTGAAATAGCAACTTTATTACCTTTCACATCTATACTAACTATTATCTGATAAGGATATTTTTCTGTAATTTCTTTTAGCCAATCAAAAGATAAGATAGCCTTTGTTCCAAGAATTACTTGAGAAATCCCATTTTTTAAATAAAAATAAATAGTGTCCTCATCTCTTATACCTCCTCCTACTTGAACAGGAACGTGTAAAATCTTTGCTATTTCTACTATTAAATCTTTATGAATAGGTTTTCCTTCTTTTGCTCCGTCAAGATCAACAATATGAATTCTTTTAGCCCCTTGCTTTTCAAAAAAGAGGGCATATTTTTTAGGATCTTCTCCATAAACCTTAACTTGATCATATTTTCCTTGGAACAATCTTACTACTTTATAGTTTTTTAAATCTATAGCAGGAATAATAAGCACTTTTAACTATTTTAAAGGAAAAGTTTTGAATATTTTTATTAAACCTCTTTCAGCAAGTTCTTCAGCAGAAAGCCATTTAAGTTTACCGTATAATTTTATATTTAAAATATTTTCACTTAACGGTTTTTGAGTTTCATAGAATTCTTCCATCCATAAAATTTTTCCTGTTTCTCCATCATAGAGAACAAGAGCAAAAGCTACACTTGCTGGTTCTACTATAGAAAAAGAACTCCCTTTTCTTTCTATAAATTTATAAATTCTACCATATAAAACTCCTTGGGTATTAGTTTTTTTGCAGAGTTCTTTAATAATTTCTGCCGGATTTTTAGTTTCTTCCAGTATTTGAGAAATAATATTTTCAAATTCATTTTCAGAAAGAAAAATAAAATTATAATGGGATGAGTAATTAGATAAAATTTTTTTTAATAATCTATTTAAAGTTTCTTTCGCGGAAGGTTCTACATAGCCAGAAATTACCTCTCTTACAGGACAATAGAAAAAACTCTCGCTATTTTCTGAGCAGATTTCAAAAGGTAAAACAAGAATAGAATTTATATTTTTTACAGTTTCATAAGGTAAATAAGTTGTTTTAGTTTTGTTACAACTGTTCAAGTTTATAAATAGGATAATAATTATAACAAAATATAATTTTTTAAAATCTTTCATATCTTAACCTCAAGCTCAAAGGATTTAAGTTAATATTATAGCATTTAATTTAGAATAGGAAATTTTTAAAATCTAAAAATTTGAAAAATTGGAATTTTTTTTAAAATTATGATATAATTTTAAAAATTTAAGTTAAATCTCTGAAGATTGACCATGCTTGATTTTATTTTCAAACCTAATTCTATTGCAGTTATTGGTGCTTCCGAAGATGAAAAGAAAATAGGACATGTAGTTTTTAGAAATTTAGTTAAGCAAGGATTTGAGGGGAAAGTTTATCCTGTAAATCCGAAAAGAGAAGAAATTCTTGGAATAAAATGTTACCCCTCAGTAAAAGATCTTCCTGAAAAAGTAGACTTAGCTATAGTAGTAATTCCTGCAAAAGGGGTTCCTTCAGTTATAAAGGACTGTGCAGAAGCTGGAGTTAAAGGTTTAATTGTTATTACAGCTGGTTTTAGAGAGATTGGAGGAGAAGGTATAAAGCTTGAACAAGAAATTGTAGAGCTTGTAAAAAAATATGGAATTAGAATGGTAGGACCCAATTGCTTAGGAGTAATAAATACAATTAATAAAATGAATGCCACTTTTGCTTCAGATTTACCTCCTTGTGGTAGAGTTTCATTTTTTTCTCAATCTGGTGCTTTGGGAGTTGCCTTAATTGATTGGGCTATAGAAAATAATTTCGGTTTTGGTAAATTTGTGAGTCTTGGTAACAAAGCTGATCTTAATGAAGCAGATTTTTTAGAATATTTTGGAGAAGATCCAGAAACAGATATTATCCTTGGGTATATAGAAGATGTTAAGGATGGTAAAAGATTCATAGAAGTTGCTAAAAAAGTTTCTAAAATTAAACCGGTAATAATTATTAAAGCAGGAACAACTGAGGCAGGAGCAAGGGCAGCTTCATCTCACACTGGTGCTCTTGCTGGATTTGACAGAGCCTTTTCTGAAGCATTTAAAAAAGCAGGTATTATAAGAGTGAATTCTATCAAGGAATTATTTGAAACAGCAGAAATATTTAAATTAAATAAAATTCCCAAAGGAGATAGATTGCTTGTAATAACAAATGCAGGAGGACCAGGAATAATTGCTGCAGATACAGCTGATAAACTTGGAATAAAGCTTGATCCTATGAGCGAAGAATCAATTGAAGCTATAATAGATAAACTTCCTCCCACTGCTTCTTTATATAATCCTATAGATATAATAGGAGATGCTACCTCAGAAAGATATAAAATAGTTCTTGAACAAGCAATAAAAGATAAATACGTTGACGGGATATGTGTTATCCTTACCCCTCAAGCTATAACTGATGTAGAAAATGTAGCTACAGAAATTGTAAGGGTAAGTCAAAATACAGGGAAACCAATATTTGCTTGTTTTATAGGTGGTAAAAAAGTTAGCTCTGCAATAAAAATTTTAAAATCTCAACAAATCCCTTGCTATTCTGATCCATCAATAGCTATTTCATCTTATAAGAAGTTAATTGATTTTAGTATAATTAAAAATAAAAAAGAACCAGAAATTCCAAAAATTGAAATACCATTAGAAAATAAAGAAAAGGTAAGGCTCATTTTAGAAATCCTTGAAAATGCAGGTGTAAGCTCAGTAGGAGAAGAAAATGCTACAGAAATTTTATCCCTTTATGGATTTAATTTTCCAAAAAAAGCTTTAGCTAAAACTCCTGAGGAAGCAGTAGAAATTGCAGAAAAAATAGGGTATCCTGTAGTTTTGAAAGTCTCTTCTCCAAATATTTTACATAAAACAGATGTGGGAGGTGTTAAATTAAATCTTAAAAATGCAGAAGAAGTTTATAACGCATTTGTAGATATTACTATCAATGTAAAAAGATTTATGCCTAATGCTTATATAAAAGGGGTGATGGTTTACGAAATGATAACAGGTGGGAAAGAAGTTATTTTGGGAGTTAGTTATGATACCACCTTTGGGCATATGCTTATGTTTGGATTAGGAGGTATATATGTAGAAGTTTTAAAGGATGTTTCTTTTAGAATAGCACCTCTTACAAAGGAAGAAGCTTATGAAATGATAGAGGAAATAAAGGGAGCTAAAATATTGGAAGGTGTAAGAGGAGAACCACCTTATGATAAAGAAAATATAGTTGATAAAATTTTAAGACTTTCCCAATTGGTTACAGATTTTCCCATAATAAAAGAAATTGATATCAATCCTTATGTGGTAAAACATCAAGGAGGGGTTGCACTTGATGCAAGAATGATAATAGGAAAATTATAAAAATTGCAGGAGGAAAATAAAATGTTGCCTGTATTTTTAGTTTCTAATAAACCATTTACAGGGAAAAATTTAATAGCTTTGGGATTAGCTTTAAATTTAAAAGAAAGGGGCTATAAAGTTTCCTATATGAAGCTAATAGGTAAATTTCCTTATAGAAAGGATAATCAAATTATAGATGAAGAGGCTTACTTTATCCATTCTATGTTAGGAGCTCAAGAACCTGCAGAATACTGTTCTCCCTTTGTATGGACCTATCAGGTTCAATATAAACTTTTTGAAGGAGAGGATTTAAAAATAGAAGAAAAAATTTTTGGAATAATTAATAATCAAAAAGATAAGGATATACTCTTTATAATCAGTGGAGATACCTTTTTTGAAGGTTATAGTTTGGGAATTGATTCTTTAAGCATCATAAAAAAATTAAAAACAAAAACTCTTGTAATTCAAACTTGGGAAGGAGAAACCTCAATTGACGATATTTTAGGAATAAAAGATTTAGTTTCTGATAACTTTTTAGGAGCGGTTTTAAATAAAGTTCCTCCAGAGCAATATTTTTATTTAAAAGAAACTGTGGTGCCCTTTCTTATAAATAAAGGAGTAAAGGTTTTTGGAGTGTTTAAAAAAGATAAATTCTTAGAATCTGTTACAGTGAGAAGATTATTAGAAATTGTAAACGGTGGGATTGTATGTGGAGAGGATAAATTGGATGAATTTGTAGAAAATTATCTTGTAGGAGCAATGGATCCTGGGCAGGCTTTATCATATTTTTTGAGAGTCCACAATAAAGCTGTGATTACAGGGGTTCACAGAACAGATATTCAGATCTTAGCTATGGAAACATCAACTAAATGTCTTATTTTGACTGGTGGTTTACATGCAGATGAAAATATAGTAAATATAGCTAAAAGTAAAGGAATACCTATAATTGTTACCTCTTTAGATACCTTTTCTGTAGTGGATAAGATTCAAAATATAATGGGAAAGGCTATACTTAAAGAAAAAGACAAAGCTCTAAAATTTAAAGAAATTTTGGCTAAGGAATTTGATATAGAAGGTTTTTTAAAAGAATTAAACCTTTGAAAATTAAAAATGGTAAAAATTATTTCTGCCAAATGGATTTTATTTTCTTCAGAAGAAAGACCTCTTAAAAATGGGTGTATCGTTATAGAAAAGGATAGAATAATTGACTTAGGTTTAAAAGAAGAAATTATTTCTAAATATGAAAATTCTGAAGTAATAGATTTAGGAAATAAAATTTTATTTCCAGGCTTAGTTAATGCTCATACCCATGTTCCTATGAGTATTTTTAGAGGAATTGCAGAAGATTTACCTCTTATGGTTTGGCTTAAAAACTATATTTTTCCTATCGAAGCCAAGCTTAAAGAAGAATGGGTTTACTGGGGAACAAAATTGTCCATTATTGAAATGATAAAGTCAGGAATTACGATGTTTTGTGATATGTACCTTTTTGAAAGGGAGGTTATAAGAGCAGTAGAAGAATCAGGTTTAAAAGCTTTAGTTGGAGAAGGAATTTTTGATTTTCCATCTCCCAGTTATGGGCCTTTAGAAAAGGGTTTTGAACTTACAGAAGAGCTTCTTAAAAATTTTAAAAATCATCCCCGAATTAAAATAGCTGTTTCTCCTCATACTTTATACACTTGCTCTCCAGAGACAGTTAAAAAATGTATTAAACTTTCTGAAAAATATGATGCAAAAATGCATATACATTTATGCGAGACTAAAGAAGAAATTGAGGAAGTTAAAAGAAAGTATGGTAAAAAACCTGTAGAAATACTTAAGGAGCTTGATGGAATCAATGAAAATTTAATAGCTGTGCACTGTGTAAAACTTGATGAAAAGGAAATTGAATTAATGGCAAATCATAAAGCTTCTATAGTTCACTGTCCCGAAAGCAATTTAAAACTTGGTTCAGGTATTGCACCTCTTACTGAAATGTTAAAGACAGGAATTAAAGTAGGATTGGGAACAGATGGTCCTGCAAGTAACAATGATCTTGATATGTTTTCTGAGATGAGAACAGCTTGTTTAATACAAAAAGGTTTAAAAGAAGATCCAACAGTAATTAAAGCAGAAGATGTTTTTAAAATGGCAACCTTTTGGGGGGCTGAAATTTTAGGATTCTCTGATACAGGAAAACTTTTACCAGGATATAAAGCAGATCTTGCTGTTTTGGATTTATCTCATTATTCACTACAACCAGATTACAATCCCCTTGCTCTTTTAGTTTATAGTGCTAAAAGTGGATTCATTTCAGATCTTATGATAGATGGCAATTGGATAATGAGAGATTATAAAATAATTTCTATAAATGAAGAAGAGGTTACAGAAAAGGTAAAAGTTATCAAAAAAGAAATTCTTTTACTCCTCTCTCAAAATAACTATCTCTTTTAAATGTGAAAAATTTCTCTTGATATTGAACACGTCAAAATAATTGAATAATTTAGTTTTGAATTTTAAAAATTAGCAAAGGGGATAAGAAAAAATAATAAAAAATTTAAATGTGAAAAATTTTCTTAAGTTTGAACCTAATTAAAATTAATTAAATAAATCTAAATAAGGAGGTAGAAAAGATGGCAGGAGGAAAAGCTAAAGAAATTGAAAAAGAAATTGAAAAGGAGGCACGAATTAGTGAAGCTGAAGTTGCAGTTCATTGGGGAGAAGAAGAATATATCGAACCTCCAGAGGAAATTAAAAGACAAGCTTACGTAACAGATCCAACTTTTAGAGAAAAATTTAAAGAAGAGAATTTTCCAGAATGTTTTCATATCTATGCTGATCTTTTAGATTGGGATAGATATTGGCATACAACTCTTGATACCTCTAATCCACCTTTTTGGAAATGGTTTGTAGGAGGGAAACTTAATGCCTGTTATAATTGTGTAGATCGCCACTTGAAAAAATATGGGAATAAAGCTGCAATAATATGGGTTCCTGAACCTGAAGATGAACCAAAAAGAGTATTGACTTACTATGACCTATACTATCAAGTAAATGTAGTTGCTTCTGTATTACAATCTTTAGGGCTCAAAGCCGGTGATACAGTTACATTATATATGCCAATGGTTCCTGAATTGCCAATTACTATGCTTGCTTGTGCGCGTTTAGGAATAATTCACTCTCAAGTTTTTTCAGGATTTAGCGGGCCTGCTTGTGCTGAAAGAATTATTGATGCAGAAAGTAAAGTATTAATTACTATAGATGGATATTGGAGAAATGGTAAATGGATTGATCATAAAAAAAATGCTGATATAGCTGTTAATGTTGCTGCAGAGAGAGGACATAAGGTTGAAAAAGTTCTTATATGGCAAAGATATCGAGACAGATATAATTCTGAATCAAAACCTATTGAAGGAAGAGACTTTTTAATGAAAGACCTTTTAAAAGAACATAGAGGTAAAAAAGTACCTTATGTTCCTATGCCAGCAGAAGCACCACTTTTTATAATGTATACTTCTGGTTCTACAGGTAAACCTAAAGGATGTGTCCATTCTATAGGAGGATATTTAGCTTATGTAGCTGGTACTTGTAAATATATGCATGATATTCATCCTGAAGATATTCATTGGTGTATGGCTGATATTGGATGGATAACAGGTCATAGTTATATAGTTTATGGTCCCTTGGCTTTAGGAGCAACTGTATTAATATATGAGGGTGTTCCTACTTATCCTGATCCTGATAGACCTTGGAGAATTGCTGAAAGATACGGAGTTACAATTTTACATACAGCTCCTACTGCCATTCGTTTACTTAAAAAATTAGGTAGTGATCCTTCAAAGTACGACTATAAATTTAGAATTTTAGTTACAGTTGGAGAGCCTATAGAACCTGAAGTTTGGAGATGGTATTATACAGCTGTAGGTAAAAAACAAGCAGTAGTTCTTGATACTTGGTGGCAAACAGAAACTGGAGGCTGGTTATGTGCCCATTTACCAGGTGTAGAACCAATGAAACCAGGAAGCACAGGTCCTGGTGCGTTAGGAATTTATCCTGTAATTTATGATGAAAATGGTAATGAAATACCTCCAGGTTCAGGTAAAGCAGGATACATTTGCATAAGAAATCCCTGGCCTGGAGGAATGCTTACTATATGGAAAAATCCAGAAAGAATGATAAAGGGTTATTATGAAAAATTCTGTAAAAATAAAGAAAGTAAAGACTGGCGTGACTGGCCTTATGTAGCAGGTGATGCAGCTACATGTGATAAAAGAGGATATTTTAGAATTCTTGGAAGAATGGATGATATAATTAATGTGGCAGGACACAGACTTGGTACAAAAGAAATTGAATCAGCAGCTCTTACTGTAGAAGGAGTTGCAGAAGCAGCAGTAGTTCCAAGGATTGATGAACTTAAAGGACATGTTCCTGATCTTTACATATCTCTTAAAGATGGTTATGAGCCTTCTCCTGAAATAGCAGAAAAAGTTAAAATAGCAGTTAGAAATATAATTGGTCCTATTGCAACCCCTGCCCATGTATACATAGTTCCTGATATGCCAAAAACTCGTTCAGGTAAAATTATGCGTAGAATACTTGCTTGTATATCAAATGGAAGAAAGGACTTTGGAGACCTTACAACACTCATAGATCCAACTGTAGTTGAAAAAATTTGGGAGATAGTACACGGTGAAGGATTAACATTTTAAAATCATCAAAAATTAAATCTTAAAGCCCCCTTTAATGGGGGCTTTTTTTATTTAGATAGTAATTTATAATTAAATCTGTGAAAGATTTTGAATTATGGATTCCTACTAAAGTTATCTTTGGCAAAAAAGCTCTAAAGCAGATTCCTAAAGAACTTTCCAGTTTTGGCAAAAAGGCTCTATGGGTTTATGGGAGAAGTTCTATAAAAATAACAGGGCTTTATGAAAAAATAAAAGAAATTTTAATTCAAGAAAATATAGAATTCATAGAACTTGGTGGAGTCAAATCTAATCCCCTTTTATCTAAAGTCTTAGAAGGGATAGAAATAGCTAAAAAACAAAAAGTAGATTTTATTTTAGCTGTAGGTGGAGGAAGTGTAATTGACACAGCAAAGGCTATTGCTTGTGGATATTATTATAAAGGAAATGTATGGGATTTTTTTGAAAAGAAAGCATATCCTGAAAAAGCTTTACCTATAATTGTAGTTTTAACTATTGCAGGAACAGGCTCGGAACTCAATGAAGTAAGTGTGATTACTCATGATATAAAAAAAGTAAAACACTCCTTAAGAAGTCCTTTGCTATTTCCTAAAATATCTTTTTTAGATCCTACATTAACCTTTACAGTATCTCCAGAGTATACAGCTTATGGAGTAGTTGATGCCTTCTCTCATGTTTTTGAATTTTTTGTGAATAGAGAATACAAAAAAGATTCCTTGGTAGAAGATCTAATGATTGTAACTATGAAAAATATTATAAAATGGTCTAAAATTGCGCTTAAAGAACCTGATAATTATGAAGCAAGGGCAAATTTAATGTGGGCAAGCTCTTTAGCACTATGTGGATTAATAAAGGCAGGTATCGGAAGTTATAGGTTTCCTATTCATGCTATAGAACATACTCTAAGCGGAGGTTATGATATACCTCATGGGTTAGGACTTGCTATTTTAATGCGAGCTTGGATGAAAATACATAGAAAAGATGAGATAATTAGAAAATTCCTTACTAAAGTATTTGATTTACCTATTCCAGAGAAAGGAATAGAATTTTTTGAGAATTGGCTAAGAGAGCTTAGAATCCCAATGAGTTTAAAAGAAATTGGGATACCAAAAGAAGATATTGATACTTTAGTTGATAAAGCTTTTGAAATTTTTTTACTTTATGGTGCAGAAAAAGAATATCCTAAGGAAAAAATAAGAGAAATATTAGAAACAGCTTACTTTTAAAATTATAAATGGAGGTTTGAAATGATTTGGAAAATAGGATTTTTTGAAATAGAAAAGGATTGGGAAAAGGAACTTTATCTTAAAAAATTTAAAGAAACTTTAAAAGAAAAAATTGAAGATACAGAAATTTATTTTTATGAAGAAACTTTAAATGAAAATAATGTTAAAAGGTTTAGGGATTTAAATATAATAGTAATTCATGCTGAATCAAAAATTAACTCAACAGTAGTAGAAAATTTAGTAGATACAAAACTTTTAATTACCCGGACCACTGGAACAGATCATATAGATATTTTAAGTTGTGAGAAAAAAGGAATTTTAGTAGCTAATTGCCCAGTTTATGCTTCTACCACGGTAGCAGAACATACAGTTGCTTTAATGTTTGCTTTAGCAAGGAAATTGAAAATTGCTATAGATAAGAATAAAAAGTTAGATTTTTCAAGAGATGAACTAATGGGTATAGATCTTTTTGGCAAGACCGTAGGAATTATTGGAACAGGAAGAATAGGGAGTGAAATCGCAAGAATTGTTTATGGAATTGGTATGAAAATTTTAGCTACAGATGTTTCTCCTAATAATGAACTTGTGGAGAAATATAAAGTTAAATATGTAGATTTAGAAACTTTGCTAAAAGAGTCTGACATTATTATAGTTATGGTTCCATATTATTCTCAGACTCATCATCTTATTAATAGAGAAAACATCAAACTTGTTAAGGAGGATGCTATTTTTATTAATACTGCCCGTGGACCTATAGTTGATATTGAAGCTTTAATATGGGCTTTAAAAAACAACAAACTTCAAGGCGGAATAGCGATGGATGTCTTTGAAGGTGAAAGGGTTCTTATGGAGTTTCAGAATAATTTAATTAATGAAGCATTTACTGCAGAGGAATATGAAAGGGCTCTAAAAACTTTAAGTTTATTAAATTATTCCAATATAATTTTTACTCCTCACATTGCTTATTATACTAAAGAGGCTATGGAAAGAGTGATAGATTGGGTTGTTGAAAATATTTCAAGATTTTTAGTATGTCAAGTATTACCCTTTCAATATAAATTTTATTTTTGAACCTTCCATTCAGTGATTAAAAATTTGTCTATGGTAAAATAATTCATTATTTCAAGTCTTAAGACCTTTTTAAGACTTTTAAAACCTTCTCCTCCAATTAAAGTAGGAACATTTTCTCCGCCTACCAACACAGGGAGGTGAATTATTCTTATTTCATCAATAAAGCCCTTTCTTGCTAATTCCCAATTTATTGAAGAACCACCTTCTACCATAAATTTTCTAATGCCTCTTTCATAAAGCATAGGAAGAAGTAAATCAAAATCAACTAAATCTTCTCCTGCTAAAATTACTTCAGCTCCAAGTGCTTTTATTTTTTCAATTCTTTCTTGAGGAGCCCTTTTTGTAGTAACAATAATAGTAGGAGCATCCTTTGAAAATATATTTGCATTTAAAGGAACATTAGCAGTGGAACAGGGAATTACTCTTATAGGATTTTTTCCTTCTACATATCTTACAGTAAGACTTGGGTCATCAGTTCTTACTGTTTCACAACCAACCATTATTGCATCTACTTGAGCTCTTATACTATGAAGATATTTATAAACTTCTTCTGTCATAAGACTCATTAATTCTTTACTTGATGCTCCTCTATAAAGAGTAAGTTTTCCATCAATAGTTACTTCAGAAACTATAATAATATAAGGTCTATTCATCAGAAATCTCCCCAAAATTTTTATAAAGATAAACTAATCTATGTAAAAGAGAAAATAGAGTAAGAAGAGTTATTATTTTTATTCCATAACTTAAACCTATAGGTGCATTTAATTTTTCTAAAATAGTAAAGATAATAAGAAAAATATGAGTTTCAGGTCTTCCAAAAAATCCTATATTTTCTAAGGGATCTTTTATTTTTCCTTTTATTTTTACTTCATATCCTATTTCAGCGTAAACTACTGGTTTTATAAAAGAATGAAGCATAGTTGCAGTGATTGCTAAAATTGACCAAAAGGGATCAGCATAAAAATATCCTACAACTCCAAGAACTAAACCATCTACCCATTTATCAGCAATCCAATCAAAAACTGCTCCAAATTTAGTAGGTTTACCAGAAAGTCTTGCTACAATTCCATCAGATAAATCAAAAATTCCTGAGGTTGCTAAAAGGGACATAGCAACAATTAAATTTCCATTATAATAAGCTAAAGCCGAAGCAGTTCCTATTAAAAGAGATAAAAAGGTAATTAAATTAGCAGGAAAATGAAGTTTATATAAGAGGGTTCCAACAGGAGCATATATTTTTTCAAAATATTCTTTTTTCCCTGTTAAATTCATAATAAGAAAGTTTATAAAAATATACTAATTTATTCTACAAGTAAAAAAAGAAAAGTCAAGAAAAATTAGAGATAAGTTCTCAGTTAAGAATATTTAAACTTCTACTCCTCTTTCTCTTAGCTCTTGTAACTTTCTTTCTCTACAGGTTTTACATCTAAATTCTGGTTGAGGGTCGCTTAATTTGTCATAATTTTTTGTTTTTACTAGTCTATATCCCTCGCATATTTCACCACAGTCAGCACATACGACATTTTCTTTAATTTGCCAAAGTGGATAAAATGCTGGTATTTTAAAATGGGATTTAAATATAGCTTTATCTACAAACCAAAAAACATTGGCAAGAATAAACTGATTAAGTAAAAAGGCTGGGATAGTATGGATTCTTAAGTAATCACTTAATAAAAACTGTAACAAAGCTCCAGCAATGCCTGAAAGAAAAATCCAACGACCAAAAACATATACAAGCCAAGTTTTCATATTTTTACCCCCCTTTAATATAATAAAAATTATACCAAGAAAAAGAGAAACTGATAAGCATACACTTGACGAAAAGAAAAAATTATAAAATAATTTACATTAAGTAAGTACTTACAAACAATGGGAGATAGAACTAAAGAAAAAATTTTAAATACTGCTTTAAAACTTTTTTCTCAAAAAGGTTATTTAGGTGCAACAACTAAAGAGATTGCTAAGTCCGCTGGAATAGCAGAAGTAACTTTATTTAGATATTTCCCTTCAAAATCTGCTTTGTTTGAGGAAGTAATTAATACCTATTCTTTTTTGCCCACTTTAAGAGAGACTCTTGAAAAAGTTAAAAATGAGCCCTGTGAAAAGGCACTTAAGATTATTGCTAAAGAATTTTTAAAAGTATTAGAAACTAAAAAGGATCTTATAAAGATAATGCATTCCGAGATGCATAGATATCCAGAAGAGATTAAAAAAATACATGAAAATATAATAGAAAAAACTATAACAGTACTTTCTGATTATTTTAAAAATTTACAAGAGAAAAAGATTTTACGTGAAATTAATACTGTTTTTGCAGCAAGAGCATTTTTAGGAATGTTTTTTTCATATTTTTATGGAAAAGAAATAAGGGAATGCTTAAATCTCAAAAAGGAAGATCCAGAAGAGGTAATAAATGCCTATATTGACCTATTTTTAAAAGGCATATTAAAGATAGCAAAGGATTAAGATAAAGATATTGATAATGTATGTAGCTGTGTTATATTAATGAACGGGTTAAATTATAATTTTTGCCCGGGTGGCGGAATTAGGTAGACGCTGTGGACTTAAAATCCACTGGAGGTAAAACCTCCGTGCCGGTTCGAGTCCGGCCCCGGGCATTTTTAATTTAAATCAAATTAATAAAAATTATCTTTTATCTTTTCAAATTTTATCTTTTTAAAAAATTTTAATTCTTACCCTCTTTACTCCAATTATAAATATGTGTTAAAATTAAAAACTTCAAAAAATTCATTTTTTAAAGGGTGTAAAGTATGGAAAAAGTTCTTATGCTTGGGGCAGAGGCTATAGCAAGAGGAGCAATAGAGGCAGGAATCTCTTATGCTACCTCTTATCCAGGTACACCAGCAACTCAAATTTTAGAATATATAGCCCTAAATACTGATATTCCCTGTGAATGGTCTATAAATGAAAAAGTAGCTCTTGAAGTAGCTTATGGAGTTAGCTTGACAGGAAGAAGAGTTTTATGTTCTATGAAACACGTAGGGCTTAATGTAGCTGCAGATCCTTTTATAACTTTAAGTTATCTTGGAATAAAAGGGGGATTGGTAATTGCAGTAGGAGATGACCCTGGATCTTATTCATCTCAGAATGAACAGGATTCTCGATTTTATGCTTATTTTGCTAAAATTCCCTGTCTTGAGCCTTTTGATGGAGAAACAGCTAAATCTTATACAAAATTAGCCTTTGATATTTCAGAAGAGCTTGGATTACCTGTAATGATAAGAAGTCAAACCAGACTTCTTCATTGCTATAGTCCTGTAACTTTAGAAAATATTAAATCTCAGAAAAATATAAATTTATTTAAAGATCCTCAACATTTGATTGCTATTCCTGCTCATGTAATCCCTCTTCATAAAGAATTAAATGCAAAACAATCAAAAATATTAAAAATTCTTGAGACACATAAATTTAATGAAATAATCCCTGGAAATGAAAAAATAGGAATTATTGCTTGTGGACTCACCCTTACCTATGCTTTAGAGTTGAAAAAAAATATTCCTATTTTAAAAATTACTGCTTATCCTGTAGAAGAGGGACTTCTTAAAGAATTTTTGAGTAAAGTTGATGAAGTAATTGTTTTAGAAGAAGGATATCCCTTTTTAGAAAAAATAATCAGGTGTTTTCATCCTAAAGTAAAAGGGAAACTTTCAGGGGATCTTCCTTCAGAAGGGGAGCTCGGGATAGATCCTATTTTAGAATTTTTTGGAAAAAAAAGAAAAGATCCTATTACCTCTGTCCCGAAAAGACCTCCATTTTTATGTCCTGGGTGTCCCCATAGAGAATTTTATAAAGCACTTTTAGAGGCAAGACCTAATTTTGTCACAGGGGATATCGGATGTTATACCCTTGGTTGTTTACCCCCCCTTTCAGCACTTGATACCTGTCTTTGTATGGGAGCCAGTATAAGTAAAGCTGTAGGTATTGCAAAGCAAGGAATAAAAAGGGTAGCTGCTGTAATTGGTGATTCAACTTTTTGGCACTCAGGAATTCCAGCTTTAATTAATGCAGTTTATAATAAAGCTAATATTCTCGTTTGCATTCTTGATAATTCTGTAGTAGCAATGACAGGACATCAACCTACTCCCCATCTGGGTTTAACAGCAAAAAATGAAAAGACTAAAAAATTAGATTTAGTTGAAATTTGTAAAGCCTGTGGAGTTGATTCTGTGTGTGAAATAGATCCTTTTAAAAAAGAAGATATGATTTCTGCTTTAAAAAGAGGACTTGATACACCAGGAGTTCATGTAGTAATTTCAAAGAGACCTTGTATATTTGTAGCTAAAAAATTTAAAGAGGTTTAATTTTATAAAGATTCTACAGTTTTGCTATCTAAAAGTTTTACGCCTTTTTTTTGGAGAAGATCTATGGTTTTATCAAGATTGTTTGTTCTCAAAACTACTAAAGCTTCTTCTCCTTTTTTTTCAACAAAAGCATATATATATTCTACATTAATATCACCTTCATAAAGTATTTTTAAAACCTCAGCAAGTCCTCCAGGTTTATCCTTAACTCCTACTGCGAGAACATTAGTTATTTTGGTTGTAAAGCCTGCATCCTCTAGAGCTTTTTTAGCTTTTTCAGGATCATTTACAATCATTCGCAAGATACCAAAATCAGAGGTATCTGCAATGGAGAGAGCTCTAATATTTACATCTGCTTTTGCTAATGTATCTAAAGCCTCGTAAAGTCTTCCCTTTTTATTTTCTAAAAACACAGAAATTTGTTTAATTTTCATAATTTTGCATCCTCCTTTTTAAATTAATTCTCTTTTATCAATAACTCTTTTTGCTTTTCCTTCGCTTCTTGGCAAACTTTTAGGTTCTACTAAAGTTACTTTTACTCTTATTCCTACTGTTTCTTCAATTCTTTTTTCAAGTTTTCTTCTCAACTCTTCAATTTTTCTCACCTCATCTGAAAAAATTTCCTTAGACATCTCTACTTGGACCTCTATTTCATCAAGATATTGCGGTCTGGTTAGAATAATTTGATAATGTGGTTCTACTCCTTGCACCTCAAGTATAGCTTTTTCAATTTGATAAGGAAATAACATTACTCCTCTTACTTTAATCATATCATCAGTTCTTCCTCTTATTCTTTCAATTCTTATTGAGGTTCTTCCGCAAGAACAGGTTCCGGGAATAAAAGCAGTAATATCTCTTGTTCTAAATCTTAACATAGGAACTCCTTTTTTAGTTAGGGTAGTGAGAACAAGTTCTCCTCTTTTTCCTTCAGGTAATATTTCTCCAGTTTCTGGATCAATTATTTCAGGATAAAAATGATCTTCCCATATATGAAGTCCTTCTTGAGCTGGACATTCATGAGCAACTCCAGGGCCAATTATTTCTGTTAGACCGTATACATTATAGGCTTTAATACCGAACCTTTTTTCTATTTCTTTTCTCATTTGTTCAGTCCACATCTCTGCACCAAAACTTCCAACTCTAAGTTTTAAACTTTGTGGATCTATTCCTAATTCATCTTTAGCATATTCGGCTAAATATAAAGCATAGGAAGGTGTACAAGCAAGAACAGTTGTTCCAAAATCACGCATAAGTTCAATTTGTCTACGTGTATTTCCAGCAGATGTAGGGACGATAGTCGCACCAATAGCTAAAGCTCCATAATGGAAACCGAGTCCACCAGTAAATAATCCATATCCATAAGCAATTTGGATTATATCTTTTTTAGTAACTCCTATCATTGTAAGAGATCTTGCCATAACTTCTTTCCATACTTCTATGTCTTCTTTAGTGTATCCTATAACCACAGGTTTACCAGTTGTTCCACTTGAAGAATGTATTTCAACTATTTCAGATAAAGGCACTGCGAACATTCCAAAAGGATAAACCTCTCTCAAATCAGCTTTACTTGTAAAAGGAATATACTTTATATCTTCCAAAGTTCTTATATCTTCTGGTTTAAGACCTGCGTCTTTAAATTTTTTTTGATAATAAGGTATATGTTCATAGGCATACTTAACCACCTCTTTTATTCTTTTAAGTTGAAGTTCTCTTAGTTTTTCTCTGGGTAATGTTTCTATTTCCTTATTCCAAAACATTTATAATCCTCCTGCTGCCTTTTTAAAATTCATTTTTAATAAAATCAGATGATTTTAAAAATTTTACCTTTTCATCTTTTAATTTTTCCCATGTTTTTTCTAAATCCTCTACTTCAAAGACAAAATAAGCTTTCTTTCTTGTTTCAGCTACATAAACTAAAGCATTTTCTACATTTATATTTTTAGAACTTATTAATTTTAATATCTCATAAAGTCCTCCTGGTCTATCTTCCAGTTCAATTCCTATAGCAGGGATTTTTGCTACTGTAAATCCTGCTTCTTTAAATTTTTTATAAGCTTTTTCTGGCATATCTACAAGAAATTTTATTACACCAAAATCTTTTACACTTACTATAGAAAACCCAAGAATATTAATGTTTTCTTTTGCTAAAACTTCTGTTATTTTTTCAAGTTTGCCGGGTTTATTTTCAGCAAAAATACTTATGATATCCACATAATGATCCATAAATCCTCCTTTTAAAGGATTCTTTTGTCAATAACTCTTTTTGCTTTTCCTTCACTTATGGGAAGAGTGCCAGGTTCTACAAGTTCTACTTTAGGACGTACTTGAATAGCCTGTCTTAATTTTTCTGTTATATCCTCTTTTAATTTGAGAAGTCTTTCAATTCTTCCGTCAAAAAAGTCCCTATCTATTTCAACTTTAATAATCATTTCATCATAACCTTCTAATATTATTTGATAATTTTGCGCAACTCCCTTAATACCCATGAGAACACTTTCAATTTGTTGAGGAAAAATATTTACACCTCTTACAATAAACATATCGTCAGCTCTACCTAAAGGACGTTCAATACGTACATGGGTTCTACCACAAGGGCAAGGTTCTGAAATAAGCCTTGTTAAATCTCTTGTACGATATCTAATAATTGGCATAGCAGTTCTATCAAGAGTAGTAAGAACTAATTCTCCTATTTCTCCTTCTTTAACAGGTTCACCAGTTTTTGGATCAACTATTTCTACATAAAAGGCATCTTCCCAAATATGAAGCCCCCTTTTTACAGGGCATTCAAAACCAACTCCAGGTCCGCCCATTTCTGAAAGACCATAGCAATTAAAAACGTCAATTTTTAACATCTCTTCAATTTTCTTACGAGTTTCTTCACTATAAGGTTCAGCTCCAAGATAAGCCCTTTTTAATTTTATATCTTTTCCTGGTTTTAGTCCCTTTTCTTGAATTATGGTAGCTACATAAAGCGCATAGCTAGGGGTCATATGAATACAAGTTGTTCCAAAAGTTTTCATAAGTTCTATTTGCCTTTCTGTATTTCCAGGTCCAGCTGGTATAACAAGCATTCCGAGAAGTTCAGCTCCATAATGCATTATCAGAGCACCAGTAAAAAGTCCATAAGTCATAGAATTTTGTAGTATATCTTGAGAGGTTGCTCCACTCATAAAAAGAGCTCTTGCTATCAGTTTTGCTTGAGACCATATGTCTTTTTTACTAAAAAAGATAGCTTTAGGTTTGCCAGTTGTTCCACTTGAGGTATGTAAACGGATTATTTTTTCTAAGGGTTCTGCAAGTAAACCAAAAGGATAATCTACAAAAAGGTCTTCTTTGGTAGTAAACGGAAAATTTTTAAAATCTTCAAGACTTTTTAGATTTTCAGGTTTTACACCTACTTCTTTAAACTTATTTCTATAATAAGGTACTCGATTATAAACCTTTTTAACAATTCTTTTTAATTTTTTAAGCTGTAAATTTTTTAGTTCTTCATGTGATAATAATTCAATTTCTGGATTGTAATATCTTTTTTGCAAAATTTCTTCCCTCCTCAAAGGCTTTAAGATTAAGATCAACGAATTTTTGGGGAACAAAATTAGTTAATACCTCTTTCCAAGTTTCAACCGAAAAGGGTAAAAATAGAGATAATACTCCAAGAAGTATAGTATTTTCGATCTTAGTACTCCCTAAATTTTTAGCTAAATCTTCAGCTTTTATTTCCAATACTTTATATCCCTTCATTCTTAATTGTTCTGAAACATTTTTAGGGTAAAAAGAAGGGTCAAGGGAAGGTGGAGGAATTTGTTTAAGATTTAATATAATCAATCCTTCATCTTTTAAAAAATGGGAATATCTTAAAGCCTCTATTTCTTCAAGGGCAAGCATAATGTGAGCCTCTCCTGTCGGGATAGAGGGAGAAAAAACCTTTTTTCCAAAACGTACCTGCCCGATTACTGATCCTCCTCTTTGAGCCATTCCGTGTATCTCACTCTCTTTAACATCAAAACCACTTTTAAAAGCACACCAAGCTATTATTCTACTTGCAAGAACAATTCCTTGTCCACCTGTTCCTACAAGTATTAAATTGGTAACTTGATTCTCCATAATTTTTCAAAGTTTTTAAAAATAATTGAACAAATTTATATAGCATAATAATTTGTTACGTCAATATAATTTTATAATCAAAAAATTTTTTAAAATTCTTGCAAATAAATGGGATTTTCTTATAATCTTTTTTCATTGATGTAAAAAATTTAACATAAAGTTGTAGGAGGTGAATTATGGATTTTTTCTTGGCCATGCTTCCTATATTACTTAGTATCATAGGAATGATATTTTTTTATCGTTCAGGAGCTTTTGTTTCTGTAGTTGGTTGGATACTTGCATTAATTTTAGCAGTTTATTATTTTCATACTCCTTGGGAAGTAGCGTTAGGAGCAAGTTTAATAGGTATAATTAAAGCTCTTGGGATAACTCTTGCAATTACTTTTACTATGTTTTTAATCTTTCTTATGAAAGAAACAGGAGCTTTAGGTAAAATTATTGAATACATTAAGGGGATTGCCAAAGATAAAGAGGAACAAACTTTATTTTTAGGAATGGGATTTGGTTCTCTTTCCACCTCTCTTGGCATGGTTACTCCTGCTATGTTCCCTCCTATTTTCAGAATGCTTGGTTTTTCTTCTATTTCTGCTATTGCTATAAGTATTCTTTGTTATGATCCTCTCACCTCTTTTGCTTTATTTTCTATTCCTATTACTGTACCTGCTGAGGTTGCTTTTAAGGTATTCCATATCCAGCCTGCAGGAATTGAAAATCTTCAAGAATTTATTTGGGACTTTACTTTTAAAATTACAACCTTTTTGCCCCCTATCTCGATTTCTTTTGCATTTATAATGTTATGGGTTGTCGGTGGGAAAGAAGCAATTGTTAAACACTGGAAACCTGCTCTTGGTTCAGGACTTGTTTTATCATTATCAGCTTTAACTATAGCTTGGTTAAGGATTTTACCTGTAGAGGTAATTGGTATTTTTTCTGGATTTCTTACTATGCTTTTTGTTAATGTATATTATCGCAGTAAAAATAACTATATCAATAAAGTAAAAATTAACAAAGAAATTTTTAAAGCTTTCCTTCCCTTTTTCTGTTAATTCTTTTTTCTACAGTGGTAAATATTCCAAGTGTTAAAAATTTTCTTTCAAACATTTTAGGTTCCTACGAGATTATAAGAGTTTTTGCAGATAAAAAAGAAGACTTAAATATCATGGCAAATGTTTGGTTTTGGATTTTAGTAGTATCACTCATTTCAATCTTTATCTTAAAACCTTCCTTAGATACTATGAAAAGGGTTTTAAAAATTTGGAGTACCCGTATAGGGGGTCCTTTTATAGCTCATTCTCTGTTTTTTGCTGTAGCTTTTATAATGGCTTGGTCAGGAATGGAGGTAATAGATGGAAAACTTGTCCCAGGTCCTTATTTTAAAGAATATAACATGAACATTATAATAGCCTTTACTTTGGCTAATCTTTTTGGGCAAGCCTATCCTCTTGTAGTTCCTTTTATTGGTTTAATAGGGGCTTTTGTTGGAGGAAGTGAGACCGCATCAAATGTTCTTTTTGCTAAAATTCAGTGGGAAACAACCCTTTTTACCTTAGGAGCCCCTGCGTTTATGTGGATTTTTGCGGCCCATGCTGTTGGTGGAGGTATTGCCTCAGCTATTACTCCATCAAAAATTACTAACGCAGCTGCAACTATAGGAGTGAGCGGAAAAGAAGAAGGTAAATTTATAAAAATTGTTTTAATACCTATTTTAATAATTACTTTTATTACAGGGCTTCTTCTAATGCTTTATTTAAAAATTTGGGTTAATTTTTAAAAGTTTGAAATTTTTATTGAGTTTTAGAGAATTTATGTTAAAATAATTTTAAAATATTTTCTAAAAGGTTTAAAAATGCCTATATATGAATTTAAATGTCAAGATTGTGGAGCTGAATTTGAGGTATTTTTAAAAAATAAAGAGGAACTTTCTGAAGTTAAATGTAAATCTTGTGAAAGTAAAAATATTAAGAGACTTATGAGTGTAGTTAATTCTATAATAAGTGATTCTGGAAGTTCTTCAGACAAGCCAAGGGTTTCAGAAACTTACTCATGTCCAACTGGAACCTGTACTCATTTAGAACTTCCAGGATATGAGAAGTAAATTTTTAAGTTTCTTTACTTATTTCTTCAAGAGCTTTTTCTACAATTTCAGCAAGTTCTCTTGCTCCTAATCCTTTATAAATTTTTAAAGCTATTTCATAGGCTTCTTTAGCAGTTTTATAATCATTTTTATGACGGTATACATCCCCAATTCCTACCATTGTTCTTGCAGCTCTATGAGCGTCTCTATATTTTTCAGCAATTTCCAAATTTCTATATAAATAGGGAAGCATTTTTTCATAATCTCTTTTTTCTCTATAAATTTTGATTATTTTTTCTGCTATGATAGCAGTACTTATTTCATCTTCAAAATTTTCACAAATATCTAAACAAGCTTTGTAGGATTTTAAAGCCTTTTCTAAATTTCCCCTCATACTATAAAGATCACCTAAAAAATCTAAAATATTAGCCATTTCTTTATAAGCATTATTTTCTTGAAATATTTCTAAAGCGGATTCTAAAAGAGAGATAGTATCAAGAATACGTCCATTTTTCCAGTTTTGATAAGCTTTTGCACAAATTTCATAGGCAGATTTTAGACTTTCTGGAATACTTGCAAAATTAAAAAAGAATTCTTTTTCAAGGATTGTTTTGTCCATTTTAGCCTTCCTTTTTAATGTTTTCTATCAAATCTTTTAAAAAAACCCTTTCAAAAGAAAAGGTTTCATAATTAAAAAATTCAAAATCTTTTTCTAAATCAAGGGTGTTTAAATAAGAAAGAATTTCTTTAGAATTTAGTTTTTCAAAGATCTTAAGGATAAGTCCTTGTATTTCAGGTGGGCTACCTTCAAGGTAATTTAAAAGTTTTAAGTAACTATGCTGTTTTAATACTTGTGGATTTTTTTCTGCAACTCTATAAAGTGCGTAAAGTACATAAGGACGATATTCAGGATAATTCATAAAAGCTAAAAGATTTTTTATAAAAATAGAAAATCTATCCTCAGTATTTCTTATTATTTCCCCTACTGCTTCTAAAGCTCCCCATGCAGAGGCTGCTGAATCTGCAGAGGCGTATATTAATCTTTTTAAAAGGTCAAGCACCTTTTCTGGATAAATGTTAACAAGAACTTTGGCTACTTCTCCAAGAGCTACAACAACTTTTTTTCTAAAGGTAATTTCAGGGTGGTAAAGCAATTTTTGTAAAATATTTAAATTAAGAGGTTCAGCAACATGATAAGCTATGAGTAAAGAGATTTTCCCATTTTCTATCAAATCTTTCATTTCATTTTTATTTAATTTTCTTTTTTCAACTTTTGGTATTTCTTTTTCTTGATTAGATCTTTCCAATAATTTTTTTAACTTAAGCTCTTTTGCGGATCTTATTTCATCAACAAGTTTTAAAAAGCAAAGCACTCCTCTTCTTTTTTCTGAAGGAGGCATTATTGAATGGGAGGGTAAATCGTAATTTTCAATCCAGATTTCTTTATAATCCTCATTATATTCTAAATTCCAAGCTAAATCCCAATCTCCAGCACAGGCAATAAGAAGTGCTTCAACAAAAGCAGTTCCTCTGTTAAATCCGGTTATATCACAAACGTATACACTTCCACATTCACAAATTCCCGCTTCTAAATCAGAAAAGCCAATAGGTAAATAAGTGGGTTTAGCAATTACTCTTCCACAAAAAGGACAAGTAGGTGGATTATAAAGTTTCATTTATCATCCTTTCAAGTTCAGGATTTACAGGATATCCCATTTCTTTAGCTAAATTTAAATTTTTTAGGGCAGATTTTTTATCTTTTAAATAATAATAAGCTACAGCAAGATTGTTATAAATAACTGCATTTTCAGGTGCAAAAGTCTTAGCTTTTTCTAAAGCTGATATAGCTTCTTCAAATAAACCCTTTTCAATTAAAATAGTTGAAAGATTTATCCAAGATTCTGCAAAAGTTTCATTTATCTCGAGAGCTTTTCTATAACACTTTTCAGCTTCATCAAGGTTTCCAAGCTCAAATTCAATTAATCCAAGATTATTCCATGCTTCAACTGAGTTAGGATAATATTTAAGTGTAAAAGTGAAAGCTTTTTTTGCCTCTTCAAATTCACCTTCTTGGGCTAATAAAATACCTAAATTTATCATTGCCTCAAAATGGAAGGGATCTAATTTAAGTACCCTTTTAAAAGCTTCTTTTGCTTCTTGAAATTTTCCCAAATTGAAGTAAGCTATAGCCAATTTATGTTGTGCAAAAACTGAATGAGGATTTTCCATGGCTTCTTTTTCTAAAGCTTTTAAAGCTTCTTCTGTAATCATATTTAACCTCCTTGAAGTATTTAAAAGATAACATCAAAAATGAAGATCTCAAGGTATAAAAAGAAAAAACTGATAATACCTTTATTTTTAGGGATATTAGTATTAACTTTAGCATTTTCTTGGATAGGTAATTCTTTATTTAATAAAGAAACCATAAAATCATCAAAAGAGTCTATAATCGTAGAGATTGAAAAAGGAGATAATATATTTAAAGTTGCAAAAAAATTAAAAGAAAAAGGACTTATTAAAAGTGAATTGTTTTTTATTTTAAAGGCTTTTAAAACAGGCACTTATAATAAAATTAAAGCAGGAGAATATGCCTTCTACCCTTCTCAAAGTGTGGAAGAAGTTCTTACTTTTTTTAAAGAAGGAAAGATTTATCTTCATAAAATTACAATTCCTGAAGGATCAACAATATGGCAAATAGCAGATATTTTGGAAAAAAATAAAATCTGTAAAAAAAAGGAATTTTTATCTCTTGCAGAAAATCCATCAGTAGCTGAAAGTTTTAAGCTTCCTGGTCCTACCTTAGAAGGTTATCTCTATCCAGATACATATTTTTTTCATAAAGATACCCCTCCTCAAGTTGTTATTCAAACTATGATTGAAAATTTTTGGAAACACTGGGAAAAATTTAAAGAGATTGCAGAAAAACAAAAAAAACCCTTAAAAAAAGTGGTAATTTTAGCTTCTATAGTTGAAAAAGAAGCCTATTATCCTGAGGAAAAACCAATCATTGCTGCTGTATATTTAAATAGACTTAAAAAAAGAATGCCTCTTCAAGCTGATCCCACAATAAATTATGCTTTAAGAGATTTTAGAAGACTTACTTATAAGGATTATTATTCGGTAAAAAGTCCATACAATACTTATTTAGAAGATGGACTCCCTCCTACCCCTATATGTAATCCAGGTGAGGAAAGTATAAAAGCGGTGTTATTTCCTGCTAAAGTACCTTATCTTTATTTTGTAGCTAAAGGAGATGGGAGCCACTATTTTTCAAAAACTTATAAGGAACATTTAGAAGCTATTAAAAAAATTAGGAATAATAAAGAATCTACTGGTAACTCAAATTCTACTTTAATTTCTGAAAGGAAAGATATAGAGAAAGAAAATCTTTAAGTTCAAGTTCTTCTACTCTCTTTTCTCCAGAAATACCTACATCTTTTAAATAAATTTCATTTATCTTATGTTTTAACATTTTTCTTTTTTGAGCAAATATTTTAGTTAAAAAATTTTTGTACTCTTTAAGATCGTATATATCTATAAGATTTTTTCGTGTTAATTTTATAAAAGCAGAAACAACCTTTGGTGGTGGAATAAAAAATCTTGCTGGAATACTCATAAGATATTCTATTTCATAAAAGGTTTTCACGAAGATAGAAAGCCACGATTTTTCATTTATTAGTCTTTCAGCTACCTCTTTCTGAACCATATAAAAAGCATAAGGAATAAGATCTTTGTGCATAACCGTATTTTCTATAATTAGACTGGCTACATTATAAGGTAGATTTCCTATTAATTTTAGATTATTTTCCTTCAAAGAGGAAAAATCAAATTTTGTAGCATCGGCATTAATAAAAACTACCCTTTCATCCCTTATGATTTTTTTGAGATATTCTATCATTTCGGGATCAATTTCTATAAGATATAGTTTTTTAAGGTTGGTTTTTAGTAAATATTTAGTTAGATTTCCTGTTCCAGGTCCAATTTCTACTACTACTTCTTCAGGTTTTATTTCAGCAAACTCTACTATTTTTTGTAAAATTCCTGATCCAATAAGTAAATGTTGAGCAAATCTTTTTTTAAGCACAAAACTTATTTTACTCCAAAATAAAAAGCGGTGTATTAAAATTAATTATCATGTTAAAAGAATATCCAGAGGAAGTTTTATTTTCTATAAAAAAGCCTTCAAGATATTTAGGAAAGGAGCCCTTTTTTCCTTATAAAGATTGGGAAAAAACTAAATTAAAGGTTTGTCTTGGCTATCCTGATCTTTATGAAGTAGGAAGATCTCATCTTGGAATAAACATACTTGTAGGGATTATTAATGAGATACCTGAGTATTTATGTGATCTTGTATACGCAGTTTCTCCAGATATGGAAGCTGAACTTAAAAAAAGAAGGATACCCCTTCTTAGTTATAATTATAGAAAACCTTTAAAAGATTTTGATGTGATTGGATTAAGTTATGCTTATGAACTTTTAATAACAGGAATATTTCAAATTCTTGAACTTTCTTATATACCCTTTAGAGCAGAAGAAAGAAAAGTTTCAGATCCAGTTATTTTAGGTGGCGGTCCTTGTTGCGGAAATCCAGAACCTATAGCTTCTTTGTTTGATGCTATAGTAATAGGAGATGGAGAAGAGGTTATTCTCGAGATTCTAAAAGTAATAGAAAACTGGAAAAAAGAAAAACTTAATAGAGAAATCTTATGGGAAAATTTAAAAAATATAGAAGGTGTCTATGTTCCCATTTTTAAAAATTCTGTAAAAAGAAGAATTTATCTCTTTAAAAACTCTATTCCATTTTTATATTCTATTCCAGTTATTCCTCTTTCTCATGATAGAGTTTTTCTTGAAATTTCGAGGGGTTGCACAAGGGCTTGTCGATTTTGTTCCGCTGGATTTTATTATCGCCCGATAAGAGAGAAAACTCCCGAAGAAATTGTTTCTTTTGCTAAAAAAGCTTTTGAGCTAACAGGCTATAGAGAAGCATCCTTAATGAGCCTTTCTGCAGGTGATTATTCTTCACTTGAGAAACTGGTCGATTTTTTGGAAAAAGAATTTTATGCTTATTCTCAGAGAGAATACGTATTTTCTCTTCCCTCTCTTAGAGTAGGAAGTTTAAATCCTAAGATACTTAATTTTTTGAGAAAGGGTAGAACCTCAACCATAACCTTAGCTATTGAAGCTGCTTCAGAGAGATTAAGAAGAGTAATTAATAAAAAAATTGAAATAGAAGAATTGTATAAAGATTTAGAACTTGCTTTTAAATTTGGTTTTAAAAAGATAAAGCTTTATTTCATGATAGGGCTTCCTACTGAAGAAGAAAAAGATTTAGAAGAAATAGTAAAATTTTATAAGGATTTTAAAAGGACTTTTAAAGGGCTTGAGATTACTATTTCAACTTCAATTTTTGTTCCTAAACCTCATACACCCTTTCAGTGGGAAAGGCAAATAACTATAGAAGAAGCTTTGGAAAAGATAAAATATCTTAAAAGTGAATTAAAGAAAAATTTTAAATCTCATCAACCTGAACAAAGTTTTCTTGAAGGTATCATAGCAAGAGGGGATAGGAGACTTTATTTTTATCTTGAAGAGGTTTTTAAAAGAGGTGCCCGTTTAGATTCTTGGAAAGAGTATTTTAATTTTTCTTTGTGGGAAACTACAGCTTATGAGCTTTGTTTAGAGCTTAAAGATTATCTAAGAGAAAGGGATTTAAAGGAAGAACTTCCTTGGGAACATATTGATTTGGGTATAAAAAAAGAATTTCTTTTAAAGGAGAAAGAAAAAGCTTATCAAGAAATTTATACAGAAGATTGCAGATGGGGTTCTTGTAGTAATTGTGGAGTTTGTAAGGGGGAGATTAAAAATTATCTAAGTGAAAAAGAGGAGGGAGAAAAAAAATTAGTAACTATTTCCAATATTATTAAAAATCCTGATGAAACCTTTTGGTATGAAATTTATTATGATAAAATAGGGGTTTCCAAATTTCTTTCTCAGCTTGAGATATTAAGGTTAATAGAGCTTGTATTAAGAAGAAAAAAAATACCTCTTTCTTATACTCAAGGATTTAATCCAAAACCTAAGTTTGTATGTGGGCCTGCACTTCCCGTTGGTATTGAAGCAAAAAATGAATTCTTAGGATTGGGATTAAGAGAAAAGGTCTCTGAAGAATCCCTAAAAGGAATAGAAATTTATGAAGGACTTATTCTTAAGGAAGTTAAATTTAGAGGCAAAGAAAAACCCTCTCCTCCTATAAGAAAAACTTATTATTTACTATATCCTCTTAAAGAAATTTCTTTTGAACTCAAATCTACAAAAAATTTAGAACTTAAATTTTTAGGCTCCTTTTATACTGCAATACCCTATAAAAATGAAATTTCTTTTTTAAAGCTTCTTAAAGAAGAGTTTAATATAGACGAGCCTTTCAAATATTTTCGCATAATCAAATCCTATATTTAATTTTTATTTTTAACCCAATTTTAAATAAATTTGTGAAAAAAATCTCTTTGTATTTAAATCCTTAAAATATTGTAGTATTCAAATAAATGATCACTGAAGAAAACCTTTGATAAAAATTATAATTGATATTAATGTGAAAAAAATCACTAAATATTTAAAAATTTGGTTCAGTGGAAAAAATGACAGAAATTAACTAAAGGAGGTGTCCTATGAAGCAAGAAGAAGCAAAATTTAGAGATGTTTTACCTGTTGCCATAGTTTCTTGGACAGGAGCATTATTAGAATGGCTTGATTTTTATACTTATGCTATTCTTGCTAAGGTTTTAGCAAATATTTACTTCCCCAGTCATGACCCAATAGCGAGTTTACTTGCTGCGTTTGCTGCTCTTGCTATTGGTTTTTTATTTAGACCTCTTGGAGCTCTTATGTTTGGGAAAATTGGAGATCAGTTTGGGCGTAAAGTAAGTTTCTTAACTGCTATTACTATGATGATGATTGGAACACTTGGGATTGCAATTCTTCCAGGATATGCTACTTTGGGGGTTATTGCTTCTATTGGAATATTTATTTTAAGAATTATTCAAGGGTTAGCTCTTGGAGGAGGTTATGGTGCTGCTATTACTTATCTTGGAGAATTTACTCCTGATCATTTAAGAGGATTAATTACAGGGTTTCTTTTTACAACACCTGCTTTTGGTATGGCTATAGCTGGTAATTTAGCTTCAATACTTCAGAATTATTTTGGTCTTGAAGCTTTTCAAGCTTATGGATGGAGATGGTGTTTTGTCATAGCAGGTCTTGTAGTTTTTATTGTTGCTCTTATTATTCAAATTCTTTATAAAGAGACCCCAGTTTTTACTGCTTTGAAGCAGATAAGAAGAGTTACCAGTGCACCGATTAAAGAACTTTTTACCAATAAATACTATTTATGGTTATTTCTATTAGCTTGGATTGGAGTAATTGGAGCACATGGACCAATATGGTATACAAATCAACTTTATATTAAATACTACATGGAAAAATTTGGAATTACCCCGGGAGATTCAGGAAAAATTCTTGCCTATGCCACCTATGTTGTTCTTTGGACTTATCTATTTTTTGGTTGGATTTCCGATAAAATTGGAAGAAGACCTATTCTGCTTTTTGGAATTTATGGTAATGCTCTTCTTTTTCCTATAACTTTCTATCTTATAAAAAATTATGTGAATCCTCCTGATTATACCATGCTTTTCATCTTAACAGCAGCTGGAACCTTTATGAATGGTATAGGTTATAGCGGAGCTATGTCAGCTATGTTACTTGAGTTATTCCCTGCAAAAATTAGAACTACAGCAATTGGTTTTACATATAACATGGGGTATGGAGTTTTTGGAGGTTTAACACCATTTATGATTACTCTTCTTTATAAGTTTACTAATAACCTATATTTATCAATAATTATTTGGTCAACTATTATTCCTATGATAATGGGATTACTTTATCTTTTAAAAGGATGGGAAACAAAGGGAGTCAGAATTTGGGAGGAACTTTCAGCAGAAAAATTTGCTCACAAAGCACTTATATTGCCAAGCGATATAAATATTGGAGAAGCTATGAAAGAAATGCAAAAAGAAGGTCATCGTATTGCGATTGTTACTGAAAATGGGAAATATCTTGGAATTGTTGAAGAAAGATCTCTTCTTAAATCTTTAATTGCTGGTTATACTATAAAAAGTCCTCTTAAAGAAGTAGCTATTGATGTAGATGCTGTAATAGATTCAGCAAGAATTATAGATGCTATTGTATTAATTCAACAAACAGGGGTAAAAGGTGTAGCAGTAGTAGATAAAAATGGAAATATTTTAGGATATATTGATCCACGTTTTGTTTTTAATGAAGTAGCTATTATTAGTGCAGGGATTAAAAAACCTTTTACTGAGCGTATTAAAGTTAAAGAGTTCATGAATCCGCCAATCACAGTAAAGGATAATACTTTGGTTATTGAAGTAACTAAAATTATGAGTGAAAAAGACATTGGATTCTTACCTGTTATAAGTTCTGATACAGGTAAACTTGTTGGGGTTATTTCAGAAAAGGATCTTATGAGCATTCTTTGTTGTGATATTACTAATAAAGATAAACCTGTAAAAGAATTTATGATTAAAGATGTGATTACTATTTCACCTGATAGTACTCTAAAAGAAGCATTAGAAAAATTTATTGATCATAAAATAAGACATCTTCCTGTAGTTAAAGATGATAGAGTTGTAGGTGTAGTGTCAGTTAAGGATGTTTTAAAACTCATCTAAGTTTTAATCTCTGTAAAGGGGCTTTAAGGCCCCTTTACTTTTGTTTTTAGCTTTAAATTATTGCTAATTTTTAAAGTTTTGGTATGTTTAAGGAAAATTTTTGTAAAATCAAAATATGCCTGAATGTTTACCTTTCTGTGCCTGGAGATATAATCCTGAGAAAGTAAAAATAGAAGAGGTTGTAGCTCCACCTTATGATATTGTCTCAGAAAAAGAAATAGAAGAGTTTAAGAAAAAAAGTCCTTATAATATATTCCATTTAGAACTTCCGGAAGATTATAATAAAGCAAAAGAATTACTTGAAAACTGGAAAAGATCTAAAGTTCTTATTAGAGATGAGTTCCCTACTATCTATTTTTACGAACTTGAGTTTATATACCAAGAAAAAACTTTTATAAGAAAAGGCTTTATTCTTTTAGTAAAGCTTAGTCCCTTTGAGGAGGGGGAAATTCTTCCCCATGAAAAAACTTATCCCAAGGTAACTACTGATAGGTTTGAATTGCTTAAAGCTACCCAATTTCAGTTTAGTCAAATTTTTGCCCTTTATGAAGACCCTTCTCTCAAAACTATCAAAAACATAAATACGAAACATAAAGAACTTCTTTATGAAATAAAACAAAAAAATGAAACACATAGATTATATAAAATTTTTGATAAAGAATTTATAAAGGAGCTTTTAAAATTTTTAAAAAATAGAAATTTTTATATTGCTGATGGGCATCATCGTTATGAAACAGCCTTAAAATTTAGAGAATATATGGAAAATATTTATGGAAGAGACCCTTATAAAGATTATAATTACACAACTATTTATATCTGCCCCATAGAAGATGAAAATCTGCTTATGTTCCCTACCCATAGAGTCTATTATTTTGAAAATTCAGAGGAGGTGATAAAAAAGTTTTTTCAGTTTGCTAAAATAAAAAAAAGCTTAGAAATAGATAAAAATTATAATTTTAATCATTTTTTTGAAAAAGCTTCTTATGAATGGGCTATCCTTTTTGGAAAAGAGATAAAGGTTTTTACTTTAAAAGAAGAAATCTTTGAAGCTATTAAAAAAGAAGACTCTCTTTTTTCTGAAATACCCCTTTATAACTTTTTGCAAATTCTTGAAAAAATCCTTAATATAAAAGAAGAGGACTTAAAAGAAAAGGGAAAAGTAAAATTTATTTCTCAAAAAGATGAGTTGATAGAAGAAGTTAAGAAAGGAGCTTTGGGAGTAGTATTTCCTTTTATTTCACCTGTAATTTTAAAAAAGGTTGCTCAGGCAAAAAAATTAATGCCCCATAAATGTACCTATTTTTATCCAAAGATTTTAACAGGGTTAATATTAAATGAAGTAAGTGGTAAAAGCTTAAAATATAATGAAAATTTCTATGAGTAACGGAAGTATTGAATATTTTACAAAATTGAAAGAGCTTTATGAAAGTTTTTTTAAGAAAAAGCTAAAAGAAGATAATTTTATTAAGGAAAAGCTTTCTGCGCTTTTCAAAGCTATCAATAATTCAAAAAGAGTTTTTACAGAAACCGGTTCTTTTGATTTTTGTGCTAAATGTGCGAAATCTGGAAAAAAATGTTGTCAAGCTGGTTTAGAATGGAAGCTTCGTAAAGAGGAATTTTTTATAAATCTTTTGTTAGCCGAAAAAATAGGGATTTCTATAGAGTTTAATTTAGAAAGACCGGAAGATTGTTTATTTTTAGGAGAAAAAGGATGCAGTCTAATTTTTACTCCGCTTTTTTGTAGAAACTTTTTTTGTGATAAACTTTCTAAATTTTTAGGGCATGAAAGACTGGTGAAAATTCAGCAAACCATGGAAGATGAAGCAATATTTGGTTTTGAACTTTCAGATTACATAAATAGAAAATATTTAATACCTTTTTTTTTAATTTGATGAGGTAAAAAATGAGATATTATCTTGTTACAGGAGTAGCTGGATTTATAGGATGGAGGGTAGGAGAGTTCTTATTAAAAGAGGGTAAGGCGGTTTTAGGAATTGATAATCTTAATGATGCCTATGATGTTACTCTTAAATATTGGAGACTAAATGAACTTAAAAAATCTGAAAAATTTAAATTTTATCAAATTGATATAACCAATTTTCAAGCATTGAAGACTCTTTTTGAAACTTATTCTATTTCAGCTGTTATTCATTTAGCAGCAAGAGCAGGAGTAAGGGCAAGTCTTGAAAATCCATGGGTTTATGTTGATTCTAATATTACAGGAACATTAAATCTTCTTGAACTTATGAAAGATTTTGGAGTAAAAAAAATGGTACTTGCTTCAACTTCTTCAATTTATGCAGGACAATCCCCACCTTTTCATGAAGATTTAAAAGTAGATACCCCACTTTCTCCTTATGCAGCCACCAAAAAAGGAGCTGAACTTCTTTCTTATACTTATCATCATCTTTATGGACTAGATATTTCAGTAGTTAGATATTTTACAGTTTATGGACCAGCAGGGAGACCAGATATGAGTATTTTTAGGTTTATTAAATGGATTTATGAAGAAAAGCCAATTAAAATTTTTGGAGATGGAACCCAGGCAAGAGATTTTACCTATATAGATGATATTGCAAGAGGAACTATTGCCTCTTTAAAACCTCTGGGATATGAAATTATTAACTTAGGAGGAGGAAAAAATCCTATTTCTATAAACCAAATAATTGAAATTTTAGAAAGACTTATAGGTAAAAAAGCAAAAAGAGAGTATTTAAATTTTCACAAAGCTGATGTGAAAGTTACTTGGGCAGATATTAGTAAAGCTAAAAAACTTCTAAATTGGGAACCAGAAATTAGCATAGAAGAAGGTCTTAAAAGAACTGTAAATTGGAGCAAAGAAAATATAGAGCTTATTAAAAGTATAAAGGTTTAAAATGAAAAAGTTAGAAAGTCTTTGTTATTTTGCTAATTATCTTTCCAAAATGGGGTTAATTGTTGGTTCGGAGGGTAATATTTCTATAAGAGATAAAGAAGGATTTTGGATTACTCCCTCTGGTAAAATAAAGGAAAATCTTAAACCAAAAGAAATTGCCTTTGTGAATTGGGAGGGGGGATTTTTAAAAGGCATTCCTTCTTCTGAATGGGGTATGCATTTAGAGATTTATCGTAAAAATTCATCTGCTCATGCTATTGTACATTCTCATCCAACATACCTTTTAGTGCTTAATCTTTTAGGATTTACATTCAAAAACTTTTCTCTTTTTGAAGCACAATATTTTTTTAAAGAAGAAATTAAAATAATACCACCTCTTCCTCCGGGTTCTTTTGAATTGTGGGATAAGGTTTCAGAAGAAAGTATTAATTCTAAGGTGCTTATTCTTAGTAATCATGGTCTTGTAGTATGGGAGAAGGATTTAGAAACAGCTGTTAATCTTAGTATAATTTTTGAAAAGCTTTGTAAAATAGAGTATTTTAAAAAACTTGTAGAGGAGGTTTAGGGGATGAGAATAAGGTCTAAAGAATATTTTAAAAGGGCATTAAAGAGTATTCCTGGAGGGGTTAATAGTCCGGTTAGAGCTTGTAAGGCTGTTAAGGCTGACCCTATTTTTTTTGAGAGGGGAGAGGGAGCCTATTTAATAGATGTAGACGGTAATAGATATATTGATTATGTATGTTCTTGGGGTCCTCTGATATTAGGACATGCTCATCCTGAGGTTATAGGTAGCATATATTTTGCTTCCAAAAAAGGTACAAGCTTTGGTGCTCCTACTTGGCAAGAAGTTGAATTAGCAGAACTTATTAAAAATTCTATTACCTCAATTGAAAAAATTCGTCTTGTAAATTCAGGCACAGAAGCTACTATGAGTGCTATAAGACTTGCAAGAGCTTATACAGGAAGAAAAAAAATTATTAAATTTGAAGGTTGCTATCATGGGCATGTAGATTCTTTATTAGTAAAAGCTGGTTCAGGGCTTGCAACTTTTGGAATTCCTGCAACTCCAGGAGTTCCTGAAGAGCTAACTTCTCATACCCTAAATTTACCATTTAATGATTTTTCAGCAGTAGAAAAGGCTTTTTTAGAGTATGGAAAAGAAATTGCAGCAGTAATAGTAGAACCTATTCCAGGAAATATGGGGGTAGTATTACCTGAGAATGGATTTCTTGAGTTTTTAAGAGAGATTACTCAAAAATATGAAGCTCTTCTTATTTTTGATGAAGTAATTACAGGTTTTAGAATAGGACCTTCAGGAGCACAAGGAAAATATGGAATAAATCCAGACCTTACTTGTTTAGGTAAAATAATTGGAGGTGGGCTTCCAGTGGGAGCTTATGGAGGTAAAGAAGAGATAATGAATCTTGTTTCACCAGAAGGACCTGTATATCAAGCTGGAACTTTATCTGGAAATCCTATTGCTGTTGCTGCTGGAATTGCAACCCTTAAAGAACTTCTAAAACCTGGAACTTATGAAAGACTTGAATACATCTCTGAAAAATTAGAAAGAGGAATAAGGGAAGTATTAAAAGAGTTAAAGCTTCCCTATCAAATTAATAGAGCAGGTTCAATGCTTACCTTGTTTTTTACAGAAAAAGAAGTAAAGGATTTTCAGAGTGCTTTAACTTCAGATACAGAAAAATTTGCTATTTTTTGGCAAAAAATGCTTGAAGAAGGTATCTATCTTCCTCCTTCTCAGTTTGAAGCTTGGTTTGTTTCTCTTTCCCATGGAGAAAAAGAAATAGAAAAAACTATTTCTGCAATATATAAAGTTTTAAAAGAGATGCACTAAAATTCTTCTGGTTTTTTAATCCAGGGCATCATTGCTCTTAATCTTTTACCTACTTCTTCAATGAGGTGTTCTCTTTCTTTTCTTCTTAAAGCATTCAAAACTGGTCTTCCTGCTTGATTTTCTAAAATCCATTCTCTTGCAAATTCTCCACTTTGAATTTCTTTGAGAATTTTTTTCATTTCAGCTCTTACTTGTTCATTAATAATTCTTGGTCCCCTCGTAAGATCACCATATTCAGCAGTATCACTTATAGAGTATCTCATGAAAGAAAGTCCACCTTCGTATATGAGATCTACTATCAATTTTAATTCATGTAAACATTCAAAATAAGCTACTTCTGGCTGATAACCAGCTTCTACCAATGTTTCAAATCCAGCTTTTATAAGGGCAGAAACTCCTCCACAAAGAACTACCTGTTCTCCAAAAAGATCTGTTTCTGTTTCTTCCTTAAAAGTAGTTTCAATTACTCCTGCACGGGTTCCTCCAATTCCTTTAGCATAGGCAAGTGCTTTAGCAAAGGCATTGCCCGTTGCATCTTGATGTATGGCTAATAAACAAGGTACCCCAGCACCTTTTTCAAATTCTCTTCTTACAAGATGTCCTGGACCTTTTGGAGCAACCATAGCTACATCAACATCCTTAGGAGGAACAATCTGGTTATAATGAATGTTAAATCCATGAGCAAAAAGAAGCATTTTACCAGGTTTTAAAGCTGGTTCAATTTCTTCTTTATAAACTTGAGGTTGAGTTTGATCAGGTAAAAGTATCATTATTAAATCTCCTTTTTCACAGGCTTCACTAACAGATAAAGGTTCAAAACCGTGCGCTTTAGCTTTTTCATAACTTTTTCCGCCTTTTCTTACCCCCACTATTACATTTAATCCAGAATCTCTTAAATTTAAAGCATGGGCATGTCCTTGGCTTCCATATCCCAAAACTGCAATTACCTTGTCTTTTAAAATGGAAAGATCAGCATCTTCATCTTTATAAATTTTCATTTTGCCCTCCTCCAAGGGATTTTTAAATTTGTTTCATTATAGCTCTACTTTGATTATCTTTCAAGTGAAAAATTTTTTGATTTGAAAGGAAAGACAGAATAAAAAAGTGGAGGGATTAAAGTCCCTCCACCAATTTAAAAGAATTATTTAATTATTTTTTAATTTTTTTAATACTTTCTGCTACAAGTTTACCCTCTTTTTCTACATATTTTACTTCAACCTTATCTCCTTTATTAATTCCTTTTAATTGCTTTTCAGTTGCACTAATTTTGATTTCTTTTTTTCTTTTTCACATTTTATAGTTAAAGTTTTACCAGCTGTATCAACAGCTACTACCTCACTAGTAACACTTTTAATTTCTTCTTTTTTTACTTTTTTTAACTACCTTTTCCTTAGCTGGAGGCTGTTGAGCTCCTTTTTTCTGCAGGAGTTTGAGCAAAAATAGGTGAGGTTGTTAAAACAACTCCTAAAGCTGTTAAGGTTACTAAAGCTTTTTCATATTACCACCCCCCTTATTAATTAGTTTTTTAATTTTAAAAATCAAATTTTATGCCAGATTAAAAAATAGATTTTTTAAGACATGATTTATTAATGATTTTCTCATTTGGGAAAATTTTCCCATTTGGGTAAATTTTTTAAAAGTCCATATTTTTTTAATCTATACCAGAAGGTTTTATAACTCATATTTAAAATCTTGGCAGCTTTTGCAATAACAAAATTAGACTTAATTAATGCCTTTTTAAGTAATTCTTTTTCTAACTCTTTATAATCTATTCCTTCTTCAGGTATTTCAATTTCAAATATACTTTTGGGATTAGAAAGTTTTAATTCATCTGCAATATCTTTAAATTTGATTTTATCGTCTTCGCAAATAATAATTGCCTTTTCAATAACTGATTCTAATTCTCTTATATTTCCAGGCCAATGATAATTAAGTAAAGCTTGCATTGCTTTTTCTTCAATTCCTTTAATTTGTTTTCCGAATTCCTTTGAATACTTTTCTATAAAATATTTTACAAGTTCAGGTATATCTTCTTTTCTTTCTCTAAGAGGGGGTATTTCTATAGTTACAACCTTTAATCTATAATATAGATCTTCTCTAAATTTCTTTTTTTGAACTTCTTCAAGAAGATTTTTATTTGTAGCTGCGATTATTCTTACATCTACTTTTATAGTTTCTTTGCCACCAATTCTTCTTATTTCTTTTTCTTGAAGTACTCTAAGTAATTTTGATTGGGTAATTAATGGAAGTTCAGCAACTTCGTCAAGAAAAAGGGTTCCTTTATTTGCTGCTTCTATAAGACCTATTTTTCTTGTATTTGCTCCAGTGAAAGCTCCAGGTTCATATCCAAAAAGTTCAGATTCTATAAGGGTTTCGGGAATAGCTGCACAATTTATTGCAATAAAGGGATTGTCCTTTCTTGGAGAATTATGATGAATCGCCCTTGCTATAAGCTCCTTCCCAGTTCCACTTTCTCCACATATAAGCACTGTTGCATTAGTTGGAGCAACCTTCTTTACTATTTCAATAACTTGAAGCATTTTTTTTGATTTCCCAACTACACCATCTATTTTAAATTTCTCATAAAGTTCACTTTTAAGACGATAAACCTCTTTTACAAGATTAATTTTTTCTTCTGCTCTTTTAATAGTTAAAAGAAGGACCTCTTTATTAATCGGTTTCGTTAAGTAATCAAAAGCTCCTTTCTTTATCGCTTCAACTGCTGAAGGAATACTTCCAAAGGCAGTAATTATTATTACAGCAGGTTTAAAGGGTTCTTCTGGAAGGTCATTTAAAATATCCATTCCATCTTCATTTTGTAATTTTAAATCAGTGAGAATAATCTCTGGATGATATTGAGAAATTATTTTTCTTGCCTCTTCTAAAGAACTTGCAGAAAAGACATTATAACCTGCTTCTTTAAGTATTGTTGTTAAAAGTTCTTTCTGTAAATGCTCGTCTTCTATTACTAAAATAGAAGTCATAATTGAAGTGGTAGATAAATTTTAACTTCACTACCTTGTCCTAATTTACTTAAAAATTCTATTTTTCCTTTGTGTTCTTCAATTATTTTTTTTGCTAAAGGTAGTCCAATTCCAAGTCCTCCCTTTTTAGTAGAGAAAAAGGGTTCAAAAATTTTTTCTTTAATTTCCTCAGGCACCCCCTCCCCTGTGTCTTTGATTTTAATTAATAAATTATTATTTTCTAATTGAGTTTCAATAAATAAATTTTTTACTGGAGAATTTTCCATTGCTTGTAAAGCATTTGTAATTATATTTAAAAGACAACTTTTTATTAAGTCTGTATCCAAATTTAGAACCAAATTATTGTCAACATTGTAATTGGTAATAATATTTATACCTTTTTGTTGAGCTGATATCTCAATTAACGAGATTACATCATTTATTATTTCTAAAATATTAACTGGCTTTTTATTTAGTTTTAAAGGTTTTGTATATTCTAAATATTCTGTAATTAAATTATTAATTCTATATATTTCCTGTTTCATATTTTGTAAAAGGTTTAAATAATCTTTGTTTAGATTTTCGTTTTTTAATTTATCTAATAAATAGTCTATACTTAAATTTATAAAATTAAGGGGATTTCTTATTTCATGAGCAATTGTCTTACTAAGTTGTCCAAAAGTTATGAGATGTTCAGCTTCCCTTAATCTTTCTTGGAACATTTTATTTTCTCTAAGTTTTTGGATCATAAAATTAAAACTTTCTGCTATTTTTCCTATTTCATCTTTTCTATTAATATTTACTTCGCAATCCAAATCTCCTTTAGCAATCCTTATAGCTACCTCACTTAAGGTTTCTATAGGCTTAGTATATTTTATAGAAATAACATAAATAAAGATAATACCTAATAAAAAGATAATAAAGGTTACAACCATCCTTTTTAGAGCATTAGTTTTTAAAATTTCTGAAAAATTTTCCTTGTTTATTTTTAAATAAATATACCCATATTGAATATTTTGAGCAGTTATGGGAACTATTACACTATAAGCATCTTCTTCTTCAGAAACTGGTTCTCCAAGTTCTGCTTTAATAATTAATTCTTTCTTTTTATGAGTTATCTTTTCTCCTATCTTTTGGGGATTAGTGCTTGCAATAATTTGCTGAGTATTACTTATTATAGAAATTTCTTTTACTCCCTTTGTTTTCAGGGTATTTAGATAATTTATTAGTTTATATGGATTATTTCCTGTAACTTCTGCAACCCCAATTTGAATTGCCTTGGTTAGTTCTGCAGTATTACGTTCAATTTCTTTTATAAGTCTTTTTTCAGTTTGTGTATAGAAGATATAAAGAGTTAACATTAAAATAAAATTGAGGGATAAAAGAAGAAGAATTAAACTCCATTTTAAAGAAAATTTTTCTATAAGTTTTAAAAACATAAAAATCCCCTCATTTATAAATTTTAATTACAAATGGGAATATGAAAAGTGTTTCTCTGCGAGAGAACTTGCTACCGTGAAAATTAGAATTAATATTTAAACTCATTATGAAAAAGCTGATAAAATATAAAGACTGGATTTTGGCTATTTTTATTTTAAGCATATTTTTCTTCTATTCAGACAAAAAAATAGTTTTGATTTTAAAAGAAACAATGTTTTATTATAAGGAATTCGAAGTTTTTAAGGAGATCTTTAGCAAAATAGTTGAAACTTTTCATAAAATTTTTTTATTTTTACTTATTGTGTTTAGTTTATATCTTTATTTTTTTAAAAATAAAAAATTAGGTAAAAGTTTGATTTTGAGTATGATAATTGCGGGTATCTTTTCTCAAATAAAATTTTTAATTGGTAGAGCAAGACCAAAAATTACATATGATGCTTTATCATTTGTTGGTCCCAATTTAACATATAATTATGCCTCATTTCCTTCGGGGCATGTGTTTTTTCTTTTTTTTATAAGTAAAATTCTTTCTTCAGAGTATCCTAAAGGGAAAGGCTTTTTTTATGGATTAGCAATTTTAGTTGCCCTTCAAAGAGTATTAGTATTTGCTCATTTTCCTTCAGATGTAATAGGAGGAGCTTTTTTAGGATATAAATTAGGGGAATTCTTACATAAAAAACTTTTTAAAGCTTAAATTTCCGAAAAATATAGGTTCTGACTATTTCTTCAGCCTCTAAATAATTTTTTATAAAAAATAAAGATTTATAAAGAATTTTACAATCCTCAAAAGAAAGTTTATTTACCATGTTTATAGCTGAGATTTCTCTTGTAGCATGAGGAAATGGGTCCTCTGGTGTAGGAATAATTTCTTCTTTGGGAATGATTTTAATATAAATAAGAGACCTTGCTGCTAAAAGATCTTCCATCTGGGGATTTTCCTTTCTTTTTAAAATATATCTTAAAGTAAGAAGCTCTCCCGGAGGAAAAATCCAAGGTTTATTAAACTTAGGTTTTAAAAAATCTTCCAATAAAAATTTGTGGGAAATTTTCCAGGTTCCCTTTAAATAAATGTGCAATAATTTTTTGAAATAAATATGAATAGTCCCAGATTCTATATAGATTTTTCCTTTTGGAGGTAAAATCTTTAATATAGCTTTAGCCCTTAGATAATCTCTTAAGCGAAATCTCTCTGCATCAGCTTTAGAAAAATCCTTTACTGTAGAAATAATCTTTGAGAAATCATCACCTACGGAAGCTTCGTAAAACTCAATAAGTTTTCCCACAGCTTTATTTTCTCTTAGATAAACTTCTTTAATTTCTGGATCTTCTAATAGATTTTCAAGATTCCCTTCTTTTTCTCCTACATTTTGTAATTTGCTTACTATTTCCAAATAAGGTTCTACCTGTAAAATAACTTTACCTTGGTTATAAAGACTTTTCATTAAAAGTAGAGTCTCTTTTACAAATTCAGGAAACCAAAAATCTGAACTCTTTAAATATTCTTCTAAAGAAACCTTATTCTCTAAAAAATCATAAAATAAAGGATTTTTTGGTTCTTCAAGGATAATAAAATCGTGTTCCTGCATAAGTTTTTGAGCAAAAGGAAGAGTTTCTATACGATGAGGAGAAAAGGCAATAGTAAGAAGGTTTTCACAAGAATTAATTTTTTTCATTTTTACAAGGATATTCTAAGTAAAGAGTAACAGGCCCATCATTTACTAAATGAACTTCCATATAAGCTCCAAAAACCCCCTCTTTTACTGAAATTCCTTTATTTTTTATTTTTTCATAAAGGATTTTTAATAACTTTTCTGCTTTTTCAGGTTCACTTGCAAGGTGAAAGGTGGGGCGAGTGCCTTTTTTAAGCAACCCACATACAGTGAAATTGGAAACTAAAAGGATTTCACCCTTAATGTCTTTTACACTTAAATTAAATTTTCCATTTTCATCTGGAAAAATTCTTAAATTAACTATTTTTTCAGCTATCCAGTCAAGTACCCTTTCGTCATCTTCTCTTTCTACACATATGAGTACCAAAAGACCATATCCTATTTCAGAAATTATTTTAGATTTTACTAATATAGAAGCTTTCTTGACCCTTTGAATAACAGCTTTCATTTATAATTTTCTTTAATATATTTTGCTCCTAATTCAAAAGCTTTTAAATTTGGTTCAAAAAATTGTGCTTTAGTATTTTTTAAAATTTCCTTTAAGGCTGATATAAATGTATTTTTGTTAAATATTTTAGTAATCTCGTAAAAAGCTCCTACAGCACAAAGATTTGCTAAAAGTGGTGTATTAAGACTTTCGGCAAGTGAAGTTACCGGTACGAAATAAAAATCATAATTTTTTTTTAAATTTTCTAAATCCTTAATTTCTTCTGGTTTTACCAAATCAGAATTAATGATTGCTTTTCCTCCCTTTTTAAGCTTGGGTATAAATTTTAAAAAAGAAGGATAATTCATAATAATTAAAAAGGAGGGTGAATATATAAGAGGAGAGGCGATTTCATTTTTAGAAATAATTACAGTACAATTACAAGTTCCTCCTCTCATTTCTGGTCCATAAACAGGAAGATAAGTTACTTCATAACCTTCTCTCATAGCAGCAAGAGCAATAAGATTTCCTGCAAAAAGAACTCCCTGTCCTCCAAATCCAGAAATTATAAGATCTATTCTCAAGACTCCTCTCCTTTTAGAAACTTTTCTACTTCATCTTTAAAGGTTCCAAGAGGGAAATATTTAGCGAGTTTGTCAACTTCTTTATTAGCAGTTACAGGATCCATTTTCCAATTCACAGGGCATGAAGAAAGAATCTCTATATATCCAAAACCAAGACCATAAATCTGTGCAAGGAAAGCTTTTTTTAAAGCTTTTTTAGTCTCCAAAACTCTCTTAGGGGTGTTTACAGCAAATCTTCCAGAAAAGGCAACCCCTTCTAAGTTTGCAAAAATTTCGGCTAATTTAGGAGGATATCCATAAAGATTTGGATCTCTTCCTTCTGGTGTAGTGGTAGTTTTTTGTCCAGGCAGTGTAGTAGGAGAAAGTTGTCCTCCTGTCATACCATAAACTGTATTATTTATCATTATAGCAGTAATTTTTTCTCCTCTTAAAGCTGAATGAAAACTTTCATTAAATCCAATAGCTGCAAAATCTCCGTCTCCTTGATAAGTAAATACTATAAGTTCTGGTTTTGCCCGCTTTATCCCCGTTGCAGCTGCACATGCTCTTCCATGAGGAGCCTCTAAAATATCCACATCTATATAAAAATATAAAAAACAAGCACATCCTATAGAAGCAATACCTACACTCTTTTCCTGTATATTTAATTCATCTATAACTTCACATAATAGTCTATGCGCTATACTATGGTGACAGCCAGGGCAATAATGAAAAAGGTTCTTTTTTAAACTTTTTGGGAACTTGAAGGCTTTATACATTTTTTAATCCTCTTTTCTAATTCTTCAGGAAAAGGTATAACACTTGGTGGAAAGAAAAGTGAAATTACTTCAGCTTTCCCATCCACTGATAGTTTTACATCCTCTACCATTTGTCCACAGTTAAGTTCAGCTACAATAAATTTTTTGGGTTTTTTTTCATTTTTTAAGAGAGCTTTAATAGCCTTTGAAGGAAAAGGAAAAAGGGTAATAGGTCTAAAAAAACCTACAGGATATCCTTTCTTTTTTAAATTAATACAAGTTTCTTTTGCTATTCTTGCCATAGAACCAAAAGCCACTACTATTACTTGGTCTTCTTCTTCAATTTTTGCTTCATAGAGCACATCTTTTTCCATTTTTTTATATTTTTTCATTAAATTTAAATTTCTCTCTTTTAACTCTTGTGAGCTTAAAAAGAGACTCCTTATAATTCTACTTGGTCTATTTTTAGCTCCAGTTAATGCCCAGGTTTCATTTGGATACTTTTTTATTTTTAATTTTTTTAAAACTACTGGTTCTTTCATTTGTCCTAAAACAGCATCAGAAAGGATCATTACAGGATTTCTATATTTTTCTGCCAATTCAAAGGCTTTAGCAGTTAATTCATAAGCTTCTTGAGCATTATAAGGTGCTAAAACTAAAAAATGAAAATCTCCATGTCCTGAGCCTTTTACTGCTTGAAAATAATCTCCTTGTGAGGCTTCTATACCACCAAGACCTGGTCCCCCTCTCATCACATTGACAATTACTGCAGGTAGTTCTTGAGCAGCTATATAAGAAAAAGTTTCGCACATAAGAGATATACCAGGGCTTGAGGAGCTGGTCATTGCTCTTGTTCCAGTAGCACAGGCACCAAGTAGCATATTTATAGCAGCAATTTCACTTTCTGCCTGTAAAAAAACACCTCCTCTTTTAGGAAGCTCTCTTGCCATAATTTCAGGAATTTCATTTTGGGGTGTTATAGGATATCCAAAATAACATTTACAATCTGCTTCTAAAGCACCAAAAGCTATAGCTTCAACTCCTTTGGCTAAGATTTTTTTAACTTTCATTCTTGTTCCTCTTCTACAAAAACTACATCAGGACACATAAGATAACATATTCCACACATATTACATCTTTCAGGATATTTAGCATAAACTATTCTATAACCTTGAAAATTCCTTTTAGAAGAAAAATCTAAAACTTTTTTAGGACAAAAATGTATACAAAGACCACAAGATTTACAACGCTCCTCAAGAATCTTTATTTTTAAAATTTCTTCCCTCTTTAAAAATTTTTAAGAAAATTTTCTAAAGTCTCAAAATTTTCTACATTATAACATTTAAAATCTTTTCCTTCTAAAATTTGAGAGATGAGACCAGAAAGTACTTTTTTAGGACCTACTTCTACAAAAATTTTAACTCCCTTATTATACATATATTCTACACAATCAATCCAGCGCACAGGAGAAGTGATTTGCTTTTTCATTAATTCTTTAATAGTTTCTCCTGATCTTTCTTCTTTACCAGTTATATTACTTACAAAAGGAATTTGCGGATCGTTCCAATTAAGAGAATTTAGTATTTTACTAAAAGCAAATTCAGCTTCTTTCATCAAAGGACTATGAAATCCAGCACTTACTTTTAATTTTATTACTTTTTTTGCTCCTAAATTTTTAGCTTTTTCTGCTATTTCATCTACAGCAGGGACTTTTCCACTTATTACAAATTGCTTGGGTGAGTTATAATTAGAAATAACTACTGTATCTTCTTTAGATTCTACCAATTTTTCGAGTTCATTTAGAGGGAAATCTATAATAGCGTACATAGCTGAAGAACTTTTTTTTCCTTCCAAATCCATTAATTTTCCTCGTTCTTTAACAGCTAATAAAACATCTTCTAAAGAAAGAACTTTAGATGCATAAAGGGCACTATATTCTCCTAAGCTATGTCCTGCAACAAAAGAAACAGGTATATTTTTTTTCTCCAATTCAGAATTTAAAACTTCATAACAAGCTATATTAGTTATAGTAAGAGAAACCTGAAGATTTACCGTTTGAGTTAATTCTTCAAAGGGTCCTTCAAAACAAAGACGTTTTAAAGGGAGGTTTGTTATTTCTTCTCCTTTATCAAAGAGGTTTTTAATAAATTCAAATTTATCAAAAAATTCCTTCCCCATTCCTATACATTGTGAACCTTGACCAGGAAAAACTAAAGCAATCATTCTTCCTCTTCTTCAACTACTTTTTCTTCTGGCAATTCTTCTACCATTTCCAAAAATTTAATTTCATAATCTTCAGGAGGAAGAAGCTCTTCAAGTTCAGATGGGTTAAGAAGTTCTGCATCAATAAGCCACCCTTCTGTATAAGGGTCTTCATTTAAAATGTCTATATCATCTAAAACCTTTTCATTTACTGCTACAATTTTTCCAGAAACAGGCATAATTAGATCAAAAACCTCCTCTATGGTCTCAATACTTCCAAAAATTTCGTCTTTTTCAAAGATTTCTTCCTCTTCAGGTAGATCTATGTCTATTATTTCTGAATTTTTTAATTTAAAATAATCTGTAAGCCCGATTCTTACTATCTTTTTCTTTTTTTTCTTTATCCAAAGATGACTTTCTGAATAAAGCCTATCTTCTGGTATTTTAAACATTTAAAACCTCCGTAAAAAACATTTTAATGTTTTATAAACAGTTTTTTAAAAATGACAAGATTTAAGAAGAAAATTTCTTAAGAATTTTTTCTTTTAATCTTTGATTTAAATTATAGGCCCAAGCTAATACTATAGCTACAGCCTTATAAAGTTCTGGTGGGATTGGCTTGTTTATTTCTAATTTATAAAGTTCTTTTACTAATTTAGAATCTTTTTTTATAGGGATATTATGATTTTTGGCAATTTTTAAAATTAGCTCAGCCAGATACCCTTCTCCTTTTGCAACGACCTCAGGAGCTTCTTTTTCAGGATTATACTTTAATGCAACTGCAAGTTTTTCTTCTTTTTCCATCTTTATTTTAGTTTACATTTTTATATGAATGTGCTATAATCCTATTTAATTTAAGCTGTAATAATAATTTTCGGCAAAATTTGAAAGTTGTAAAGGAGGTGTTTATGAAGCTTACTTTATCTGTTATAAAGGCAGATATAGGAGGTTTCGTAGGACATTCTTCGGTTCATAAAGATGTAATTGAAAAAGTAAAGGAAGTAGCTGAAGATGGGAAGGACAAAGGGATTATTAGAGATGTATCTATTCTTGTTTGTGGAGATGATATTGCCTTAGTAATGACTCATACAAAGGGAGTAGATTCCTCAGAGGTGCATGAACTTGCTTGGAATGCTTTTAAAGAGGGAACAGAGGTTGCTAAAAAGCTAAAAATGTATGGAGCAGGGCAGGATCTTTTAGCAGATGCTTTTTCTGGTAACATTAAAGGTATGGGTCCAGGGGTTGCGGAAATGGAATTTGTTGAGAGAAAAAGTGAACCAGTAGTTATATTTTTTGCTGATAAGACAGCTCCAAGTGCTTGGAATTTACCTTTGTATGAAATATTTGCTGATCCTATGAACACAGCTGGGCTTGTAATAGATCCCTCTATGCATGATGGGTTTATTTTTGATGTTATGGATGTGTATACAGGAATGGGTATTATGCTTAAGGCACCTGAAGAACTTTACGATCTATTAGTTTTTATTGGAGCAACAAGTAGATATGTAGTAAGAGCAGTATATAGAAAATCAGATGGAGAGATTGCAGCTTCTGCTTCAACCCAAAGACTTTCTCTTATGGCAGGAAGATATGTAGGAAAAGACGATCCAGTGCTTATAGTAAGAGCTCAGGCAGGTTTCCCAGCAGTGGGAGAGATTTTAGAACCCTTTGCTCGTCCTTGGTTGGTTGAGGGATGGATGAGAGGTTCTCATACAGGTCCTCTTATGCCTGTTTCTTTCAAAAACGCAAAACCTACCCGTTTTGATGGTCCACCTCGTGTTATTGCTGCTGGTTATCAAATAACTGATGGATATCTTATTGGACCTTCTGATTTATTTGATGATCCTGCTTTTGATGAAGCTCGAAGACAATGTAATGTTATGGCTGATATACTTAGAAGACAAGGAATTTTTGAACCTCATAGATTACCTCCTGAAGAAATGGAATATACTACACTTCCTAAGGTATTAGAAAAATTAAGAGATAGATTTAAACTTGTAGAAGCTAAAAAATAATGGAACCCTTTGTTTTTGATCCTAAGGAATATAGTTTAGAAGACGAAATTAAATTTCATTGTTATAAAGGAATTATTTGTTTTAATAAATGTTGCTATGATGTTAAGCTTGTTCTTTCTCCTTATGAATTTTTAAGATTAAGAAAAGCCCTTTCTCTTGGAGTAGAAGAATTTATTGAGACTTATGGAGAATTTTATCTTGGAGAAGTAACTCAACTTCCTGTTATCTCTATAAATATGGATCCTATTTCTTTCGCTTGTCCTTTTTTAGATGAAAAAGAGGGATGTAAAATTTATAAAGATAGACCAGCTTCTTGTCGGCTCTACCCACTTGCCAGATATTTAGTTAAAAATGAAAAAGGAGAAAAAGAAGAGGTATTTAAAATAATAAGAGAAACCCATTGTAAAGGGCACTATGAAGATCGACCTATTAAAATAAAAGACTATCTTAAGGAACAAGAATTAGAACCCTATTTATATTTTAATGATCTTTGGGGAGAAATAGTAATAAAAAGACAAAAATTTGCTGATATTCCTTTAACCGGAGATATGCTTGATATGATATTTTTGATAGCCTATAATCTTCCAGAATTTAGAAAAAGTATAAAAGAAGAGGAAATTGAAGGATTTCCAAAGGAGTTTGCAGACTTACCTGATGAAGAACTTTTGGAAAGAGGGTTGATTTTTATAAGAGATAAAATATTAACTGAAGAAAACCTTAATTGGTAAAATTAAATTATGAAAATAGGTAAAGATCTGCAAGGAGAAATTAATATTATTCCTCTTGTAGATATAGTTCTTGTTATTCTTATTATTTTTATGATTACTGCCCCTCTTTTGACCTCAGGCATTGAGGTAGAACTTCCCAAAACCAAAGATACACCAATTACTCAGAAAGAGGAACAACCTTTAAAAATCACTATTACTAAGGAAGGGAAAATAAAACTCTACGGAGAAGAAATAACCTTAAATAGTTTAGTCCTTTGGGTTGCTGAAGCAAAAAGGAATAATTTGATAAAAGAAATTCAAATTGAAGCAGATAAAAATTGTCCTTATGGAATTGTAGCTAAGGTTCTTTCTGAACTTAAAAAAGCTGGTATTGAAGAATTGGGGTTACTAACCCAACCTGAAAGCTAAATTTATGTTTACTAAATATGAGGTCTTTTCTTACTTTTTGTCCATTTTGATTAATATTTTCTTTTTGTTAGTGTTTTTTTCAGCTCTTAATCTTAAAATGTCTAAGGAAGAAAAAATAAAAATAAAAGTTTTCTCACCTGTGGAAAGTCTTGGAGAATTTGAAAGTTTTCCAAAAAAAGAAGAAATGCAAAAAGAAAAAATTATAACTCCTTATAAAGTAATTCCTCATAAGGAAATCTCTAAGGAAAATAAAATTTTTGAAGAAAAGATTTTAAAAGAAAGATTAGCAAGTATTAAAGGTAAGATATCTAAGAGAGGTTCTGAATCAGATTATAATCTTTCTGAAAAGGAACTTAAAGAACTTGAAGAAAGAATGATAGCTTTTCAAAAAAGGGGAGCACCCCAAAATACCCCTTCTGGTACTTCTTCAGTTGGCACCCCTTCTGGTAGCAAAACCTTAGGGCTTGAATATCTTCTTTTAGTAAAAAGAAAATTGCAAAATAACTTTGAAGTACCCATTTATTTAAGAAGTCAAAGGGATTTAAGTGCAATAGTAGAAATGGAAATATCTTCAGAAGGGAAAATACTGCATTACCAATTTATAAAAAAATCTGAAAATTCAGATTTTAATAAAGCAATAGAAAGGTGTTTAAAAATTTCATCTCCTTTACCTGTAAACGAAAATGTTAAAATAATAGTTGAATTTAAGGGAGAAGGTATAGGAAAAATAAAATAGGAGTTTAAAAATGATTAAATTAGCAGAAAGAGTAAAAAATCTTAAACCTTCTGCTACACTTGCAGTTGATGCTAAGGCAAAAGCACTTAAAGAAGCAGGAATTGAAGTAATTAATCTTTCTGCAGGAGAGCCAGATTTTGATACTCCTGAGTATATAAAATCTGCTGCTAAAAAAGCTCTTGATGATGGGATGACTAAATATGTAGCAACCCCTGGACTTTTAAGTTTAAGAAAGGCTATTTGTGAGAGGCTTAAAATAGATTATGGATTTAACTATACTCCTGAAGAAGTTCTTGTAACTACAGGGGCAAAACAAGCCATATTTAATTTCTTATTAGCAGTAGTAAACAAAGGAGATGAAGTTTTAATTCTTTCTCCTTATTGGGTTTCCTATCCTGCTATGGTGGAAATTGCTGAAGGGATTCCTAAAATAATATCTTCCTCAATAGAAAAAAATTTTGAACCAGATATTTCAGAAATAGAAAAAAATATCACTTCAAAAACTGTAGGGATTATAATAAATAGTCCTTCTAATCCAACTGGGCTAATTTATTCAGAGGAATTTTTGAAAGGGATTGCAGAACTTGCTAAAAAATATGATCTTTGGATTTTAAGTGATGATATTTATGATAAATTGAGATTTGATTTTAAACCTCCCCAAAATATCCTTTCTATTGCTCCTGAGCTAAGAGATAGAGTTTTTATGGTAAATGGAGTATCTAAAACTTATGCTATGACTGGTTGGAGGATAGGTTGGTTAATAGGTCCTAAAGAAATAATTAAAGTTTGCTCAAATATTCAAGGGCAAAGCACTTCCCATGCTACAAGTTTTGCTCAAAAAGCAGCAGAAATTGCTCTCACTTCTCCTCAAGATGAAGTGGAAAGAATGTGCAAAATTTTTGCTCAAAGAGCTCAACTTTTATCTCAAATTTTAAGAGAAATACCTGGAATTGAATTTATACCTCCTCAAGGGGCTTTTTATTTATTTGCCAAAGTATCAGCTTATTATAACAAAAAAACTCCAGAAGGTAAGGAAATAAAAGATTCTATTAGTTTTTCAGAGTATTTACTTGATTCAGCTAAGGTTGCAGTAGTTCCTGGTTCTGCCTTTGGAGATGATGAATTTATTAGAATCTCTTTTGCAAATTCAGAAGAAAATCTCAAAAAAGCAATTTCTGAAATTAAAAAAGCTTTAGAAAAACTTACTTAATTAAATTTTAATTTGGGCAAACCAATCTTTTTTCTTCCTTAACAAGCTTTCCATATTCGTAATATTGAACTGTAACCCATTCGCAATTTCCTTGAGATTTTACAGGTTTAGCATAAACTTTTTGAATTCCATCTTCACTTTCGTAAGTAACAGGTTTTTTAGTGGTAGCTGCTTCTTTGGCTGCTTTATCCATAATATAACCAGCTGTTCCTCCAATTAAGGTTCCTACAGCAGCTCCTATTACTGCTCCTCTCCAGCGATTATTTTTATCTATAAGAGCACCAAGAGCAGCTCCAGCAACTGCACCAATTGCTGCTCCTTCTTTAGTCTTTTCTCCTGTTTCAGGCATACAACCTGTGAATATAGTAAAAGAAAAAATAACTATTACTAAAAGCCCAATTAATCTTTTCCAGAGTAACTTTCCCATCTTTATCCCCCCTTAATTCTTTATAATTTATAATTTATTATCCTTCTTTTTCTTCCAAAATCAAGTATTAATTTAGTTAAAGCAAGGCTTTAAAATTAATTAACTTAGATTAAATTAGTGAGGATGGAACTTATTTTTCAAATTCTTAGTCAAATACTTTTCTTTTTTGAGAAAAGTGGCTATTTAGGGGTGTTTTTTTTAATGGCTTTGGAATCAACCTTGGTTCCCATTCCAAGTGAGATAATAATTCCCCCTGCAGCCTATTTAGCCTACAAAGGAAGTTTATCACTTACAGGGGTTATTTTATCTGGGGTTTTAGGTAGTTTAGCAGGTTCTCTATTTAACTATTTTATCGCTTTAAAAATAGGTCGCCCTGTAATTGTTTATTTTATAAAAAAATATGGAAATTTTTTCTTGATTACAGAAAAAGCTTTTTATAAGGTGGAAAATTTTTGGAATAATCACGGGCACATAAGCACTTTTGTAGGAAGGCTTTTACCCGGGTTTAGGCATGTAATTTCTATTCCTGCTGGTTTTGCTAAAATGAATTTATATCTTTTTTCCTTTTTTACTACCCTTGGAGCAGGGATTTGGTGTTGCTTTTTAGCCTTTTGTGGCTACTTTTTTGGAAAAAATGAAATGTTATTAAAAGAATATCTACATAAAGGCTCTTTTGGATTGATAATTTTCTGTGTTATTCTAATAGCCTTTTATATAAAATTTAAACTTAAAAAATGAACTATTTTTCTTGATAAACATTAACTATTTTTGAATCTCGAGGAGGAACAAAGGCAAACAGGCTGTTTTCTAAATTAAGATTATATTCCAAATTTTTAAATACTATTTTTATTTTTTCTCCTACAGTATTTATAAAATAGAATTCTTTTACCTCTCCTGTATCAAGATTTACAGTTAGGACTATCTTTTCTATATGAGGGTCTTTTTTAAGAGGAAGAAAAGAGATTCTCCAGGTATTTTTGCTTAAAATTTCATAACTTTCAAGCTTTAGATCTTTTTTAATACTTCCTCTTCCATTCATAAATCCAAGTGCAAGCTGAGAGGAGATCATCTTTCCTGACGGATAAATTAAAACCTCTTTTTCTTCTGGATAATAAACAAAAACTTCGACCCCATCTGAGATAATCAAAAACCTTTCAGGTTTTTCGTATTCCCAGCGAAATTTTCCTGGCTTTTTAATTAATAATTTACCAGTTCTTATTTCTTTACTTCCATCTAAAAAAATAGTTTCTTGTATAAAATTTGTTTTTAAGGTTTTTATATTTTCGTAAAAAAACTGAATTTTTTCTAAAACCTCATCCACGTCTTGAGCTTTTAAAGAATTAAAATTGCTTACGAGGACCAATAACAGGACGAGGACGAATCCCATCACTCGGACCAACAATTCCCTCCTCCTCCATTTTTTCTACTAATCTTGCAGCTCTATTATAACCTATTTTTAATTTTCTTTGAAGCATAGAGACAGAAATTTTACCATATTTATAAGCAATTCTTAAAGCCTCTTCATAAAGTTCATCTTCAAAACTTTCATTTTTTTCTAAAATTTTATCCTCTTCTTCATAACTTTTAAAATCTGCCAAATATTCTGGCTCACCAAAGGCTTTCAAATATTCTACAATATTTTTTATTTCTTTTTCTGAAATAAAGGGTGCATGGATTCTTTCTAAATGGGAAGAACCTGGTGGCATAAAGAGCATATCTCCTGCTCCAAGAAGTCTTTCAGCACCATGTGTATCAAGTATGGTTCTTGAATCAACTTTAGAAGTAACTTGAAAGGAAATACGTGCTGGAAAATTGACTTTTATAGTTCCAGTAATTACGTCAACTGATGGTCTTTGAGTAGCCACTAAAAGGTGTATTCCTGCTGCTCTTGCCATTTGAGCAAGCCTTGTAAGAAGTGTTTCTACCTCTTTTAAAGAGATAAGCATAAGATCTGCTAATTCATCAATAATTAACACAATATAGGGCAATTTTTCTTCAAAATTTTCATTATAAGACTCAAGATTTCTTGCCCCCACTTCCTCAAAAATAGCATATCTTCTTTCCATCTCATCAACCAACCATCTTAAAGCTTTAGTCGCAGTTTTAGGATCCAAAACTACAGGATGAAGTAAATAGGGAATTCCCTCATATACTGAAAGTTCAATCCTTTTGGGATCTATCATTAGAAATTTAACTTCTTGAGGGGTGCTTTTATAAATAAGACTTAAAATTACGCTATGAAGAAAGATGCTTTTCCCTGAGCCAGTGCTTCCTGCTATCAAAAGATGAGGAAGCCTTCTTAAATCAGTTATAACAGGGTTTCCTGAAATATCCTTCCCAAGGGCAATAGTTAAGGGGGAATCAGAATTTTTAAAAGCTTGGCTTTGAAGAATTTCTTTTAGATAAACCAGCTCTCTTTTAGGATTTGAAATCTCAATTCCCACTACATCTTTTCCAGGGATAGGTGCTATAATTCTTACGCTCTTTGCTGAAAGTCCTAAAGCAAGATCATCTGCTAAACTAAGAATTCTACTCAGTTTTATTCCAGGAGCAGGTTTAAATTCAAAAACCGTAATTACTGGGCCAGGATTAATTCCCACAATTTCGCCTTCAACCCCAAATTCTTTTAACTTTGATACTAAAATAAGTGCCCTTTCTTTAAGTTCTTCAGGTCTTACATGATGAGAAAATTTAGGAATATCATTTAAAAGCTCTAAAGGAGGAGGAATGATTTTTTTGGTTTCCCTTGCTTTTAAAATTTTTTCAGGTTCTAAAGATTTAGTAGGTTCTAAGGGCTGACTAACTTTTTCTATTTCTAAGTCTTTTTTAAATTTTGAAAATTTTTTCATTTTATCAGATAAATTTTTAGGAATCCCGAAGCCAAGAAGTAAGATTAAGATAAGAAAGAATCCAAGTAGTAAAAAGAATCCAGGTAAACCTAAATAATAAATTATAAAAAAGGAAAACTCGCCTATTAAGCCTCCATTAAGAGGATATTTTCCTAAAAGATAAGCAGTTTTTAAACCGGTATTTTGAAATAAAAAAGAGGAAATTAAAGAAAGTAAGACAAGAGTAAGTAAAAAAATGCTAACTATTCTTTTTAAAGAAATTTCTATAAAATATGCTAAAAGGCTAAATAAAAGAAATGGTGGGATAAGGAGAGCGAAAAAGCCAAATAAAAAAAAGGCTAATGATGCTAAATAGGCACCTAAGAGACCTCCCAGATTTTTGACTTCTTCAGCTCCAGAAACACCTATTCCAGGATCATAGGGATTATAGGAATAAATTGAGATTATAATAAATAGAATTCCCAAAAATAAGCTTATATAGATTAGTCCCTTTTTAAAAAACATACTTTAGCAATTAATTTTAGTATAAATTAGCCTAAATATCAACTAATCGCAAAGCAACCTTAAATTGTTATTTTTTAAAAATTTTCTTAAATTTAAAAAAAAATTTCTTAAAAATTAAACGTATATTTAACTTTAATTTTCAAAAATAGCTAAAAATTCTTATTGACAATTTTTTATGATTTTAATAAAATGTTTATATTTAGATTAAAGAGAGAAAAATTTGATAGAATTTTCAAAGATCAGCTCAATTCTTAAGAATTCGCTTTTTCTGTCAAGGTCTTTATTAAAGACTTTCGGCTTAGTTTTAATTTTAGTAATTAGTTTAGTAATTAATGTTTATTCACAGGAGGGAGCTAAGGGAGCTGGAGGTGGTGTTCAAGGAAGAAGAACAATCCTTGATTTTAAGCAAGAGCTAAAGCTAACAGAAGATCAGGTGAAATCCATAAAGAAGATAATAGATGAGTTTGAGATGAAGAACAGACCTTTATTAGAAAAACTTATAGCCCTTGATAAGGAGCTTAAGGAATTGCTTGAAAAAGAAGGGGATTTGGGTGAGATAAAGAAGAGGATAAAGGAGATTTATAACTTAAGGGCTGAGATGATTTTTAATGAAATAGAGGCAGGAAGAAAGATTGATAAAGTTTTAAATAAAGAGCAGAAGGAAAAATGGAAGCAAATAAGAAGTAGTGGTATTAAAAGGCAAGGAGGGTAAGAATGAATGGGAAAAGGTTATTATGGGTATTGGTGTTTCTTATCCTTTTAGTTAGCGGGGTTTATGCCACGGAAAAAATAGGGGTTTCAATTCCACCTGATGTATCTACCTACACTCAAAATGATCCAATTAACAACGCTACTGATGATTCAGGCGGACCGACTTATGGAATTTATGTTGAGTATGCAACAGACCCATTGGCTCTAACGGTTAATGCAACAGTAAATTCTACTGCTACAAATTCGACTGGAGAAAGTTATGCCTATGGTGTTTACACAGAACCATATGTTACTCCACAGTGGGAAATTTTTTATAGACCCCTTAGCAATCTCGTTGTAACAGAAAATGGAAATATTAATGCAACTGCAGAAGGATCTTCTGCAGAAGCATATGGAGTTTACGTAGACACAATTAACGGTGATTTTACAAACAGTGGGACTATTTCAGCAAATGCAACCTCTGAAGGAGATTGGGCAGGAGCAGCAGGAGTTTTTGCCTTCACAATTGGTGGTGATTTTTCTAACACTGGGAACATTTATGCAAGTGCAAATTCTACTCAATCCTATGCAGAGGCATATGGGGTTTTAGTAGGAGGAGACACAATAGGAGGTAATTTTGTAAATACTGGGACTATTTCAGCAACAGCAACCTCTGATGGATATTGGGCAAGAGCATTAGGAGTATATGTAGACATAATTAATGGTGATTTTACAAACAGTGGGACTATTTCAGCAACAGCAACCGGAGCAACTGGAGCATATGCTTATGGGGTTGAAATAGATTCAATTGACGGCAATTTTACAAACAGTGGAACCATAAGTGCGGTAGCAACGGCAGGGAATGACTCCAATGTTGAGGCTACGGGAATATATATAAATAGCTCTGTAAATAACTTTACTAATTCTGGCAATATAAGTGCGATAGCAAAAGCAGGTGATGCTGAGACATCTAATGTCGGGGCTACAACATGGGGAGTTTATATAGCAGGGGATGTAGATAATTTTGTAAACTCTGGGACAATAAAAGCGGAAGCTCAGATAGGGGATAATAGGGTAGTAGAAAATAATGGAATTGAAATTTCTGATGTTAATGGAGTTTATATTGATGGTAGAGTGGGAAGTTTTTTTAACAATGGTAACATTTATGTAAATGCTACAGCTGGAACTGGGTATGGAGGAGATGATTATTATTCTGATGTTTATATTGAAAATATATATGGGGTTTATTTAAATAGTGGAGCTGATACATTTAACAATTCAGGTTTAATTTCAGTTCAGGCTAAAGTAGGAGATTCAGAGGGGTATTGGACTTGGGCAGGAATTAATGATATTTATGGAGTTTATTTTGGGGAAGAAGTTTATACATTCACCAATTCTGGGACAATAAACGTAACTGCTCAAGCGGGTAATGCTACAGGCACGGATACTTATGCTTATGCTGAGGAAGTGTATGGAGTGTATATAGATGGAGCAGTAGACTCCTTTATAAACAAAGGTGACATAAAAGTTAATGTGCAGGCAGGAAGCGCAATAGATAATAATTCTCAGGTTGAGGCAGATTATATAAGTGGAGTTGAGATTTGGAGTCCAGTAAATAACTTCCTTAACACTGGAAACATTTTAGTTTCAGTTAATGTTGGGAATGCCACAGGTATTGAAAGCTTGGTAACTACAGTTTATCATGATCCACGGTTGGATGTATATACAGGGGTATATGGAGTCTATATTGGGAATAATGTTGATGTAATTAACTTTACCAATTCAGGTAATATAGGTGTAGCAGTTAAGGCAGAAAGCGCAATTGGTGATAATTCAACAGTAATTTCTGGTTGGGCTGTTGGTGTAGATATCGGAAGCGATGATTATTACGGTCAAATTGTTAATTCCTTTGTAAACAATGGAACTATAAGTGTTTCAGTCTCCGCTGGAGATGCTAAAGGAACTAACTCAACAGTAAAGGCCTTTGCAGGTGATCCGGTTTGGGTTGATTATAGCACCGTTTACAATTTCCAAAATACTGGAACAATAATTTCTACAGGACAAGCAGGAAGCGCCTTAGGTAATGGTTCTACGGTTTATATGACCGATTTTGGTAATGGATTTTTGGGTGAAGTAGGCAATTTCACAAATGAAGGCAAAATTATCACTAAGATTTCAGCTGGAAATGCAGTTGGAACTGAATCTGCAGTACTATTATCTTTGGCTGAATCTGTTTCTGCATATGGTGTATATTTTGAACATATAGTTGATAAATTCCTAAACAAGGGGTTGATTTATATCGAAGCTTCAGCTGGGAATGCTTTAGGAGCAAATTCTACAGTATATGTTGGAAGTGTGTATGGCGTTTCTTTTGAAGGAGGAGTTAACAGCTTTACAAATGAAGGAAATATTTATGTTGGAGCCTCTGCGGGAAGTGCTTCGGGAGACAATTCTACAGTAGGAATTGGAGGAATTTTGGGTGTGTTTGCTGATGATGTAAGCTCTGGCTCCCTTGTAAATAAGGGACTTATTCAGACTTCGGTTAAGGGTGGTTCTGGGTCAGAAATTGGGTATATTGCTGGGTTAGTATTAGAGGAAGCCTCTGATACCACTATTTCAAATGAGGGAACCATTTATGTTAGTCTCAATGCTCCCAATGCTGAATCAGTGCATGATATTGCAGGAATAGTAATAAGCGATTCTTCTAATGTAAACCTTTCCAATCCTGGAACTATCTGGCTTAGCGTATTTGGTCCTAAGCCTGAGAATGTGAGGACCTTATGGATTGAGGGTTCAATGGTTACTCTTGATGGAAGTTTTTCCATTGTCTTTGGTTCACCTGGAATAGATCCATCTACAAATTCAACTGAAAACCTTAGTCTAAGACCAATCTATGTGGACTTAAGTTCCACTCTCAATCTTAATAGTTCAGACCTTATTGCAAGGATTGATTCAAGAAACCTCAAGTTTAATACCAAGTATTATTTAATTGAGAATAAAGGGACTGTAGATGGAGAGTGGGGTAGTCTTGTAAAAGGCTATGCTAATTCTGAGGTTACAGTTGCCTGGGCTGGTGAAAATAATGGAGAAAATTCAGCGGTTATTTTTGGATATGTTCCTGGTAGTGGTTCTATGAGCTCAGCCATGGGTTATGCTGGATCATATATTATTTCTAAAGGTTTAGCGAACTTAATACTTTCAAATCCTTCAAGCTTTTATCCTTTAGTATTTGGTGAAAGAGGTTATAAACCGGTGATGCTTGCTTCTGCTTCAGCAAATATTCCTGTTAGCACACCTCTTTCTTACAATAGAGGTTTCTTCTTTATTCCTATTTACACAAGAGTTGATGCAGATGACCTTGGTTTTGATGCCAATGCCTATGGATTTGCTTTAGGACTTGAAGGTAAAATTGGTAAAAATCTTACAGCAACACTTTATGGCGGATATAGTAATGTTGATCTTGATTTTAATGTTAAAGGTCCGAAGGAAGAGGATCAAGACCTTTATATGGCAGGGCTTGCATTAAATTATGTTCCAAAGCCATATTTTGTAAGATTTTGGGTAGCTCCTCACTGGGCAGATCATGATTATAAGGGTCTGACTGGTGCCAATTATGAGCTTAAGGAAAAGGCAGATTATGACAGCTGGGGTGTTGATACAGAACTTACTGGAGGATATATCTTTGAAAAGGGTAATGTCTTTATAGCTCCTGAAATCGGTCTTGGTTATACTTACTATAGGGCTGATGATTTTCATACTAAGGTTTCAGGAGCTTCTCAATGGAATAGATATTATGATACTGATGAAGTAAGTTTCTTAAAGGGAATTCTTGGGGTGTATGTTGCAGGGAAGGACAGGGCAAACAAAGTGATGTTTTATGGTTCATTAAGGCTTGAGCAAGCTTTTGGCGAAAATGATGTTTCAGTGATAAGTTACTTACAGGGGCTTCCAAGGTATAAGCTTGAGCAAGATATTTCTGATACAACAATAACAGGTCAAGCTGGTTTAAACTTCAAACTTGGAAAGCAGTGGATGCTTGATATTGTTGGAAGAGGTGACTTTAACGCTGACTATAGTGCATACTCTGCACAAGCTATTCTTAGATATTCCTTCTAAATTTTATAAAAAATGGGGATCACTGATATTTCAGTGGTCCCCAATAATGATTACAAAAATTTTTAATCTTGACATCTTTTGAAAATTTGTTATGTTATCTTAAGTAAGAAAGGCGCGTAGCTCAGTGGGAGAGCGCTTGCTTGACATGCAAGAGGTCGGCGGTTCGATCCCGCCCGCGCCTACCATAATTTTTTCTTGAGGAGTTATAGGTTAAATTTTGAAAATTAAAATCAAAGGTCTAGGAGAATTTCAACTTACTCCTGGCATACCCTTAAAATCTCTTATTCCAGAAATCAAAAAAATAAGCTCTAAATTACCTGTAGGTTTTAAGTATAATCAAGAATACATAGATTGGCATTTTTCTTTTAATGAAAAGGATTTAGAAAACTTAGAACTTGAGCCTATTTTCCCCTCAGATGAAGAAGCACTCATATTTTTACGCCATACAGCTTCCCATGCGCTTGCTCAAGCAGTAAAAGAACTTTTTCCTGGAGCAAAACTTGGTATAGGTCCACCCACAGAAGATGGATTTTATTATGATATCTATTATGAAAAACCCTTTGATGAAGAGGATTTACAAAAGATAGAAGAAAAAGTAAAAGAAATAATCAAAAAAAACCTTCCCTTAGAGAGAAAAGAAATTCCAAAAGAAGAAGCAAAAGAGCTTTTTAAAAATTTAAAAGAAGATTTTAAGCTTGAATTAATTGAAGAACTGCCTGATAGTAAGGTTTCTATCTATTCTCAAGAAAATTTTATAGATCTCTGTAAAGGTCCTCATCTTCTTTCAACAGGAGAAATAAAAGCAGTTAAACTTCTTTCTGTAGCTGGAGCTTACTGGAGAGGAAATGAAAAAAATCCCATGCTTTGGAGAATTTACGGAACTGCCTTCTTCTCAGAAGAAGAATTAAAAGCCTACTTAGATAGGCTTGAAGAGATTAAGAGAAGAGACCATAGAAGACTGGGTAAAGAGCTTGAACTCTTTACTATTGAAGAAGATATAGGTCCTGGTCTTGTAATCTGGCTTCCTAAGGGAGCTATTATAAGAAATATTATAGAAAATTTCTGGAAAGAGGTTCATTTAAAAAGGGGTTATCAATTAGTTTATACTCCCCATATTGCTTTAAGAGATTTATGGAAGGTTTCAGGGCACTTAGATTTTTATATAGAAAATATGTTTCCTCCAATGGAACTTGAAAATAGAGCCTATCAATTAAAACCTATGAACTGCCCCTTTCATATTTATGTATATAATCAAAAAAGAAGAAGTTATAGGGAATTTCCCATAAGATATTGTGAGCTTGGAACTGTTTATCGTTTTGAGAGAAGCGGAGTTTTACACGGGCTTTTAAGGGTTAGAGGATTTACTCAGGATGATGCTCATATTTTTTGTAGAGAAGATCAATTGGAAGAAGAACTTATTCAGGTTTTAGATTTGGTAATATATTTTCTTAAAGTTTTTGGTTTTTCCGAGTATAAAATTTTTCTTTCTACAAGACCTGAGAAATTTGTGGGATCTCCAGAAATATGGGATAAAGCTGAGTCTGCACTTAAGTCTGCACTTGAAAATAAAGGTCTTGAATATGAGATAGACCCTGGAGAAGGGGTTTTTTATGGTCCAAAAATTGATCTAAAAATTAAAGATGTTTTAGGAAGATTTTGGCAGTGCTCAACCATTCAAGTAGATTTTAATATTCCAGAAAGATTTGACATTGTTTATATAGGAGAGGATAACAAATTTTATAGACCCATTATGATTCATAGGGCTTTACTTGGGTCTTTAGAAAGATTTTTGGGGGTTCTTATTGAAAATTATGCAGGTGCCTTTCCTTTTTGGATATCACCAGTTCAGATTAAAGTTTTAACTATTACCGATAGAACCATTAGCTATGGGGAAAAAATAGTAGATATCTTAAGAAAAGAAGGTTTTAGAGTAAAGACTGATTTTAGAAATGAAAAATTAAACTATAAAATAAGAATAGCCCAGCAAGAGAAAGTTCCTTATATGATTATTCTCGGAGATAAAGAAGAAAAAGACAAGGTTATTAGTGTGAGAACAAGAAAGGGAGAAGTGATTAATAATATAAAGTTAGAAGAATTCATAAACAAAATAAAACTTGAAAATCAGCCAGAATATCTATTAAATGAATCATTGTAGGCTCAAGTCACAATTTAATTTCTTTATAAATCTAATTTTTAAACAATTAAAAACATTTTGAGGAGGAAAGGGGGGATGCAGAAGGATTTAAAGAAAAAGTATAGAGTTAATGAACAAATTAAAGCCAAAGAAGTAAGGTTAATTGGTCCTGATGGAAAACAGATAGGGATTGTTTCTCTTTCCGAAGCATTAAGATATGCAGAAGACTATGGGCTTGATCTTGTTGAGATTGCGCCAACTGCTAACCCTCCTGTATGTAAAATTATGGATTTTGGAGAATTTTTATATCAAGAGGCAAAAAAGGCAAAGGAAGCTAAGAAAAAGCAAAAACAAATAGAGATTAAAGAAATAAAACTTAGTCCAAAAACAGACAAACATGATCTCGAGGTGAAAATAAGACATATTCTTAGATTTCTTGAAGATGAAAACAAAGTTAGAATAAGAATTGTTTTTAAAGGAAGAGAAATTGCTCATCCTGAAATGGCAGATAGAGTTTTACAAGCTATCCTTGAAGCAGTTAAAGATAAAGCTCAGATTGAAAGCCCACCAAAAATAGAAGGAAAACAGATGATAACAGTTATTGCTCCTATATTGAAAAAATAAATTTTCTAAGGTTTCCATTCACAGAACTGTTTTAAAATTTGTAATCCCGGTTTTCCGCTTTTTTCAGGATGAAATTGGACTGCTACTAAATTTTTATAAGCTATAGCAGAAGAAAAATTAACCCCATAAAAGGTCATTCCACAGATAACCTCTTTATCTTCAGGGATTACAAAATAACTATGTACAAAATAATACTCATAATCAGGATCAAGCCCTTTAAATACAGGATGTTCTTTAACCCAGTTTACTTTATTCCATCCCATATGAGGAACCTTAAGTACTTCTTCTTTCCAAAGAAGAGGTTGTGGGAATTTTACTACTTTTCCTTTTAAAAGCCCTAAAGTTTTAGTTCCTCCATCTTCTTCGCTAAATTCAAAAATGATTTGTGTGCCTAAGCATATACCTAAAATAGGAACCCCTTTAAAAAAAGATTCTTTTAAAAATTCATCTAAGTAAAATTTTTTTAGACTTTCCATAGCACTTTTTGCAGCACCAACCCCTGGGAAAATTATTCTTTCTGCTTTTTTAAGCTCTTTGATATCAGAAGAAATAAAGCATTTATAACCTAAATAAGCTAAAGCTCTTGCTACACTGGTTAAATTTCCTGCTAAATAATCAATTATTCCTATCATGAAAGACTCCTCAAAAGTTCTTCTAACTTTTTTAATTTTTCTTTCTGAAAATTGGGTTTCTGAGTTTTTAAAATTTTAATCCAATTTTTAATTTTTTCTAAGCCAAGCTTAAAATCAGCTTCTAAACCTTCTTTTTCTGCGAATTTTTTAAGTCTCCCTAAATTAACTATAGCTCTTTTAATACCTCTATAAAATGGTTTTTCAATATTTTCTGGTGTAAGGTCTCTTTTAATAATTTCTAAATATCTTTCAATGACAGCTCTTTTTAAAACTAATAATTCTTCTTCATTAAGAGTTAATCCTAAACCTTTTGGAGGAGGTTCAGTTAGATAAAAATAGCTATTCCAGAAAAAAACCTCAGGAATTTCTCCACCTTCGTATTTGATAACTTCAGCTTCACGTAAAACTTCATCCCTTACAGACATCTATTTTATTCAGAAAGTTTTTTAAGTTCTTCAAGGGGTGGAAGATCTTCTAAAGATTTAAGCCCAAAATATTCTAAAAAGAATTTTGTAGTGCCATAAAGAGCAGGTCTTCCCGGGAGTTTTTTCTTTCCTACTATTTCTATAAAATCGTTTTCCAAAAGAATTTTTAAGGAACTGCTTACATCTACACCGCCTCTTTTTGCTGAAATCTCAGCCCTGGTTATAGGTTGGAAATAAGCTATTATAGCAAGGGTTTCAAGGAGGGCTTTAGTCCATCTAAATTTTTTGGGTTTAAGTAGCTTTTTTATATAATCAGCTACCTCTGGAATTGTTTCTATTCTATATCCATCTGCTACTTCAACTAATCTTACACCCCTTTCTAAATAATCCTTTTTTAACTCTTCCAAAATTTTCTTAACTTCAGAAATTGGAAGATTATCACAAATCTCGGAGATTTCCTTTGTTTTTAAGGATTTTCCTGCACAGAATAAAAGAGCTTCTATAACTTTTTTGTAAAACTTAAAATCTTTCATTTACTCAACTATAAAAAATTTTTTTCCTTCATGCAGTTTTTCTTTTACTTTATCTTGGGAGATAAAAGTTTTTAAAATATCTTCAAGCACCTCTTTTTCAATTTTAAAGGCTGAGGAAAGTTCTTCTAAAGTAGAAGGGCGCCTTTTAAGATAGTTAAAAATCATTTCTTTAATTTTTTCTTTTTCTAAATCTTTAAAGGTTTCTACAGCTTTTTCAAGCCTTTCTTTATCTACTATAATTTCTACCCTTTCTCCCAGAAATTCTGCAATTTTTTTCAATTTTTCAAAAGAAAGAGGCTTTGCTTTCTCAAAAGCAGGGGGTCTTACAACAGTATTTAATTGAACTTTATGAGGATTTATGTAATCTATAGCTGATTTTAAATCTTTTAAATCCTTTTCTGAATCATTTATTCCTTCAACAAAAAGTATCTCAAGCCACATTTCTCCTTTCATTTCCTCTCTCAATTTTTTTAAGTTCTCAATAATAGTTTTTAATTCTATTTTAGGATGGGGACAATTAATTTTTTTAAAAGTTTCAGGATTTCCTGCATCAAGTGAAGGCAAAACTATATCTACCTCTGCGAGAGCTGATCTTATAGAAGGTATATCTAAAAGGGTAGCATTGGTTAAAACAGCTATAGGTTTTTTAATAATTTTTTTAGCTAATCTTAAAGCTTTTTCAAAATGAATATTTAAGGAAGGTTCCCCACTTCCTGTAAAAGTAAGAACATCGAAAGTATCCTCTATTTCTTTAGCCTGAAGTATAGATCTTTCTATTAAATCCCAAGGATAATATTCTTTTCTCTCTAAGGTTAAGTTTGTTGTTTTTCCTACTTCACAATAAATACAATTCATGGTGCAGACTTTCTTAGGAACCATTTCAATTCCTAAGGATCTACCAAGTCTTCTTGATTTTACTGGACCAAAAATTAAGGTTTCTTTCTCAATCAATTTTTAAATACCCCTCTTAAGTTTTTAAAACAAAAATAGTATAATATAAAAATTAGCTTAGAAAAAGCTTAAATTTAAAAATGTATTTACTAATTACTCCAAACAGACTTACTCTTTTAAGAATTTTTCTTTTACCCTTCCCGTGTTTACTCCTTCTTTCAGAGTCTTATTCAGCTAAAATAGGAGCTTTGGTAACTGGTTTTTTGCTTGGTATTACTGATTATTTAGATGGTATCTTAGCAAGGAAATATAAAAAGGTTACTTCAATTGGAGCCATCCTTGATCCCATTGCAGATAAAATTTTTGTTTCCTCAGTTTATTTAGTTTTAGTTTATTTAAATTATTTTAGTTTTTTACCTGTATTTTTAATTATATTAAGAGAAATTCTTGTTTCCTTTTTAAGGAGCTGGTTTCCAGATAAAATAAAGGTTTCAAAAATTGCAAAATTAAAAACACTCTTCCAAATGAGTTTTGCAGGTTTTGCTGTTCTCTTATACATTCATTTTCCCTCTTTTAAATCTCTCATCAATCTTTTTTTATGGATAATAGCCATTTTTTCTTATATAAGTGCTATACCTTATTTTCACAAAGTTTGGTATAAGATAAGGGAGTTTAGAAAAAATCTAAAAAAATTTTTTATATCTTTTCTTTCTTTAATTTATCCTTTGGGATTGCTTCTAAGCTTTCCTTTAGCTAAAAATCTTTTCTGGATTAATATAATTTCTCTTTCTTTCTTTTTCTTTAAAAGGGGATTAGTCAAAAGTTCTCCCAAATGGGCTTATGAAAAAATCTGGCTTTCTTTGTTCATTACACTTTTATTAATATTAGAATATATATATTTTAAAAGCCTATTTTTTTCTTTGTGGTTAATTTTAATAATAAGTTTTTTAAGGGATGGTTTAAAGAGTTTAAAATTTATGTGGAGGATTTTAAAGCTTCAATAGCTTTTGCGTAATCTTTTTCTCCAAAAATAGCAGAACCTGCGACAAGAATTTTTGCCCCAGCTTTTATTACTTCTGGAGCTGTTTCAGCATTAATTCCTCCGTCAACCTCTATCAAAGTATTAAGTCCTCTCTTTTCTATTAACTCTTTAAGTTCTTTAATTTTAGAAAGACAATTTTTAATAAATTTTTGTCCACCAAAACCGGGATTAACAGTCATTATTAAAACATAATCAAGGTCTTCAAGAACATATTTTATTATTTCAAGAGGAGTATGAGGATTTAAAGCAACTCCAGCCTTTTTGTCAAGCTCCTTTATTTTCCATATGGCTCTATGTAAATGATTAGTTGCTTCGGCATGTATAGAAATCCAGTCTGCTCCAGAATCTGCAAAATCTTTTATATACCTTTCCGGAGATTCAATCATAAGATGCACATCAAAAATAAGATTTGAATGAGGACGAATAGATGAGATTACAAGAGGTCCAAAGGTAAGGTTAGGAACAAAAAGTCCGTCCATTACATCTAAGTGTAAAAGATCTGCACCTGCTTTTTCTACAGCTTTCACTTCTTGGGCTAATTTTGAAAAATCAGCAGAAAGAAGAGAGGGGGCAATAAGAATGTTTTTATTTAGATTGGGTGTCATCTTTTTTAAAAGGAAATGGTATAATCTTTTTGTCAGTATCTGTTTTGGTAGATTTTAGAGACAAAGCAGAACTTTCTAAAGGGGCATTGCTAAAAATATGAGGTAAAAATGCTTGGTAATATTTTAAAAGATTTTCGGGTATCTGAAGAGTATACCAAATTATTTGAGTTCTTTGGATAGTAAAATAAGGTAAACCAAGTAATATAGGAACCAACCCCTTTTCTTCAATACTCACTAAAGCTGGCCACTCAACCTCAAAAAATTCTCTTTTTTCAAGCACAAATTTTAAGGTTTCATAGACAGGATTGAAACATACAAGTCCAAGATATAAACCCGTTTGGGTTTGAAAAAGGACTGGTTTTTTTGCTACAGGACTTTCGTTCATACTTTTATTTTATTATTTTTTTTCTTTTTCTCAAGTGAAAGGTCAATTTTATATCTTTCTTGACAAAGAAAAGGCTTAAAGTATTATAAAGGGCTATAAAAAGAAAAGAGGGATAAAAAATGCATTATTTTGGATATAAAAATGGAGAACTTTACTGTGAAGAAGTTCCTATCAAGAAAATTATAGAGGAAGTAGGAACCCCAGTTTATATTTACTCAGCTAAAACTATAAGAAGACATTATAAAGTTTTTGAAGAATCTTTTTCAGAGGTAGAGCATTTAATTTGTTATTCTGTCAAGGCTAATTCAAATATAGCTATAATTTCTCTTTTAAGGCAACTTGGAAGTGGAGCAGATGTTGTTTCTGCAGGAGAATTAAAAAGAGCCCTGAAGGCAGGTGTTCCACCTAAAAAAATCGTTTTTTCTGGAGTGGGAAAAACACCAGAAGAAATAGAACTTGCTCTTTCAGTTGATATTTTAATGTTTAATGTGGAAAGTTTTGAAGAACTTGAAGTTTTAGGAGAAATTGCAAAAAAACTTAATAAAAAAGCTCCTTTTGCTTTAAGAATAAATCCCGATGTGGATCCCCAAACTCATCCTTATATTTCTACAGGGCTTAAAAAAAGCAAATTTGGGATACCTGAAGAATTTGCAATTTTTGCTTATAAAAAGGCAAAGAAGAATCCATATCTTCAACCAATAGGAATTGATGCTCACATCGGTTCTCAAATAACCTCTCTGACTCCTTTTGTAGATGCACTAAATAGATTAAAAAAAATCTGGGAAGCTCTGATAGATCTTGGTTTTGAGCTTAAATATTTAGATATTGGAGGTGGTTTAGGAATAATTTATGATGATGAAGAACCACCCTTACCTCAAGAATATGCAGACGCTATTATTAAAGAAGGAAAAGATTTAAAAGCTACTATAATTTTAGAACCTGGGAGAGTAATAGTTGGTAATGCAGGGATTTTGGTTACTAAGGTTCTTTATACTAAGGAAAATATATTGAAAAAATTTGTTGTAGTTGATGCAGGAATGAACGATTTAATAAGACCAGCTTTTTATCAAGCCTATCATAAAATTGTTCCTGTTGAGGAGAAAAATTCGGAATATGAAGTAGTTGATGTGGTTGGTCCTATCTGTGAAAATAGTGATTTTTTTGCTAAAGATAGAAAACTTCCTAAGCTTCAAAAAGGAGATTTTCTTGCTATAATGAGTGCTGGAGCTTATGGATTTGTTATGAGTTCAAATTATAATTCAAGACCTCGCGTTCCTGAAGTTTTAGTAGATGGTGACGCTTATTATATAATAAGAAGAAGAGAAACTATAGAAGATCTTTTAGCTCTTGAATCCATTCCTGCAAAATATCTCTAATTCATGGTTATTATTCCCAAGGAATTTGATATAGAAACCTATAATTATGAACTTCCAGAAGATCTTATTGCTTATTATCCTTCTAAAGAGCGCACCGAATCGAAACTTTTAGTAATTGATAGAAAAAAAGAAGAATTTTATTTTCACGAAAAATTTTCAGAAATAGAAAATTACTTAAAAGAAGGAGACCTTTTGATTTTAAATAATACAAAAGTTTTCCCTGCAAGGATTAAAGGAAAAAAAGCAACAGGTGGAGAAGTAGAATTACTTTTGTTTCAAAAACCAGAGGGTTTTGTCTTTACAACCCCAGCTTTGATAAAGGGAAAGAGAATTAAAAAAGGGCAAGAATTCAAAGTAAATGATGCTATAAAAATTAAAGTATTGGAAAAATATGAAGGAGGTAAATTTTTAGTAGAGCTTAAAAGCAAAGAATATAAGCTTGAAGAGCTTATTTATAAGTATGGGAAAGCACCTTTACCACCATATATAAAAAGAGAACCAGAAGATATAGATTTAGAAAGATATCAAACTGTATATGCTGAAAAAGAAGGTTCTATTGCAGCACCAACTGCTGGATTCCATTTTGATGAAATTTTACTTACTAAGTTAAAGGAAAAGGGTGTTATTATAAAATATATTACTCTTCATATAGGTTACGGAACATTTGCTCCTATTAAGGTAAAAGATATAAGGAAACATAAAATAGAGCCTGAATATATTGAAGTAGATGAAGAGGTTATTTCTGAAATAAAGTTAGCTCAGGCTGAAAAAAGAAGAATTATTGCGGTAGGAACAACAGTAGTGAGAACCCTTGAGTTTATTGCAAGAAAAGGATTTATTCCTTATAAAGGGCTTTGTGATCTTTATATTTATCCAGGGTTTAATTTTCAAGTAGTTTCAGCGATGATTACCAATTTTCATCTCCCTAAATCTTCTCTTCTTCTTTTAGTTTGTGCTTTTGCTGGAAGATCCTTAATTTTTAAAGCCTATGAAGAAGCTATTAAAAGAAAATATCGATTTTATTCTTATGGAGACGCAACTTTTATAATATAGGTCTGAGATTTTATATTGTAAGCTTTTAAAATTATGATATAGTTATATAAAAATTTATCGGGGATGGCGTCCCCCGTTAATCGCCTCTAAATCTTCTAGAGGCTGATGACGCCTACCTCCTTAAAAGTTTGTTTTTTAAAGGAGGTAGGCGATGGATCAACTTTGGTATCAAGCAACTCTCTGGTTTTTCTTAGCCTTTATCGCAAGTTTTATTTCTTTTAGATTAGTCATTTCGGCTGCTTTAATAGAGCTTATTGTAGGGGTAATAGCAGGAAATACTATACATCCTGAGATACCACCTTGGATTAATTTTTTAGCAAGCTTTGGAGCAGTAATTTTAACTTTTCTTGCTGGAGCAGAATTAGAAACAGAGATTATCAAAAACTATTGGAAAGAAGCAACGATTTTAGGGCTTGTTGGTTTTTTTGCTCCTTTCTTGGGAGCTTGGGTGATTAGTCAGTTTTTGCTTGGATGGGATATAAAACAAGCTCAACTTGCAGGTATAGCCCTTTCTACTACCTCAGTAGCGGTAGTCTATGCTGTTATGATTGAAACAGGGCTTAATGAAAAACCTCTTGGGAAACTTATTTTAGCTGCTTGTTTTGTAAACGACCTTGGAACAGTTATTGCTTTAGGTTTAATTTTTACTAAATTAGGGATTATCTTCTGGCTTTTTGTAGTTATAACTTTGGTTGTGCTTTTTATTCTTCCTTTTATTACTAAAAAGTATTTTGCTTATGTAAAAAACCATCCCAGCGAACCTGAGGTTAAGTTTATCTTTGTAGTCTTGTGTGCTTTAGGATTTCTTGCGAGTAAAGCAGGAAGTGAGGCAGTGTTACCAGCTTATTTAGTAGGAGCAGTACTTGCTAATCTATTTCTAAAAAACAGAGAACTGGTAAAAAGAATGCGAGCTTCTACGATTGCTCTTTTAACCCCATTTTATTTTTTAAAGGCTGGGTGTTTGGTAGACTTAAAAGCTGTTTGGGGAGGGTTAGGGGTTCTTACTGTTCTCTTTTTGGCTAAGGTTATCTCTAAGTTTTTAGGACTTTATCCTACAGGAATATTTTTTAAGTTCCCCTTTAGGTTAAATATGTATAACACTCTTCTTATGAGTACAGGGCTTACTTTTGGAACCATTTCAGCTCTTTATGGTTTGAGAAATGGTATTATAGACAAAAATCAGTATTCTTTACTTGTGGTAGTGGTTATTCTTTCTGCCATCATTCCTACTCTTATTGCCCAAAAAATTTTCTATCCAAGAAAAAAAGAAATAGACATGGATTTTAAAAACAAATAATAGGAGGAGGCTATGTTTAAAAAAATCCTTATAGGATATGATGGTTTTGAAGGTTCTTTGTTAGCATTAGAAAAGGGATTAGATTTAGCTGAAACTCTTGGAGCTGAGGTTTTGGTTCTTTCAGTTGCAGGAATTCCGGATTACGCAGAAACTATCTCAGAAATAGAAGAAGCAAAAGAACAAGCTTTAAAATATTATGGAGAAATACTCAAAGATGTTGAAAGAATTTCTAAGAATAAAAACATAAATGTAAAAACCATGATAAAATACGGTAAACCAGCAGAGGTTATTGTAGAGGTAGCTGAAGAAAACGGAGTTGATTTAATCATTCTTGGACCAAGTAAATATTCTTATATAAGAAGAAGAATTTTAGGAAGTACAGCAGATAAAGTAGTTGAAAAAGCAAGTTGTTCAGTTTTAATAATGAAATAGACTTAAGGAGGATTCGAAAATAACTTACAAATCTCCTTTTTATTTTGTAATTTTACTTGGTCTTGTTAGTCTTTTTTCTGATATGACCTATGAAGGAGCAAGAAGTATTACTGGTCCTTATCTTTTTTACTTAGGTGCAGGGGCTGCAGTAGTTGGATTTGCTTCAGGTTTTGGAGAATTTATAGGTTATGGTCTAAGACTTTTTTCTGGCTGGCTTGCAGATAAAACCAAGAAATATTGGGGTTTGATGTTTATAGGATATGCTTTAAACCTTCTTTCAGTTCCTGCGCTTGCTTTGGTTAACTCATGGGGACTTGCTGTGCTATTAATTATTTTAGAAAGAACTGGAAAAGCTTTAAGAACTCCTGCAAGAGATACGCTTCTTTCCTATGCTACTTTTAAAATGGGAAGAGGATTAGGTTTTGGAATACATGAGGCTATGGACCAAATAGGTGCTTTTGTAGGTCCTCTAATCGTTGCTTTAGTTTTTTATCTAAAAATGGGATATAAACCTGCTTTTTTAGTTCTATTAATTCCTGCTCTTATAGCCCTTTCACTTCTTACTTTTGCTAGAATAATTTATCCAGCTCCTCAAAAGTTTGAAAAAGGTTTCTTAGAGTTAGAAACTAAAGGGTTTTCTAAATCCTTTTGGTGGTATCTTTTAGGAATGTGCCTTGTAGGAGCAGGTTTTGTAGATTTCCCTCTTATAGGATATCATTTAGAAAAGACTTCTATTCTTTCCAAAGATTGGATCCCAATTCTTTATGCCTTAGCTATGGGAGTTGATGCTTTCTCAGCAATTTTCTTAGGTCTTCTTTTTGACAAAATAGGGCTTAAAGCGGTAATTCTTGCTATTATTCTTTCCTTGGGTGCTATTCCACTAACTTTTTTAGGAGGAATTATTTTAATTTTCTTAGGGATGATTTTGTGGGGTATAGGGCTTGGAGCTCAAGAATCTATTATGAGAGCTGTTATTGCTCAGCTTGTACCTATAGAAAAAAGAGGCGTTGGCTACGGTATTTTTAATACCTTTTTTGGACTTTTTTGGTTTGTAGGAAGCTTTCTCTTAGGTTTTCTTTATGATTTTTCTATCTTAGCTTTAGTTGCTCTTTCAGTCACTTTTCAAGTTTTATCCATCCCCTTCATCCTAAAAGTAGCCAAAACAGCCTAAATAAACAGTTCTCTTGACAAGATAAAGAGATAATATTACTTTAAATTTTTTAGAAAATAAAAAAACTTTCAGGAGGAGGTTAAAAATGGCAGTTTGGAAGTGTAATTCCTGTGGAGCAACAAAAGAAAGTAGATGCAAACCCAAAAAATGTTCTCAATGTGGAGCTGAAGGAAGTATGGTTAAAGAGGAAGCTAAAGAGGATACACCCAAGAAAGGTGCTAAAAGAAAGAAGAGTTAAAAATATTTATGCTTGTTGGTACCTGGAATATAAACTCAATCAAAATAAGAAAAGAACATGTTGAAAAATTACTCTCAGAAAAATCTATTGATATTTTAGCCCTTCAAGAAACAAAGGTAAAAACAGAAGAATTTCCCACTTTTATTTTTAAAAAATTAGGATATGAAGTTTATCATCAGGGAGGAAAAGGAAGAAATGGAGTAGCAATACTTTCTAAATTTAAGGCTGAAGAAATTATAACAGGATTTAAGGGATTAAAAGAAGAAGATCAATTTCCAGATGTTAAGGAAAGAATAATTGGGGTGAAATTTTCATCTCCAAATATAAAAGAATATTGGGTATTTTCTGTCTATATACCTAATGGAAGCCCAGTTAATTCCGATTACTACTTTTATAAGCTTCAATTTTTGTGGAAATTTAGAGAATTTTTAGAAGCAAATTTTTCTGTAAATCATCCTCTTATTATTATGGGAGATTTTAATGTAGCACCAGAAGAAATAGATGTATATGACCCTGAGATATTAAGAGAAAATATCTGCTTTACAGAGAGAGAAAGAAAGGCTTTCAAAGCATTTCTTGGTTTTGGATTAGTAGATGCCTTGAGATTAAAATATCCGGAAAAAAGCGGGATTTTTACCTGGTGGGATTATCAATTTTCAGCTTTTAATAAAAATCAAGGAATGAGACTTGATCATATTTTAATCACATCAGTTTTAATTGATAAATTAGAAAATATATGGGTAGAAAAAACTCCAAGGAGTTGGAAAAAGCCTTCTGACCATGCCCCAGTTTTAGCTGAGTTTAAGATATAAAATTATAGGGTTTCCCAATTTAAGCAGTTTGGACAAACCCAAGTAACTCCTGTTCTGGTAAAAAGTCTTTGATGTTCTATAAAACATCTTTGACATATCGTAAATTCACAATGAGTGCATATATAACAGAGTGGACTTTCCTCTCCACAAAAATCACAAATACCAGGAGCAAGCTTTTTCTTTTTTGTTTTTTCTTTAACTAAAGGAATATCACACTTGTCTTCTTTTTTCATTCTAAGTGCTTTTAAGATTAAATTTTTGAACCTGCTTTTATTTTCAAATAACTATCAATTTTTACTGTTTTTCTTTCTTTAAATTCCTGCTGTTTTCCTAAATTCCAGTTTTGAATAGGTCTAAAATATCCAACTACTCTTGAATAAATTTCACAGGGAATAGCTTTAATTTTTTTAGTTTCCTCTTTCACTTTCTTCATTTTTACCCCCCTCTATTTTTAAGAAATTTTATAGGCTTTTTCTGGCAATTTAGTTAATAAAGAGACCGGAACTTCTATCTCAATTCCAAACTTTTCTATTTCCTCATCCTTATGAGGATAAGGGCAAAATTCGTGTTTTCCAGGAAGATATCCATGGATAGGGCATACAGAAAAGGTAGGTGTGATTGAGAAATAGGGTAGTCTAAAATTTTCAACTATAGTTCTTACCAAATCTTTCACAATTTTTCTATCTGCTATTTCTTCTCCCACGAAAAGATGAACTACTGTGCCACCTGTGAAAAGAATCTGCAAATCGTCTTGATGGGTAAGAATTTCGAATATATCATCCGTATAATTTACAGGTAAATGACAAGAATTAGTATAATAGGGAGCAGAATCAGTACCAGCTGTTTTTATTCTTGGAAACTTCTTCTTATCTATTTTAGCAAGTCTAAATGCTGTATTGTGTAAGCAAACTAATCCTTCTCCTCCCAAAAAGTTCTGAACTAAATCCCCTTCAACATCTACCTCAAAATCATAAACATATTCTGGAACTTCTACTCTTTTGATTGATTTTATAGGATCCCAATAAAGATCACCTTCAATTAAAATTTTTAAGTTTTCTAAAAGTGGATCTTCTATTCTCTTATCTAATTTTTCTATTACTTCTCTCAAGTAATCTAAAGAAATACTATTTTTTCTAACACACCTGTCAAAAGTTCCTTGCCAAATTCCTAAATCCTCTAATTCCTCTTTTTTCAAGCCAGCAATTTTAATCAATCTTTTTAAGTTTTGAATAATTTGAGGAATTTTCTCTCTTCCAGAATTTTTGACTTTTCCTTTAAATTCTTTATCTAATACTAACTGGTAAAACTTTTGCAAATTTTCAAGCCCAGTAATTTCTAAAATAAAATTTCTTTTCCAATTTTTATGAGTTTTGTCTTTTTTATCCTCTTTTATTTTTGCTAAAATTCCTAATTTCAAAAGTAAAAGATTTAGCCCGTCTTTTAATTCTTTTGAATTAGTATAAAGCCTTATTTTGTAATCCCTTTTTTCTGGTTTAATATATTCACTTCCATCTCCCATAAAGAAACCCTTCAGAAGACCAGCTACAAAATCTTTAGAAGAAAAATAAGCAAATGAAGGGACTGATTTTTGCCAGCTCTTCCCTTTAAGTTTTAAGATCTCTCTAATAAAAAGAGTAGGTAATAAAGGTAAAGTAAGTACAAAGAGAGGTTTCCTTCGTCCTCCTCTTTCTTTTGAAGTAACTTTAAGGCTAAGAGATCCAAAAACCTTTTCAGCACTTAAAGTTACTTCTCTAATAAAATCTTGATTTGTATTAACAATTTTAATACAATCTTTACCAATCCAGCCCTCAGCTAAAATTGCGCCTAAAAGAAAGCCAAAATCTTTATTAATAGGTATCAGAGGCTTTATTGGAAAAGTATTTTTGCTATTTCTATAAAATATCTCAGAATTTTTCAGAACTTCTCTTTCTATAGGAATATTCAAATCGTAGATCAGTCTTAAAGGAATTACTTTTTTCTTTCGCCATTGATACTTAACATCTTTAAATGTAAACTGGTAATATTCTCTAATCCAGCTTCTAACTCTTTCATCAACTAAAAGTTTTTCAATAAAATCAGAAGTGGTTTTTAAATATAAACTTTCTCTAATTTGGGGGAATTTTTTAAATTCTTCAATTAAATTAAATTCTTGATAAAAATCTTCCATCTCAATTCTTTTAGGAATTGCAATCACATCTCCCTTCTTTAAGGTCTCAACCTTTACTTTTTTGGGAAGACCATCTTCCCCAAGGGTGAAAACGCTATGATATTTTGTTACTTTCACTTTTCTTCCAGAAACTGTTTCAATTTCATACATAGAATCTCCAGGATGTCTTATTAAAGCAGTAACTGGATATCTTTTTATTTTCAGATCCTTTAATGAAAAACCATAAGTATAAAGTTCTCCTTCTTTTAAAGGCAGTATTTCACTTCTCCCAACAACCAAAACTCTATCCTTATATTTTTCCATATACTCATCAATCAAAGGACCAATTTCTTTTAATTTTGGATCACTTTGAGAAATTAAAACCTTTTCATCTGGTGCCAAACTGCTTTCAGCTGGCGTCGCTTCAAGGTTATAAAGATTTCCTGTTTCTTGTTGAAAATCTGCAAGTTTATCTCTCATAAATTTTAATACCTTTATAGCAAACTGTTTTGCACTCTCATCATAGATTGGTTTACCTAAAAAGTTAAGACACATTTCATTCATTCCAACAACTCCAATAGTAGAAAAATGGTTTGCCCAGTATTGTCCTCTTGCTTGTTTAACACTTTCTAAATAAAATTTTGAGTAAGGATAGAGCCCCTTCTCAGTAAAATCTTCTATTACTTTTCTTTTAATTTCTAAAGAAATTTTAGCTAAATTCATTAAAGATTCTAATCTTTCAAAGAATTCTTCCTCACAAGTAGAAAGATAACCAATCCTTGGAAGATTAATGGTAACCACACCTATTGAACCTGTAAGGGGTGCTGCTCCGAACAATCCACCACCTCTTTTTCTTAATTCTCTTTGATCCAGACGAAGCCTGCAACAATTGAACGAAATTTGCCCTAAAGAATGAACGAAGAGATGATTTTTTTCAAGTTCAATGTCATAAAATTCTTTTAATTCTTCATATCTTCGAATTTTTATTTCTTTTATTCTCACTAAATAGATATCACTATTTTTAATCTTTAAACTTTCCTCAGTATGGGCATTATATTTTTCTTTCACTTCTGCTTTTGAATGTTGTAGATAAATTCCTTGGCTTTTCTCTCTTACTTTATAAGTCACTGGTCTTCCCACAAGAGAAAAAAGCAAAATTAAATCTCGAGACAACTCTAAATCATTCAAATGAATTTCTTTCCTTCTTTCGTAGTCATCACCTCTGAAATAGAACTCAAGAAAACTTTCAATGACACTTTTCGGACTATTAAATAAAATTTGAGGCAATCTTCCATATTTCCTGAAACCTGCTCTGTAAAGCTTTCTTGCTATCTCGGCATTATACACATAGAGGTAGTAAGTATTATATCGTGGATCCTGCTTCTCATAAGTAGGGAGATTAAACACTTTTCTAATTAAACATTTAATCTCTTCTAAATTTTTCTGGTCTCCAGTTTTGAAAGTAAATTGCATCCCTCTTGGTTCGTCAAAATGAGTAGATCTTTTTCTACTTTCGAATAAATAATTCCCGTCTACTACAAAATAGCCTAAGATTTTAGCTAAATCCTCATCCAACACAAGATCCTCAATTTTTTGATACTCCTTGGAGAAAATACTTTCATCTGCTCGTTTAAGGGTTAAAAGATAATCTCCCTTTTGAAGATCTTTTGCAAATTTCATTTTGATTCCTTCTGGTGTATAAACTGGAACAGGATGCTTAAAAGAAAAGAGAGAAAATTTTCCATCTTCTGTAATAACTTCCACAGCTTTGTCATCTTTAATTTTTAAAAATCTTTTTACTGGAACCCATTCTAATTTTAAAGTTTGGGGATTTAAAGATAAAACTTCCAAATTTCCTTCTTTTTTGCATTCTGCCCATCCCTCTTCATCAAATTCACCATCTTTGTAACTTTCAGCTACTTCTTTAATTGAAAGTCTTTTTATTTTCTTTGAATTTCTAATTAAAATTTCTTCGTTTGCTTCCAAACACATACTCCTTGCATCTTCTGGATCCATATCTGAATTGACAAAGTTTGCAAAATAAGGTATTCCATACTTTCTTGTCATCTCCCAAAGAGGTTCATACTCCGGATTATCCCAATCAAAATCTTTCGTTATGTTATAAGTAGGTATGGGGAAGGTAAAAATTCTTCCCTTAGCATCTCCTTCCATCATCAGTTCGCAAAAAGCTCTATTTATCATAGACATCTCTTTATGAAATTCTTCATATACTTCATCCTTAGGTTTACCTCCTAAAATTACATTGGTATTTGCAAAAAGTTTTGAAGGCTTTAAATCAAAAGTAAGATTGGTAAAAGGCACTTGAAATCCTGTTCTTGTTGGCACATTCATATTGAACAAAAATTCTTGCATACATTGCTTTACATCCTCATAACTCAACTTGTCATATCTTACAAATGGAGCCAAAAGTGTATCAAAGTTAGAAAAAGCTTGTGCACCTGCGCAATTTCCACACCACAAAGCTTTTTCATTTCTTCTTACATAAAGAGTATGGTTTGGCACCTCTAAACAAAAAACCTTTCCTGAATATTTTATTTTTTTGATGCCTGGGTTTGAAGAAACTTTAGTAAATTTATCTTTCCATATAGGAAGAAAATGGTTTCTATAATCAAAATTCTGAGCAGAAACAAATTTAAATGAATTTTCACCTTTTTCTTTAACAAGCATTCGATGCCCTGGAGTAACCAAAAGATCAACCTCATCTCCTTTAAAATGATAAAGCTCACCGTCAAAATCATACTCGTAAAACCTATAAGGTTCTTGAAGCTCAATTTCATTAGTCTCTGGATTTAAAGTAAAAACCTTCTCACCTGGTTTTACTTCATAAAAATATTTCCAACCATTTTCAGTAAGAACTTGGGTGTCTTCGCTATAACATTCACCTTGTAATGTATACATAAAGTTTACTATTTGACCTAATGCTGCCCTAAAATGTTTAGGGGGTTTGCTTTCTACCTTTCCAGAAACCCCACCAAAACCTTTTAATAACAAATCATAAAGATCCCATCCACAACAGTAAGCTCCAAGAATTCCAAGATCATGTATATGAAAATCTCCTTCTTTATGAGCCCTTGCAACATCCTCTGGATAAAGCTTCTCTAACCAATAACGAGCAATAATAGAAGAAGACACATGAAAGTTAAGTCCTTGAAGACTGAATCCCATGTTAGAATTTTCTTTTACTCTCCAATCTTCTTCACCCAAATATTCTTCAATTAAATTTGTTCCATCAACTAAAGCCTTTCCAATTTCTCTTGCTTGACGCCTTTTTTCACGATAAAGGATATAAGCTTTAGCAACTTCATGAAAACCCATTTCCATTAAAGTTTTTTCAACTACATCTTGAATGGTTTCTACATGAGGAATGTCTCCCTTCTTAAAATACTGCCTATAAAGATAAAGAGCCACAGCATCAGCAACTCTTTCAGCATCAGCTTTAGTGCCTATATTAGTAGCCTTCATAGCTTTATAAATAGCATTGATAATTCTAAACCTTGAAAAGGGAACCACTTTACCACTTCTTTTTCTAACTAATGGCTCCATATTACCTCCATTTTAATACAATATTTTGTGGTACTTTTAAATTTTTGCTACAAAATATTGTATCAGATTTTTAAAATATGTCAAAAATTAATTTTGGCAAATAATCGGATTAATTATAATTTTTTAAAATTTTATTTTAAGTTATTTTTGAGCTATTTATAATTTTTTGTTTTTTTATTAAAGTTTACTTAGAGCTATAAAGATTTTTAATTGGGTAGATTTTTTAAAAATACTTGTAAAAAATAAAAAAATGGTTTAACTTTTCAAAAGCTATGTTTGAAAGTTTAAGTGATAGATTAGAGTCAGTTTTTAAAAAATTTAGAGAAAAAGGGAAACTTGATTCTGATGATATAAAAAAAGGATTAAGAGAGGTTCGTTTAGCTTTATTAGAAGCAGATGTAAATTATAAAGTAGTTAAAGATTTTATAAGCCGTGTTGAAAATAGAGCTCTTTCTTCTGAGGTAATTGAAAGCTTAACTCCTTTTCAGCAAATAATAAAAATAGTCTATGAAGAGCTTGTAAAAACTTTAGGGGGAGAAGCAAAAGGATTAGATCTTGGAGGTGTTAAACCAGCCAAAATTCTTTTAGCCGGACTTCAAGGTTCTGGTAAAACTACAACTGCAGCTAAACTTGCAAAATTTTTAAAAAAGAAGGGTCATCATCCTTTACTTGTTTCTGCCGATATTTATCGTCCTGCAGCAATTGAGCAGTTGAAAATTCTTGCTCAAAAAGTTGAAGTCCCCTTTTATGAACCAAAGTCTAACGAAAAACCTTTAGAGATAGTTAAAAATGCTATAGAAATGGCTAAAGAAAATGGAAGAGACATTGTTATTATTGATACTGCAGGAAGACTTCATATTGATGAAGATTTAATGCAAGAGCTTATAGAACTGAAAAAGACTTTTAATCCTTCAGAAGTTTTACTTGTTGCTGATGCAATGATGGGACAAGATTCGGTAAATGTAGCTAAAATCTTTAATGAAAGGGTAGGGTTAACAGGTATAATTCTTACCAAAATAGAAGGAGATGCCAGAGGAGGTGCAGCTCTTTCTATAAAAGAGGTTACAGGATGTCCTATCAAATTCTTAGGAACTGGAGAAAAACTTGATGCCTTTGAGGTATTTTATCCAGAAAGACTTGCAGGAAGAATCCTTGGAATGGGAGATATACTTACTCTTATAGAAAAAGCTCAAGAAGCCTTTGATTTAAAGAAGGCTAAAGAATTAGAAAGAAAAATAAAAAAATTAGAGTTTGATCTGGAAGATTTGAGGGAACAACTTCGACAAATGAGAAAGCTTGGTTCAGTGAAAGATTTACTTGAGTTTTTACCTGGTATAGGGAGAAAATTAAATGAGATAGAATTTGATGAAAAAGAGCTTATAAAAATGGAAGCTATTATAAATTCTATGACTAAAGAAGAAAGAAGAAATCCGAGAATTATAAATGCAAGTAGAAAAAGAAGAATAGCTAAAGGAAGTGGTACTACAGTACAAGATGTGAATAAACTTTTGAGAAGTTATGAAGAAATGTTAAAATTGCTTAAGCAAATGAGAGCTCCTGGTAGATTTCAAAGCATGATAAGAAGACTTATAGGAATGTAATTAAAGATTGCCAAAAATAAAAGAGATGTTAAAATAGAAAAACTTCTAAAATTATATTTAAGGAGGGAAAGATAAGTGCCTGTAAGAATTAGATTAATGAGATTTGGCAGAAAGAAAAGACCCTTTTACAGAGTTGTTGCTGCTGATTCTCGTGCACCAAGAGATGGTAAATTTTTAGATATTTTAGGTTACTATGACCCTTTAAAAGAACCTTTTGAATTTAAAATAGATGAAGAGAAAGTAAAAAAATGGCTTGAAAGAGGGGCTGAGCCTACAGAAACAGTAAGAGCCCTTTTAAAAAGGATAGGGATAAAAGTGGATAAGAAAGCCTAAACAAGAGAGCTGAAAAAGGGGGTCAGGAATGAGTAAACTTAAAGACTTAGTGGAGCATATTGCTAAGGTACTGGTGGATAATCCAGATGCTGTACAAATTAATGAAATAGAAGGAGAACAGACATCTGTAATTGAATTAAAGGTAGCAAAAGAAGATCTTGGAAAGATTATTGGAAAAGAAGGAAGAACAGCAAAGGCAATTAGAACTATTCTTGGAGCTGCCTCAAGTAAGCTTCGTAAAAGGGTAGTGTTAGAAATTATTGAATAGTGTTAATACCTGTTGCTAAAGTATTATCTACTCACGGATTAAAAGGAGAGTTAAAAATCTCTCCTTTACTTTCTTATTCAGAAATTTTCTTCAAAATAAAAAAATTTTATCTTCATAAAAATAAAGAAAGCCCTTTAGAAATAGAGAAAATAAGAAAAGGACCGGGTTATAATATCTATCTTGTTAAATTTAAAAATGTAGATTTTGAAGAAGCTCAAACATTAATAAAAAAAATACTCTATATTGATCCTGAAGAACTTCCGGCTTTAGAAGATGACGAATTTTATTATTATCAAATTATTGATTTTGAAGTAAAAGATATTAATAATTTTTCTTGGGGGAAAGTTAAAGAGATAATGCCTATGGGAGAATATGAACTTATCTTAGTTAAAAATGAAAAGGGGGAAGAATTTTATATTCCTTTGGTAGAAGAATATGTAGAAGAGGTGGATTTTAATTCTAAAATTATTCGAGTAAAAGATATAAAAGATCTGGTTGAGAGTCAAAAGATTTAACATTTGTATCTTATGCAATGCAAATAGATGTAATAACGATCTTTCCTGAATATTTTGAATCACCTTTAAAAATTGGTCTTCTTGGTAAGGCTTTAAAAAAGGGGATTATAAAAATAAATCTATATAACCTTCGAGATTTTACTGAAGATAAACATAAGGTAGTTGATGACGAACCATTTGGCGGTGGAGAGGGGATGGTTTTTAAACCTGAGCCTCTTTATAAAGCAATTTCTCATATTAAAAATTTAGACCCCTCAGCTTGGATAATATATCTTTCTCCACAAGGAGAAGTTTTAAACCAAAAAATAGCTGAAAGGCTTTCTAAAAAGGAACATCTTGTTCTTATATGTGGAAGATATGAGGGAATTGATGAAAGGATAAGGGCCAATTTTATTGATGAAGAGATTTCTATAGGTGATTATGTAGTTTTTGGAGGAGAAGTAGCAAGTTTGGTTCTCATAGAAACTTTAGCAAGACTTATTCCCGGAGTTGTTGGCAAAAAAGATTCAGTTGAAAAAGAATCTTTTTCAACTGGGCTTTTAAAATATCCCTGTTATACTCGCCCAAGAAATTTTATGGGGTATGAAGTTCCAGAAATTCTTTTAAGTGGAAATCATGCCGAAATAGAAAGATATAGAAGAAAACTCTCCTTAGAGATAACTCTTAAAAGAAAACCCTATTTATTTAAATCAGCAGAGCTTACAGAGGAAGATAGAAAATTTTTAGCAGAACTATTAAAATCTCAACGCCTTTATATTTTTTTAGTTCATTATCCAGTTTTTAATAAAAAAGGGGAAAAGATAGCTTCAGCTATAACTAATCTTGACCTTCACGACTTATCGAGACTTGCAAGGACTTACGGAGTAAAAGGTGTTTTTATTATTCAGCCCTTAGAAGATCAAAGAAAATTGGCAGAAGAATTAATTGAATATTGGCTAAATAAAAAGGGAGCTCAATATAATCCTTTAAGAAAATCAGCTATAGAGCTTGTAAAATTATTTGAAACTTTAGATTCAGCTATTTCAGAAGTAGAAAAAATAGAAGGTGAAAAACCGGTACTTTTAGGGACAGATGCCTCTCCTAAAAGAAAGTATATAAGCTGTGAAGAGGTAAGAAAGATTTTATGGGAAAAACCTGTGGTGTTAGTTTTAGGAACAGCTTGGGGTCTTTGTGATGAGGTGCTTGATAGATGTGATTACTTTTTAGAGCCTATTTGGGGAAGACTTGATCCTTATAATCACCTTTCAGTCCGCTCTGCAGCCTCTATTTTTATAGACAGAATTCTTGGTATTTACAGTTTTTATAAAAAAATCTAAGTTGAAATATTTTAAAATTTTTAAAAAGTATTAATTTATAAAATATACAACTTATCTCACTTACGAAGTGCAAAAGGAGGGTTTATGTCTTATAAGATAGAAATTAAAATAACAGGGATGAGTTGTGAGCATTGTGTAAAAAGAGTAAAAGAAGCTTTATCAAAAATTGAAGGGGTAAAGGAGGTATCTGTAGATTTATATTCAGCAAAGGGATACATAATTAGTGAAAAAGAAATACCCCCTTAGTCTTATAAAGGAGGTTTTGGAAAGGGAAGGATATGGAATTAAAGAATAGAACCTTGATTACTGGTAAAGTTATAGCCCTTTCTATAAGTAGAGAAAAGGGTGTTTCTAAGGAGAATGTTCCCGAAGTAAAGGTAATAGAAGATTTTGGTATAGAGAATGATGCCCATGCTGGAACCTGGCATAGACAGGTAAGCTTTCTTGATCTCAAAACTATTGAAAAGATGAAAAAAACTTATTGGAAGGGAGATTGCCTTTGGTGAGCTTGCTGAAAACATAACTACCGATGCAGACCTAAGCTCAGTTGAGGTGGGGGATCTAATTTTCGTAGGAGAATGTCTATTCGAGGTTACTCAGATTGGTAAAAAATGCCACCATGGATGTGCTATATTCCAAAAGGTTGGCAGTGTGAAATGCGAACCCATGGTGTCTTTACAAGGGTTTTAAGGGGTGGTATTTTACGCATTGGAGACCCTCTCAAAATAATCAAAAAAACTTGATTTGGAACATGTATTATCAGAGGGGAAATCAGTTGATCAGAAATAGCTACGGATTTTTAAAAATTAGAACTGCGAGGAGCAGATAAATCTTGATTAAAGAATAGTTAAGGAGCTTATATGGAAAATAAAGAATATAAAAAATCTTTTATAGTAACAGGGTTAACCTGTATAAATTGTGTTCGAAGAGTAGAAAAAGCTTTAAAAAATATAGAGGGGGTTAAGTTTGCTTCGGTAAATTTAGCTACCTCAACTGGATTTATAATTTCAGAAAGAGAAATTACTTTTAAGGAGATTGAAGAAGCTGTTAAGTCTGCAGGTTATGGAGTTTCAGAAGAAAAATTAGAGGATATAGAAAAAAAGCGGTATTTACAAAATAAAAAGAACTTAATCATTGCTTGGTTTTTTACAGGTCCTTTAATCATTTTAATGAGTTTACATATGTTTTCTCATCATAAAATTCCTTACTTTTCCTTTTTAGAGGCTTTCTTAGGTGGTGCAGTTATTTTTTATGCAGGGAAAAGTACTTTAAGAAGTGCTTACATAGCTCTTAGTCATAAACATTCCAATATGGATGTTCTTGTGTCTATAGGAGCTTTTGTATCTTGGCTAACTTCAATTTTAGAGATCCTAAGATTTCCTATAATGTCTTTTGGTGCTTTAGGTGCCATGATAATGGCATTTCATGTTACAGGAAGGTTTATTGAAACCTACATTCGGGATAGAGCTGCTAAAGAATTAAAGGATCTTCTAAAATTACAAGCTAAAGAAGTAAGAATTTTAGAGGGGGGAAGTGAAATATATGTTCCTATTAAAGCAGTTAAAAAGGATTCTATAGCGGTAGTTAAACCTGGAGAAAAAATTCCTATTGATGGAATTATAATTGAGGGTAAATCTCTTATAGATGAATCCACAATTACTGGAGAACCTATTCCTGTTTTAAAGAAAGAAGGAGATGAAGTTATAGGTGGAGCTTTTAATTTATCAGGACCTTTAAAGATAAAAATTACTCAGGTAGGAGAAGATACTTATCTTTCAAAAATGATCAAATTAATTTTGGAAGCTCAGGGGACAAAAGTTCCTATCCAAGCTTTTGCAGATAAAATTACTAATATATTTGTGCCTTTAGTGATAATTTTATCTATTTTGTCTGCAACCTTTTGGTATTTTAATTTTTATAAACTTTATCCTTATTTAGAAAAAATTAAAAATTTTTTACCATGGATAATCTTAACTCATAATTCCTTATCCTTTTCTGTTTTTGTTTCTATTTCTACTTTAATTATTGTGTGTCCTTGTGCACTTGGATTAGCAACCCCTATGGCACTTATAAAAGCTACTGGATTGGCAGGAAAAAAGGGGCTTTTGATAAAAAATGCAGAAGTTATTCAAACCTCAAAAGAACTTAAAGTAATTCTTACTGACAAAACAGGAACATTAACAGAAGGGAATCCAAAGGTAGTTGAGCACAATTTAAGTGAAGAACTTCTTAAAATAGTTGCAAGCATTGAAAAAAATTCTCATCATCCTTTAGCTAATGCAATAAGTAAACTCACAGAAAATTATTTAGAAATAGAAAAAATAGAAGAAATTGCAGGAGAGGGGATAAAAGGGGTTTACAAAGGTAAAGAATATTTCATTGGGAAACCAAAAGATGATAAAATTTATGAATCCCTTTTAAAAGATGGAAAGATAATTATAGAAGTAAGAGAAAATAATAAGATTTTAGGTTATTTAGCTATAGAAGACCCTATAAGAGAAGATTCTTATAAAGCTATTCAAAAATTAAAATTTCTGGGAATAAAAATAGTTATGGTAACAGGAGATAATTATGAAACTGCAAATTTTGTTGCCAAAAAACTTGGTATAGAGGAGGTCTTTGCTCGCATAAAACCTGATGAAAAGCTTAATATAGTTAGAAAATATCAAGGTTTAGAGAATAAAGTAGCTTTCATAGGTGATGGAATAAATGATGCGCCAGCTTTAAAAGGAGCAGATATAGGGATAGCTATAGGTTCAGGAACAGATCTTGCTATAGAAAGTGCAGATATAATAATTATTAAAGGAGGGATTTCAAAAGTGGTTGATATGGTTATTCTTTCTCAAAAAACCTTCTCTATAATAAAACAAAATTTATTTTGGGCATTTTTTTATAATTTAATAGCTATACCCATTGCTATGATGGGATTTTTAAACCCGCTCATAGCTGAGATAGCTATGATTTTTAGTTCTATAAATGTTACTTTAAATTCTTTAAGAATAAAGGTTCTTTAAGAATAAAAATGGCATGTTATAGTTTAAAAAGTGCGAACTTAAAATTATTGAAATAGCAGGAGGGAAAAATGAGGAAAATTAAAAAAGTTCTTATTGCTAATAGAGGGGTTCCAGCCGTAAGAATTATGAATACTTGTAGAGATAAAAGAATAAAAACAGTTGCTATTTATAGCACACCTGATAGACTTTCCTACCATGTATTTTTAGCAGATGAAGCAGTTCATATTGGAGAGGGTCCTCCTCAGGAATCTTATCTAAATATGGAAAAAATTATTAAAGCAGCTTTAGAAAGAGGTTGTGATGCTATTCATCCAGGATGGGGTTTTTTAGCAGAAAATCCAGATTTTGCAGAAATGGTTGAATCAGCTGGTCTTATTTGGGTGGGACCTCCTGCAGAGGTAATTCGTTTAATGGGAGATAAAATAAGAGCAAAAAAAATTGCTCAAAGAGCTAATATTCCAACAATTCCAGCATTATTGAAAGTAAACACAGTAGAAGATATTTTTAAATGGATGGAGGAAGAAGAAATTGAATTTCCTATAATGATTAAAGCAGCCGCAGGTGGTGGTGGGAAAGGAATGGTAAGGGTTGATAGAAAAGAGGCACTTCCTTTATCTCTTGAAAAGGCTAAATCTGAAGCCAAAAAAGCTTTCGGGGACGATACCGTTTTTGTAGAAAAATATATTCAAGGAGGAAGACATATTGAAGTTCAAATATGTGGAGATAAATATGGGAAAATAGTTCATCTTTATGAAAGAGAATGTACTATTCAGAGAAGGAATCAAAAAATTTTAGAAGAGGCTCCCTCTCCAAGCATTAATGATGATTTAAGACAAGAAATATGCTTTACTGCTATAAGGTTTATGAGAGAAATTGGCTATTCCTCTGTCGGAACAGTAGAATTTTTGTTTGATCCTAAAACTAAAAAATTTTACTTTTTAGAGGTTAACACAAGACTTCAAGTAGAACATGGAATAACAGAACTTGCAACAGGACTTGATATAGTAGGTCTTATGTTTGATATTGCAGAGGGTAAAAGACTTCCTTTTTCTCAGGAAGATATCGTTCCTAACAGACATGCTATTGAAGTAAGAATTAATGCAGAAGACCCCAAAAATTTTAATCCTTCCTTTGGAACTATTACCAGACTTGAAATTCCACAAGGACCAGGCATAAGAGTATCTTCTGGAGTTTATGAGGGAGCAGAAGTTCCACCTTATTATGATTCTCTTATAATGCTTGTCATGTCCGCAGGAGCAGATAGAAACGAAGCAATAAGAGTTATGGATAGAGCATTAAGTAGAGGATTGAGAGTGGAAGGAATTAAAACTACAGCCCCTTTGCTTTTGAGTATTATTAGACATCCAGAATTTATTAAAGGAAATTTTTCAACTAGATTTATTGAGGAACATTATGAAGAGTTGCTTTCTATGTTTAAAGAAAAAACTCCTGATGATGAAGTATTAAAAATAGCTCAATATATAGCTGAAATATCAGCTCTCGGACCCCAGAGTTGGATGTAAGAAAAGAAGGAGGTGGGGCATGAGTTATATATTTGTAAAACCAGGAATGAGCCCAAAAGAAATAGTTAAAAAAGTAAGAGAACTTCCAGGAGTATGTTTTGTTTCTGTAGGTATGAGAGATGCAGGGCAATCAGATTATAAAAATCGTTTAAGAATGTATGATCTTAAAACTTTAGCTCCTTATTATAATGAAATGGGGCTTTTTGCAGCAGAATGTCATGGTGGAGCAAGATGGCATGTTGGAATAATGAATAGGAGAGAGAGTCCCTTTGAAGAAATAGAAATTTTAAGAAAGCTTATGCCTAATGTTTTACTTCAAACACTTATTCGTGAAACTAATATGTGGGGATATCGTCCTTATCCTAAAAATATAATTGAATATGTAGTTGAAAGAGTAGATATTGATGTGTGGAGATGTTTTTCTTTTCTCAATGATGTCAGAAATATGAGAACAGTTGCAGAAGTGGTTATGAAAAGGGGTAAACTTTTTGAACCAGCAATTTCTTATACTGTTGCTCCATGGTTTGATACTAAATATTATATGAAAGTGGTAGATGAAATTGTTGCTCTTTGCGGAGGTACAGATGAAATAATCTTATGTATTAAAGATATGGCAGGTGTTGGTACAGTTACGTCTATAACAGAATTGATAGATGCTATAAAACAAAAGTATCCAGATTTAGTGATTAATTATCATAGACACATTACAGATGGACTTGCGATGCCAGTTTTACTTGCAGCAGCTAAAGCAGGAGCAAAAATCCTTGATGTAGAGGAAGATACCTTAGTAAGATTTTATGGTCATCCGCCAATCTTAGGAGTAGAAGCTTTGTTAAGAGAGCACGGAATTCCGGTCAATTTAAATAGAAAAATAGCAGAAAAGGCTGTAGAAAAAGTAAGGGAGTGGATAAGAGATTATGAATGGGCAGAATCACCTTTTAAAGGATTTGATCACATGGTAACTAAACATAAAATGCCTGGAGGGGCTTTCCCAAGTTCATTTGAACAAGCTGAAAAAGGAGGATTTTTACATTATATGCCTTATATTTTAAGAGTAATGTCTCTCTATAATCAAATTGTAAAATATTTTGATGTAACTCCAGGTTCACAAATTACTTGGGTAACCTGTTGTGGTATAGTAAATAGATACGCTAAGGAAGCTGGAGAAGAAGGGGTAAAACATGTAATAAGACTTCTTGAGAAATTTGTAGAGGAAAAAAACCAAGATTTTTCTGCTATGGAACCAGAAGAACAAGAAGAGTTATTGCAATTATTTAGAAATGCTCCTGGTGATTTTAAAAATTTAATTCTTGGACACTATGGTAGACTTCCTGTAGGCTGGCCTGATGAATGGGTTTATAAAAGCACCTTTGGAGATGAATGGCAAGAAAAAATTAAAGAAAGAAAAGAAACCTCTCCCTTAGAGGCAATTCCAGACGAAAATTTAGATATTTTAAGAAAACAACTTGAAACTGAGCTTGGAAGACCAGCTACAGAGGAAGAATTTATCCTTTATTTAATGCATCCCAAAGATGCTATTGATTTTATTAAATTTAGAGAAAAATATGGAGATGCACCGTTAGTTTTACCTACTAAGGTTTGGAGAGAAGGACTCAAAAAACCAGGAGATAAAGTAGAATTTGAATATGAAGGAAAACCTTACTGCATTGAACTTGTTTCTATAGGTGCAGAAAACGATGGGGTTATTCATGTAGTTTTAAAGGTAAATAATAAAACAAGAGTTTTTGAGGTGAAAACACCAAAAGCCAAAAAAGAAGAAATTAGAAAAGCAGTTAAACCAAATGAAATAGGAGCTCCTATTAGTGGAACTGTATGGAGAATAGGGAATCCAAAAAGAGGAACTCTTAAGCCAGGAGATATTGTGCATAAAGGTGAAGAAATTGCAAATTTAGAATCTATGAAAATGGAAAATCCTATCATTGCACCCTTTGATGCTCAAATAGTAGAAATCTGTGTTAAGCTCAATCAGAGGGTAGAAGAAGGACAACTTCTTTTTGTATTACAACCTATTGAGACCGCAAAAATTGAAGAACCTGAAGTTAGAATAGAAAACTTGCCCCATTAAAAATTTACAAAAGGAGGTATAAAGAGTGAAAATTTTTAAATTACTTATGGTTGTTATTCTATTTGTGATAATGTTTTTTTATAATGCCTTAGCAGAAGAATATGCTACAGAGGTAAAAGAAAGAACCTTAATTCTTCCTCATTGTAATAAGCCAATAGGAATTATAGCTGCTAAAAGTTTTAAATGTAAAGCTGCAGCTTGCCAAGGAGGAAAAATTGTTTTCGGGAGAGATTTTGTAATTGAAACAACTCCTCAAGCTTTGGGAGATGGTCTTGCTGATATGTTAGTTACTGCTCTTGCAAATACAGGGTGTTTTAAAGTAGTTGAGAGAGAGGTTTTAGAGGAAGTAAAACAAGAACTTGAACTAATGGGAGTTACTCCCAAACAAACTTTAAAGGCTGCAGATTTTATTATAACAGGCGCAGTAACTGCTTTGGAGTTAAATGCTTCAGGAGCAAGTGGTGGAGGATTAATTATTCCTCTTCCTTGGAAATTTGGAGGAGGGTTAAAACTTGGAAAAGCAAAAGCTCATATAGCTCTTGATATGAGAATAGTTAGAGTTAAAGATGCTGAGATACTTTCCGCTAAAACAGTAGAGGGAAAGTCAGAAAGATGGAAATTCGGAGTTGCAGCAGGGGGTCTTTTTGGAAGTACAGTAGGTGGTGGTTGGTTTGAAGCAGTTAAAAATACACCCTTAGAAGAGGCAACTAGAGACCTTATAGCTCAAGCAGTAACCTTAATTGTAAATGAATTAAAATCACAAGCTCCTAATGTAATTATTGAACAAAGAGAAATAAAAGGTGAATAGGGATATTTAAATTTTTAGAAACTTGACAAATTAAAAATTTGTCATAAAGTTAAGGTGCTTTATTAAAAACAGGAGGGAAAGTTATGTCCTCAATTTTTACTACCCAAACCCCTTGGGTAAAAAAAGAGGAAATTAAAAGAGAATGGTATATAGTTGATGCCAAAAATAAAATATTAGGAAGACTTGCTTCAAAATTAGCTTATATATTGCAAGGAAAACACCGCCCAGATTATACTCCTCATGTAGACCAAGCTGACTTTATAGTAGTAATTAATGCTGAAAAAGTAAAACTTACAGGAAAAAAGCTTGATCAAAAAATTTATTGGCGCCATTCTGGATATATGGGAGGTCTTAAATTGGAAACTGCTCGTAAACTTTTAGAAAGAAAACCAGAACAATTAATTTATTTAGCAGTAAAAAGAATGCTTCCAAGAAATAGGATGAGAAAAAAGCTTTTAAAAAAGCTTAAAATATATGCAGGAGAAAGTCATCCGCATACAGCTCAAAATCCTAAACCTTTAGAAATTTAGGGAGGTGGGCAATAAATGGAAAAAATTTATGCTACTGGAAAAAGAAAAACAGCAGTGGCAAGAATTTGGATATTCCCTGGAAATGGAGAAGTAATTGTAAATGATAAACCTTATAAAGAATATTTTTATGATCATATTGTAGCTGAAGATGTTATTTTTGCTCCCTTCAGAATTTGTAATCTTCTTGGAAAATTTAATGTAAAATGCACAGTTGAAGGTGGAGGAAAATCAGCCCAGGCTGAAGCTATAAGACATGGGATTGCTAAAGCTTTAGTTTCTTATATGCCAGATTTAAAACCTATCCTCAAAAAAGCTGGATTTCTTACTCGTGATCCTCGAGAAAAAGAGAGAAAGAAATACGGACTTAGAGGAGCAAGAAGAGGACAACAATACTCTAAACGTTAAATTTTTTGTGGTCAAAGTAGCTATCATAGGAGCAACTGGATATACAGGTTTAGAATTAATTAGATTGGCTGAAAATCATCCTTATCTTGATATTTCACTAATTACTTCAAGAGACAAAGCAGGCAAAAGTTTAAAAGAAGTTTTTAACTGGAGTGGGAAGTATGCTAATTTAATATTTAAAGAGCCAATTATTGAAAAAATTACAAATGAAGTAGAATTAGCATTTTTATGTGTTCCTTCTGGAGATGCACAGCGATTTGCTTATGCTTTTCTTAAAAAAGGAATAAAAGTTATAGACTTTTCAGCAGACTTTAGATTTAAAAATGTTCAAGTCTATGAAACTACTTATAATCTAAAACATGCTTATCCTGAGCTTTGTGAAGAAGCAGTATATGGACTAACTGAAATCTTTAGAGAAGAAATAAAAAAGGCTGACCTTGTTGCTAACCCAGGATGCTATCCAACCTCAGTTTTATTACCTTTAATTCCTTTAATAAAAAATGAACTCATAGAAAAAGAGCCTATCATTATTGATTCTAAAAGTGGAACCTCAGGAGCAGGAAGAAAATCAGAAAATTATTATAGTTTTTGTGAAGTTAATGAGGATTTTAAAGCTTATAAAATTGCTTCCCATAGACACACTCCAGAAATAGAAGAGAAACTCAGTTTATTTGCCGGTAAAAAAATTAAAAGTGTATTTACTCCCCATCTTTTACCTCTAAATAGAGGCATTTTTTCTACTATTTATGTAAAATTTAAAACTAAAATAGAAGAGATTCATAAGTTTTTAAAAGAATTTTACAAAGAAAGTCCCTTTATTGAGGTAGTTCCTTTAGGAGAGATTCCAAGAATTGCAGAAGTAAAAGGTACCAATCTTTGTAAAATAGGTATTTTTGAGGACAAAAAAAGAGAATGGGGGATAATTGTTTCAGTGATAGATAATCTTATAAAAGGAGCAAGTGGACAGGCAATTCAAAATTTTAATCTTATGTTTGGATTTCCTGAAGATACAGGTCTTCCTAAAACACCTTTATTTGTATAAAAAGCTTTTAAAATAAAAACTATGTCTGAAATTAATATTAGAAATATTCGGATATTTATAGCTTATGACGGAACAAATTACTTAGGTTGGCAAGTTCAGCCAAAAGGACCTACTATTCAAGGAATAATCCAGGAAGCCCTTTCCAAAATTTTAGGACACAAAGTAAAACTTAAATCTGCAGGGAGAACAGATACAGGGGTGCATGCACTTTATCAAGTAGCACATTTTTTAACTACCTCAGATAGACCCCTTGAAATTATTTTTAGAGCTGTTAATGCTATGTTGCCTAAGGATATAGTGGTTTGGAAGTTGGAAGAAGTGGATCTTAAGTTTCATTCACAAAGAGAAGCACTAAAAAAAACTTATGTTTATTATATTTACAATTATCCTATAAGAAATCCTTTAGTAAGACTTTATTCTTGGTGGGTCCCTGAGAAACTCAATTTATCTGCAATGAAAGCTTGTTTACCTTTAATAATAGGGGAAAAAGATTTTGCAAGTTTTAGAAAATCAGGAACTGATATAAAAACTACAGTCAGAACTATATATGATGCCAAATTTAAAAGGGTTCCTGGAAAAAAACATATGATAGCTTTTGAAATAATTGGTAGAGGATTTATGAGATATATGGTAAGAAATTTAGTTGGTGCTTTGGTTGAGGTAGGTAAAGGAAATCTTACGATAGAAGATTTTCAAAAAATTTTAGAAGCAAAGGATAGAAGCCTTGCTCCACCTCCTGCTCCGCCTCAAGGATTAATTTTAAAAAAAATAGAATATCCAAAAATTAAGATTATAGATAGTTATCCCAAATTTAAGGTAGATTTATAAACAAAGGCTTTATTTTTTAGAAAAAAAATTTATACTTTTTTAAATTTAAATAAATTGTAGGAGAGCTTAAATGGATTTTGTAAGCAAAAAAAGAAGCACTTTAGAGACAGAAATTGATATAAAATTAGATTTAAGCGGAAAAAATTTAGAAAAAAGCATTATTAATACAGGAATAGGGTTTTTAGATCATATGCTTGAGCTTTTTTCTTTTCATTCTGGTATTAAACTTCAAATAAAAGCAAAGGGTGATTTGAAAATAGATTTGCATCATACTGTTGAAGATATAGGAATTACTTTAGGAGAAGCTTTAGATGAAGCCCTTTCTGATAGAAAAGGGATTGCTCGCTATGGAGAAGCAACTATCCCAATGGAAGAAGCTTTAAGTCAAGTAGTAATAGATCTTGCCAAAAGACCCTATTTTTATTATGAAGTTAATTTTCCTACTGAGAAAATAGGAAATTTTGATACAGAACTTCTTGAGGAATTTTTAAGGGCTTTAGCTATCAATGGAAAATTTACCTTACATGTAAGAAATTTTTATGGAAAAAATGCTCATCACATTGCAGAAAGTATTTTTAAGGCTTTAGCCTATGCACTTAAAAAAGCCATTAAACCTATAGAAGTAGATATACTTTCTACAAAAGGCACTCTTTAATCTTTAATAAATTATTTCTATATTTCTTTCTTTAAGAAAAACCTTCCAGCTTTCAGGTAAAAATTTAGAGGAAAATTTTAGATTATATTTGATTAAAGGATAAACTAAGGCTTTATTTAAAACTTTTTGAGTAGAAGGAGAAGGTATAACTAAAATCATATAAAAAATAGTTATAAAAAACATACCTTTTATAAATCCTAAGATAGCACCTAAAATGTAATCTGCAGCAGTTAAATTAAATTTTCCTAAAATACTAAGAATAATAAATCCTAATATTACAAAACTAAAGTAAATTAATAAAAAGGCTACAATAAAGCTTAATACAGGTAGCACTTTTGGATGGGAAGTTGTGAGAGCTCCTATATAAGGACTAATTTTTAGGGAAAGCCATCCAGAATAAAGAAAAGCAACAATCATTCCTATAAAAGAAAAGATAACTTTTACAAAGCCAGATAAAAACCCTCTTATAACAAAATAAGCTAAAAATCCTAAGGCAAAATAATCAAACCATATCATGTTATTCTACATACCAAAAAGTTTCTGTTCTTGTATCTTTTAAAATTATACCTAAATTTTTTAATTCGTCTCTAATTTTATCAGCTAAAATAAAATTTTTTTCTTTTCTTGCAGATTCTCTTTTTTTCACAAGAGCTTCTATTTCCTCTAAGTCTTTTTTTATAGCATTAAGTTTTCTTCTTCTTTCTATATTCCAAAATTCATCAGGTTCTCTTTCTCCAATTCCTAATATTTTTCCAGAAAGATCTCTTATCTTTTTTTCTATTTTTTCTAATAGGAGAACCTCTTCTGTGGTTAAATTAGGGGTTTTGGTTATAAAATTATAAATTTCATTTTCAAAACTAAATAAATGTCCCAAAGCTAAGGCAGTATTAAAATCATCAAGAAGTGCAGAAATAAAATTGTTTTCAAAATCCTTTAATCTTTTTTCTAATTTTCTTGCTTTTTCAGAAAGAAGTCCTTCTTTTAAAGGTTGAGCTTTTTTAAGCCAATATAAAGTTTCATAGAAGCGATAAATTGCTTTTTCCATATTTTTTATATTTTCTTCTCTATAATCTAAGGGACTTCTATAATGAGTTGAAAGAAGAAAAGCTTTTATTACTTCTGGATGAAAAGTTTTTAAAAGATATTCCATAGTTACATAATTTCCGAGGCTTTTAGACATTTTTTCGCCTTTAACAGTAATAAGACCGTGATGAATAAAGTATCTTGCAAATTGTTTTTCAGTTGCTCCTTCACTTTGTGCGATTTCATTTTCATGATGAGGAAAGATGAGATCAAGTCCACCTCCATGAATGTCTATGGTTTCTCCTAAATATTTAAGAGCCATTGCTGAACATTCTATATGCCAGCCAGGACGACCCTTCCCCCAAGGGCTTTCCCAAAAGGGTTCTCCAGGTTTTGCTGATTTCCATAAAGCAAAGTCCAAAGGATTTTTTTTCTTTTCAGAAACTTCAATTCTTACCCCTGCAATTAATTCCTCAATTTTTCTTCCAGAAAGTTTTCCATAAGAAGGGAATTTAGTTACCTCAAAATATACATCTCCATTACTTTGATAAGCAAGCCCTTTTTCAATGAGTTTTTCTATTAAACTTATAATCTCTGGTATATGTTCTGAGGCTCTGGGCTCGTAAGTAGGTTTTAAAAGTCCTAAAGCTTGAGTAACCTTTTCATATTCCTCTATATACTTTTGAGTTAATTCTTTCCAAGGTATACCTTCTTTATTTGAACGATTTATGATTTTGTCATCAATATCAGTTATATTTCTTACGTATATTACTTCATATCCAAGATACTTAAGCAATCTATAAAATACGTCAAATATTACAGCTGATCTCGCATGTCCAAGATGAGAAGAATCATAAGCAGTTATTCCACAAACATACATAGTAACCTTAGGAGGATTTAAAGGAATAAAATCCTCTATTTTTTTAGTTAGGGAGTTATAAATTCTTAAGGTTTTAAAATTTTCCATTTCTAATCAAAAAGTTTTTCAAAAAGTTCGTAAGCAGAAGATTTTAACTTGCTTTTCCATTCAAAAACAGGTACCCTCTTTAACTCATATTCTAAAAGAGTATCATCTTGAGGAAGAAAGCCTAAAAATTTTATTTCTTTTTTTTCTATTATTTCTTTAACATATTTTTTAAGTTCATTTTTTTGGTCTTCTGGGCATAAGTTTACTACTAACCATATATTTTCTGCTTTTATTTTTAGATTTTTAGTTAAATCTACAATTCTTCCAGCTGTAAAAATACCTCTTATACTTGCATCTGAAACTATTATAAGATGTTCCATTTCTGTAAGGTTAAGCCTTGAAATATGTTCCATCCCAGCTTCATTATCTATTACTATATAGGAATAGGCACGCATAAGTTTTTCTAAAGCAGTTGAAAGAAAACTATGCACAGGACAATAACATCCCGAAGTTTCTGGATAACCCATTACTAAAAGATCAAAATATTTATTTTCCGTAAGAATTTGATGAATTTTCATTTCTGTATACTCATAGCGAGACATAAAATCTGGCACTTCACTTTTTAACAGACTTTCTCTTACTTCACTGAGAGTAGTTTCTACCTCTATACCTAAAAGCTCATTAAGATTGAAATTAGGATCTGCATCTACAGCAAGTATTGGAACCTTATTTTTATGAATTAAGAAATCAATTAAAATTGCAGATAAAGTAGTTTTTCCAGTACCTCCCTTACCTACAAAAGAAAATCTAATAGGCATAAGGATTTAGTTTCCCTTTTTGTCAAGAAAAAGTTTATAAGTATAAGAATCTATTAAAGCTTGACAGCTTGCTTCAAGAATATCTGTAGATACACCTACTGTTCCCCATTTTTTGTCTTTACTTCTGGAGATAATAAGAACTCTTACTTTAGAAGCAGTTCCTGGAAGACCAGGTAAAACTCTTACTTTATAATCTTCTAATTCCATTTCTTTTATTTGAGGATAAAATCTTTCTAAAGCTTTTCTCAAAGCATTATCAAGGGCATTAACAGGTCCGTTTCCTAAAGCTGCAGTATGTTCAACTTCTCCTACTCCTGGAGGAACTCTTACTAAAACTGTTGCCTCTGCTTTTGGAAAGTGTTGATCTATTTTTAAATCAAAAACTTTATAGCTTAAAAGTTCAAAATATTGTTTTGGTTCTCCCATCAATCTATAAATGAGAAGTTCTAAGGATGCCTCAGCAGCTTCAAATTCATATCCTTCAGCCTCTAAGTTTTTGATCTCTTCAACTATTTTGTTTAAAAGAGGACTGTCCATTTTAAGATCAATCCCAAATTCTCTTGCTTTATAAATGATATTGCTTTTCCCTGAAAGTTCTGAAACTAAAACTCTTCTTACATTGCCTACTGCTAAAGGATCTATATGTTCATAAGTTCTTGGTGATTTAAGAACTGCAGATACATGGACTCCACCTTTATGAGCAAAAGCTGATCTTCCTACAAAAGGAAGACGTGAAGGATGAGGAAGATTTGCTATCTCAAAAACATATTTAGAAACCTCAGTTAATTTATGTAAATTTTCTGCACAACTACAATGATATCCCATTTTTAAAACAAGATTCGGAATAATAGAACAAAGATTTGCATTTCCACATCTTTCACCAATACCATTTATGGTTCCCTGAACCTGGACAGCACCTAATCTAACAGCTTCTAAACTATTCACTACTGCACATTCGGAATCATTATGAGCATGAATTCCAAAATTAAAACCCCTTCCTAATCTCTTCTTAACTTCTTTTATAATTTCTACCATCTCAAAAGGAAGAGTTCCTCCATTAGTGTCACAAAGGATAATACAGTCTGCACCAGCAGATTTTGCTCTTTTTATGGTTTCTATAGCATAATCTGGATCTTCTTTAAATCCATCAAAAAAGTGTTCTGCATCATAAAAAACCTTTTTAACATTTGCCTTTAAAAACCTTATTGAATTTGAAATAATTTCTAAATTGGTTTCTAAATCTACTTTTAGAGCTTCTTTTACATGAACAGTCCAAGATTTCCCAAAGATAGTAACTACAGGTGTTTTAGCAAGTAGAAGTTGTTTTAAATTTTCGTCTGTTTCTGGATTTTTTTTAGGATGGTGGGTGCTTCCAAAAGCAACAATTTTTGCATGCTTTAAATTATAATTTCTAATTTCTTTAAAAAATTGTAAATCCTTTGGGTTTGAACCAGGCCACCCTCCTTCAATATAATCTATCTTAAATTCATCTAATTTTAAAGCAATTCTTATTTTATCTTCTAAGGAAAAATTAACTTCTTCTGCTTGTGCTCCATCTCTTAAAGTAGTATCATAAATTTCTACTTTTCTTTTAGCCATTATCCGATTTTTTCCTCCTTAACAAAAAGTTCCTCTCCTAAATTAAAAGCTTCATGTAAAGCTCTTACAGCTAATTCAGTATATTTTTCATCTATTACACAAGAAATTTTTATCTCAGAAGTAGAGATCATCATAATATTTATACCATGTTTTGCAAGGGTTTCAAACATCTTAGTTGCAACTCCATAATGAGTTCTCATTCCTGCACCAACTATAGAAACTTTTGCTATTTTATCATCTCCTTCAACCCTTTCAGCATTTAGTTCCTTAGCAACCTTTTCAATAATTTCCAAAGCTTGCTTATAATCTGTTCTTGGAACAGTAAAAGTAATATCAGCTTTTCCATCTGGATGAGAGGTTTGTATAATCATATCTACGATAATTCCTTTTTCTGCAATAGGTCTAAAAATTTTAGCAGCAACTCCAGGTCTATCTGGGACCCCATAAATACTTATTCGTGCCTCATTTCTACTATAAGTAATTCCTGAAACAACTACTTTTTCCATTTCTTCATCCTCCTCAATTATTAAAGTCCCTTCTGCATCAGTAAAACTTGATCTTACAACAAGTGGCACCTTGTAAATCATAGCAAGTTCGACGGATCTCATTTCTAAAACTTTAGCACCACTACTTGCCATCTCTAACATTTCTTCATAAGAAATTTTCTTTAATTTTTTAGCATTGCTTACAATTCTGGGATCAGCAGTAAAAACTCCTTCTACATCTGTAAAAATTTCGCAAAGATCAGCTCCTAAAGCTGCAGCAAGTGCAACTGCAGTAGTATCAGAACCCCCTCTACCTAAGGTAGTAATATCACCTGTTTCTGTAACTCCCTGAAATCCTGCAACAATTACAATATATCCCTTTGAAAGGTAGTCTTTTATTTTTTCTGTTTTTATCTCTTTAATTTTAGCTTTTGTATAAAGTTCAGTAGTATAGATAGGAACTTGATAACCTAATAAAGCGACAGCAGGATAACCTAAGCTATGAAGCATTATGGAAAGAAGAGCAGAACTTACCTGTTCACCAGTAGAAATAAGAAGATCAAGTTCTCTTAAAGGTGGATTTTCCATTATTTGTTTAGCTAAATTTATAAGTCTATCAGTTTCTCCAGCCATTGCAGAAACAACTACCACCAGATCATGTCCTTGTTTTTTATAGTTAATAATTCTTTCAGCTACAGCTCTTATTCTTTCTAAATTAGCAACTGAAGTCCCACCATATTTTTGTACTATTAACATACTCTACCTCTTTTTACCCCAAATAGGATCTTCTCCAAATCTATTTAACCACCAATCTTTTGGATCCAAATTAATTTCTTTAGCTTCTAAATCAATTAAATAATTGTCACAATATTCCATAAGAATTTCATAGGCATAATTAAGCTTCTTTATTAATTCCTCACTTCCTCCATGATCGGGATGATACTCTTTTGCTAATTTTCTATAATTTTCAATAATTTCCTTTCTGGTCGTTTTTTTGGGAAGTTTTAAAATTTTTCTTGCTTTTTCAATTTCTTCCCATTTACTTTTAGTAAACATCCTTAAAATTTTATAATAGTTTTTTTAAAAAAACAAGAAAAGAAGAAAAATTGTAATTACATTTTAAAATGTCAATTGGTAAACTGTTTTTTTAGTAATACTCTATTGAATTAAACTTGACCAATTTTAATAATGGTATATAAAATAAATTAAAAATTTTAAAACAGAAAGGTAATGGTATGAAAGTTTTGCAATATAGGGTTTTACTTAGAAAGGAACCAGAAGGTGGTTATACTGTGATAGTTCCATCACTTCTTGGATGTGTTACTTATGGTGAGACTGTAGAAGAAGCGATAAAAAAGGCAAAAGAGGCAATTGAGCTATACCTTGAAACTCTTAAGGATCTTGGAGAAGAAATACCTACTGATGATGAAACATTGGAATATATGCTTACATTAGAAAGTTGTGTCTAAATTACCTTCATTTACACCACAAGAAATTATCCACATTCTTGAAAAGAAAGGATTTTATTTAAAAAGATCCAAAGGAAGTCATAAAATTTTTTATAATCCAGAAACAAAGAGACTGGTTGTAGTTCCTTTTCATAAAAAGGAGCTACCAAAAGGTACATTACTTGAAATTTTGAAACAAGCAGGAATTAGCAGAGAAGAAATTATGGAATATTTAAATAAAAAACTATAAATTTTTCCCAAATTTAAGACACATAATTTTCTAATAAAATCATCATTTTTGAAGAAGATATGAACAGATTTTAAAAATCTAATATTTCAAATTTGAAGAAAAATTTAGCAAATTAAGGGCAAAAACAAGAATACCACCAGGGATACCAATAAGGACACCACCAAAAATAATGTGGATAGGTTTCTACTTGAATTCTAAATTCTTCTTTCCAAAGGTGAAAGGCTTTTCCTTCAAGAACTGGAAATTTATAAGATTTTTCTCCAATTTTTCCATCTCTTAATTCTTTAAAAACTCCAGCAACGGTAATTAGTTTCCCGGGAATATAAATAGCACAGTCTAAAAATTTGGGAGTTTCAACTAAAAATCTACCCTCAGATGAAGTATCAGCTTGTGGTTTTCCTTCTAAATCTAAAGGAAATTGAACTATTTCTAAAAGAGTAAAGTCTTCTTTATTAAAACAGCTTACAATTCTTCCACCCCATAAGATTTGAGAGCCTTTATAATTTTCAGGAGAACTTAGAACTTGAGATAGGGTAACCTCTTTTTTAACTGGGATTTCGTTAAATTCTTTCGGTAAAGTAGCGCATCCCTGAAGAATAAAAACCAAACTAACTAATAAAAGTAAACTCCTAAACATATAAAAATAATACTACCCCCAAAATTTTTTTCAAATTTTTAAAAACAATTTAAAAATGAGAGTTCCTGAATTTTAAAATATAAAGTGATATATAAATCATTTTTTTATTATAAAATTTAATAATTTTGAAAATTTTTTAAAATTAATAATATCATATTGACGAAAATAAAATTTTTGTTATAAAAGATTTTATAAAATATTATAAAAGAGGTGCTTATGGGAAAAAAGTTTTTGATAAAATCCATAATTTTAGGATTAATAACAAATTTTTTACTTCCTATTCCAGTTATAGGGGAGGAGGTAAAGGAGGAAAAGGTTAAGAAGGCTGAAGAGCTCCCTGAGGTTGTGGTTACTGCAACAAGGGTTGAGACCCCTGTTGAATCCGCCCCAGCAAGTGTAAATGTGGTTACAAAAAAAGAGATGGAAAAAAGAGATATAAAAACTTTGGATGATGTAGTTAATGAGCTTCCTGGAGTTTATGTTCATAGGACAAGAGTGGTCTTAGATACTCCTACAGATGCCATATCCCTCAGAGGAATCCCAGGCTATAGAAGGAACTTAGTAATGGTGGATGGTGTTCCTTTAAATGGTCCTCAAGGTGGGGAACTCAAACTCGGAGGTTTTAGGTTTGAGGATATAGAAAGGATTGAAGTAGTTAAAGGACCCTTTTCAGCCCTTTATGGTGGGTTTGCTATGGGAGGAGTGGTTAATATTATTCCTGCTCTTCCAGAGAAGCGTGAAATTACCTTTAAAACAGGATATGGTTCAAGCTTTGATAGAGGAGAGGCTTTAGACGATTTAAGAAAAATTTATTTCTCTTATGGGGACAAAATAAAGAATTTAAGCTTTTTTGTAAGTTATGGTC